>WBZO01000335.1_pt1 | contig 107952 bp, 113 predicted proteins | sample 5204261 | NCBI WGS metagenome assembly WBZO01 (sample SAMN12412400, study PRJNA552823) | activated sludge metagenome | isolation source: activated sludge from anammox sidestream of wastewater treatment plant... | place: USA: North Carolina | collected 2017-09 | reverse complement strand
TTTGTTCGCGGGTGACGCCTTCGCGCGTGACTCTCAGATGAACGTAGGGCATGGCTCCGTTCCTTTCAGAGTAGGGCCCGAGCGCTCATCATGAGCGCCCGGGCCGTTTCGCTTACCACTTGCCTGCGTGAGCGCCGCCGTCTACGTGCAACACTTCCCCGGTGACGAAGGTCGCCTCCGTGAGATACAGCACGGCATCGACGATTTCTGAAACGTGCCCGATCCGCTGAATGGGATGAAGCGTCTTCAGAAATCCGTGCATGTCCGGCTTGTGCATCGGCGTGTCGATAATCCCGGCGCCGATGGCGTTGAACCGAATGCCGTCGTTCGCGAATTCGATAGCCAGGGCGGCCGTCGCAGCGTTCAGCCCGCCCTTCGTCAGCACCGGCACCGAGGCGGGGACCCCCGCGATGGGCTGGTCGGCGAGGGTGGTTGTGATGGTCACCACGTGGCCGGCCCCTCGCCGCTTCATCAACCGGACGGCCTCCTGCGTCACGTAGAGAAAGCCGGCAAGGTTCGTGGAGACCAGCCGGGAGAAGTCTTCGGCCGTATACTCCGTGAAGGGCTTGGGGATGAAAATGCCGGCGTTGTTCACCAGAAGATCGACGCCGCCGAACCGCCCCACGGCCGTCTCGACGATCCGCCGCGCGGTTTCGGGCTCGCCGATATCCCCGTCCACAAGCGCCACCTGTTCCGACGGGACCACCGTCCCGGCCTCCGTGATGCGCCGCGAGTTGGCCACCACCCGATACCCGCGCTCCACCAAGGCCGTCGTCAGGCCGAGTCCGATTCCGCTCGACGCCCCGGTCACGATCGCTGTCTTGTCTGCTCCCATAATGCCGGCTCCTTTCTAGAGATGATGAACGAACAACCTGCTCCGCTGTCGAAGGTCAAGGTAAGCCGTGCACTATCACGAGGCAATATGCTATCTCTTGGTAAGCGCAGAATGCGCTTACCATTTGGAAAGCGGCGCGGCGCGAACACGGAGGTCGTCTCATGGCCGTCAAACGCAGGAAATCGAAGGTCGCCCCTCCCCCCGTAGGTTGCCCGCTCACGGTGTGCATGCAGTTTCTGAAAGGAGCCTGGACGCCGAACGTGATTTGGTATTTGCGGGAAGAACCGCGGCGCTTCAGCGAACTGATGGCCGACATTCCTGGCGTGTCGCCGAAGGTCTTCACGGCCCGCCTCAAACGGCTGGAACGGGACGGGATCGTCACGCGCGAGGTCCGGCCCACATCGCCGCCCACCGTGGAGTATTCGCTCACGGACTTGGGGCGCGAGTTGACGCCGGCAATCGACGCGATCGTCCAAGTGGGGCACAAGCTCAAACGGCGTCGGCTGGGTGCGGGGACAGGTTCATCCTGAGCGCGCCGTCATGAGTCACTCCGGTACTGGTAGAAGGCTCGGTGCCGGACATCCTTTGCCGACTTTCGTAAAGCGCGCCGACTCGGCCATCGAGCCATACGGTTCAATTTCGTCGCCGCTACCAACCGGAGATCCAACATCTCCGGTGCAAATATTGAAGGTGAACCCCATGTCATTGTGCATCACAGCCATTCCCTTCTTGTCGGCACACTGTTTGTGCCACAGTCACGGTCTACACCTAAATCGCTACACAAGCAGGTCGGTATTCCATCCGGCCGGCACTTCTCCGCATGTGTGTCCCTCAGCGTCTCAAGGGATGGTCCATCGGTGAGGCTGCTCAGAGAATTGAACGGCATGAATAAAGCCATAGCCTTGCTTGGCGAGTACAACCCAGCGTTTCCACCCCACGCTGCGACGACTGCGGCCATTCAGCATTCTCTCAAGCTTTTGAATGTGGCAATATCAGCGGACTGGATTTCGACCGCAGATATCGAGCCAAACTTATTTGCGCGTTACTCCGCGATATGGATTGCACCCGGAAGCCCGTATACAAGTATGGAGAAGACGCTCTGGGCGATTCGTTACGCGCGGGAAAACAACGTCCCTTGTCTTGGCACCTGTGGGGGGTTTCAGCACATCGTTCTCGAGTATGCACGAAACGTACTCGATGTCGAAGACGCTCAACATGCCGAGTACGATCCATACGCTTCGACACTGTTCATTTCGCGATTGGCTTGTTCGCTCGCAGGCCGTGAGATGCAGCTAAACTTTGTCCCACGGTCGCGGATTGCTGGCATTTACGGCGGCCTGTCCGCGACGGAAAATTACTATTGCAATTTCGGAGTGAATCCCGACTACGTTCATGTGTTGCGGCGAGGACCGCTGAACATCTCCGGTGCAGATCTTGAAGGTGAAGCCCGCGTCATCGAGCATCCCGGCCATCCCTTTTTTATCGGCACGCTGTTCGTCCCACAGTCGCGGTCCACACCTAAATTGCCACATCCGATCGTTACTGCGTTTTTGCAAGCTGTTGCGGACATGCAGCCTAACGCTGCTCCCGACTGGACAGACGCGCGAATCCGCCCAACCGGACTGTTAGGGCACTGAACATGGGCACCCCTCGAACGCAATTCACGTTTTGCCCTCAATGCAGAGCGCAGCTTCAACGCCGTATCATCGATGGCGTCGATCGAACTGCATGCTCTACGTCATGCGGTTATGTCCATTGGGAAAACCCAACTCCGGTTGTTGCCGGGCTTGTTCAGCATGGTGAGAACTTCCTACTCGCGCATAATGCTACGTGGCCAACAGGACTGTTCTCACTCATCACGGGTTTTCTCGAAAAGGGCGAATCTCCCGAACAAGCCATCGCGCGCGAAACAAACGAAGAACTGGGTGTGAACGCCGACGCAATTCTATTCCTTGGCCATTTTCCTTTGCCAGATCTGAACCAGCTCATCATCGGGTACTCAGTGGGTGTTAGTGGGGAGATTCGGCTGGGTGCAGAAATCGCCGAAGTCCTGTCCCTATCGAAAGCAGAGATTCAGCGTCACGATTTCGGGAAACTTGAACTTACCGCCAAGATCGTTGCTGCTATGCTCAGCCTAACCAATTATTCCACCGGACCAGCAGACCGGGAATTCAAACGTTAGTCTGAGATCCCCGCCTTCCGAATTGCGCAGCCCTCGCGCCCCTGACTATGGCCTCATTTCTTTCGATTGATTAGCACCTCTCACCGGTACAGAATGGGCTCAGTTCCGACAGATTTTTCCGGCCTGCGCCCACCGACTTCTGGGAGGATCACCATGGCCAAGGGCAGCATGATGCTGCAGATCGCGGTAGAGCAATTGCTGTCTCCGGCCGTGTCTTCGGCCCCGGAAATCTGGGCGGTGGCGGTCGATTCTTTGGACGGCGAGCGGACGACGGTCCGTGAGATCGCTACAGAAAAGAGCCATCAATTTTACGGCTGGGCCGATGAGGGCCATGAATTCGGCGAGCTCCACTTCACCCAGAATGCGCTGACGGATCTCTGGCTGGTCTTCAACAGCCTTCGCCGACCGCCGGCGATTCTGCATGCCCCGTCCCATGTGCCGTCGCCGCCGATCGACGGGGCCGCCATTGTCGTGCTGCGCGTCCGCGATTTCGGCTACGGCTTCAACCCTCCGGCGAAATTCGTGTTGGGCCGCCGCGTCGGGTCCCATGCCTATCTCGATGAAGAACCGGCGGTCTGATCGGTCGTCGAGCCACGGAGGGAATACAGGATGGAGATTGTGCTCAGCGGCGAAGGCGAAGTGCTGGTTCGCTACATCAATGCAGCGGGCGAGACGCTGTTGCAGGAGAAGCTCGTCGTCTCCGGTTCGCCCACCGTCGAAGGCAGGCGGGCCATCGACCTCACCGTCCAGACCAAGTCCGGTCCTGTTCCAGTGGCTCCTGTGCTGGTAAGCCAAAGCCATGCATCGCAACGGGTGACGTTCGACGGAACCCTTCCCGCTCGCTTCACCCGGCAGCGTGGCCGGGAGATCGGCTGCCCGCCCAAAATCCTCAAGGCGGCGGCCGGCGGCCGCGTCGCGCCGCCGGTGCAGATCGGAGGGTCCGTGCGGTTGCATGACGATACGGCGTTCGCGAAACACATCCAGGCAGCAGCCCGCGGCAGGGCCAAACGCACCTAAGCGAAACCCGTTCCACGATCACGCACCATGCCCGCTTCCCTCGACCATATCGGTCCCGACACCCCGATGGGCACCAATTTGATCGCCGACGGGGCGACGTTTCGCTGCTGGGCACCTGAGGCCAAGGCCGTCCATGTCGTCGGCGAGTTCAACAATCGCGCGCGCACCGACGCGAGCCTGCTCACGCGCGATGCGGCCGGCCATTGGCGAGGATTCATCCCCGGCGTACGGGATCGTCAACGCTACATGTTCTACGTCGTGGGCGAGGGCAGCGAAGGGCCGAAGCGCGATCCCTACGCCAGGGAGCTCGAGACGCCCTTTCCCGGCGAGTGTGTCGTGCGAAAGCCGGATTTTCCCTGGCACGACAGCGGATTCATCACGCCTCCGTTCCATGAGTTCGTCATCTACCAGCTCCACGTCGGCACCTTTTTCACGCCGAACCTCCCTCGGAGGGGAGGCACATTTCTCGACGTGGCGCGCAAGCTGCCTTATCTGTCTGATCTTGGCGTGACGGCGCTGCAGTTGCTCCCCATTCAGGAATTTCACACTCGCTTCAGTCTTGGCTACAACGGCACCGACTACTTTTCGCCCGAGATGGATTTCGCCGTGCCGGATGCGGACCTGCCGCCCTACCTCAACGAGGTCAACCGGCTGCTCGATGCGAAGGGGGCTCGTCGATACACACGCGAAGATCTACGCGGAGAAATGAACCAGCTCAAGGCGTTGGTGGATTTGGCCCATCTGCACGGCCTGGCCGTGATCCTGGACGTCGTCTACAACCACGCAGGCGGCGAATTCGGCGACCAGAGCCTGTACTTCTTCGACCGGCAACCGCCGGCCGGCGGGAACAACAACTCCCTCTATTTCACGGACAAGGGCCATGCGGGTGGGCTCGTCTTCGACTATGCCAAGCCTGAGGTACGCGACTTTCTCATACAGAACGCCAAATTCTTTCTGGACGAATATCGCGTGGATGGATTTCGCTACGACCAGGTGAGCGTGATCGACCATGACGGGGCCCCGAACGGGTGGCGATTTTGTCAGCACCTCACGTCGACCCTGCATGCCCATCGTCCGTCGGCGATCCACCACGCCGAATACTGGGACGTGAATCCCTACATCGTAAAACCGGTCCCGGAGGGAGCCGGGTTCGATACGACGCTGACCGATGGGCTCCGCATCTCGATCCGCAACGTCATCGGAAACGCGAGCGCCCCGGACGACCGGCCGCTCGACATGACCGGCCTCGCCCGCAGCTTCTGGCCTCAAGGGTTTTCAGAACAGTGGCGGATCGTGCAAGGCCCGGAAAACCACGATATCGTCTATCACGACCGGGAACCGCGCATCGCTCGCTTGGCCGACCCCTCCAATCCCCGTTCTTGGTATGGACGGAGCCGCGCGCGAGTCGCGACCTGCTTGAGCCTCACGGCGCCTGGTCTCCCGATGCTGTTCATGGGCCAGGAATTTCTCGAAGACAAACCCTGGGCGGACGACTTCGTCTCGCACCCCGATCTGCTGCTCTACTGGGCCGGATTGGAACAGGGCGACAAGCAGATGCTCGACCACGTCCGCTGTATCAGCGAGTTACTCGCCCGCCGCCGGAAGAGTCCAGGCTTACGAGGGCAGGGGTTCCGCGTCGTCCACGCGCATGACGAACAGCGCGTGCTGGCCTTCCATCGCTGGGTGCCGGGTGAAGGGCACGACGCGATGGTGGTGGTGCATCTCGCGCCGTTCCATCGCTTCGGGTATCGCATCGGCTTTCCCGGGGGCGGAACCTGGCGAGAGCTGTTCAACAGCGATGTGTATGAGAATTGGGTGAACCCCGGCGTGGCCGGTAACGGCGGCAAGGTGGTGACGGACCCACAACCGCTGCATGGCTTCAACGACTCGGCGGCCTTGACCCTTCCGGCCAACAGCCTCCTCATCTTCACCCGATAGCGGCCCTGATACCGGCATCCGGCACCATTCCCCCGCACTCCGCCATTTACCGCCTCGGGCCGTCGTAGCCCTGATCTCGCCAACGTTCGAGAATCGCGATCCGCCGCTCCAACTGGGGGACGGTGGCTTGATCGACGCGGCAGCCGGTCCGTTTGATGAGTTCCGCGTTGATCAACCGATGGTCCATCCCGGTCTTGCGGGCAATCGAGGCCACGAGGTCGCGGTGAATATCGCGGAGCTGGATTTTTCGGTCATGCAGCGGGACCGCCCGAACCGGCTCACCGGTACTCTCCGCCTCGTCGCTCTCCCCGCCGATCAACGCATCCATCCGAGCCACCGCATGCAGCGGTACATACTCGTTCAAGGAGGTCGCCACGGTGCCGAAGAGGGTCCGCTGCACCGCCGGCATCACCTCTTCCAGCACATGGTCGCGTTCGGCCTTGATCTGTTTCGCGTAGTGGACGAGCGTCGCGTCCTTGGGGAGATAGAGCCAGGCGCGCTGCGGCTTGGGCAGTCCTTCCTGCATCCGGACGAATCGGCCGACGACCTGCCGAAAATACATTTCCGTGAGTACGTTGGTGGCGTAGACGCCGACCCGCAGCCGGGGAATATCGACGCCTTCGCTGACCATATTCACCGCCACCAGCCACTGTTGCTTTTTGTGCTGAGCGAACGTCTCGATGGTCTGCGAGGCGGCCGGGTCGTCCGAGACCGCCACTTCGGCACGGGTGCCGGTGATCCGCCCGACGAGATCGGCCACCTGCCTGGCGTGGTCCTGGTTCATCGCCACGATCAACCCGCCTGCATCCGGCTGCTCCTGTTTGCGCAACCGCGTCAGCTCACCGTGCGCGTCGGCGATGACAGGCCCCAGCCAGGTTTCCTGCAGCAACGCGGTCTTGAGCCGCTCCCGTTGCCGATCGGCCCGCAGCCCGTCTTCGAACGTGGCCCGATGCTCACGGCCGCCAGACAACCAGGTCAGCTCCCCTTCGTAACTCGGAAACAGAATCGGGCGACAGACCCCCTCGCGGATGGCCTGGGCATAGCTGTAGGTGAAGTCGGCTTGGCTTTCTCCCCGCTCGTACCGCACATAGGGGATGGGATTGTTGTCGGATCGGAACGGCGTGCCGGAGAGGGCCAGGCGGAACCGGGCCTCGGCAAAGGCGTCGCGAAGCGCGTTACCCCAGTCCTTGCCGTCGCCCGCATGGTGCAGCTCGTCGAAGATCAGCAAGGTCGGCTTGCTTCGGCAGGCGCGACGGAAGACGTCCGGAGCCAAACAGACCTGTTGGTACGTCACCACGGCGCCGTGGTAGTCGCGGGCTTCCATGGCCTGGTCGTTGGTGAGCGCCGGATCGAGCTGAATGCCGACAAGTCCCGCTGCGGTCGACCACTGCGTCCGCAAGTGGTTCGTGGGGCAGATCACGAGCACCCGGCTTGCTGCGCGGTCGCCCAAGTATTGATGGGCGATCCGCAACGCGAACCGCGTCTTCCCGGCGGCCGGAGTGGCGGTCGCCAGAAAATCCTGGGTCTGGTGGGTCACCGCCGCCGCAACCGCACGGGTCTGCCAGTCGCGCAGCTTGGCATTCCAGGGAGGCAGCGTCACGCACACCTCCGCCGAACCGCGACGATCGACTCGGTGGTAGTCGAGGCACAGGGGCTCCGGCGCCTCACATGCGCGACAGAGCATCGAGACGAACACAACAACGGCATGGACATCGATGATAGGGGATCCGCGTGAACCATTCAGTCGTGGGATGACCGTGCACTATATCAACCCCGACGGAATTCGGGAAGGGTACCCCGGTCGGATCCGACGGTTCTTCGTAGCACTCCGGACCACAGGCTGCCGCGTCACAAACCGCCGCCGAATCCCACGTCCACCGACAGACTCACCGGGCCGTCGGGATTACGCTGATGCCGTCACGTACCTCAATTCCACTGGTCCGGTCCTGCTCGACCGGGAGGAGGTTGCCATGAAACTCTCCATACTGACCGCCGTCGCCCTGATCGGTTGGCTCGGCGTGGCCGGCGTCGCCCGCAGCTACGAAACCGCGGTGGTGTTTCTCAAGAGTCAAGTTCAACACGTGGACGCCCGCAACCAGCTCCTCACCTTCAAGACCAAGGAAGGTCAGACCTGGACGCTCCACGTGGCCGACGGCGCCGCCATCAAGCGGGATTCACTCGCCAAGGGAGACGTGGTCAGTATCGAAGTGGATCTCGACGATCAGATCGTAAAGATCGTGAAGGTGGCCGAGCCGACCGAATCAATGGGTGAGAAGTCCCGCAACAGGTGATCAGGCTCGAATCGCGCCGCGGACACGGCAAAGGCGGCAACGAGGGGACTGGTGTGTCGGCACAGAGCGACGCCTGTACGGGATGCAAGGACCATGAAGAGCGGCTGAATTGGAATGGTCTGCGAGTCTGGGTCTTCCAGCCTGGGCCGGATGGGTGGTGCGGGGTCAACCGATACGGAGTTCGGTGGGATGGGCGAACAGTCTATTCTCACCGCCACGGCGGACTCGGCAATGGATGTGGAGACCGACCGCTATCCCCGACTGTTTGGCGACATCGATTGCCACATACACCCGCAGGACCGTTCCCTTCCCCGCGGTGATCAAATTGGCGAACCCTTCCACAGGTTTGGTCCGTTGCACCGCAATGTCAACCGTGAGCTGTCCGGCGATGTCCGATGCGGGAGAGAGGGCCCGGACCTTCCCGTCCACGTCGGTCCAGTTTTCTATGATTGAAACTCCCATGCAATGAATTCTAGGCCCCGACGAGGTAATCCACAATAGCTTCGGCGATCGGCTGCCCGGTCTGTTCCTGATAAAAGCTGTAGGCAGGCGAGGGATTGACCTCAAAACAATAATACCTGCCCTCGGGAGTCCGTTTCAGATCGATGCCGCAGAGCGGAAGGTCCAGCGCCTGCGATAGTCGAAGACAGGACTCGGCAACCTGGTCGGGCAACTGTATCGATTGCATGGTGAGGTCCCGCCCGTCACGAGCCGCATAGCGGTAATCGGTCGCGTCGGTCCGGATTTCCGTAGCGAACAAACGGGGGCCGACCAGGTGGACCCGCAGATTGTCGCCTGGAATGAATGCCTGGAATTGCGTCGGAAGATGACGCAGCCGTTCCAACGCCCGCCGGTCCTTCGGATTGAACTCGCGGACGATCGAGCGGATGGAGCTGATGCTCTTGAAAATGGTTCGCCCGTGCTGAGCATGAAACGTCAGGGCCTCCTCGGGGTTGTTGGTAACGAGTGTGTCCGGCACCTCGAGCCCGACTCGGCGAATCAGTTGGCATTGATAGGGTTTCGACATGTTCGACGCCATGGGACCAGGCCGGTTGAACACGCGACAGCTGGCCAATTCCAGCCACTGGAAGAAGGCGTCATGAAAGACCCGCGATCGATCGACCGCGACGGAGTCGGGAACCCGCCGCCGCGAGGCTCGATTTTCAGGAAGAAGGGCGCTGTCGATCATCCGGCAATAGATTCCGGAACAATCCGAGAGAGGATAGGTGGCATCGCCCACGGCTATGGTGCCGTCGACGCCGCGGTGATCCACCCTGAGGCTCATCCCCAGATGGTGTGAGTCCCGTTGATTGAGGAGCAGAAACGGAACCTCTCGCCGTTCTGCCGCCTCGATCGCGAAACGAAGCGGTTCTTCCGATGGGATTCCGCACAAGAGAATCACGCCGCCTCCCTGAGCTCAGCCAATGAGTCAGCCACGAATCCGGCTGCTTCCGGTGGGATCTCCGGTATCGTCGTCGCGCCGCAGAAGCGCCACTCGCCACGGATCCGGCCGAGCCGGATCTCCAACAAAGACTCCCCGCTCAATCTGGCGAGGTTCAGGAAGCCCTCCGCACTCGTATCGGGTGGGACGTTCAGACACCGCCCTCCGGCCACCAGCACTCGGTGTTGGAGCGAGTCGATCGGCTCGAGATATTGTGCGGGAGCCCGCCCGAGGAGAGCCGCCTGCGGCATCGGCGGTGGATCGTCCAAGAGCGCGCCGCTGACAGGCACATGGGGCGAGAGTGATGAACGACCGAACCGACGCGCCTCGCTGACGAGTTCGAATCCCCTCGTCGGGAGGCCGGCGCTCACGGCCAACGCAAGCCATTCAAACCGGCTTCGTTGGGCTCCGCACAAACCCCGTGGCCCTGCCCGGTTCACGACCGGGCAGGGCAGACCGGCAAGCCAGCTTAACAGCAAGGCCTGCATCTCCGCCAAGGCGAACTCACGATCATCGGGCCGCGATCCCTGAAACTGAGGGACATCCACTTGCTGAATGCGCTGAAAGACGAGACCCATCTGCTCCATCTGCAGTCGTCGACCGCCCGGCAGAGTCAGGACCGTATCGACCCTGCCGGACTCGATGGTATGCCGCCAGCCGGGCGCGAGCGCCATCTCTTCGGCTGATACCAACTCAACCGCCTTGGATCCAAGGCGGTCGCGGAGCGCACAGTAGACCCGCACGGCCGATCGATCGTCGACTCCGCACAGCACCAAGCAGGGGGCTTGCATGGGCCTCAACTCTCCCGGGCTTTCGTATCATAGAGACGCTTCGCGTCGGCGGCACCTTCCCTCATGCGGGCTTGCACTTCGTCGCAATCGTGCTCGGATGCCAACGCGCTCTCTCGGAGATCGGGGCGCAATTCACCCGTAATGTAGGGTTCGATGCCCTGCATCATCGACTCCAGGCGCGTGACCCGATCTTCCAAGCTCTGGTCCGTTGCGGCCGCTCTGAATCCCACGGGGGGTCGTCCCTCCACGAGATCTTTGTCCTTTTCCTTGAATTCCTTCAGATCCTTTTCTTTGATCTCCTTGATCTCTTTGCGCTCTTTGATGAATTCCTTGCGCTCCTTTTCTTTGATCTCTTTGACGATGTCCTTCCGCTCCTTCACGATCTCCTTGCCGTCCTTGAGCTCCTTGAACTCCTTGATCTCTTTGGTCTTGCATTTGACCGCTATCCGCACGGTCATGGTGGCGCCGGAGGCGCCGATATTGCTGAGAGAGACGCAGGTTTCGACATTGCCGTAGGACTTCGAGTTGGGGTTGGAGGTTCCGTTGAAGGTCACGTTGTTGGATGAACCGGGATAGGGGTCGCCCGTGTCGCCGCGGTTGGCGCCGGTATTCAGTTGTTTCAAGCCATCCGCCTGCATCAGCGCCACTTGCGGATGAGCCTCATTGGAGTTTCCATTCACCGCCTCGTCGACGTGGTACACGAGCAGGCCGGGGCCCGGAAGCATCCTGTCGTAGGCCGTCTTTTGTCGGTTCTCGACGAGAAAGTACTCACTGCCCGGTGCGCCGTCCTTCCACAACCGATACACGGTCTGACTGGTCTTGACGTCGGAGATGGATACGGTCTGGTTGGTCGTTTGGTTTACCACCGACACCCAGCCCTGGTTGACCTTGCACCAGGCGGACGGATGTGCCGGGATGTCGCCCCCGCCGTTCCAGCTACCGCCCGCCATGAGGCACCAATTGCCGAGGCCTTCGGATGAATAGTCGGTGTCGTAGAGGTCCGGCCAGCCGAAGATCAGGTGGCCGAGCTCGTGGCAACAGACGCCGATTCTGGAATCTTCCGGCACAGTCAGGTACGCGTAGATCTTCGTGCCGTCGGCATTGTACGCTCCCCCGGACAGAACCCACTTGTGCGACCAGATGTCGTTCACGCTGCCGCTTTGCTCGGCGCCTCCGCCGGCATGCAGGACGATGAAGGCATCCACAAATCCGTTCCCGTCGTTGTCGTATTGGGCGAAATTGACGGTGGGATTGGCAGCCTCGGCGGCATCCTTCGCCATGGTGCGGGCATTGGGTTCGACGTTGCCGGTGCCGGAGGCTCCATGCGCGTACTCGCTGAGCTTTTTGGGCATACGGAAAGGGCCGACGACCTCCCCCACCATGTCGATCAAACCGTGGGTGACCTCCTTGTAATAGTCGCGCACGCTGCCGTTCCTGAGGACGCCGACGGAGAAGAACAGGTCCTCGAAGTGCTGTTTGGTCTGGGTCATGGGCTTGTCCGCAAAATCGACCAACACCACGATCACGCGGACGGTGCCGCGAAGGGGGGCGCGATCGAGCGCGCCGCTTTGGACCGCGCGAGCCGAGGTGCCGAGGGGGTAATAGTCTCCGGGAAAGATCAGGCCGTCGTCCATGCCGACCGGTTTCGTGCGCTCGATCCGCAGGAGGTTGGAGAACGCAGTTTTCCCGCGACCGCGCGCTCTGTCGAGATCGGCTTTCAGTTTTTTCTGGAGATCTGGATGGGGGGCGACCAGACAACGCTCGGAATAGCACGGCACAATCGTCCTCGTCTTCATAGGATCCTCCTCTGTGTGCGGCAGGTAGGGGTACACAACGTCGCTTGCGTACGATGTGATTGGCGCAGGACTCCGCATGAGCGTATCCCGACGCACGAGACATCCACGGCTTGCTCGCCTGATCGAAGGAGCAAACCCTGTGCCGTTGACCGAAGATCGAGGAACGGCTTATTTGTGAGAACGATAGGATTGGACGTATTTCCCGCGAGGCAACGGCGCGTGCAGCGGTTGTGTATCCAAAAACATAATGCGCGGTATTGGAAGAGATACAGATTTCTCGAAGGAGTGCCTCGCCGACGGAGGCGTGGTCACTCTGGAAGAGGCTTTTGAGGATTGGTTCGTGGAGATGGACGGCAGAAGACCACCGGGCAGCCGCGTGACGCAAGCCCGATCGCTTACGATTTCTTGTTCTTCTTATCCTTCGGGTCGTCCGAGAACAGCAGCCAGGCGAGCACGATGAAGCCGATCACGACGCCGCCGATTGCCAACCAGGTGGGAAGTTTTTCCATCAGCTCCTCCGGTGTGGAGGTCCTTGTAACGCAGCCAGGATGGTCTTGTCGAGGCGTTTGATTTTGAGCTGGTCATCGACGGCCACCAGCTTGGCCGCCCCCTCGACCACGACCCGCCGGCTCTCCTTCTCACGCAGCACGTGGGCGAAGGTCAAAGAGGCCTGGGAGACTTCCGGCATCGTCGTCTCGATGACCAGGGTTTCGCCATAGCGGCCGGGCGACCGGTAGTCCACCTCTGCATGAACGACCACGAACTGCGTGCCGGCGTCACGCAACCCCGCCACCGACAAGCCGCGTTCTTCAAGATAGTGAGTCCGCGCCCGTTCGAAATACTTCAGATAGTTGGCGTAATACACCACCCCGCCGCAGTCGGTGTCTTCGTAATAGATCCTAATTTCCATAAGAGCGAATAGCTGAGGGCCTATGGCGTATAGCCCGGACCACATGAGGGACCCGGCTCATGGCACAAGCGATGGTTTCTCAGAATTCTGCCAGAAACAGGGTATTCCTGAAGGCGTTTATCCCCTTGGAAAGCGGTCACCAGCGGCGTACAAGTCCGCGCATTCGGCCTGTGTGACGTAGGCGCGATCGAAGGCGAGATAGAACGCAGCGACAACTTCGCAAACTGACCCGATTGCTATAATCAGGTGGTAGTCGAACGCTCTATTCGACCCCTTGGCGGTTCCTTCGGCGATATTGAGCCCAATGGAATTCACCGCGAGATTCATCCGTGATCTGAGCCCATAGTCTTCGTGCCTGGGAAACGCCGCCGTGAGTCGATAGACATCGGCGGCATAGGCTCTTGCCATCTGCCAAATCTCCAACGTCTCGAACCGGAACGCCATAGGCCATATGCTCTTACAGGCTCATGGTAGGAAACGTCGGAAGCGAGCTCGTGTTGACCCCCACGAGCCTGATGACGATCTCGTAGAGTTGGTGGAAGCGCTCCAGCTTGACCGGTTCGAAGCCGTGGCCGAGCACGGCCTGGTTGGCGGCGTCGAGCAGCGGTTTCATCTTGGGCCAATCGCGGAGAAACGCCTGCCCCATCTGGTCGCCCAATCCGGCGAGCGCTCGAAATTGACTCTGCAGCGGCAACTTGTACTTCCCGTCCACGTCGTCGAGGTAGCAGGTCCGGCAGGTTTCGCGCAACGCTTCCGGTAGTTGCTCCGGCTGCACATCCCAAGTTTTGATTTTGTACTGCCGGTAGAGCTGGCGTTGCGCGCAGGCTTCCAAGCCGCGGACCAAGGCCCCCATCGCCCGTTCGCCGTCGTGGTCGACCAGCGCACGGCGCTGCGCATGGGCCAACAGGTCCAGAGCCACGCCCTCCTTCACTTCAGCCGGATCGAGCACGAGCTTTTCCAAGAATCCGCCATTGGCCTTGATCGCGGGCAACAACCCCTTGAGTCCCGACGGGCCGCCCCACACCGCCGCCATCTCCAGCGCCTTCGTCGCGCTCTTCACTTTGTCCCAGGCCTGGCGGTACTGAAATTGTTCCCACAGGGCATAGCCGGTCGCGAGATCGCCCAAGGCGCGGTAGAGGGGTTTCTGTCCCCCGCTCACGCGGCTTTCCAAGACATGAAACGCGCTCGCGGCGGCCCTGAACGATCCATGATTGAATGCATCGCCCGCCTCCCGCCGTCCCACCGCGGCGGCCTCATCCCAGGGATTGCCTTGAATCCAGCGCAGATCCCGTCCTTCGATCTGCAAGGGCTCGCCGCCGGGATCGTGGCCCTCGACCAACATGATCGTGCGCGAGGTCCAGGGCAGTGCGGCCGCGCCAAGCGCAGCGGCCATCGCCGGCGTCGCCCCCGTCAGATCTACCACGACCTCACCAGGCCGAAGCTCCCAGGTCCGGAACAGCTCGTGGATCGACTGGGCCAAGGCCCTGTGGCAGGCGATCGGGTCGGCGGCATCCGGCGTGACGATCCAATCCCACCGCTTCGGCATCTGCCGCACCTGCGGCTGCACCGATTCCTCGATCCGTGCCTTCGCCGAATCCGGCACGAAGAAACAGAGCAGTTCGGGCTGCAATCGATTGATCACGTAGACCGCGGGCGACGGAGCGTCGATCAGGGCGATCAGCAAGGCTTTGATGGGTGGGTCGTTGGCCATGGCTGGCGCGGACTATACCATCGGCCCGGTGACGGTTCAACGAACCGGCGCGCGGCTCCGGTCCTTGACCCTCTACGACAAGACGCTTAGACTTTCCCCCGCCGAAACGGTTCAACCGGCGCGCGGCACGCCCGAGGAGGTACGATGACCTGGTGGCTCTGGCTCTTGTTGGGGCTCATTCTGCTGGGCGCGGAGATCGTCACGCCCGGCGGCTTCTACATGCTGTTTTTCGGACTGGCGGCCCTGCTCGTCGGCGCCCTCGCCGGCTTTCACGCCATCTCTACCGAATGGATCCAGTGGCTGCTGTTCTCGGTCCTCTCCGTCGCCTCCCTGGTCGTCTTTCGCGGACCCTTGCGGCGCCGGATGAGTGAGGATGAGCCGGGCGCGACACCCGTCGACACGATGGTGGGCGAACTTGCGCTCGTGCTCGAAGACCTGGCCCCGGGCGCTCTCGGCAAGGCCGAGTTCCGCGGCAGCACCTGGAACGTGCGCAATACCAGCACCATTCTGTTGCGCAAAGGACAACGCAGCCGCGTCGACCACGTCGACGGCCTGACGCTCTCGATCAGACCGGAATAGCAGACGAGCGCGTATGGCATAGGGCTTATAGCCGATGACACGAAACAAGAAAGAATGTGAAAGCGCATGGGCAGAAGCGAATGGCCCCCACTTCAGTCCTCCCTCTTGCCATAAGCTATCTGCCATAGGCCATTAGCTCTTCCCACTCACCGGAGGCCTTCATGGAGGAAAGCACTATGCCCGGCGGATTGACTGTCGTCATCTTCCTCGCCATTCTCGTTGGCATCATCATCGCCAAGACGGCCCGAATCGTCCCGCAACAGAGCGCCTACGTCGTCGAACGGCTGGGCCGCTACTCGCGCACGCTCGGGGCGGGATTCCATATTCTGGTGCCCTTCATCGACAGCATCCAGTACAAGCACTCGCTCAAGGAAACCGCGGTCGACATTCCTGAACAGATCTGCATTACGCGCGACAACGTGCAGGTCGCCGTCGACGGCATCCTGTACGTCAAGGTCCTAGACCCGCAGCGGGCCTCGTACGGCATCAGCGACTACCGCTTCGCCATCTCGCAGCTCGCCCAGACCGCGCTCCGCAGCGAAATCGGCAAGATCGAACTGGACCGCACCTTCGAAGAACGCACCAACATCAACAGCCAGGTGGTCAACGAACTGGACAAGGCCACCGAACCTTGGGGCGTCAAAGTCCTACGCTACGAGATCAAGAACATCACGCCGCCGAAGGACGTGCTCAACGCGATGGAGAAGCAGATGCGCGCCGAACGGGAAAAGCGCGCAGTGATCCTGACGTCCGAAGGTGAACGAGACGCGGCGATCAACCAAGCCGAAGGAGAAAAGCAGCAGGTCATCAAGGCCTCGGAAGCCAAGAAGCAGCAGCAGATCAACGAGGCGGAAGGTGCGGCCGCCGCCATCACCGCCATTGCCAATGCCACCGCCGAAGGGTTGCGCAAAGTCGCCGAATCCACCCAGGTGCCGGGCGGGTTCGAAGCGGTGCAGTTGCGCGTCGCGGAGCAATACATCGGCAAGTTCGGCGAGCTCGCCAAGGCCGGGAACACCCTCGTCCTGCCGGCCACCCTGACCGACGTCGGCTCGATCCTCGCACTCGCGATGAACGTGATCGGGAAGAAACCGGAAACGCAGGCGAAGCCGCCGGCCAAATGATCGTCGGTCCTCGTTTGACAGGGCGCCGCGGCTCTCCTACAATCCGGCACCATGAAAGAGTTGGCGATCAAAGCCTTCGAGGAGAGCGCGGACGTCAAGCGGGCGTTCGTCCGCGAGCATGCGGACCGGATCGTGCAGGTGGCGCAGGCCATCGGCCAGGCCTTTCGGGAAGGACGCAAGGTTCTCCTGTTCGGCAACGGAGGCAGCGCGACCGACGCCGCCCACATCGCGGCCGAATTCGTGGGCCGCTATAAGCGGGAACGGGCGCCGTTTCCTGCCATCGCTTTGGCGACCGACATCGCCGCCATTACCTGCATCGCCAACGATTACGGCTACGAGGAACTCTTCGCGCGTCAAGTCCGCGCCCATGGACAGAAGGGCGACGTGGCCATCGCCATCAGCACCAGCGGGAATTCACCCAACGTGTTGCGCGCCGCCGCGGCCGCCAGGGAATTGGGCCTGATCACGGTAGCCTGGACAGGCGGCACAGGCGGGCGGCTCGCCGGACTCGTCGACTATCCGTTCATCGTGCCCTCGACGGTCACGGCCCGCATCCAGGAAAGTCACATCACGCTCGGCCACGTGCTCTGCGAACTCATCGAGGACCGCGTCATTGGCACCCCCGCGTAAACGCGCCTCCCCCTCGTCGCTTCCACAACCTTTGATCGCGCCCATCGACGCGTCGCGCCTCAAGACCTATCCGCTCCAGCGCCGGCACAGCAAGGTGAAGGTGTCCAACTTCGCCAAGAGCTGGCGCCGAGGGAAGTCGTTCCGAAGCTTTCTCGATTCGCTCCCCGATATCCTCGCCGTCAAAACGTTGCGGGAAGTGGCCGCCGCCATCGTCAAGGCGCGCCGACGCCGCAAGCCCGTGATCGTCGGCATGGGCGCGCACGTCGTGAAGGTCGGACTGGGACCTCTGCTCGTCGACTTGATGGAACGGGGAATCGTCACGGCGCTCGCGATGAACGGCGCCGTCATCATCCACGACTTCGAACTCGCGTTGATGGGCCACACCTCCGAAGAGGTCGACGCCGAAATCGATTCAGGCCGCTTCGGGATGGCGGAAGAAACCGGACGGATGCTCAACGAGGCGATTACGCAAGGCATGAAAGAGGGCCGCGGCCTGGGCGAAGCCCTCGGGCGATTCATTCATCGCAACAAAAGCCGCTTCCCCCATCGCGCCACGAGCCTGCTCGCCGCCGGCGCCCGCCTCGGGCTTCCGGTCACAGTGCACGTCGCGGTCGGCACCGACATCATCCACATGCATCCCTCCGCCGACGGCGCGGCGATCGGAGCCTGCTCGCTCATGGATTTTCGCCGGCTCGCCGCCGTGGTCGCCGGTATGGAAGGCGGCGTTTATCTGAACCTGGGCTCCGCCGTGATCCTGCCAGAGGTGTTTCTGAAGACCGTATCGCTCGGCCGGAACCTCGGCCATGAGCTGACCGACATCACCACCGTCAACATGGATTTCCTAACCCACTATCGCCCCATGACCAACGTCGTCCGCCGCCCCACACAAAAAGGCGGCAAGGGCTTTGCGTTGACCGGACACCACGAAATCATGGTGCCGCTGTTGGCTGCCTCGGTCATCGAGACCTTCGAGGGTTCGTCCTAGTCGTAGCCGGCGGGATCTGCCCGATGGAATCCCCCATCCCCATACCGCCCTCCGACCGTGACCTGCAGGCCCTGTGGGCGCGCTATAACGAGCAATATTTCTCCGGCGCGCTGACGCCGATTCCTATCGTCTGGAGCGCCCGCCTGACCTCGTCGGTCGGCATGTTCGTGAGCCGCACGGGACCGCGTTGCCCGCCGGAACGCGCGGCCGCCGCCGGGACCGACCGGCGCTGCATCCGCCTTTCTTCGAAACTGCTCAAACAGCCGGGCCGGGAGCGAGAGATTGCCCTCACGCTCGCACATGAGATGATCCATCAATGGCAGTATGATGTGTTGAAGCGGCGACCGAACCACGGCCCAGATTTTCGCCGCATGATGGACCGCATGAACGAAGACGGCCTCGGCGTCACCCTCTACCATGCGCTCGGCCGGGACGTCGACGCGCTTGCGCGGTACGTCTGGCGCTGCGAACATTGCGGCTACCTCTACCGGCGCCAGCGGCGCACGATCCGCCCCCACATGCATTACTGCGGCGCCTGCCAGGGTCCGCTGAGTGAGCTGCCGTTCGCCCGGCTCGAGCGGGCGGATCCGGATCGAAGCGGACCACGCCTCATCACCCAACTCGATTTGCCGTTTGTCGCCCCCTGACAGGCTACTCCCATGACCCGCTGGCCGCGCCAGATTCTGTTCGGCGACATCGATGCGATGTTCGCCTCCGCCGCCGTGTTGGCCGACCCCTCGCTCGCGGGCAAACCCGTCGCTGTCGGCGGGCCGCCGCCGCGCGGCACCATTGCGGCTGCCAGCTACGCCGTCCGCCCGTTCGGCGTCCGGAGCGCGATGCCCACCGTCCAGGCGCTGAAGCTCTGCCCCAATCTGGTGCTCGTGCCGCCGGACCGGCCCCTCTACGCGCGCCTCCACCGTGAACTTGAGGCCGTGACGAACCGTTTCTTTCCGGAAACGGAATGGACAAGCATCGACGAGTTCTATACGGACACGACGAGGCTCCAGGTCCGCCATCCCGACCCGCGGGCACTGGGGCACGGTCTGAAGGCAGCAATCCGTGACGCCACCGGCCTGACCTGTACCGTGGCGATTGCCACAGGCAAGACTGTCGCCAAGATCGCGGCGGACTCACACAAACCCGATGGCCTCGCCGTCATCGAGCCCGGGTCCGAGGCCGCCTTCCTGGCCCCGCTGCCGGTACGTTCCTTACCGGGTATCGGTCCGAAATCCGCCGAGTCCCTGTCTCGCATCGGCGTCCGCACGATCGCCGACCTGCTCGCTCCGCAGTTCGGTCCCTCGTTACAGCGTCTCTTCGGCACGAGGCTGGCGGCTGTCCAGGCCTTGGCTCAGGGCCAGGATACGGACCCGGTCGTCGCCGACCGCGAGGCCAAGAGCGTGAGCCACGAGACCACCTTCGAGCAGGATACGAACGATCTCGCCCTGCTCGAACCGATCGTGCACGGATTCTTGGAAGCGCTCGCGCACGATCTGCGACTCGAAGGGCTGGCCGCCGGCTCGTTCACCGTGAAACTCAAGGACGCGCAGTTCCGCATCACGACGCGGCAGCGGCGCTTCGCCGCGCCGCTCAACTACGATCCCGAGATGTGGCCGGACATTCAAAAGGGGCTGGCCGAATTGGTGCAGCCACGCGCACGCTACCGCCTAGTCGGCTTGGGCCTCTCGGACCTCATCCCGGCACCGGAGCCTCTCTTCGACCGGCGTCGGCGCGATGCAGTCGCGATCCTGGATCAGCTCATGGAGCGCCACGGGTCCGGCGTGATCCGCCTAGGAGGGCTGCCGCAAGCCCGTGAGGGGGGCGACCTGCGCAGGAAGCCGAACAAGCGCGGGGAGCCTGAAACCTGAACCGCTCGCGCAACGCCATTGATTCGCCGGGGATCGACACCCTAAGATGGGACCGTTCCGCACGACGCCGAGCCCCAATGAACGAAAAGATTCTGACCCGCGATCAACTGCAGCCGATCCTGGCCCGCCATCGCGACCAGCACCACCGCATCGTCTTCACGAACGGCTGCTTTGACCTGATGCATGTCGGCCATACCCGCTACCTGCAGGCAGCACGGGCACTTGGCGACCTGCTCATCGTGGGGGTCAATTCCGACTCCTCGGTTCGCAGTTTGAACAAGGCGCCCGACCGGCCGATTGTGCCGGAAGCGCAGCGCGCCGAGGTCTTGGCCGCCTTGGCCTGCGTGGATTATGTCGTCCTGTTCACTGAGCCGGACCCCGGAAGCCTGATCGCAGCCCTGCAGCCGGACGTGCTCGTCAAGGGCGGTGACTGGGCGCTGGACCGCATCGTGGGGCGCGACACGGTCGAGGCCCGCGGCGGCATCGTCCAGACAATTCCCCTCGTGCCCGGCGTCTCCACCACATTGTTGGTTCAGCGTATCCGTTCCACCACGCCATAGGATTTTCGTGCCTGCCGCAGCCCCTGCATACTTGACTCAATGGCTGGCCCCCGCAATGGAGGCCCTCCGCGGCGAGGGGGGCAAACCCTGCCTCATCGGCCTCCATGGATCGACGGCCGGCTTCAGCTTGGCCATGGCGACTCAGGCCGGGCACGCGGGCCCCCTCGCGAACCGTTCCTGGTTGGTCGTCACCAAGGGCGACGAGGAAGCGGATCGTCTGTATCGGGACACGCTCTTCTTCCGCAAGCTCTGCGGGCTGCCCTCGACCGGGATCGCCTTCTTTCCCCAATGGGAAATCTTGCCCTATGAATCGACGGCGCCCCCCGTCGATCTGGTCGCCCGACGCATGCAAGCGCTCCATCACCTGGCGACGGCGCCGCGCACCGTGCTCTTCACCTCCGTTCCCGCCCTGATGCAGCGAATCCTGCCGGCCGACGTCTTCACGACCGCAAGTCTGCTCTTTGAGCCGGACGGGACGCTGGAGCGGGAAGCGTTGGTCTCGGGATTGCTGCGGCTCGGGTACCGTCAATGTTCGGTGGTCGAGATTCCCGGCGAGTTCAGCATCCGAGGTGGAATCGTCGACATTTTTTCCACGGCCTACGCCGAACCGCTCCGCGTCGAGTTTTTGGGCGACACGATCGAGTCCCTGCGCTTCTTCGACCCGGCCACGCAAAAATCCACCGACAAGGTGAAACAGGCGTGGGTGTTGCCGGCTCGCGAATATGTACGACCGACCGAATCACCCGATGCCCTGACCCCGCTCGCCGCCGATGCCGAATGGCACGCGCCGACGCTGTACGGCCGCATGGATACGCTCCTGGATTACTTCCCGCAGCCGCCGCTCTTGGCTTTCGATCAACCGGAGGCGCTCAAGGAACAGACAGCGACATGTTGGAACGCGGTGGAGGAGGGCTACCTGCGTCATGAGGATCGGAGCGATCCCAACCCGTACCCGACACCCGATCGGCAGTACCTGACCTGGGAACAGATCCTCACCGCCACCGAGGGCCAGCCGACCTTGGCCTTGGAGCCGGTGACGGCTCCCGACGAGAGCTGGCAACCGGTCCTTGCCTGTCCGGCCCGGACCCCCGCGAGTTCGGGACTGGGTCTGCGCGGAACGGCGTTCAGCCACACCTTGGAAGTGCTGAACCGGCTGCGCGAGGGCGGCACCGTCGTGCTGGTCGCCCGCAGTCAGGGTCAGGTGGGGCGACTGCTCGCGCTCTTCGGCGAACACGATCTCCCGGCGGTTGAATGGAACACGGCCGCCTTGTCATCCACCGCCTCGCAGAAATCGCCCTTCGCGATCATCAACGGCGACGTCTCCGCAGGCTTCCTGTCGCCGGAGCTGCGCCTGATCGTCCTGACCGAAGAAGAGCTGTTTGCCAAGGGCCACCGGCATAAGCCGCAGCAGAAGAGCAAGGCCGCCACCTTCCTGTCGTCGCTCGAGGACCTGAACAGCGGCGACTACGTCGTCCACGTGCAATATGGCATCGCCCTGTATCAAGGCCTCCGCCGTCTGTCGGTGCAGGGATTCGACAGCGACTACCTGATCCTCGAATTTGCCGGCACCGACAAACTGTACGTGCCGCTGGATCGGCTGAGTCAGGTGCAGCGCTACTCTGGCGCCGAGGGCCACGTCCCACGCCTCGACAAACTCGGGGGCACGAGCTGGGCCAAGACTACCGCCCGGGTGAAAAAGGACATTGAGGAGATGGCCCACGAGTTGGTGGATCTCTACGCCAACCGAGAGCTGGTGCATCGGCCGTCATACGGTCGAGACAGTACGATCTACCACGAGTTTGAGGCCGCCTTCGAATATGAAGAGACGCCGGACCAGCGCCGCGCCATCCAGGACATCCTCCAGGATATGGGGTCCGAGAAGCCGATGGACCGGTTGGTCTGCGGCGACGTGGGCTATGGAAAGACGGAAGTCGCCATGCGGGCCGCCTTCAAGGCGGTGGAAGAGAATCGCCAGGTGGCCGTGCTCGTCCCCACGACGCTGCTCGCCCACCAGCATTACGATAACTTTGCCGAACGGTTCGCGCCCTTCCCGACCCGCGTCGCGCTGCTCTCGCGGTTCCAGTCCAGCAAAGAAAGCAAGGCCATCGTGAAGGACGTGGCGGCCGGTGTGGTCGACGTGGTGATCGGGACGCACCGCCTCCTGCAGAAAGACGTCCAATTCCGCAACCTGGGCCTCGTGATCATCGACGAGGAGCAATGGTTCGGCGTGAAGCACAAGGAGCGGCTGAAACAACTGCGCACCCAGGTCGACGTGCTCACGCTTACGGCCACACCGATTCCGCGGACGCTGCAAATGGCAATGGCGACCGTGCGCGACCTCTCGATCATCGACACCCCGCCGCCGGGGCGCCTCGCCATCCGCACGCAAGTGCTCCGGTTCAGCGAGAAGGCGATCCGCGAGGCGATCCTGCGCGAACTGGGCCGGGGCGGACAGGTCTACTTCGTCCACAATCGCGTGGAAACCATGGAACGCACGGGCGCCTGGCTCCATCAACTGGTGCCCGAAGCCCGCATCGTCATGGCCCACGGCCAGATGGACTCCAAACCGCTCGAAGCGGTCATGCTGAAGTTCTTCAAGCACGAAGCCGACGTGCTCATCGCCTCCGCCATCATCCAGTCGGGCATCGACGTGCCGACCGCCAACACGATCATCGTGAACCGGGCGGATACGTTTGGGCTGGCCCAGCTCTATCAGTTGCGAGGCCGCGTCGGGCGGGGCGGCGAACAGGCCTATGCCTATTTCCTGATTCCGGACGAAGGCTCGCTCTCGACCGACGCCCAAAAGCGGCTGACCGCGATCCAGCAATTCACCGAACTGGGGTCCGGCTTCCGCATCGCCGCCGCCGACTTGGAGATCCGGGGCGCCGGCAACCTGCTGGGGAAACAACAGTCCGGCCACATCGCCGCGATCGGTCTCGACCTGTACCTCCAAATGGTGGAACAGGCGGTGCAGCGGCTGAAGGGCCATGTCGTGGAGGAACAGCCGGACCCGACGCTGCAGTTGAGCGTCTCGGCCTACATTCCCGAAACCTACGTGGCGGACAGCCACCATCGCTTGTCGTTGTACAAGCGTCTCTCCTCCTGCGGTCAATTGGGCGACCTGGCCCTGATGCACGGCGAAATCGAGGACCGGTACGGCCCGCCACCCGATGCGGTGGAGCGCCTCTTCGAAGTCATGCAACTCCGATTGCTGGCCAAACAACTCCGACTGAGTTCGATCGTCGAGCAGACGAACGGGGTCGCGATCACCTTCGACGCCAAGGCCACGGTCTCCGAGAAGGCGGTCCAGGCCCTCATGGACCGGTACAAACGACGGCTGCGATTTCTCTCTCCGCTCTCCTTCGAGCTCCAGATGCCGCATGAGGACTGGAGTTTGGTGTTTTCAGAACTCAACGCAACCTTGCAAACCCTCCTGGTCTGTGATACCAACAAATCTAGTCCACAGGCAGGATCGGCCTAAGCAGTTGACCCCCACAACCCGGATCACCCACATGATGCAGCCTCTGATATCGTTGTCCGCCGACTGGCGCGTACGCCTCGCCTGCGCCCTCGTTTCGTTGGGCCTGACCGGTTCGCTGACCGGCTGTACCGAACCGCCGCAGGAAGAACCGGTCGTGGCCATGATCAACGGCCGCTCCATCACGCAATCCGAGTTCGACCTCCGGTGGGGTGAACTCTCCCAGGCGACCAGGGCTCGCTACGACAAAGAAGGCGGAAAGAAGCGGTTTCTCGACGAATTGATCATGCGAGAACTGCTCATGCAGGAAGCCCGGAAGCAGGGTCTGGATCAGTCGGATGAGATTCGCGAAAAGACACAGCGCTACCGCGAGCAGTTGATCCTGGACGAACTGCTGAAGGACAGGATCAAGACCAAGGTGGAGGTCTCGAAAGAAGAGCTCGACGCGTATTTGGAACGGCACGCCAACCAACTGTTGGCCAATCCCAAGGTGGCCGTCTCGGTGATGCTGCTGCCGAACGTCTACGCGGCCAAGGATTTGAAACGCCAGGTGGAAGCCGGCGGCAACTTCTCGAAGTTCGCGGCCCGCTATTCGGTGGATGAACGGAGCCGCGCCAAGGGCGGCGACCTCGGTCCTTATAAGAGGGGCCTTCTTGAGCCGGAGCTCGATGCCCTCGTGCCGAATCTACGACCCGGCGTGTTGAGCGATCCGGTGAAAACCGAGAGGGGCTATTACCTCATGAAGGTCAGCCCCCTGGAGCCGGAAATCCTCCAGGCCGACCAGGCGACGCGTGAACGGCTCCGTCAGGAACTGCTGGCTGAGAAGCGCCGCAAGCGGCTGGACGACGTCTTCTCGGAACTCCGGACAGGGGCCACGATTCGCCTGGCCGATGCCTCACGCTACGTGACCGACGACGCGGGCCATCCCTAGCAGGAGCGCGGGCCTTCTCGTCAGACGCTGTTCACATGAAGCGTACGCAGGACGCGGGCAGGCCCATTCCCCCTCAATTGGGGGCGGTGCGCAGTCGGCTGACCGGCAGGATCAGAGACAGTCGTTCGACCAGCCTCTCAGACCACCCGGCCCGCTGACGGGCTCGGCCTCGCAGGATGCTCCCTTTCTGACCCAGCAATTGTGTACAATCCGATCGACCTATGAGACGCCCCGGTACGACATCGCCTCCGCGCCGCCCGGTTCCGTTCCGGGTCCTCGGCCCAGCCCTCGTCGCGCTCGCCTGGGCTTGGGGACCGGCCGCCCCGACCCACGCGGGAAAGATCGAGGACCGTATCGTCGCGGTCGTCAACAAAGACCTGATCATGCTCTCCGAGTTAAAGCGCGATCTGCTCCAGGATCAGGAGCGACTGCGCAAGCTCTACAAGGGTGAGGAACTGGAACGCCGCCTGAAGGCGGCCGAAGCGACGGCCATTACCAAGATGATCGAGCGCAAGCTCCAGCTCCAGGCCGCGAACAACAAGGGCGTGGAGGTCTCGGACCAGGAAGTCGTGCAGGCGTTGGAAGAACTCAAGAAACAGGGCGAGAAGATCGAAAGCGGTGATAAAGCTGCCACGAAGAACGTCAAGGAGCAATTGCTGCTCATGCGCGTGGTGGACCGCGAGGTTCGCGGCGTGATCATGGTGGGCGACACGGAAATCAAACGCTATTACCAGGAACACCAGGACCGATTCGCCTACCCCGAGGAATATCAGCTCAGCCAGATCCTCATCAGACCCCGCAACGAGGATGAAGTCGGCATCGCGCGCGGCCGCGCCGAGGCGCTGCTGGCCGCCCTCAAGCAGGGCGAATCGTTCGACGAACTGGCGCTCCGCTTTTCCGATGGTCCCAACGCCTCCAGAGGCGGGCGCTTGGGGCTGGTTCGACAGGGAGAATTACTTCCGGCGATTGAACAGGCGGTGGCCGGCCTTCCCGTCGGCGGGATCACGGGCATCGTCGAGACGCCGGAAGGGTTCCACCTTGTCAGGGTGGACGACAAGAGCGAGCGCCAGTTCCGGCCCTTCGATCAGGTCAAGCAGGAAATTCAGTCGCTGGTGTTTCAGCAGAAGACCGAAGACCAGTATCAGACCTGGATGGCCGACCTGAAGAACAAGGCTTTCATCGAGATCAAGTTTTGAGCTGCCGACGGATTTCCCCCCAGAGCGCGTCCCGACCTTCGTGCGTCTCCGCCGAATAGGGCACGAGCGGTACCTCCGGCCCCAAGCCGCAAACCTGGCGCGTCTCGCGCTGGGCGGCGTCCCGCTCGCTTCGCCGCAACTTGTCCACCTTGGTCAACGCGACGACCAACGGACGGCCGATCGACCGGACCCACTGCACCGTCATGACATCCTGATCCGTGCAGACCCGGGCTTCGATTAAGAGCACTACTAACCCCAATGATGCACGGTCCAGCAGATAGCGCTCGATCAGCGGACCCCATTGCGCTCGAACGCTCTTCGAAATCTTGGCATAGCCGTAGCCGGGCAAGTCCACCAGCGAGAGCTCGGAGAGTTCCGGATCCGAGGTCCGCACCGTGAAGAAATTCACGGCCCTCGTTTTCCCCGGCGTCTTGCTGACCTTGGCCAGACTCTTGCGATACAGCAGGGAATTGATGAGCGAGGACTTGCCGACGTTCGACCGCCCCACGAAGGCCAGCTCGGGCAGGCGGTCGGAGGGAAACTGTTCTGAAGACCCGCAACTTTTGATAAACTCGGCACCGAGTACTTTCATATCCGTTACTTACTAGAAGGTCCAGCGTGAGCAAGTCAACAGGCAGCACCTTCGGCCGGATGCTCTTTTGGGTCACCGTGCTGATCGGCATCCCCCTGGCCGGCTTGGCCCTCTACTGGCTCGTCACCCTGCCCGACGTCTCGGACCTCGCGAAACATCATCCCGCCGAAACCGCCTTGATGGAAGCACGCCGGGCCCAGGCCAAGGAAGAGGGGCGGTCGCAGAAGATCCACTACGTGTGGGTTCCGCTCTCGAAGATTTCGCCCTACCTCCAACGGGCGGTCGTTGCAGCGGAGGATGCGTCGTTCTTCGCGCATGAAGGGTTCGATTGGGAAGGCATCAAGGACGCCGCGCTCTACAATTTGGAGGTCGGGGAGTTCAAACGCGGCGGCAGTACCATCACCCAACAGTTGGCCAAGAACCTCTATCTCTCATCGGAACGGTCCCTGCTGCGGAAAGCCCGCGAGGCGCTGATCACCCGTTCGCTGGAACAGCACCTGACCAAACAGCAGATTCTGGAACTCTACCTGAACGTCGCGGAGTGGGGGCAAGGGGTCTTCGGCGCGGAGGCGGCGGCCCGCCACCACTTCGACAAGCCCGCGAAGGAGCTCACGCTGGAAGAAGCGGCGCTGCTCGCCGCGATCCTCCCCTCGCCCCGCCGCTATGATCCCATCAGACCCACCAGATACCTCGCACGCAGACAGCAGCACATCATCCGCTGGCTGGAACGAGGCAACGGCCGGCGCCCGGCCTCCGTCACGAAGACGAGGAACGAGAGCTGAGCGCGTATAGCTTGCGGCTTATGGCCTACGGCCGAAGCCCGAGATAACCCGTGGTGCGTGAAGCGTATCTCGTGAAGCGGGATGCGCGGGATTCTACCTGGTCGGGAAAGAGGATAGTGCCCGACCAGTGGCTCAGCGACTGGTCGGTGCTTTGACTGCCCAGGCCACGTTCTATAGAGTAGTGACATCACTACTATCGAGAGGTGGCCATGCAGATCGGTCTCCGTGAAGCCAACCGACACTTTTCCAGACTAATGAAAGCCGTACGCGGGGGCAGAGAGGTGTTGTTGACTGAGCGCGGGAAGCCGCTCGCTGTCGTTCGTCCGATCCGGACGGGAGATGACGTGGAGACCGTCATTCAACGGCTGGAAACGGCTGGAATCCTGCGATCACCCGCCAAGCACGGGACTCTCCCACCATGGAAGCCTCGCACAATGCGCGGCGTACCGCTCTCGAAGATCATTCGGGAAGAGAGAGATGAGCGGTGAAAGCCGCCTCGTGGGCCTACTTTGACACGAGTGTGTTGGTGAAACGGTACGTGAAGGAGGATGGTTCCACAACGGCACGACGCCTGCTTCAACGGTATCGCATTCTTTCGTCGGCAATTGCTCCTGTAGAAATACTGTCCACGATCGCCAGGCGACAAGCGGCCGGGGAACTAATTCAGCGTGATGCCCTGGCTATCGGAGCTCGACTCCACAAGGACCGTGCCTACTGGGAGCTGGTCGAGGTGGGAGCCATGGTGCTGAGTCACGCTGAGGAATTCGTACAGAAAGGAGGCCTAAGAACGCTTGATGCGATCCACGTCGCCTCCGCCGTCACGTTTCTGGGAGCGTCAGGATTCACGGTTCCCTTTGTCACCGCCGATGCCAGGCAACGGGAGGCGGCCGAACGCCTCGCTCTGAATCTGATATGGGTGGGGTAGCGGGCCTTCGATGACGCTAGAAATGCAGCTACTTCCTGGTGCTCACTCTTTCCACCTTCTTTAATACTTCATACGCCGATTCGTCATCGTCTCACGTACATATCTTCCCACTGGGTCGTCTCAGCCATAGCACCTTTTTATTCCTGGGAACACCGTCCACCGCTCGCCCTTTTGATAGAGAGTATTGGTCGGCTCGCCCTGCTGATTCTCGAAGCATAGTGTCGCCGCCTCTCAGTCCACAACGATAATCAGTGACCGCGTCGTTGCACACAAACGCTGGTCGGAGTTTAAGCTTTTTCCTCACGGCACGGTTTCAATGCGGACTTTTCAGGAACCCGATGCTTGTCACGGGGAGGGTGCGGCGCTCGTTTGAGACCATATTTGCTACTCGTCGACATCCCCGACCGAGGTGAACTCGCGTTCGCCGAAGATGGCCGATTCATGCTCGTAGTGTTTGAACTCGAGGAGATTGCCGGAGGGATCTTCGAGGAAGAACGTGCGGTGCTCGATCTTCGTGCCGCGGAAACGATGCCGGGGTTGCTGGTAGAACGTAAGCCCCTTGGACTTTGCCCGATCCGCCAAGGCCTGCCAGTCGGTTTCCAGCGTGAGGATCAGGCCGAAGTGGCGAGGATAGATGCCCTTCTGCCGGTGGATCTCGCCTGTGGAGAGGTGGGCGACGAGTTGATGGCCGACGAGGCCGAGGGTCATGGCCGTCGCCGATTCACGGCCCAGCAGGCAGCCCAACCCCTCGACGTAGAAATGTTTCGCCGCCGCGAGGTCATGGACCGGAAAGGCCAGATGAAAGAGGGCCTGCATACATTCACCCTCGTTCACTCTACCAATGGCTAGGAGCGGGACGCAAACCGGCCTTGGACGACCGGGCGCCCGTCGGTGCCGCAGTAGCCCGCGGCCATATGGGGCGTAGAGTGGCGGATTGCGAACCGGCCGTCCGGCGCCAAGATCAGGGCTCCGGCCGCGCCATGGATGCGTCCGGTGAGCTTGCCCAACGTCTTCCGCGCCGCCGCAGAGGGGCTCAGGCCCTGCGCGAGCCTGTCCGTGAGTTCCTTCGCCACGGCGATCCGGATGATGCTCTCGCCCAGCCCCGTCATGGACACGGCCCCTGCAAGATTGTCCGCATACACGCCGCAGCCGATCAGCGGTGTATCACCGACGCGGCCCGGCAGCATGACATCGACGCCGCCCGTGGAAGCGCCGGCTGCGAGCGTGCCGCGGCGGTCCAGCGCCACCGCCCCTACCGTTTCTTTCCCCAAGGTCCGTTGCGCGAGCCGGCCGCGCCGCGTCAAAGCCCGATGCAGACGGAGGATTCGGTGAGCCTCCGCTCGCAAGCCGTCGCGACCTTTGCGGGAGGATCGTGTCACGGGCTTGCGGGGCAGCCGCTCAAGCCCGAAATAGTCCGCGAACCGCGAGGCCGGCGGTCCGGCCAGCAACACATGGCCGGTCTCTTGAAGGACCAACCGCGCCGCCGTGATCGGATGCAGGATACCTTCGATGGAAGCCACCGCACCTGCCTTGAGCGTTCGGCCTTCCATGATCGAAGCATCCATCCGGCGGACGCCGTCAAGCTGCCGATTGGATCCCGCCCCCGCATTGAAGAGGCCGGAGCGTTCCAGCAGGCGAATGGCTTCTTCGACGACGCCCATCGCGGGCATGCCGCGACGCAACAACCGATGCCCCTCAGCCAACGCGGCGGCGAGGCACTCCGCCTGCGCAGGCGTCATGGGCCGCCGGCCGGCCCCACCGTGGATCAAGAGGATCGGACTCGTAGGTGTCAATTGAGCAGGCTGTCTTTGAATTTGCGGTAGGCGGGATCCTGCATGCGGTCGAGATCGCACCGGACGAATCCCAAGCCGGTGACGCAGAGCTCGAAATTTTCAGAGAGTTTTCGGAAAAGCGGCGAATCCTGTTCCGGATCGTAGCCGCCATACTCAGCGACCAGCCCATAGGACCGTTTGCCCGTCTTCACGTAATCGACCAAGAAATCCTTGTGATAGATAAGCCCGGCGGTCTTCAGCCGGCGGAGATACTCGGGAAAGAGCCCCGCCATGAACAGAGTGAAGTCGCCGATGTGGCGATGGACGTCTCGTTCCCGTTCCAGGGACTGGGCATTCAGCATGAGTTCAGATTCGTAGAGCATTTCGACCACGGAGTCGAGCTGACGGCCGTCTTGATCCTGGATGCGGTAGAGGCGGTCGGCGTGGGCGAATTCGACGAGGAGGTTGGAGACGTACTCGGTGACGTTGAGATCGGGCCAACCGAGATGTTCAGTGAAGCTCTTCTCCGTCAAGGCTCCGAACAATTGCCGAAGCGGATGGTTGCGAGGGACGAGACTCTCCATCTCCACCTCCCGGGCATTCCGTGCCCCTGAAGCCTAGTATATCAGACCCTCAACGGACGACCGAGGCCTTCCACCTGCTTCTGTATCGGACTTCCCGTTCCCGGCCTTAAGCCTTGCCCGTCCCCCCCTCACGACTGTCCAGCATGAATGTCACCGGGCCGTCATTGAGCAGTTCTACCTTCATGTGCGCGCCAAACTGCCCCGTCTCGACCGTAAGGCCCTGCCCGCGCAGCCGGACCGCCGCCTCTTCGTACAGGGCCCGCGCCTGGTCCGGAGGCGCCGCCTGGTCAAACCCCGGCCTGCGGCCCTGTCTCGTATCCCCCAGCAACGTGAATTGCGAGACCAGCAGCACCGCCCCTCCCGCCTCGCCGACCGCCCTGTTCATTTTTCCCTGCTCGTCGCCGAAGATTCGGAGCGCGCGGATCTTCTCGACGATATAGCGGAGATCCGCCTCTCCATCGCCCTTGGCCACGCCGAGCAACACCAGCAACCCGGCGCCGATCCGCCCGACCACCTGTCCGTCAACCTCCACCGAGGCATGGGTCACACGTTGGAGAACAGCCTTCATCAGCAGCCCGAAGAGCTTATGGCATATAGCTGATCGCAGAAAGCAAGAGCTACTGGCCGATGGTTTATGGCCTGCAACACGAACAGTGCGAATTCTCCCTGCTTGGCCCCATACTTTTTGCCATAAGCGAAAAGGCCATTCGCTCTTGGCTCGTGGCATATGCTCTTAGCCGTTTGCTCCTCGTCCCAACCACTGGCTCCTAGCTCAATTGCTCCAGCGTGCCTTCCAGTTTGAGCAGCCGGCGTTTGATCGACAAGCCGCAGGAGAACCCGCCGAGCGATCCGTCGTGGGCCACCACGCGATGGCAGGGGATCACGATGGGCACCGGATTAGCTCCAAGCGCCATCCCCACCGCCCTGGCATATTGCCTGCCCCCTACGCGCTCCGCCACCCACTGGTAGGAGCGGACGCGGCCGTAGGGAATCTTGGTGATGGCCCGCCATACCTTTCGTTGGAACGCCGTACCGGCCGACAGATCGACAGGCACCGTGAAGGTCCGACGCGTGCCGGCGAAATATTCACATACCTGCTTCTGCGCTTCAGCCAACAACGCTCCCTGTTCCCTCGTCGCGCGCCTAGGCTCTAAGGTGCCGAGTTGTCCTTTCCCCGGCCGGTTCGAGGCGAAATCAATAGCGATGATACCCTTGCCGGAAACCGTGACGCACACGGGCCCACACTCGGTTTCCACGGTCGTCTGTTCAGCCATGTCAGGCTCCGCCGAATTTCTTCGCGACCCGCCCCAGTTTTCGTTTCACCAACCCCAAGGCCACATCCAATTCCTCGGAGCCGAGCCACAGGTGCGCCGCCACATACCCGACGACGCTGAGGCTGATACCTCCGCCCAACCAGACGGTCTTCATGATCCAGGCACCTGGTTCCTGCCAGACGGGGGCCTGCGCCACCGCGAGACAAATCAGCACCAACGGCATGCAGGCCACGAGCACCCGAGCGGCCGACCGTCCCACCGCGCCCCACTCCACATGTCCCAACCGCCGGTTCAGTACCGCGACGAGCACGCTGCCGTTCAACATGGAGGCCAAGGCGGTCGCCAAGGCCAGACCCGGCGCTCCGAGAGGCCCCATCAGGATGACCGAGAAGATGATATTGGCCACGACGGCCAGCGCCGCGGTCATCGCGGGGGTCTTCGTGTCCTGCAGCGAGTAATAGGCGGACACGATGATGCGCACGCCGGCAAAGGCCCAGAGCCCAACCGCATAGCAGAGCACGGCCGTCGCGGTCGCCGCCGTATCGGCCGCGGTGAAGGACCCGTGCTCGAAAAACAGGTGCACGATCGGCACTCGCAGCAGGATCAGTCCGAGCATGGCCGGCAGGATGATAAACAGGATCATCCGCAAGCCGAAGCCCAACGTCGTGCGTAGATCATCAAGCGCACCCTTCGCGGCCTGGGCCGTGAGCGTGGGCAGGATGGCGGTCGCCAGCGCAACACCGAAGATTCCCAGAGGGAACTGAATGAGGCGCATGCCGTAAAACAAATAGGTGGGGCCGCCCGGAAAGAGCGAGCCAAGGAACGTACTGACCAGAATATTGATCTGGGTGACGGAAAGACCGAGCAAGGACGGCACCATGAGGAGCCCGATCCGCTTGACGCCGGGATGTCGCGGCTGGAACAACAGACCAAATAACATGCCGCGCACGCGAAGTCCCGGCAATTGCATGGCGAACTGGGCTGCCCCGCCGACGACGACACCGATGGCGACGCCGAGGATGGGTTGCTCCATCTGCGGCGCCAGCAGGAAGGCACAACCGATGATGACGATGTTGAAAAAGACCGGGGAAAAGGCGGGGGCGGCGAAGGCGCGCATGGAGTTCAGCACACCCATCGCAAGCGCCGCCAAGCTGATGAACAGCAGATAGGGAAACATGATGCGGGTGAGGACGGTCGTCAGCTCCAACTTGGCCGGCTCACCGTGAAAGCCCCAGCCGATGAGCCAGGCAATCCAGGGCGCGCCCAGAATCCCCGCGAGCGTGATGGCGGTGACGATGGTCAGCAACGTCGTGAAGGCGGCGCTGGCCAATTCCCAGGCATCCTGCTTGCTCCGCAGCGTGTGGTATTCCGTGAAGACCGGGATGAAGGCCGCCGACATGGACCCTTCGGCGAAGAGTTCCCGCAACAGGTTCGGAATGCGGTAGGCGACGAAGAAGGCGTCGGCCGCCGCCGTGGCGCCGAAGAGCCGCGCCAGCACCATGTCGCGCACAAACCCCAGGATGCGGCTTGAAAACGTGGCGAGCCCGATGAGTCCCGCCGCCTTAACGACGGAATGGTTGTCATCCTTCGATGGTGATGGAGCAGCGGCAGGGGCGGGGTCGGACATCGCTCGGATTGTAGCGAAACGGTGAGAAGCAGTCTATCGTTTCACGGGAATCGGATATGACGCGCCCATCTGCCGGCCTTCCACGCGATCCAGAGGCCGCCCAGCAGAAACGGCCGGCGCGTCGTCGATGTTCGCAGCGCCGCGAAGAGGCAGCCGACCGTCGTTACCGCCTGCAGGAGCCTCCCCGCCAAGCCGTCATTCCGCAACTCAACCGCGGCCTGCCCCGTCTGGCCGGATAGCCGTCGCAGCACATTATGTGTAATCCGTCCCGTGTGGGTCTCACCGGCCTGCACGAGCACGCGCACCCAGTCGGTCGTCGCGGCATTAAACACGGTGCCGCCCTCGGTGAACAGGCCCATGGTGGCGAGGCGCACCTCCTTCCCGGTCGGCGCCGGCCCCTCGTTCCACCAGCCGGTCACTCCGTTGCCGAACTGCGTCAGCCTTGCCCAGCCAAGGATGCGGAAGGAGGCGGGTGTGCCGTCGCGGTGGTCCGGCTCGATGGTCTGTCCAGGCTGAGGAATGCCTGCGACGGAGGCGCCATCGCACTCGAATCCTACCAACGCCGCCTCGCGCCCGAAGGTCTCGCCGGTTTCGAGTCCCGTTCCCTCGAAGACCCAAGAGTCGGGGTGCTGCACCGTGAACCCCAGCGGTTCGCGCGCCTCCCCGCCCCACCAACCGCCTCCGTTTTGAAAGCTCACCCCCGTCAGGTGGTTCTCCGGCCGTTTGACGCCCGACCACCAAAGATCGCCATTGTCGATTTTTCGGCATTCGAGTTGTGCGCCATTCAAGCGGACGCGGACCCGCCACCAGCAGGTATTGCCGCTGAACCAGGCGACATTGCCGCCGCCGCGCACGAATCCCTCCACGTGATCACGCATCTCCGTTGACCAATATTCGTGATGGCCGACGCAGAGCAGCAGCCGGTAGGCCGATAGCCCGGCGCTGTCTTCATGGAGGTCAAGGTCGGTGCAAACATCAACCCGATACCCATGGCTCGCCATCCATGCGATGAAGGGTGCGTCCCAATGCGCGAAGGTATTGCGCGGTGAGCCGCCGTCGTACCAATCGCACGCGCTGCCGCAGTGATCCTCGTATTCCCCGCCGATGTCGCCGCCCGTGCCGGCACCGGGGCGGCGCAATGAGACGCGGTGGACGCGATCGGCGTCGGGCGGGTCGCCTTTCATGTAGAAATTCACGCGGCCGGTATAGTTGTAGGCCTGATAGGTGAACAGGGGGAGGTTGTACAAAATGCTGGCTCGGAGGCCGGGCGCGCCGCTTTTGACCACGAACAGCACTCGCCCATCGCGACCGTCGAAGGCGGGGACGGTCTCGGGCGGCACGAGCGGCCGGCCCTCTCGCCCTTCAACCAACTGCGCGAGGTAGACCCCGGAGGACCAGTCGGCGGAAACGGGTATGGCATAGGCAGGCCACTTCCAGTCGCCAGTCCGCTCGACGGCCGTGAGCGGCTCCAACGCATGTCGCCCGTCCAGCCAATCTGATTGGGTCACAAAGACCAGCGCGGTCCCCTGCCGAAAGACCCGCACCCGAAACTGCGGCGCGGTCGTCGAGACATGGAGTGTCAACTTCGCGCCGGGCAGGACACTTGGATTCCTTGCATAGCCTCGAATCATTGAGACTGCTCCCTGGATGGCATGCGACGCTATTCCTGGATGACTCGATTGGGCAATTCGTCCGGATTGTCTCCCGGCCTCGGCGGGAGGCGATCGGCCAGGATTCTACCGCAATGATCGATACCGACGCAGAGTCCATCCGCCAGATTTCCTGCAGAAAGAAGCGGTACGATGGCCGCCACAACCGGTTCCCACTCCTGCGCCGGAACCCGTTCGCGCAAGGCCCGGTCCGGCCAGAGAGAGACCTGCCGTTCCAACAACGACACCAATAAGAGCACCCCGGTACGTTCACGGGTCTGTCCCACGCCATGTTGTGCGAAAGCCCGCTCCGCGCGCAGACGGACCTTGTGACGCATCCGCTCCCGCGAGACGAACCAACGAATGCCCTTTGCGGTAGTCCCGAACCAGACTCCCACACCATAGGCAGCCATGGTCAGCAGCAAGAGGAGCACCGCATTGCCGGCGTGCCATCCCCAGGGCAGCCAAAGCGATTCGGTGGTGAGCAGCAGCGCCAGCACTACTGCAGCCAGTACCAGCCCGGCCCTATAGGACGCCTCGCGATAGAGCCCTGAGCGAGCCACGACCATCGGCACGATCTCCGCGCTCGTCCGTCGCTCGGTTTCGCGAACGGCCGCTTCGATACGACTCCGCTCCTCCTCGGCCAGGAACATCGGCTCACCAGTCGCCACTGGCGCCTCCTCCTCCGCTGTCGCCACCGCCGCCGCCGGAGAACCCGCCGGAATCGGACGAAAAGCCGCCGAATCCGCCTGATGATCCCCAGCCACCGTCGTGCGTGCTGTACCAGACGCTGTCGTCGGACCGGCGGCGGCGCGATTGAGGCGCGGCAGAGTTCGTGGCCGCATTCACCAGCGAGAGCAGCAACAACGTCGCCACCGCGGCGATCCCAGCCGGGATGAGCCAAGGCGCGGCCATAAGCGAGATGCCGGTGCCGACGGCCGATCCGGCCCAGCGGTTCACGCGCGACAGCAAGAACCCTGCGATGGTGCCCACGAGGACAGCCAACACCACTTGCCCTACGGGCCCTGCCGGCCCTGCTGCTCGGGCCGGCTGTTTCGGTGCACGATATTCGCCGGCAATCGTCTTGAGAATGGCTTCGACACCGGCCGTCACGCCCCCGCCGAAGTCTCCGGTGCGAAAGCGCGGCACGATCTCGAAGCGAATGATGCGGGAAGCGGCAACGTCGGTCAATGCGCCTTCCAAGCCATATCCGACGTGGATGCGCACCTTTCGCTCCTTGGGGGCGATCAACAGGAGCACGCCGTTGTCGGTGCCCTTCTTGCCGAGTCCCCAGGTCACGAAGACGCGCTGCGCCAGGTCCTCGATCGATTCGTCCTCGAGCGACGCCACGGTCAAGACCGCCACCTGGTTGCCGGTCTTCTGCTCGTGCGCGCGCAGCTGCTCGGTGAGTTGGGCGGACGATGCTGCCGACAGCAATGCGGCCTGATCGACGACCCAACCACTGAAGGGCGGCACGTCGAGCGCCCCTACCGGCAGGGCATAGACCAGCACCGCCAGGGCGGCCCCGATCAGACGGCTCCAGCGTGGCCGCTCAAGCTGCCGCATATTCCGCTCCCTTCAATCGGAGACGACGCTAGAATTTGACCTCGGGCGGCTGGGCTACCGCCTTCTCGTCCGCCACGGTGAAGTTCGGTTTTTCCTCCAAATGCAGGATGAATTTGGCGGTGATGTTGGTGGGGAAGTAGCGGACCATCTTATTGAACTCGGCGACCTTGTCGATGTAGCGCTTGCGGGCGACGGTGATGCGATTCTCCGTGCCTTCGAGCTGGCTCTGAAGATCGCGAAAGTTTTGATCGGCTTTCAGGTTGGGATAGTTTTCCGCCAGCGCGAGGAGCCGGCCCAATGCCCCGGACAGGCCCTGCTGGGCCTCCTGAAACTTCTTAAACGCCGCTTCGTCTTTAAGCAACTCCGGCGTCAGTTGGATCCTGGTTGCGTCGGCGCGCGCCTGGACGACGCTTTCCAGCGTAGCTTTCTCATGCGACGCATAGCCCTTCACCGTGTTGACCAGGTTCGGAATGAGATCAGCCCGGCGCTGGTATTGGTTGATCACCTCACTCCAAGCCGCCTTCGTGTCCTCATCCAACCCCTGGAGGTCGTTGTAGCCGCATCCCGAGAGGAGGAGCAGCCCCGATAGGACCCACGCCACGTACGCAATCCGTTTGCCTGACGTACCCATGCCTGCCTCCTTGGCGCCCCGCGATCGGGCAGCGCGTAGTGAAGAGCTAAGATCTCCGCCTGCGAAGTCAACGCCGGTTGCCCGCGGGATAGCCGGGGGTCACTACCGAACCTCGCCTCCTCTTGTTATAATTTGGCGGTTCCTGCTGCCGTTCCACCTTCGTCCGCACCATGACCATTCAACGCTCGACCGGAAATGCTGGGGGCTATCAAATTCGCCACCGCGACCTCGGCGTGTTTCAAGGCACGTCGATCGGCCTGGCCTTTTGGCATCCCACCTCCCACATGCCCGAGCACGGGTTGTGTCGGTTCTCTACGAAGGACAAAGCGGAAGCTTATGTGGCCTACTTGACCGCTCCCACCTGCCCGGAGCCCTTGCAGCCGGAAGACCTCCGTATCGAACCCTTCGACCACGCCGAGCATGAGCGTCTGATCTCGGAGTACCCGCAGGCCTCAGCCTGGGAGACTCCGATCTAAGCCGGATCAATCCTGTGGGCCGGTGATCGTCGTTCAGGGACCGGTCCGCGCCGCGCCGGCCGAGGTCCTGGCCTGCACGAACGCCAGGAGCCGCTTGTTCTCTTGCGCCGCCCGCAGAAACTTGAATGCAATCCCGCGTGAGTTGATCGATCGCACCATCGCGGCGACCTCCAACGGCTCTTGGGCATCATCCAATGCAATCTGCAGATAGAAAATATCGTCGACGTGCACCGGCGCGTCGCTCTCGATCATGCATCCGCCCATGGAAATGTCCAGAACGGTGCCCTTTCCTTGAATCTTGCCGCCGGAAAACGAGAGGAACAATCGGACCGGAATACGCAGGTGCTCGCGTCGATCGAATGTCTGGGTCGGATACGTCCGCCCCAGACGCGACGCGGGAAATCGAAAACTGCAGGACTGGCAATGAAACGGCGACACGAACGCGAGCGACTGGAGACGCTCGACCCACGTGTGGCAATGGGATCGAAAGACTCTGTCCTTGCCGCACTGTGGGCACGTGACGGGTGTAGGCATGAGGATTCGTTGGCCTTTCGCCACGGATAAAGCATCACCCCGTTTCTGTCAAGGGAGCGTGCATTTCGTACAGCGACGCGTGCGGGGCATCCAGTTCTGAGCGTATCTTTCTCAGCTTCTCACCCGCAACTTGGACACAACCTCCCCACGCGCCGCATCATTTGTCCAACTGAAATCGCCTAACCCCCTAAATCTGCTAAATAATTTCGGTTAGAACCTTCTAACGTCGCACTAACAGCGATTTAATCTCCCGCTGTTACTTTCTCCTTCGCATGGGCAAGGCCCTAGAACGAACAAGGGCACAACTCAAAGGAGGTGGGAGCCATGACATGCAGACGTTGCCAAGGACTGATGGTGGACGAATGGCGGCCGGACTTTTCGCCGGAGACGTTCGTCTGGCGTTGTATTAATTGTGGATCTCTCGTGGATCCGTTGATCGAGCAGAATCGCCGCGCTCGGGCGGCCGAGCAACTGTTGATGGAACCGGTCGAAGCGTTGCAGTAAGCACGCATGCGAAGCAAAAGACTATCGGCGCGGGGAGTGACGGGGGCTGTGAGCCCGTCCCCCGCGTCGAGGCCGGACCTAGAGGTGGAAGTCGGCCCACAGAAACGTGTGATCGGAGGGTTCGGCAGCGCGACGCGGTTCGATGTCGACCTCGACCATGCGACATGTCGCTGCCATCGGTGACGTGGCCAGAATGTGATCGATACGCCAACCTTTATTGGCATCGAGTGAACTTGGAGCACGGTAGTCCCAAAACGTGAATTGCTGGCGATCTGGGTACAGTTTGCAGAACACATCTTCGAAGCCCCACGCAATGGTTCGTTCGTACGCCTTGCGCGCGTCTTCGTGATAGCAGACGTGTTTAAGGTGTTTCTCCGGACTGTGGACATCAATGGGTCTTGGGGCCACATTCATGTCTCCACACCAGATCGCCGGCTCCTTTGGAGAGAGATGTTTGTCGAAGTAGCGCCGCAGCCGATCGTACCAACCGAGCTTGTATTGGTACTTCGGTGAGTCGATCTCGAATCCTTGTGGGATGTAGGTATTGACGATCGGCACCCCGCCCACCACGACCCGCATCAACCGCGCGTCCTCCGAATCTCCCCCATCATCGAACCCATAGAACACCGCTTCGGGCTTGATCCGCGTGAGCACCGCCACACCGTTGTACGATTTCATGCCGCGGTAGGTAATCTCGTATCCGGACGGAGCCAGCGCCATCAACGGGAACTCGCTGTCCTGGACCTTGGTTTCCTGCAAACACAGGACATCGGGTTGATGCCGTTCCAGCCAGCCAAGAACGATTGGGATCCGTTTACGGAGAGAGTTGACGTTGAAGGTGGCGACTTTCATCCTGGCGGCCGATTCTACCAGAGCGCCCGTGCCGCCAACAACGGAGATTCTGAAAACACGACGGCCCGCAAACCGGGGATCACCCGATCGCGGGCCGTCGATGAACAGGGGCGAGGATCACTCGCCTGCTCGCAAGACCTAATTCTTCACCGAGTCCGTCAAGTCGTGGGCCATACCGTCGGCTTCGTGCTTCATCTCGTCGGCGGAGTGCTTCACTTCCTTGGCCTTGGCATGGGCCGAATCCCGCTTCGCCTTGGCTGATGCCTTGAGCTGATCCTTCTTGACCTTCATCTCCGCCTTCGCCTGCCGTTTCTTGGCCTTGGCCTCATCCCTCTTTGACTTCATGTCGGCCTTGAGCTGATCCTTCTTGGCCTTCATGTCATTCGTCATGTCGTCGGCATGGCCCTTCATGTCATCCGCCATGCTTCCGAACTCGCTCTTCATCCCATCGGCAAGATGGCCGCCTTCATCCGCAAACGACGGTGCACTGAACCCCACCCATGCGAGAGCAACCATCATCGCCACGCACTTTCTCATCGACGACCTCCCTTAATACGACAATTTGTGGACGGCACCATGGCAGTCCGTTTGTGCCTCCAGGAGTATCGTGAAGCAGCCGTTTTGCCAATCGTTTTGTCGTTTTGCGCACAAACTGGCGAGCGCACACGCGGTGGGAAGAGGCAAACCAAGGCGGGGCCCTCGTGGGGTTACTTTGGGGACCTGGTGGCCGCCAGATATCGACGCAGAATTGCCTGCTCCACTCTGGATCGGCCGCGGTCGGGCGCCGGAAATCTGAGAATGAGGTGAAGTTTCCCCGCCTCAGGCAATTGAATGGTGACCCTGGGCTCCGGTGACGGCGCCTCCAGAAGATTCCGCTGCTCCAAGAGCTTGAGCTGCCTGGTCATTTCCTCCAGAAACGACGCGCATTCCGCCCTGGCTGCGTCCAGCAGGGCACGCTCTGCATTCGCCCAGTCGTCTTCGCTCTTCAGCGGCACCGTCATTACGTACAGCCCGTAGTCCTGCGGAGGGTTTTCCTTGACCAAGCCGTTCGTGAACAGCATGCTGTTCGGAAATACGACGACCCGCCCAGTGTAGAGATGGGACAAGGAGCCCGGCCCAATCTCGAGGAGCTTAGTGGCAAAGATGTCATGGTCCAGCACCACGCCGCGGTAGGATCCGATTTGAATCCGATCCCCGACCGAGTAGACGCTTCCGCCCACTCGCAAGGCAGCACCGCTCCAGCAGAGAATCAGCTCCTTCGTCGCCAGGACCACGGCTGCCGCCAACGCCACCAATGAGACGGCAAAGGCCTCGAGTTCATGTGCCCAGATGACGACCAGTCCCACGGCGAACGACAGCACGATGCTGTTGCGGGTGGTCACGATCCACCGGCGCTTCGCTTCAATGGTCAGAGTCTGATTGCGGGCGATGGAGCGCACGAGTAACGCCCGGGTGGCGAGCAGGATCGACAGGAGCAGCAGCGATTTCAGCAGATCGAAGACAACACTCGAATCCAGACCAGGCAACAATGACTGCATCAGGATCTTTCCCCGTCGTTACGGTGTGGCGGAGTCTTCTCCTCCGGACCGCGGCACACACTCCTCGCGTTTCCAACTCTTGAGCACCTTCGCTTCATCGAAGGCAAGGGTGTAGCGGTAACAGTAGAGCGGCTCCCGATAAGGCTCTTCGCTCCCGGCCAGGCTCTTTCCGAAGGGTGATGGTGAGGGCGGTGCTTTGGTTTTCGGACCGGCCGTCAGATTGCTGGGGTTCCAGGGATGAATCTCTTTGTCCCCCATCGGGACGCGATAGGTCCAGATTGTGTCGCCGCCGAGCGCAGGCGTCTTGAACGTGTGGGGCGGGCCAAGCTTCTCTGCGACCTGGTCCTGAGTCAACTTGTTCACACCCCTCTCGAGATATTTATCGCGCCAGGGACCTCCGCAGGCCGACAGCAGCACGACCGACGCGAGCAGCAGAAACATGGTCGACTTGGAAACTCGGCGAGTCATCGGAGTCCTGTCCTGGGCCATCGATCTACCGCGATTCCCCGTCGCGCTGTTCGCGCACCCAACGAACGGAGCAATACATCGCATACCCCTGCGCCGCCATCCCCGTCACGAGGAGCGCCAGCGCCGTCCGCAGCCACATCGTCTCGGCATGGTCGAGCCCATACATCCCCAACACGAAACCCAGGGCCATGAACGAGATTCCCGCCGCTCGGGCAATGAGAGCCCTCATGCGCAATTCCGACATCACACAACCTTTCCGTTGGTCGTAATCCCCGCCAGCGTACGCTACACTGGACCGGCGCACCGGTTCAACCAGGCCGGGGTTACGGCTTCACCTTCCCTCGAATGGTCGAGGCTCGGGCTTCCACCGTTGCCGCCTCGGCCGCCCGTCCCAGCTTTCGAAGCGCCCCGGCGTAGTCCTCAAGCGTCTTGACCAGGTCGGGATGCTCTGCGCCGAACTGCTTCTCACGAATGGCGAGCGCACGTTCCAGCAAGGGAACCGCTGCCCCCCATTCGCCTTGCGCCAAATGCATCGTCGCCAGGTTCGTGAGCGCCAGCGCGATGTCAGGATGGTCCGACCCCTGCAAGCGTTCCTTGATGGCCAACGCTCGCGTCAGCAGCCGTTGGGCGTCGGCATATTGGCCGTGCTTGCGATGCAGGACGCCGAGATTATTCAACGTCGCGGCCACGTCGAGGTGATTTTCACCGTGCACTGCTTGATAGATGGTCAGGGCTTGCAGGTACACCGGCTCGGCCTCGACGAATTTGCCTTGCGCCGAATACGCTTGGGCCAAACGGGACAGCGAAACCGCCACTCGACGATCCTGCGTACCGAAGGCCTCCGCCTTCTTCACGGCTGCCGCAAAAATGCGTTCGGCCTCCTGATGACGCCCCTGCTGGAGCGCCGCATCCCCGGCCTGCATGGCCTCCTCCCAAGTCTGTTGCTCACAGGCCAGAACAGCCGCCGCCGTGAGAACGATTCCCATAGCACGCCAGCTCACAAACATGCGGGCCCCAGTTGTTCCACGATGGATTCCGCGGGATAGGTGATGATTTCCGCCAGGGTCGGATGATAGTGGGGCATGCGCAGGAGATCGTGTGCGGTTCCGCGAAAATGCATGACTGCAACCAACTCGTGAATAAGTTCGGCGGCCTCCGGGCCGACGATGTGGGCCCCAATGACCTCTCCGCGTTTCGGGTCACACAGCAGCTTGACGAACCCGTGCGTGGCTCCCAAACACATGGCTTTTCCATGGTCGGCGAAGGGATACTTCGCCGTCAGATACGGCCGCGCCCTTTCTCGGCATGCCCGCTCGCTCAGCCCGACCACGGCTACCTGTGGTTCGGTGAACACCGCTTCCATGTCGAGCCGACGGTCCACCGTCCGCGGCGGTCGATCCGGGTGCGTCGCGTTATATCCGGCCACCTCGCCCTGAATGACGGCCGAATGTACGACCGGGGTCAGATCATTCACGTCGCCGACGGCAAAAATGTGGGGCTGGGCCGTGCGCATGTCGGGACCGACCGTCAACCGTCCATCGGCGACAGCAATGCCGGCGCGATCGAGCGCAAGCCCATCGATATTGGGACGACGGCCAAGCGCGTGGAGAACCTCCTCCGCGGAGGCCGAACGGTGCGACCCGTCGGGAAGGCGAACCCGAACCGTCTTGCCCGCAGCATCGCGGATGGCTTCATCCACGGAAACCCCCGTCAGCACTTCGATCCCTTCCGCCCGCAAGGCCGCCGCCAGAGCGCGCCCCACATCCTCGTCCATATCTGAGAGCAGGGTGGGACTTCGCTGGATGATCGTGACGGCCGTCCCGACGCGCGAGAAAAATTGCGCAAACTCCACCGCAACGGGTCCCCCACCCATCACCACCAGGGAGGCAGGCAGTCGACGGATTTCCAATGCCGTATCACTGGTGAGGTATCCGACCTCTTCCAGCCCCCGAATCGGCACAGGACTCACGGTGGAACCGGTGGCGATCACGAAGGCCTCGGCCGTCAGCCGATCAGCGCCGACCAGCACTTCGTGCGGGGATACAAACTCGGCACGGGACTCGTAGAGGGTAAATTTCGGATCGCGAAGCGAGGCAATGCGGTCCTTGGCAAACTCCTGAACCAGCCGATTTTTTCGCTCGAAGACTGCGGACAAATCAATTCGCGGGCTCATTGCCGCCAAGCCGAACTCAGGCCCTCTCCGACTCAGCGCCGCGACTTCCGCCGATCGCAGGATCGCTTTCGTGGGCATGCATCCGCGAAGGATACAGAGACCACCGAGCGGACCGGAATCGACGATCGCGACATCGGCCCCGGCATCACGGGCGACTCGGGCGGCGGCGTAACCGGCTGAGCCGCCACCGATGACGGCGACATCATGACGGCGCGGTGCTTTGGGCGGGACTTGTGGCGACATGCAGTGTCCGATAGACTGGCGCGGGTAAGAATACACTATGATTCAGCCCGGTCGCTATCGTCACTACAAGGGGAAGGACTATGAAGTCCTTGGGGTGGCTCGCCACTCCGAGACGGAGGAAGAGTTCGTCGTGTACCGTCAGCTCTACGGAGAAGGTGGCTTGTGGATCAGGCCCAAGGCGATGTTCGTGGAGTCGGTCCTGGTCGGCGGCGTGGAGATGCCCAGGTTTCGTCGGCTAGAGGAAAGTCCAGGTTGAAAACGTCGCGGCCTGCCCGAGCCGGAGGCCGGTCTCATCCACGACGTTCCACACGGTCGCACGATCCACGAGGAAACGGCGGCCGCTGCGGGAAACGCGCACTCCCCGGTAGTTCTCGATACACCCGCGAGTCTTCGCCTGCTCAAGCATCCATTCGCGCTCGGCCCGATTGACCGGCTCGGCCGTCAGACGCGAAGGCGTTTTCACCAAGTCTTCCCAGCTCATCTCCCAGAGTTCCAGCGCCCGCTGGTTCCCATAGTTCAGGACGGGATCTGCTTCCGTACCATGCGAGACCACGACCATCGAGGCCAGAAAGAGCGACTGCGCCTGGAACGCAGAATCCCCGACCCGCTCGATCAGTTCCCGTCCGACCCATCGGCGATAACTGTTCAAGAGGTACTGCGCCCACTCGATCGCAGCAGGCTGACTCCACGCCGGGTTGGCATGTTCCATGCGCTCCTCCATCCGACGGACAACGGGCGCGTGGTGCTTGAGCACGACGCGCCCGCCGGTGGTATCACGGCCCTCGCGAGCAATGCAACGGGGCTACGAAGAGACCTTTCTGAGGTGCCGCACGAAGAGCGTCTGGCCCTGTCGCCCGGTCAGGGTCATGACCAAGTCGCCCTGCTGGAATGACATCTGCCGCCGCAGGTCCGTGCGGTCCTCGGTCACGGTCGTGCACCGCCAGGTTTCCACCGTGCCTTCCTGCCCCGCTTTACTCAACGTCACGATGCCGCCCAGTTGCACCCGGTACGACATGGCTTGCGGAATTGCCTCGAACAGCCTTTCGGCTTCACCGATGATGGGCTTGGACGAGTGCGCCGATTTGATGCCTCCGTTACTGGCGTACTGAAACACCTGATAGGGTAACAGGTACGGAGCGCGCGGGTCACGGAAGCGATAGGGCGAGTCGAAGCCGACCAGCTGCCAGTTCCCCAGGAGATCGTCGGACGTACACGAGCGAGCCGCGCTGCTTTGCGGCATTGAATAGGCCTTACTGAGCGCCCTGACCGGCAAGCGGTCCGCAGCCTCGACGGAAGCCGCAAGGCTCGCTCCCCCTGTCGCGAGCATCAGCATCACAATGATTCGGCGCACCATGGTTCCTTCCCTGGCCGACCGGTCGAATATCCGGCGTCAGAACAAGCCTAGCAGAGCGATGTAAGTAGCGAGGAAATCGACGGTATTAGGGGTCTTTCCGTACGTCAGGAGTTGCGGGCGGGCTGGGGAGAGACTTCGGGGCCCTGGGGAGGACGCGGTACTCGATCAGCCGGCAAGTGCAGAAGGACACCTGACGCCACTCGGCCGTGATCTTGACGATCACCGACCCGCAGACCGGACACCCGAGCGCCCGGGGATCCCGCTTGATGGTCCAGCGAGGGATCGTAATCTGTTCGCAATCGAGTGAATCGCGTTCCATGGGCACTCTATCGGCAGGCGGTTTCAAAATCTGAAGCACGGCGCGGGTCCCGCCGCCTTTGGCCTTGATGCCGATAGCATGCTCCCATGTATAATAGGTTTTTTCGCCGCGCCCTGGGGCCGCCGGGGCCGCTTCTGAAGGAGCAGAGGATGGCCGGACACACACTTTTCGACAAAATCTGGGACTCGCATGTCGTGCGATCCGAAACGGACGGCACGACATTGCTGTATATCGATCGTCACCTGGTGCACGAAGTCACCTCCCCGCAGGCGTTCGAGGGACTCAAGGTGGCCGGACGGAAACCGCGGCGCCCGGGCGCCACGCTGGCGGTGCCGGACCACAACGTGCCGACCACCGACCGGAGTCTTCCGATCGCCGATCCGATCAGCGCCAAGCAAATCCAAACGCTGGATGAGAATTGCACTGATTTCGGCATCACCCTGTTCCGAATGAGCGACATCCGGCAGGGCGTCGTCCATGTGATCGGTCCTGAACAGGGATTCACCCTGCCCGGCATGACGATTGTCTGCGGCGACTCCCACACCTCCACACACGGCGCCTTTGGGTCTCTGGCGTTCGGCATCGGGACGAGCGAGGTGGAACACGTCCTGGCCACCCAGTGTTTGATTCAGAAGCGCCCGAAGACGATGGAGGTCCGTGTCGAAGGCGAACTGTCCCCTCGCTGCTCTGCAAAAGACGTGATCCTTGCCATCATCGGCCGAATCGGCACCGCCGGAGGAACCGGTTATGTCATCGAATACACCGGCTCCGCGATTCGCGCGCTCAGCATGGAAGGACGGATGACCCTCTGCAACATGTCCATCGAGGGCGGGGCCCGTGCAGGCATGGTGGCCCCGGACGACAAAACGTTTGCCTATATCAAAGGACGTCCAATGGCGCCGACAGGCGCCTTGTGGGACCAAGCTGTGGCCGCCTGGCGTCGGTTTGCGAGCGATCCTGGATCGCGCTACGACGCGCTCGTGGAACTGCGGGCCGAGACGATCGCGCCGCAGGTGACCTGGGGAACCAGCCCCGGGATGGTTACCGGCGTCGACGGCCTCGTCCCCGACCCTCGGGCCATGCAGGATGAGAAGCTGCGCCACGCTACCGAACGAGCCCTCGATTATATGGGCCTGACGCCGGGGATGCCGATCCGCGACATCAAGATCGACCGGGTCTTCATTGGCTCCTGTACCAATTCACGCATCGAGGATCTTCGGCTTGCCGCCGCCTACGCCAAAGGGAAGAAAGTCGCCCCGAACGTGCACGCGATGGTAGTGCCCGGTTCGGGTCTGGTGAAGCAGCAAGCCGAGCGGGAAGGCTTGGACAAGGTGTTTCGGGATTCAGGATTCGAATGGCGCGAACCCGGCTGCAGCATGTGCCTGGCCATGAACGCCGATGTGCTCAAGCCTGGAGAGCGTTGCGCATCCACCAGCAACCGCAACTTCGAAGGACGCCAGGGAGCGGGCGGGCGCACACATCTCGTGTCACCTGCGATGGCAGTGGCTGCTGCGGTAGAAGGCCATTTTGTCGATATCCGACACTGGGGCTGATAGCCGGGCAAAGCACCGCACCCCCTGAGCCATCAAGGCACAGGACGGAAGATTCAAGGGAGAGACGAGGCGTATGCAACCATTTACAACACTGACAGGAATCGTCGCGCCGCTGGACCGGCTCAACGTCGATACCGATCAAATCATTCCCAAGCAGTTTCTGAAGACGATCAAGCGGACGGGATTGCGCGAAGGCTTGTTCTTTGATTGGCGGAAGCGGAAGGACGGTTCGCCCGACCCCGACTTCTTCCTGAACCAACCGCGATACCAGGGGGCAACGATTCTGTTGACTCGTGACAACTTCGGCTGCGGTTCGTCACGAGAGCACGCGCCTTGGGCCCTGCTGGACCAGGGCATTCGCTGCGTGATCGCGCCGAGCTTTGCCGATATTTTCTACAACAACTGCTTCCAGAACGGCATTCTCCCGGTGGTGCTGAAGGCCGACGAAGTCCAGACGCTTTTCCAAGGCCTTGCCGGGCAGGATGGCTATCGCCTCACGGTCGACCTGGCCGCACAACGCGTGACGACACCCGGGGGCGCGTCCTATCGATTCGATGTCGATCCCTTCCGAAAGGATTGCCTGTACCGAGGATTGGACTCGATCGGCCTGACGCTCGAACATGCCGACAAGATCACGGAGTATGAACAGAAGCGACGCACTCAAGCACCCTGGTTGTTCCAAGACCTCACCTCATAGGAAGGAGTCTTCATGACCTGGTGGGAAACCCTGCTTTTTCCCTTCATGTGGCTCTGGCGACCGAAACTGTTCTTCACGCTCCTGTTTTTCGGAGGGGCGGCCTACCTCCTCATCGTGTTCAATTGGAGTTACTCCGACGGCGACCGTGCCGGGTACCTGCAAAAATTTTCGCGCAAGGGCTGGGTCTGCAAGACCCACGAGGGCGAGTTGGCCATGACCACCGTTCCCGGGGTGGCGCCGCTCTTGTGGGATTTCAGCGTATGGGATGATGCGGTGGCCAAGAAGCTGGACGGGCAAATGGGGAAACGGGTCGTCTTGCACTACAAGGAATTTCGGTACATTCCGACCAACTGTTTCGGCGAGACCGCCTACTTTGTTGACCGTGTCGAGGTCCTGGACTGAGTCCGGAACTCGTCGGGGCTACAGCCACTTCTTCTGTTTGAAGAAATACAGCATCGCACCGCCGCTCAGCGCCATCACCGCCAGGACCGCCGGGTATCCCCAGGGAGACTTCAGTTCCGGCATGTGCTCGAAATTCATTCCGTAGATACTCGCGATGAAGCTGAGCGGCATGAAGATGGTGGTGATGATGGTCAGCACCTTCATCACCGCATTCAGTCGATAGCTCACGCTCGACAGATACACTTCCATCATCGAAGACACCATTTCGCGCAGGCTCTCGATCGTGTCCACGATTTGGACGACATGGTCGTACACGTCTCGAAAAAAGACCTTCGTCGTCCCCTGAAGGAACTGCCCGTCCGAGCGGGACAGGTTGTTGATGACGTCCCGTAGCGGCCATACGGATCGCCGAAGGAACAGCAACTGTCGTTTGAGTGTATGGATGTCGCGAAGCGTCTCGGGTTGAGGGTTGGTCACCACGGCATCCTGCAGCACTTCGATCTTTTCCCCCAGCGTCTCGAGCACGGCGAAGTAGCGATCGACGATCGAGTCCATGAGGGCATAGAGCAGGTAGTCCGCCCCGGCATGACGCAATCGCCCCTTCCCGGATCGAAGGCGGTCTTTGATCACCTGAAAGACATCCCCACCGTTTTCCTGAAACGACAGTAGAAAGTTTTCGCCGAACACGAGACTGACCTGCTCGACGTTGATGTCGCCTCGCCGCTCCCCCTCGTACAACATCTTCAACACAACATAGCCGTAGGTACCGTAATCGTCGTACTTGGGCCGCTGATCGGTATTGGCGATGTCCTCCAGCAGCAACGGATGGAGGCCGAACGTCTTGCCGAAGGTCTCCAGCACATCCATCTTGTGGACACCGCCGATGTCGATCCAGCGAACCGTGGCTTCTCCGGTCGTGCCGATGTCCTCGGGCTTCAGTCCCGTCCGCTCCTGAAACTGCCCCTCGCCGTAATCGAAGAGGCTGATCTTGACCGCCTCGGCGCGCTTCTCCCCGATGTGCACGAGCGTGCCCGGCGGCAATCCGGATTTTCTCGACCGTTTTTGCACCAGCTTCATAATGGGGTCGCTTGTACGCGCATCGCCGGACGCGGTCAAGAGCCTTCTCGCGCGACTCCCGTTCCCCCTTTGCTCCAGCCCGCCGACCTGGTACGGTAACTCAGGACCACACACTGAATCCGAAACAAGGTGAGCTGATGGATCGGGAACTCAAGACATTGAAAGAAGTCATGTTGTCGGCCGGCGCCGAAGCACTGCACCTGGCCAAAGCCGGGTTCGAAACCCATACAAAAAGCGATCACTCTCCGGTCACCACCGCGGATCTGGCCGTGAACGGCCTCCTTCAGTCCCGCCTCGCCGAAGAGTTCCCGGAGGATGGCTGGCTCTCAGAGGAATCCCAGGACAATCCTGATCGGCTGTCCAAACGGCGTGTCTGGATCGTCGATCCGATCGACGGCACCCGCGCCTATGTGAGAGGCGATCCGGAATTCTGCATTTCCGTCGCGCTGGTGGAGCAGAACAGACCCATCCTGTCCGCCATCTATAATCCGGCCAGAGGAGAATGGTTCTCGGCGATTCACCGGCGCGGCCTCACCGTCGAGCGTCTGTCGAGGCCGAGTGTCGGTCAATTCGAACCGGGCGAGCGGCCGCTCGTCCTCGTCAATCCCTGGGATCTGCGGAGCGGCAGGCTGCGTCAACTGGAGTTGCAGGTACGCTGCCAACCTATCGGTTCCATCGCCTATGGCCTGGCCTTGGTTGCCGCCGGGCTGGCCGATGCCGCGCTCATGCTGGACGGCGGCAACGAGTGGGATATCGTGGCCGGCATCCTGCTGGTATGCGAAGGAGGCGGACGCGCCACCAGCGCCTCCGGCCAGTGGCCGTCCTTCAATCAGCCCGACACGCGGCAGCGGGGAACCCTTGCGCTCGCCGCAACAGTGCCACCTCCGTTGCTGGACTTACTCATGACGACCGCCGCCGCCGGCCGGTAGCAGCACCTTTCCTCTTCCGATTCCATTGCGTCCCGCGTACGATGCCGTCACTCGTCTAACAAGGGAGCGGATCCATGCAGCTTGCGGTCTTGGGGGCAGGCCTGTTGGGCAGCGCGATTGCGGAGCGACTCCACAAGACCGGCCAACAGGTCACCGTCTACAACCGAACGGTTGAGAAGGCTCTACCGCTGCGCGATCGAGGGCTCCGCGTCGCCTTACGATCGAGAGACGCGATGGAGTCGGCAGAGGCCGTGCTCTTGTTGCTGGCCGATGCAGTGGCCATCCGGTCGGTCCTGTTCGAGCCCGAGACCGCCCGGCGGCTGGCCGGACGCACCATCATTCAAATGGGCACCATAGGCCCGGACGAGAGTGTCTCCCTGGCATCGGAGATCCAGTCGCGGGGCGGCATCTACTTCGAAGCGCCCGTTCTGGGCAGCGTGGCGGAAGCCACGCAAGGGTCACTGCTCGTAATGGTCGGCTCCACGGCTGAGCAATTGGTACAGTGGAAACCGACTTTGCAGATGCTGGGACAAGAGGTGCAATGGATCGGACCAGTCGGCAGCGCGGCCGTCGTCAAGCTCGCCCTCAATCAGCTTATCGCGGCCGAGACTGCCGCGTTCGGCCTGAGCCTGGGCTTGGTGCGCCGCAGCGGACTGTCGACGGACACGTTCCTGTCGCTGCTGCGCAAAAGCGCCCTCTACGCCCCGACATTCGACAAAAAGCTTCCGCGGCTGACGGCTCGAGACTACTTGCGCCCGAATTTCTCGACCCGGCACCTGCTGAAGGATGTCGACCTCGTGGTTGAGGCCGCTCGAACAAGGGGCCTCAATACGAGTGGACTGAAAGGCGTTCGCGAACTGTTGGCGAAGGCCCTTGAGATGGGATTGGCAGAGGGGGACTATTCGGCACTGTATGAGGCGATTGACGGAGACGAAAAGGGTTCGACGTAAGGATTATGGGTGTGCAAAGAGAATTGGCCCGTTCCGGGCGTCCAAGGGAAGGGCGTTCTTCGTCACATGAAACCGCCCACCAGGTTTTTGGGGATGACGGTCATCCTCGATGCGGGTATACCACCAACGCCCGTCACCTTCACGGTAGTCAGCTGTGAGGGTAATCTCAAATTCACCTTCCCGGTCGTTCTCCCGCTGAATCCAGGTACCGCTCCAGACCCGATCCACCAGCCGGTTCGTGACGAACCGGCCGTCTTTGAAATCATAATTGCCGTTGCCGAAACGATCCAAGATGAGCGTAATGGTCATCCCGCTCTCTTCATACTCCCACTCCCCCGCCAGCCGCTCGGTCCCACCGGCCTGACCTTGAGCATCCTCTGCCGATCCGACCGGCGGCAGCGAAGTCTGTTGCAGCCCTTGATGGTGGCCGCACCCCGTCAGGAGGAACAGCCCGAGCATCGTCAGCGCGATGCACCTGACCCTACTGGATTCCCCCGCTACAGCTATTCTACGCGCCATCACGATCGAGTCACTCCTGGCTCGCCCCTACGACACAACCCTATTTTCATACCATGACCAGTGCACTCTCACAAGCGTTCCGATGCTTGCAACCACACGTCACGAATCGCCTTCCCCTAGCCCAGGCGAGTCAATCGACGGCAAGCCTCGAGTAAATCCGCGTCCGTTTTCGCGAAACAGAACCTGACAAAGCGATGCCCCGTGGCACTCTGAAAGAAGGCCTCGCCTGGAACGCCGGCCACCCCCGTTCGCTCGAGCAGGTGCATGGCGCGTTCCTTCCCAGTCGACCCAGGCAGGCGAGACACATCCGCCAAGACATAGTAGGCGCCCTGGGGCAGTGCCGGCGGCAGCCCTGCGTCAGACAAGGCCCGACAGAATAGATCCCGCTTGGCTTGGTACTCGCACGCCAACTCCTCGTAGAAGGAAGGCGGGAGTTGCTCAATGCCGACTGCTACGCCCTGCTGCAACGGAGCCGGAGCGCAGACATACAACAAATCATTCATGGACCCGATCAGTTGCGCCCATTGCTCCTGGGCCACGCTATACCCAATGCGCCAACCGGTGATGCTGAAGGTCTTGGAATAGCCGCCGATCGTAATAGTTCGTTCGGCCATGCCCGGCAGGGTTGCGATACTCTCGTGCCGACGCCCGTCGAACAGAAAATACTCATAGATCTCGTCCGTGAAGACGAAGAGGTCGTGGGCCTTCGCCAGATCGGCAATCCATTGCAGTTCCTGCTGACTGAAGACTTTTCCCGAAGGATTGCTGGGCGTATTCACCACGATCGCCTTCGTCCGGCTGGTGATGGCCTGGAGCACATCCTCGCGTGAAAATGTCCAATCGGGCGGAGCGGTGCGGACGACCCGGGGCACTGCCTCCACCGCGATGATCGCACTCGTATGGTAGGCATAGTAGGGCTCGAAGACGATCACCTCGTCGCCGGGATTCAACAGGGCCAAACACGCACAGTGGAACGAGCCCGTCGCACCGGCACTCACCGTCACCTCACGTTCGGGGTCCGCCCGCATCCCGTTGTAGGTCTCGAGCTTTCTGGCGATGGCCTCACGTAGCCGGGCAAGGCCGTCATACCTCGTATAGATGTTGATCCCATCATTGATCGCTTGTTGGGCCCCCTGCGCCACGGCCGGTGGAACACCCGTATCGCACACCCCTTGGGCCATATTGATGCCCTTTACCCGCGCGCACGCTTGCGTCATCGCTCGGATCTCGGATTGAGCCAACCGTTCCATCCGCTGGTTTCCCGTACGCCCCATCGACGCCTCCCTCCTGCCTGGTGCGCCCAAACCCGCCCTGTATACAGGAACCCCCAAGCCGGATACAACCGCGGCCCCCTACTTCGGCGGTACGCTGTCAGGGTCATGGCGAAACACCGCCCCTCGTCTAGACTTCTGACGGGAACACAGACACGGCACTGACATATCCGGACGCCAAACAGGAGGATCTCTCAGGTGAGTTCGATACCCAACACAGCGGAAAGCCGTCGGGCTCGGCGAATGGCCGCAACATGCCACCTGTCCTTCGTGGGACCGGAAGAACTCCGAGGGCAAGCCCAAGTCCTGGACATCTCCACCACCGGCTGCCGCGCAGAATCCGAAACCGCGGTGGAGGTTGGGATGGAATTCCAGATCTCAATTTTCCTAGCCGATTTTTCCTGGCCGCTGCGAATCGATCGGGCTGTCGTCCGGTGGGTCGATGGCTATACGTTCGGCCTGGAATTCGACGTCATCCTACCTGCGCAACGCGAACGCCTGCGTCAACTCATTATGAAGGGCAAGCCGCTGGCGTAGCATTCCGGATTCAGCTTAGCCTTCCTGCAGTCGCCCCTTTTCTGTGGCACGACCGCATCACTCCCGTGTAGGGTATCGACTGACGTTTCCACACCCATGGAATACCATTGGAACGGAACATCCAGCGGCAACAAGCGGTAGCCTCCTTGTGACCCTCATCTGGTTCCTTGCTACATTCGTTTTTCTCGTCGGACTCATCGCGCTCGGCCGGATCCTCGCGTCCACCGGCTGCGCCTACAAGGCCAAGATTCTCAGCTCCGCCGTCTTCGTCTCGGGCCGCCAGCCGGCTGAGATCTTGGCAAGTGATGTCGGCGCGGACGACCTGTCTATCCTCCGCCGCTTCTCCTGCCAAGTGGACCACAGAACCAAGCGAGTGACGGTGACCCTCTGGGGACTGGCACGGCGGACGGCCGTCTTTCGGGACCACGGAGGCTGCGCCCTGGAGTATGGAGGCGTTACGGCTGTGAATAGGGTGCCTTCACAACCCTTTCACAGGATCTCAGAACGACAAGCCTCCTCAACCTCAGGAACCACCTCCATCGAACGTGCAGCCACTTCCGGAACGCTCGACCTGCGCTTGCTGGACGAAGCGATCCATGCCGCCTTTGAGGAACCGTCGGGATCGCGCCGTCGTCGCACCAGAGCCGTGGTCGTCCTCCATCAAGACAGGCTGGTCGCCGAACGCTACGCGGATGGCTTCGCTCCCGAAACGCCGCTCTTAGGTTGGTCGATGGCGAAGACGGTGATCAACGCCTTGGCCGGCATTCTGGTCGGCCAAGGCCGGCTCTCCCTCTCGGCGGAGCTGCCGCAGTCGTTCTGGCAGAATCATTCCGATCCTCGCCGTTCCATCACCCTCGACCATCTGCTGAGAATGACGAGCGGGTTGGAGTTTCGTGAAGACTACGGCAACCCCTTCAAAGATGTGATCAGGATGCTGTTGTGCAATCCTGATGCAGCCGGGTACGCGGCGAACAAACCGCTCAAGACCGTTCCCGGTGCCGTCTGGCACTATTCGAGCGGGAATACGAACATCATTTCACGGGTGATGCGGGAAGCAATCGGGAACGAGCGCGAGTACCTCACCTTCCCAGACCAGGCACTCTTCGGCCCGTTGGGGTTGGAGCGCGCGGTCTTGGAAACCGACAGCAGCGGCACATTCGTCGGGTCGTCCTTCATGTATGCAACGGCGCGAGACTGGGCACGATTCGGTGCGCTTTACCTTCACGACGGCCTCTGCGAGCAACGGCGAATACTCCCGGAAGGGTGGGTGGCCTACTCGACAACACAGACGCCTCAAGCACCCGACGCCTGCTACGGCGCGCATCTGTGGTTAAAGGTTCCCAGGGAATTTCGGACGGCCGACCAAGAGGCGCGCGCATTACCCCCGGCCTGGCATGCGGTGGGCTATGAAGGGCAATTCATCAGCATCGTTCCCTCACATCAACTTGTCGTCGTACGATTGGGGCTCACGCGACGCCTTGGTGCCTGGGACCACGAAACCTTCCTCAGAGCTATCCTTCTGGCTGTGCCATCCCGGTCCTGACGAACCGCCTCGATTCACTTCGCGATGGTGATCGCCGGTGTCGGCACCCGAGACACGTCCGTGACCGTAACCTGGTAGAGCATCGCCAGGACACGAAAGGCTTCCTGGTTCCATGGCGCCCGAGCACCAGGGGTCCGCGGCGCCTTCTTGATGGAGTACCATTTCCCCTCGTATTCCACTGCAAAGTCGCTGTCCGCTGGCCGCTTGTCGGTTTCTTCGATCTGAATCGTGCTGGGCGGATTCTGCGGCCCCTCGGGCGTGGCGGGATGCCGGTCGACCGCATATTCTGGCCCGGTGGTGATACCCAAGGCCAGGAAGCGCAGCACCGCGTTGAAGCTCCGCAGCAATATGACGCCGTGCAGGGGGTATTCCCCGCCCGGATAGTTCGGCCGAATGTCGACCAACACGGTATTCGGGGGATTCCGCTCGGCTTCCCGTTGCAGCTGACGGCGCTCTTCGTTGGTGAGACTGTGCAGATCGTAATTGGTGATGACGACGCGGCCCATCATACGCTTCGTGAAGATGAGCGGCGTGTGCTCATTGGGGGCGATCCACCGGTAGTGCTTCTCCGTCGCGTCCATTACGGTACCCATCATGTTTTCGTTCAATCGATGATCGATGGTGATGGGCAACGGTTCCTCATAGACGATGGGTGACACGTAGAGCGAGCGATTATTGTGGAGGGAAGAAAGGTGATACACGCGCCGGCGGAACTCTTCATATTCATCCCGACGTGACGGATTGTTACGGAACAGCGTCCGCTGAGGGCCGCCGGTCAGGACGATTTCCCGTACCATCAACCGCAACAAGATGCCCGGTTCGATCCCTTGCTGGAACAGAAACGCCAGTTTGGTTTCATCGAAGGGCGTCAGGATGCGGCTCGTGAACTCCTCGCCCTGGATCGGAATGATCGTCACGGTGGGTCGCTCCGCAATTGAGCCGCCCACGCTCATAAAGAGGGTCTGGTTCGGGGGATCGACGCGCTGGTACAGGAGGCTGTTTAGCCCGCCTGTGGCGGAGAAGTCGAAGGTCGCCGCGACGCTGGAAATTGTGGTGAAGTGTAACGGGCGAAAGTGGCTTGTCCGCGCAATGTTCAGCAACAGCATTTCCGCTTCAAGCTCTGTGGCTGTCCTGTCGTACTCCAATACGGCGCGGTGCATGGCGATGGGTGACAGACACCCGTTCAGCGTCAGAAAAAGCAGCAGCGGCGCCATCCATCGAGGTCCGCGATGAGACTGTGTTAGGCTCCGGATCACCTCCGTCAACCGATTCCCCATGCACCAGCCCCCTTTCTCACAACCATCTTCTGACCCAATCTGACACGGGAAGGAATCGATACTATCCCGCATATCGCGCGTCCAGCAAGGCACAAGCCTCGGATCTGACGGCTCAGGAAACGATCGATATTCGGCCGTCTCGTGGTGTCAATTCTCGTAACCTAGTGAAATGCGATGGTTCCTGAGGTTCTCCCCCTCCTTTACGGTACTACCAAGGTTGCATAGGCAAACTTGGATGGCCTGGTAGCCTTAACCCATACAGGCGAGCGAAACAGGTTACTCCAGCCCTCACCACCATGAGCCAGGGAGCAAGCTGATGGAGAAGTACTACACCTTCCGTGCACAGCCCCGGCATCACCTTCGCTGCAAGTTTCAGTACTTTCTCGATAGCGGCGTCGCAGAAGGATCGGTGTGGGACCTTTCAAACTCAGGCTGGCGAGCCAGCGGGACGCTCCCGGTCACAGTCGGGATGGAGATGCCGGTCTGTCTGTTTCTCGAAAATGAAAAGAAGTGGGTGTCAATCGGCCGGGCGGCGGTACGATGGGTCAAGGGGTCGAACTTCGGGTTGGAAATCTTGCAGATGGAAGCCCAGGAGCAGGAACGGTTGGATCACTTTCTCAAGCAGAATCAGATTAAACCGATCCGGCACGGGCGGCAAGCCGCCTGACAACGTCCGCCGCTGCTGATCAACCTGCCTGCCAGCAAAGCCCCTGTTCGAGAGGTGCTAAGGGTCCACCGAGGGCCGCCGCTCCATTCCCTCCACCCCACAACTCTTTCCCCTTCAGACCCGGAAGAAGTGTCCGTCGTGAGGCTGGTCTTAGTCGAGGGAGGAGGCCTGCGCACGGGGAGGCCGCCGATCCGTCCACAGCGGAATTCTCTTCGCCGTTTGCGGTGTGCCGGAGAGAAATCCGACATAGTGACTCAGGACTCGCTCCACATACTGCTGCGTACCGGGAGACGGTGGGAGCCCCGCCGATTGGCTCACCCGCCCTTCACCGGCATGGTACGCCGCCAGTGCCAACGCGACATCCCCATGGAAACGATCCAGAAGCCGCCGCAGCAGGAGCGCTCCGGCTCGTATGTTCTCGTCCGGATCGAAGGGGTCCATGACATGCAACGCCGCGGCTGTAATCGGCATAAGTTGCATCAGGCCGAGCGCACCTTTCGGTGAAATCGCCTGGGGATTAAAGTTCGATTCGACTTTGATGACGGCCTTCAGGAGGGCAGGCTCCAATCCGTATTGGCCGGCGTACGAGACGATCAAAACCCCTAAGGGATCGGATGCATGCGACCGCCACCGATCCGGCGGGTTGGGGTCGAGCGCCAGTCGGGGGACCGAGGGGAGCGCGACGGTGAGGGCGACCGCCACCGCCAGCGTACAGAGGGTGCGCGCCACAGGCGTCCAGCGTGGATTCCAAGAAAGCCGGTTCATGTTCGTGGGACAATAGGTTCGCCCAGCCGTCGTCGGCGTGGTCATTCTTCCAGATCACTCGGTCGCACGAAGGGTTGTCACCGAGCCCGCAATGCTCCATGGACACTCTCCCATGCCATGGACCAATCGCCAAGGAAAACAGGGAAATGAGGCAGGAGTTAGAGTCAAGAAGCAGCTCGTCGGGAAGCATTCACCAGCCGGTGCTAGGCCGTTCAAGACGACGGTTCCATCGACGGGCGACCACGCCGTTCCTCCTGGGCCTTGAAGATCCGGTAATACCGCAGCACCTTTCGCACATACTGGCGTGTTTCGCGGATCCGCGCGATATGTCCATGTCCGCGGATTCGATGTACCCCGGCATTGTACGCGGCCACGGCAAGCCGCAGGTCCCCGTCGTACACGACCAGCAGATGGTGCAGTTGTCTGGCGCCACCCCGAATGTTCTGCACCGCGTCGTAACGGTCATGGACTCGAAGGTCGGCCGCAGTGCCTGGCATCAGCTGCATCAGGCCGACCGCCCCCTTCCTTGAAACCGCATCGGGACGGAAATCGGATTCGGCCTTGATCACAGCCCGTAGCAAGGCCGGTTCGAGGTGGTACCGCTGGGCATAGAACATAATCGCCCGGTGTATCTCGTCGTTGGAATAGCGCGGCCTGTCATCGAAGTCGGACTTGGTCGAGGCCGGCCATCCCAGCGCGAGGAGGACGATGAGGCCGAGTGGAGTGAAGGCGCGACGAACCGTCCTGGCGCCCTCCCAAGCCTCGAACAGAGCCTGATGCTCGTTCTTGTCCCACAATACGCGCATCACAGCCCGGCAGAAGCTCAACTTCCATGCCAGGGGAGATGCGCCAGAAGTCTATGATCGGCAAGGAAAATGGTGTGAGGCTTGACGAATCGGGTCCGCGCAGTCCTTGTGCACGGGGGAAAAGTTGCGGCAAATTTCGTTGCAGCGAACGACTATCGGTCGGTGCGAAGCGGCGCGACTCCGGCTCGTGGCAGACGAACATGCTCCTTCAGCCAGCAGCGATCCATGACGACCAACAGCCCGGCACGACGCGCCAGTTCGGCCGCCTGCTCGTGAATGACCCCCTCCTGCATCCACACAGCCCGCGCCCGCAACCTGATGGCCTCAGACACGATCGGCGCCACTTCTTCCGATCGCCTGAAAATCGAGACCAGATCGACCGCATGCGGTACGGCCGACAGAGAAGGAAATGCCGGTTCACCCAGCACACGGTCTTCGTTGGGGTTGACGGGGATGATCCGGTAGCCCTGGTCGCGCATATACCGTGCGACCCCGTGGGAAGGTCTGGACGGATTGGAGGACAAGCCCACGACGGCGATCGTACGACAATCACGAAAGATCCGTTCGAGCACGTCGCGGGGCGGCTCATGCGTCATGGCGCACCCCACAGCTCTTCCAGCCGTTGCGCCCTCCCGCAATTGTACTTGTAGAATTTGTACCTGATGGGATTTCTCTTGTAGAAATCCTGATGGTACTCCTCCGCAGGATAAAAGTGCGTCGCCGGTGCTATCTGGGTGACAATCGGCTCCTTGAACCTCTTACTCTCTTGGATGCCCTGCTTGGACTCTTCCGCCAAACGGCGCTCCTCCTCGTTCTGCACAAAGACGGCAGCGCGGTATTGCGACCCATGGTCGCAGAACTGCGCGTTGGGCGTGACCGGATCCACGTTCCGCCAGAACGCGGTGAGGAGCTCGCGATAGGAGACCTTGCTCGGGTCATAGGTCACCTCCACGGACTCGGCATGACCGGTTGTGCCGGCCGAAACCTCTTCGTAGCTGGGGTTGGCGACGCGGCCCCCCATATAGCCGCTGACCACAGCCGCCACACCGGGCACCTTCTCGAACACTTCTTCCATGCACCAGAAACAGCCGCCGGCAAAGTACGCCTTGGCGCTGCCGGGCCGGTCCTCCGCCGCAACGGATACAGCGATCCCACACAGCAACAGAATGACCATTACGACCCTGTGGAAGCCGGTTAGACTCTTCATTGGACAACCCTCCCGATGCTCTGTCGCGCGTCCCCTCACGCTCTTACATCCCGATCCGCAGACCGAAACCGGTTCGGCATCGACGCTCCAACAGTATCTACGACGCTCGTATATCGTCGGATGTTTCGCTATGATCCCCTTATGCTTCGCATCCCGGCCACGGTTCTCCTCGCCGTCTCGCTCCTGCTTCCCGGCTGCGCCTGGTGGTTCATGAGGGGCGAACCGCCGGAAGTGTTGGTCACGAATGTCACGCCGCTCGAGGCCAGCGCCTTCGAGCAGCGACTCAAGGTCGACCTGAGACTCCGCAACCCCAACGACTTCGATTTGAAGGTGACGGGCGTCGACTTTCATCTCGATTTGAATGGGAACCCCCTGGCACGGGGATTGGGAAACCAGGAGGTACTCGTTCCACGGCTCGGCGAAACCGTCGCCTCCGTTACGACCAGCACGTCCACGCTTGATGTCTTCCGGCAATTCATGGCCTTTTCCCCCGACCGGCCCGTGACCTATACGATCAAGGGTGTCCTGCATACCAGCGATGGCCGCCTCCCCTTTGAGAATTCCGGCATCTTGCTGGAAAAGAGCCGCCCCTCCGACGCCCCGGCTGCGCAGTAGTCAGCCGGGCAAGGACCATCGTCACGACCGCCCCTGCTTACTCTATCAATGGTCGACGTCAGAGACCAGGGCTGAAATCCCCTGCGCTGAGGAAGCGAATAAGGTGAAGGAAAGGGAGAACAGAGAAAGTCGACACGCGTGATCGGAAGTTACACGCCTCCCCAAGACCGCGCTCCTTCAACGGCCTCGGGTTGATGTTGCTCGAACTGCTTCATGATGAGATTGATGGCTTCTTCGGGGGAGTCCACGGAGGCCAGATGCTTCCCGCCCAGCTTCTTGAAGAACTTTTCCTCGACTGGCGAGGCACCGACCAAAATGACGGGTTTGCCGGCCTTGAGCGCAAGCGCCACTTCCGAGACCGTTCCGGAACCGGTCAGACCGCAGGCCACGACGACTTGACTCGTCATGACATTGACGTTATTGCGCGCGTTTCCCAATTCGGTGACGATCGCCAGGTCCACGTATTTCGACACCCGGTCTCGTCCGGAGGGCAAGATCCCGATGGTCAGACTGCGGGGAACTCGCTTGGCGCCCTGACAGGCGGCATCCATCACACCGACATCACGCCCGCCGGTGAGCACGACCCATTCACGCCTGGCGATGAGTTCCCCCAAGATGCGCGCGTTTTCAATGTCCTTCTTCCTGGCCTTGGCAGGGCCCATCACGCCGACGATGAATCGCATCTGCTCCCGTCCTCGCTTCACCCCCCACACTGCGGCTGCCACCATCCTGTCACAGCCACAGTCGCATAGTAAACGGCCCAGGCGTCGGCGTCGTCTGCAAATCGACAGTAGGCGTCGACCTCGGAATCCGTGACCAGCCCCGTCGCGACATATTTCTCCCGCAACTGCTGCGCCGAGAGTTTCATAAGGCGGGGCACCAACGCACCCCCCGCCGCCAGATGGCCTTCGCAATCGACGGTCAATTGGCTGAGATGATGTTCCTGAAACAGAGCCGGCAGCTTGGCTCCGGCCGCGAAGTCCATTCCGAGCGACGTGAACATCCCCTCGATGGCCCTCGTGATCCGATCGAAGGCGCGTCTATCGTCATCGGGCCCCGAGATCGCCCGCGCGGCGGAAAAGTCCGGTTCCTCGACCACCACCCATCCGCCCGGTTTGACGCACCGCAGGAGGCGCACGAAGACTTCTCGATAGTCGGCGAGATGGATCAGCACGTACCGGGCATGAACGAGGTCGAAAGCTTCCACGGGCAGGTCCACGTTGCGAATGTCGCCCTGCACGATCTCGATCGTAGAAGTCCCGCTTCCCCTCAGGAACCGGGGGTTGGTATCGACCGCGACCACTTTCCCCGACGGCCCGACGCGCTGCTCAAGCCATCGGACGATGGAACCGGCGCCGGCCCCCACTTCCAGGCAACGCCAGCCGGTGCTCAACCCCGTGGCGAGCAACCGTCGTTGGGTGCCGGGATCGAATGCGGCTTCGATCGTCTGCAGGCGCTCGAGCTCGCGTTGCTCCTCCCCGGCCTGGAATACATAGTCGGTCCTGGACATCTCTCGCCCTTCTTCAATCTGTGCGATGCACTCGCGCTCCGCTCAAGCCGGACGCAACCGGCGCTAAAAGCGCGAAGTCAGCAGGGTCACATCCGCGCCCGCCCACGCGGTTCGAAACCGCGCGTCCGCGCGCTCCGCTTCGTCCTGCTTGCGCTGCGCCCGTAGACTTTGCGCCAACCCTTGCAGCGCCCATCCGTTCTCCGGATTGATTTCGAGGTCTTCTCGGTAGACCCGCTCGGCCTCGGCCGGGAGTCCGGCCAGCAACAACACCGCACCCAGGTTGTGCCGCACGGGCTGATACCAAAATGGCGGTTCGCTGTACGGCAGCGCCGCCTCCAACCGGACGGCTTCGCGCAGCGCGTGGATGCCGGCATCGTACCGTCCTTGCCGTGCCGCCAACTCTCCCACCAACACACGTTCGGCCACTTTCAGAATGCTTCGGCTCGTCTTGCCTTCCGGGGTCTTGGTCTTGGCAAACGTCTTCATCACCTTTCGGAGATTCGATAACTCGCCTTCCGCGCTGCCGAAGCGGGTCGTGGCGGCAAACGCAAGCCCACGGACGAAGTGCCACAGTCCCGTGGTCAAGCGCCGCCCCCTGGCCGGCGGCGGTTCCCGGATGATCTCGCTCCAGCGGCCGAATCGCGCCAGGGTCATCAGGGAGGTGGGAGCATAGAACTCTGCCGCCGGGTCATTCTTGCTCTCCCAGGCCGGCAACTTCTCCAACAATTCATGCGCCACCCGCAAGGCCTCGGCGCTCCGCCCCTCCATCAGCAGTGAGGCATTCAGAAAATGCAGGTTGTGCGCGTAGTAGCCGATCGCATAGGTGTTGCGCGATCCGTGATGTTCCAAGTATTCGCTGTCGACGGCGGCGGCCGTCGAATTGTGTTCGGATGCTTCGCGATAGAGCCCCACGCGCATGAACACATGCGCGGGCATGTGCACGAGATGTCCCGCCCCCGGCATGAGCGACGCCAGTCGCTTCGCGCATTCGACGGCTCGTTCCGGCTCTCGAGACGCTTCGACGGCATGGATGTAGTAGTGACAGGCGCCCGGATGATTGGAATCGAGTCGAAGGGCTGTCTCCAGCAAGCCGACGATGTCGTCGGTCCCCGGCTGCGCCCGCCCGTCCGCGCGCCAGTAGTCCCAAGGGCGCAGGTTCATTATCGCTTCGGCTGCCAGCGTCGAGGCATCTGCGTCGTCGGGATAGGTCTGCGCCACCGCCCGCATCGCCTTCGCGTACGCCTCGTCCTTGTTTTTGCGTGAGGTCCCTTTCTTCGCGCTGTAGCGCGCGGACAGAGCCTCGATATAGGCGCGCTCGCGCGGTGTTGCCCGGCTCAGCCGAGTCGCAGCCTTCTGCAATGCTTGCAGCGCCCGGGGCTCCTGCTTGGGATCCATGGCCGCATTGATATTGGGGCCCAGGCTGAGCGCGAGTCCCCAATAGGGCATCGGGGCCTCGGGATCAAGGCGGATCGCCTCCTCGAACGACGCGACAGCCTCTTCGTGGTTGAAGGCAAACACCAGCCGCAACCCTTGATCGAAGAATTGCTGCGCCTGCGGCGAGACCGTGGAAATCTCATGATGCAGGGAGCCGAGGTTGTCGAGCAACACTGTGGCAGCGCTTGGAAGCGTCCCGATATCGGCCCCCGTCGTCACCGCAGCGGCCAGGAATCCCGCCGCAGCTACCCTGCCTATGGGGCCCACCATGCGATGCTCTCCACCCGAGGTCCCGGGAACGGCCCGTGCCTCGCTCATCTACGTACGGTTCGGTCCCCGCAGCATGCGCGCGTACAGCCGGAAATGAAGCTGACGTGGGAATCCGTGGAACGGAAGGTAGTCTGCGATCAGGCGTTGATATAGGGACTCTGGCTGGCGTCGGCCGATACCTCGCGGCGATCGAGCGACCCAGCTTTGCCGCGGGAGGCTACCAAGCGGCCACCAAGGGAGTTCCCCTCGGTTTCGGAAGGCTGGGCCGTATCCAGCTCCCTCCCCATATACACCAACACCTGTTGCTGAGAGGCCACGAGCGCTCGAAGATCCTGAAGTTGCGCCGTCAACTGCTCGACCTGGGTCCGCTGTGTCGCCACCTGACCGCGCAGATCATTCAATTCAGCCTGCGTGGCCTGGGTGTGCTGGACCATCCACTCCTTGATCTCGCGGGCCTGGGCCATCAAGGCACGCTGCACATATCCAGCCCGATCGCGGATCCGGAAAATGACCTCGCCCACCGAGCCTTCCCACCGGCGGGAAGGCACCAGGGAGGATTCTGCCGGCAGCGAACCCTCGTTGTAGCGATCAGGCAACGCCCCAAGCCATTGCCGAACCCGCTGTCCGACCGGCTCAAGTGCGCGCTCCTCACTTCGTCCGTGGTGACACCAATCTTCAAACCGTTCCGTCAGATCTTCGAGCTTCACGAAGACGTTCCGCACGGCCGTGCGGATGGGGGATGGCAGCAGGGGATTGGGCCCAGGCTTCTTCCCTTCCGAAGGCACGAGGGTCAGCAGTTGTATCGGTTTTTCCGCCAGCCGTTGCTGCTTTTTCGTCATGGTTCTCTCGTACCGGCACTAATGCGCCACCTTCATTCATTACTCTTTCCGGTGGGCTGAGTCAATGGTCGATTCGGGCTTTTTTCTCCGTTCCCTGGACTCGGCGGCGGGGCTCAGACGGGCGGACCGACGGAGGGCAAATGGTTTCCCTTCGGGAAGGGGCAGCCGATGCACCACCCTGGCTCGATGCTGGAATTCGTCGGCCACCTACTCCCTAGGGACCTCTCGATTAGAACCGCGTCGCACTGGAAAAGTTGAAATCGTGGAGACGCATCGCGGGCACTAGGCTCTTGCCGGTTTCCGACGTCACGGCCTCGGCCGGTGTGGTCCAGGCCTCGAGGTGATTGAACGCGCGGAGGGGACTCTCGTGGAAGCGGAAATTCCGAACCGCGGAGACGATTTCACCGTTCTCGATGAGGAACGTCCCGTCCCGCGTCATACCCGTGAGGGTTAAATCGGAATGGTTGACGGGGCGGATATACCAGAAATTGGTGACAAGGATACCGCGCGTCGTGGTCCGAATCAGGTCATCGACCCTCGAGCCGATCGGCCGTTCCCCCGACAAGATCGGAGACTCCAACGTCGGTAACGACTCGATCCCGTGGACCTTGGCGGTGTAGCGATCATACTGCAACTGCATAAGGACGCCGGACTCGATCCAGACCGAATCGCTCACCGGTAACCCTTCCCCGGTAAATCCATGGCCCAACAGATCCGCATGATCGGGCTGATTCAACAACGTGAGGTGCCGGTCGATGACGCGGGTTCCGAGTTTGCCGCAATAGGGGCTCGTGCCCTTATCGAACGACTTGGCGTCGAGCATCCAGATCATCCAACTCACCAGGCCCGCCACAGCCGCCGGTTCCAGTACGACCGTGTAACGGCCAGGCGGCAATTCGCGGGGCTCATCGGCGCCGCGCTTGGCCTTGGTGATGGCGGTCAATGTCCGTTCCTGCACACGCAGGTGATCGATCGAACGATGAGCGGCGGCGGCCCAGCCTGTGGCATCCCCCGCCTGCACAGTCACGCTGAACCGCGCCTCGGTACGCTCCTCATAGGCGTTCAATCCGGTGTTGGCGGCCAGTCCGACGACGGCGGTCGACGAGGACACGGTTCCCGCCGCGCTGAGATTCTCCATCTTGCACTGGCCGATCGCCTCCCGGGCATATTCGAGGCGCCGGGTCGGCCCGGCGAGCGCGGTCTCGGGACGAGACGTCGACAGGGAGAGATACTGCTGCGGCCCGACCGGAGGCAGATATTCCGGATCCTCCGGGGCGGCACGGGCGACCCGTTCGGCCCGTTTCAAGGCTTCACGCACCGCCCCCGCCGTGAAGTCCGTCGTGGTGGCGGTTCCCCGGCGGCGATCGAACGCCACGGTCACGGACAACGTACCGCGACGACTGTTCACGTTCTGTACGATTTGATTGTTGGCGAAGCGCGTCGTCCCGCCGTGCGAATCATGAAGCTGCATGAGGGTATGGTCGCCACTCGAGTGTTGCATGACCAGGTCGGCCAGGAACTCGAACTCCTGCCGGCTGGTCATCTTGGGCCACGTCTTGCTGATGACGGAACTCATCCCTTCGCCTCGCCGCGCATCACCTGGATCCGGCGGAATCTCGCATGGGGCGCCGCATGGGTCATCCACCCCGACTGACCCGGCTGACCCTTTCCGCAGGTGATGAACCCGTAACGGCGGCGGTGCGTGCCGTCGGCCACCGCATCACAGCTCCCCCAAAATTCCGGCGTAATTCCGTGGTAGATCACATCCCGCAGCATGTGCGTGCGTTTCCCGTTCTCGATGAGCCAGAAGGCGTCGCCGCCGAACTGAAAGTTGTAGCGCCGCTGATCGATGCTGTACGACCCGTGTCCTTCAATGTAGATCCCGCGCTTCACGTCGCGGAACATCTCGTCGATCTGAGCGGTCCCCGGCGCCAGCCCGATGTTGGCGATCCGCACGATCGGCATCGAGGCCCAACTGTCGGCCCGATTCGACCCATGCGAACGCTCGTGGCCGATCTTCGGAGCCACCTCGCGGTTGGTGCAATAGCCGACGAAGAGACCGTTGCGCACGATGTCCCACCGCTGGCAGGCCACCCCGTCGTCATCGTATCCGGTGGCGGCGAGCGTTTCGGGCTCCGTGTTGTCGGCGATCAAGGTCACCTGGTCGGAACCGTAGCGGAACCGGCCGAGCGTGTCTGGGGTGAGGAAACTGGTACCGGCATAGTTGGCCTCGTACCCGAGCGCTCGATCCAACTCGCTGGGATGCCCGCAGGATTCGTGGATCGTGAGCGAGAGATGCTCGGGATCAAGAACCAGATCGTAGGTTCCCGCTTCGACGACCGGCGCCTTCACCTTTTCGACGGCCTGCTCAGCAATCCGTACGGCCTCGCGCTCAAATCCCGCCTCGAGGATGAGCTCGTAGCCTGTGCGAAGGTGCGGCGTATTGAAGGACCGCGTGGCGAAACGTCCTTCATGCACCGCCGTGGCGGCACAGTCACCCTGCAACGCCAACAAATCAAACTCTAGCCGGCTCCCTTCGGTCGACACGAACAGCTTGCGGTCGCGCTGCATCCACAAGCTGGCCTCGCTCCGCGCGATGCCCGGCTGCCGATGGATCCGTTCCATGATCTCCAGCAGCAGACGTGTCTTGTTCTCGAGCGGAACGGAGAAAGGATCGATTCGATAGGGTGTAGCCACTCGATCGAGATGAACGGGCTCGCGCGCCAAGTGAACCTTGTCGATGGCGAGCGACGCGGAGCCCTTGGCGATTTCCACTGCCAGGTCGGCCACCCGGGGCACCTCTTCAAGCGAGAGGATCGAACTGGCGGCAAACCCCCAGGCCCCGCGATGCAGCACCCGCACGCCGAACCCATGGTCGGTCGTGTCGCGGATGTGGGCGATGCGCCGGTCTTCCCCGCGCAACGTTTGCGCGGTGCTGTGCAGGATGCGGATGTCGGCGTAGTCCACGCCGGCCGCCCGTACGCGACTGAGTCCCAGTTCGGCCAACTCGTCCCACGAGGGTCCGGTCATTGTGGATCTCGGCGGTGAAGGCGCTCGATGCAGGAGACACGTTGCAGTATACCAAGATCACGCGGGGTGATTCTCGCCTTTTCATCGCGCACGGATTCTCCTATGATGAGACAGCATGCTGGCACCAGAACAAACCCCGCGCCGACGCATCATTGAGCTGCTGACGGGAACGTTGCTGACGTCGAATCAATTGGCGCACATGCTCGGCATGCCCGAACGTCACGTGGAGGAGCATCTCGCCCACGTGGTGAAAACGGTTTCGCGTGATCCGATTCGGACCTTCATGCTCGAGCCGTCCGAATGCCAGAGTTGCGGCTTCGCCTTCCGCAACCGCACTCGGTTGACGAGACCCAGCCGTTGTCCCCGTTGCCGGAGCGAATCCGTGACCGCGCCGCGTTATGGGATTCGCGAACGCGGGACCCAGACAGATGAGGAGGGAGCACGATGACGACCAACCTCGTATGTCTCGCCATGACCATCCTGCTCTTGTCCGGCGGCTGCGGGTCCGACCAACCAGACCAACTGCTGGAGACCGCGCGGTTCGAAGAACGCCAAAACAATCCCGCCCACGCCAAGGAACTGTACGAGCAAATCCTCCGGGACTATCCCAATTCCCCTGCTGCCGGCCAGGCTCGGGCCCGACTGGCCGAGCTGTCACCCAAGCCCTAGAGTCATCGGCCCGCGCCGGACAGGCACCCGTCGTCCCGTCCCAACCCAACGCCTCTCTCACCGCTCTTCTGCGAGAGATCAAGGCCTTACGACGACCGGCTATACTTGATCGGTATCCATCGGCCGCACCATTCTTCTGTGCTCTGTAAGGAGGCCCGTCATGCTGATGCGCACCTTCGGACTTTGTGTCACCGCATTCTGCTGTCTGAGTCATGCGCCCGTTTGGGCAGGTCCTGCCTCACCGGAGTCCGCGATTAAGGACGTGATGACGCTGTCCGGAATGCAGCACACGCTGCGGCAAATTCCTCAGCAAGTCGTGGCGGGATTTGATCAACAGAGCCAGAAGATTCCCGCCGCTCAACAGGCGGCGTTACGCCGGGCGCTCGGCGAATCGTTCGACGCTCCGATGATGGAACGACACGTCGCCAAGGAATTACGTGAAACCCTTCGTCCGGAAGTCACCGCAAAGACGCTCGAATGGTTGCGGACCGACCTGGGGAAAAAGATCACCACGCTCGAAGAAGCAGCCGGCAACCCGACGCGGGTGGCAGAACTCCAGGTCTTCGCCAAGCAACTCGAAAAAACCCCTCCGCCGCAGGACCGCCTGCAACTCATCCGCCGAATCGACATGGCGACGAATGCCTCCGAACTCCTGCTGGACGTCACCGAATCGATGATGGTCAGCATCGCGTCAGCCTACGATGCCACCTTGCCCGCGCAACAGCGGACCGGGACGGACCGAATCCGGGTGCAGGTGTCACGAGAGCGGGACGCTTGGCGGCCGCAGGCCCAGACCCACGTGCTCATTTCAATGCTGTACACCTACCGCAGCCTGTCCCAGACGGAACTCGATCAGTATGTGGCGTTTCTCGAGACGGAGAGCGGACTCGAGTTCTATGTGCAATCGGGCGCAGCCCTCAAGGGGGCCATGGATCTCGGCATCCACCGCGCCACGCGAGCCATGATGGAGATCCTGAAGCCCGGCACGCCGCGCAAGACCACTTAGCAGGACGCTGAAAAAGCCCTCCAGCTTTGTTCTCGGCTTGAAAACATCCTCCACGTACCCGCAGACGGTACGCCTGCGGCCGCACTGGACGGACTTTTTGAATGTCCTGCGGATCAGCCCGATGTCATCGGCGAACGTTGGTCAACGTGGCAGACGTGCCCGATAACTTTCAACAGTCGGCTGGATGACCGAAATAAGCGGCACGATCGAAACGTTAAGCGAATCACTTCGGAAACCACGGGAAGAAGGCATTCGTCGATCGTTGATAGTCTGCGTATTCTTTGCCCCGACTGGCCAACGCCTGGGACTCGGCCCAGGGAATCCCGGTGACCTTGAGCAGGGCGATCCCCATCACCACCGGCCCCACTAAGGTCAGCCCCCAGTTCCCCATCGGCAGCGCGAATCCCATCAACACATAACTCCACCAATGCAGCCACTCGAAGAAATAGTTCGGGTGGCGTGAGTAGTGCCAGAGCCCGACCCGGCAGACGCGTCCCCTGTTCCACGGCTTGCTGCGGAATGATGTGAGTTGCCAATCGGCGATCGCTTCTCCGGTCACCGCGCCGCCCCAGAGAAGCAGCCCTGCCAGTTCCCACAGATGAAACGGCGGATGCGGATTTTGCATCACGAGACAAGCCGGAAGGGAAAAGAGCGCAACTGCCGACGCCTGCAGTTGGAAATAGAGCGCCATCCGCCATCGAGCCGCTCCTCCCCACCGTTCGCGCAGCGCCCGGTACCGAGGATCTTCTTGCCTGTTCCAGACCCGGTCGAGGAGGACGTGCGTGCCCAAGCGAAGGGCGTAGACGCTCACCATCGATGCGATCAGCAGGCGTCTGGCCGGCTCCCCCGGCACCTGCAGGGCACACCAGATGACGGCCCCCGCGAGACTATAGCACCAGGCCACGTCAGCCACCGACGCGTTGCGGACACGCTCCTCTAGAAACCAGAGCAGCAGCATGACGGCCGCAGCGGCAAGCCAAACCTGGAGAAGGAGAGAAAGTGGATCCATGTTTTTGTCACTCGCTTCGCGGCGGTGATGGTACTCTGCCTCTGCAACAGGGCATACCGACTCACCACAGTAGAATAAGACCTTCGGCGGCGGTATGCTGACAGTCTACTCTACTGCAGAGGAGGAGCATGGCAACACGGACTTTAGTCATGACGGGATTCCTACTGGCCTGCGCCGCCGGCGGCACGGCGGTGACCCACGCCGCCTCAGAGCCTGAAGGTGCAGCGGATCCGGCGGGGGGGAAGGTAATTTTTCTCAAGCTCTGCGCCGGATGCCATGGCCCGGGCGGGAAGGGTGATGGATACAGGCTTCTCGGGGCGGACCCTGCGAACCTCACTTCGGCCGGTACGAAAAACAAGCCCGACGCCGAGCTGCTCGCGACGATCCATTCGGGTAAGGGAACCATGCCGTCGTGGAACGGTCGCCTGTCCCCGCAAGAGAGCCGTCAGGTCCTCGCCTACATTCGATCGCTGCCGAAGTAAGTGACGGGGGAGCTCTCGTCCCAGGCATCCCGCCCGGCGGGTCGCGGCCGCGACAACCATCGCCGAAATCCCGGCAGGGGAAACGAAAGCCACTGCTGGAGTTTGTCGCTCTTCATCGAGAGATCCGGTGGACGTGGCGGGCCGAGATAGTCGGCGACCGAGCCCGGCCGGATGGCTGGCTGTAACTCCGGGTACCAGCCGGCGATCAATTCCCCAATTTCCCATCGTGAGAGGCGCTCCTGTCCGCCCAAGTGGTAGAGACCGGGGCGCTGGCGCTCGACCAACTCCCAGATCGCCCGCGCGAGCGGCCCGGCGGGGATCGGACAACGGAACTCGTCGGTGAAGAGCGTCAGCGTGGCACCTCGTGTCGCGGCCCGAAGCATGTCTTCCACGAAGCTCCGGTCACCGGTGGAAGAGGTGCCGGCCGTCAAGGCGACACGAATGACGGAATGACCGGGATTGGCTAATACGACTTGTTCTGCCTCAGCCTTGGTCCGGCCATACACATTGAGGGGATGCACGTCATCGGTTTCAACGTACTGTCCCTTCGCCCCGTCGAACACCTGATCGCTCGAAAGGAAGATGAACGGGATGTCCCGCGCGACTTCGGCAAGATGCCACGTGGCCTCCACGTTGATGCGGCGCGCGCGGACTGGATCCGATTCGCAAGCCCCGGTTCGGCTGAGCGCGGCGCAATGGATGATCACTGCCGGCCGGTGACGCTCCCACAGAGCCCGCACCGAAGTCTGACCAGTGAGGTCGCCGTCGTGCCTGGTGAGCCCGCGCACGTCCCACCGCGAGGCCCATCGACCGGCCGTTCTCAGCAAGTAGCCGCCGATGAGACCCGCTGCACCGGTGACAAGCACCACCGGCTTCATCGCGCCTTCCGTCCGAGTCGCCGGATGTCCGGCACCTCGAGAATACGGGTGGTGGTCGGAGGCTGTTCGATCGCCCACAGCATCGCGCACAGCATGTGGTCAACCGTCACAAGTCCAAGACGTCTCGCAGATTCCCTCGTGCTCGGCCATCGTTCCATGAACCAATAGGCAGGCTGCAGGGCCAACGGCCACCAGTGGCCCTGTCCTAGGATGTACCAGGGACGGAGAATCGTGGCGACCAAGCCCGCCTGCAGCAATGCCGCCTCGCAAGCCCTGCGGACTTCGATATAGTCCTTCATGATCGGCGCGGGATGCGCCACGCTCACGTAGACGAAGTGGGTGGTCTTGGCACCCTTGGCCGCAGCAATCGAGGCGAGCGCGGACGGCCCGTCGACCCGCCGGAACTGATCACCCTTCCATGGGGCCGGCTTCGGCACCCCGACCAGCTGGACGACCGTGTCCATCCCCAGTACCTGATTCGAGAAAGTCGAGGCATCGAGCGGATTGCCGACGACGGTTTCGATCTCGCGGGAAAGCTTCGAGGCCGACTCGGGACGGATGAGCGCACGAACCACGTGACCGCGGGCACGCAACAGGGGGATCAAGCGAGAGCCCAGGTACCCGGTAGCGCCGGTCAGGAAAATTCGTCGCTGCTCCATGCCCGTCAGGGCCCGTTGCGCGCTGAGGGTGCCGCGCCGAGAAATTCCGCCAAGTCACCGGTCCGCTCCGCCTCTTCTTTGCCTTCCTGCACCAACCTCACGGCGGCATCGGCCAGAGCCGATTGTTCTTCCGGCGACAGGGCGAGGCTGGTCTTCACGCGGGTCGCGCGCGCACCAAGCGAGTCGCTGTCCGGCAGATGCCGCAACGCCACATGCCAAAAACGGCACCGGCCGCTGCTGCCGTTGCGTCCCACGGAAAAACTTCCGAACCTCGCCCGATCCTGTTCCGCCTCCGGAATGCCGGCCAGTTCAAGCACTTCGCGGCGGTGACTTTTCAGCAGCACGGACGCGGCAGACATGGGCTCACTGTTGTCCATCGAGCGCCCGGTGGCATCGACGGCAATCACCAGGCAACCACGCGGAAACAGCTCCGGCATCGGACGTTGGGCCGCGGCCCGATCCAGCACCCGCATCACGGTGCGAATTCCGAGATTGTCCGCCGGGCCTCCATCATAAATGAGCAGGGTCGGTCGATCAGCCCGTTCACCATTTCCATCCCCGTCATACAGCGGGATCGGCTCCATCAACCCGGGATAGGCCGCAGACATATAGACCGCACGCGCCACACTGAGCGATGCCAAGGGTTGATGCAGCGACGCAAAGGCTTCGCTCGAAATGACGAACGGTTCACCGGTGAGGGCATCCGTCGAGTTGAGCAAGAGTAGAGGTCTGGAGGGGTTGAGGTCGGCGAAGGTGGCGCCGTGGAATATCTTGTCGTCCAACACACGAATCACAAGGTCGGCGGGAATCGTCCTGGTGACCTTGTACCGGAGCAGGGCCGCCGGTGCGCTATACCAGGGACCAGCGAGGTCTTGCTGGAAGTCTTGGCCGATCTGTTCCAGAAAACCGTTCTGAAAGTTCAGGCCCTGATAACCATCGAGCGCATAGGCGGCGGCCGGAATCGCCCCGCCCGACACCGCCGACAGGACATCGACCTGGGGTAAGAGCGCCAGCCGATCGAGTTCCTTCATCACCGCCGCAGCGAAGACCGCCGAACGGCTGCCCCCGCCGGAAAAGGCCAAGGCGACGAAGCGACCGTCCTGCAGTTCCCTGTCGCGGAGTTGAAAGGTCGCCGGAAGAGACGTGGGCGGGGGAGCGAGCGAGACGGCGGGCGGGCGGCCCGTCGGGGTACAGGCGCCCAGCGCCAGCAACAAGACCAAAACCCAGCGTCCCACGCCTGATTCCTGCATGATCCTCATGCCTGTCTCTACGGAGCGGGCGGCTGGTTGGATGCCTCGAGTTAGTTTCTCGTCAGCTTCCGATACCGGATGCGATGGGGCTGATCAGCCTCTTTGCCGAGCCGGCGCTTGCGGTCCGCTTCGTACTCGCTATAGTTCCCCTCGTACCAGACGACTTTGCTGTCGCCCTCGAACGCCAGGATGTGCGTCGCAATGCGGTCCAGAAACCACCGGTCGTGGCTGCTGATCACCGCACAGCCGGCGAAGCCGTCCAACCCCTCTTCCAGCGCCCGCAGCGTATTGACGTCCAGGTCGTTCGTGGGCTCGTCGAGAATGATCAGGTTGGCGCCTTCCTTCAGCATGCGCGCAAGGTGCACACGATTGCGTTCGCCGCCCGAGAGGTCCTTGACCTTCTTCTGCTGATCGGTGCCGGCGAAATTGAAGCGCGCACAATAGCCGCGCGCATTGACCTCGGCCTTGCCGAGCTTGATCGTGTCCTGCCCGTCGGAAATGACTTCGTAAACCGTCTTGTTGCCGTCGAGGCTACGGTCTTGGTCCACATAGCCGAGCTTGACCGTTTCGCCGATCTTGATCGTGCCGGCATCGGGCTTTTCCTTCCCGATAATCATCTTGAACATCGTCGTTTTACCCGCTCCGTTGGGGCCGATCACCCCGACGATCCCGCCCTTCGGTAGAGTGAAATTCACGTTCTCATAGAGGACCCTGTCGCCGAACGCCTTGGTCAGGCCGGTCGCTTCCACCACCACGTCCCCCAAGCGCGGTCCCGGCGGAATGTAGATTTCCAAATCCTCCGCCAGCTGCTCCTGCTTCTGGTTGACCAATTCCTCATAGCGGTTCAGACGCGCCTTGCCCTTGGATTGGCGGGCCTTGGGCGACATCCGGATCCATTCCAGCTCGTGCTCGAGGGTTTTCTGCCGTTTGGTCTCGGCCTTCTCTTCCTTCTCCAAGCGATCTTTTTTCTGTTCCAGCCAGGAGGAATAGTTGCCCTGGAACGGAATTCCGTGGCCGCGATCGAGCTCGAGAATCCACCCGGCCACATTGTCGAGGAAGTACCGATCGTGGGTGACTGCGATGACTGTCCCCTTGTATTGCTGCAGATGTTGTTCGAGCCACTGCACGGATTCCGCATCGAGGTGGTTCGTGGGCTCGTCGAGCAACAGGATATCGGGCTCCTGGATCATGAGGCGACAGAGGGCGACCCGCCGCTTTTCGCCGCCGGAGAGCGTCCCGACCTTTTGGTCGGACGGCGGACAACGCAGGGCGTCCATCGCGATATCGAGTTCGTTTTCCAACTCCCAGCCGTTGGCCGCTTCGATCTTCTCCTGCAGCTGCGCCTGCTTATCGAGGAGCTTCTCCATCGTATCGGGATCGGCGGACCCGATCTGGTTGCTCACGTCTTCATATTCCTTGAGCAAGGCGACCAGTTCCTTCTTACCTTCCTCCACGACTTCCTTGACGGTTTTGTTCGCATCGAGCTGCGGCTCCTGCTCGAGCAGACCGACACTGTAGCCCTTCGAGCGCGTGATCTCGCCGACGTAATTCGGATCGACACCCGCGATGATTTTCAGCAGCGAGCTCTTCCCCGACCCGTTCAGACCCAGCACGCCGATCTTGGCGCCGTAGTAAAAGCCAAGGTAAATGTCGCGCAGTACCTGCTTCTTCGGAGGGTAAACCTTCCCCACCCCGACCAGAGAAAAAATCACTTGTTTATCGTTCGTTGCCATAGCCATCCTCGTTGAAAAAAGAACCAGCCGGACACCATAACAAAGACCAGGAGGTCTGTACAACCGCGGAGGAGTTGAAGCGGTTGCGGTCGACTCGTCGACATGGTTGGATAAAACATTGAGATGGCATTACAGGAGGTCCCTTCATGATTCCGTTTCCTCGATTCGGCGGCTGGCTGGCGACCCTCACAATTGTGCTGAGCCTCGGCCCGGCTTCGATCAGCCGGGCGGCCGACGACCGCGAACAACGAATCCTGGTCGACGAAGCCCAGGTGACGCTGGGCAATTTCCTCGCCGATTCGAACATGGGCTGGTTCCGCGAACACATCAAGGACGCCAAGGGTCTGTTCATCGTGCCGCAGTTCGTGAAGGCCGCCTTGTTCTATGGCGGTGCCGGCGGGAGTGGCGTGTTCGTGGCGAAGGATGAGAAAACCGGGGAATGGAGCGAGCCGGCGTTTTTCACCATGGGTGCCGCAAGTTTCGGCTTTCAGTTCGGCGCGCAGGCATCGGAAGTAATCCTGCTCGTATTGACCCAGCGTGGAGTAGACTCGCTCCTGCTCGGCAATTTCAAACTCGGAGCGGACGGTTCGGTGGCGGTCGGCCCGGTCGGAGCAGGGGTCTCCGGCGCCACGACGCCCAACCTCAGCGCCGACCTGCTGTCGTTCGTGCGGGCCAAAGGCCTGTTTGCGGGAATCTCGTTGGAAGGCGCGGCCCTCATCAGCCGGGACGAGTGGAGCAAGGCCTATTATGGCAAGTCGGTCACGCCGACGGACATCGTGATCCGCCGCGAAGTGAAGAATGAACATTCGGAGGTGCTGCGGGCGGAGATTAGGAAAGCGATGGAAGGGAAGTGATTCCACGGCACGTCGAGCCCATCACACCAAGCAGGATCGAGCGATTCAGGTCGACAGCTATAGCGAGTGGAGCACCGGCGTTCCTGCTTTAGCTTTCGCTGCCAGGTCGGCAAGAGCGGCCAGGGCTTCCTCCCCATCACGCACCGGATCGGTGAAGGCAAACCGTCCCCCCTGCATCCGGTTCGGCGTTTTTACCCGGAGGTGAAATCCCAACCGATCCAAGGTCGTGATGCTCGCCTGTTGCGCCTCCACTTTGCCGAATACGCGGGCCAGCAACAACAGCGTCTCCTGCTGCTCGGTGTTGATCTCGCGGATCAGCTCGGAAGCCGTGTCCGCCACAGGATCCACATCAGCCGCCGCATAATCGGCCGGGGCGACCCAGCCCATCGAACCGAAGCCGCCCACAAAGTAAATATCCACCAGCGCCATACGGAAAAAGGCGAAGTCGTTGAAGTCGACCCAGTAGGAAGCGTTCGCGTGACGGGCCAGGTACCGCTCGCGCACCGATGCGACCTCATCCTTCGGCACCATCGTGACCGATCCCATCAGCGTCACCCTGGCCGCGCCCAACGGATCGCGCTGACTTTCCGGCGGGGTAATCAACAGGCTGGCGCGCGGATCGCCGAGTAGGTTCTGGGTGTGCATTGCCATGGAGCTGATCAGAAAGCTCGGCTGTCCCTGATCGTCCAAGCCATAGGGCATCACCGACCCGAACGGCCAACCGGGCTGCTTGCGCGAAATGGTCGAGAGACCGCCCGTCTGCTGCAGGTATACCAAGGTCCTGGCCTTCTCGGCGTGGGACGGCTCGGGCACCTCCGGTTCGTCTGCATCCGGCCCGCTGTTGTGTTGACGCGATGATGACACGCAGCCTCCTCTTTCTCGGCAATCTCAAATGCCCAAATCTTGTGTGAGCCGCAATTCCGACTCCTCCACGATTTCTTCCAGACAGGTGAAACAGGGAAACGGAAAGCGATCGACCGGAATTGCGCACACTTCCCCCACCGGAGATTCCTCCAGCGCCGGCCCACCGCATTCTTTGTGAATCAGGATCAGCATGGTTTACGGCTCACGCGATACGAGCCGACGAAATATGTCCAAATGCTCCGGACTGCTCAGCCGGTGATCGCCGGTTTTCAGCAACAGCTCGACGGGAAAATCTCGGTCCTGCGAGAGCACCTGTTGAACGAAGGCCCAACTGCTCTCGGGACGAATGACGGCATCCTGGAGCCCGTGCAGGATCGTGGTCCTCACCCGACGTGGCCTATCGTGCCGACGCTCCCAGAGCAGCCGGCTGTCCTCCACCCAACTCCATGGGATCGGCGCCTGCCGGTGCAATGGATCGTCGTCCCACGGCATGGCGCCACTCGCCTGCCACCGCTCCCGCCGCTCGGCCGGAATCTCCCCGGCGCGAACTTCCATCATATTGAAGGCCGGCGCGATCAGGATCAACTCCTCGACCGCCTCGCACTCCTGAGCCACAAGCCAGGCCAACCAACCGCCGAGGGAGTTCCCGACAATCGTCAACGCCGGACCATCGCTCATCTTATTCACCACGGCCTGCGCATCCGCCAGCCAGTCCGTCAGGCGATAGTCGCCCCAGCTCCCATCCGAATCACCCCAGCCGCGAAAATCAAAACAGGCAACGCCCCACCCCCGTTCCTCACACCATTGCGCCAGCGCTTTGCTTTTGTTTCCCCACCGTTTGGACAAAAAGCCGGTCATAAACAGGAGCTGGCGATCCTTCCCTTCCGCACGATCGCCGCGAATCGTCTTGCCGTCTGAGCCGGTCAGTGTGAATGGCTGCATGACCCTCACCGGGAGAAGGCTGTGGTGACGAATCGGCTCAGTTGTCTGAGCACCGGCTCCGGAATTTCGTGCCCGCCACGGAAGGGCATCCATTCCACCTTGAGGCCTGCGTGCGAAAACTCGTCGCGCAGCCGCTCCGCCATGACATAGGCCAGAATCGGATCCTGGGTCCCGTGACTCTAGAAGACCGGCACTCCCTTACGCTTGGCCAGAAGCGGGCTCCACTCCTGCTGTGCGACCAACGTCCCCGACAACTGCACCAGGCCGGCATAGGGCTGCTGGCTATGGAGCAACGCGTCGCACGACAACATGGCGCCTTGCGAAAACCCCCCGAGGATCGTGCGCGAGGGTTCGACGCCGAACTTCTTGTGCAGATCATCGAGGAAGAGACGCATCCGTTCCCGCGCCTCCGGCATGCCGCGCGGCTCTTCCCCGGAAATGTCTCGGATCTTGCCTGCAGCCCGATCGGCCTGGATGCGCGCCATGTCGATCATCCACCAGGCGCGCGAATCCCCGAACCCCATCGGGATCGAGATCGGCGCCTCCGGAAAGAAAAAGCGTGTCCCGGTCGGTACATCCATATATTCGCCCAATGCAACGAGGTCGTCGCCCGGCGCGCCGAAGCCGTGCAGCAGCACCAACCCCGGCCCATGCCCGCCGCCTCGACCATCGGCGCCACCCGTCACCCGCACTGTCAGCCCACCTACGGATTCTTTCCTCATGGTGGTCCCCAATCTTCCGCGTACAGCTCGATACTTCCTTGTAACGGGCGCGAAGGATTTTCTCAAGGACACTGTGCCGGCATCTGACCGGCGGTCGATGAGAAGTCGAGGAGGCACACAAAGCGAGAAGGAAGTCTCACTGACCAAGGAACCAATATTGGAGGAAGGCAAGAGCCCCGACGAGTGTGGCTTGCACGACCGGCTGTTGATAGAAAGGCACGAACGCTCCTTGTTGGATGGAGCTGATTTCGTCCATCATCCGGCGCAGCTGTCCCCTTGAAACCTTCTCGGCCGAGGTCGTTTCCGGAAACGACAAGCTCAGTTTCTCCTGCAAAGAGATCAAAACTCTCTGCCTTGCGCCCACCGCGGCCAGATATAGAATGCAGGCGCTTGCGAGTGCCACCGCGCTGTTGACCGACAACACCATGACCAGGGCGGGCGGAAAATCCCAATTGTCGATGTAATGACTTCGTGCCGTGATGAGAAGGAACAACACGACGAAGGGGTGTAGGATGCGACGGTTCACCATTTTGGTGCGCTCGACAATCAGACGCACTTGGTCGCCTGGGTTAAGTCCATTGGCCGCCGGTGATTCCGTGATCCATCTCGCACAGAGCCACACGGCATCCAAGACGGCCAAATTCAGGACGAGCAGCGAAACCACACTCACGATGACGAGGAAGTGATCAACGGTACAACTGAAGGACCCACGACAGGGTACAAAGAGCCGAAGCTCGCCGTCGTTGAGGAACAGCCATACCGGCAGAATACTAGCCGTGTAGAGAGCAAGCCACAGTGCAATTCGGACCGCCCGCTGAGGCCAGCTGTGCGCCTCGCAATACTGCGCCCACAGACCAGCTGCCCCGTCGGCACGGAGCTGCGCGGTTCCGTGAACCATCCACTCCACGTTTCCCCACGTTGAGACCAGCGTCTGCAACCCGCACGGGTTCGTTGCATCTTTGTGTCGCCGAATCGCCGGGAAGCGATGCTCCAGCTCCTCGGTATTCCGGACAAGATCGGCTCTCGCCTTGATGATCAAAATGCCGCAGAGCACCGCCGCCGCAAACCTGATGAGCTCGGTGGGCCAAACACTCACGCCATCCGACCAGGACAATGGCTCGTCCCGCGCATAGTCGACATGTCGAATTTTGCACCATGCAACGACCGCAGCCAGGCCGATTACGACCACCGATGTCGCTGCCAGGAACCGTTTGATCCTGCGCGTCGGTTCGTTGGTCTCGTCCCTCGCCGTAACCCAATTCCACAGCCGGCCATAGCCCCACACCATCAACACAAGCAGGACTACTGCTGTAATCCAAAGCCCGTGCATTCGCGCTGGGATTCGGACAGTCCCATCTGCTTCCACATCATTTCGCCAAGGGTGTACGCTCGGCTTTTCACCAGGTTCAAGGTCCACGCTGAGATCGACGGCACCATCCCTGCCGATCTCGAAAAGGCGGGGCGGTATCGCCTCATTGAACCGGTCGGTTTCGGTTCGGTTGATCGCGTTCCTCACGGCCAAAAACGCGGAGGTCTGGTAGGAACTTCGAAAGGGCGGAATGCTGCGTTGCAGAGTCGCCTCCAACTGCAAACCAAAGTGGGAGACGATCAACAGATTGCGGCTCCATTTCTGTTCGCTCTCGTGAAAGTACCGTGCATCCAGGTCGGTCGCGAAGAACAAGACATTGGGAAACTGCTCCCGTACCGCCTGCAGAATGAGGAGCGCATCATAGGGGTCCGTTCCAAGGATGCCGATGGCTCTGAGTCTTCCGTGCGGTTCGACGTCAGGGCCATGTCGTTTCACTCCGCCTTGCTTCATGTCAACGGGAGTCTGCTCGGCTTTGATGCGAGAGACAAGTCTTCGAACGTAGTCGAGCTGTGAAGAACCTTCCGGTTTTTCATAAGGTGCGATGTCACGCACCTTCGCTTTCTCAGTCCGCTCATTTCCCTTTGGCTCTCTTTGCTTCGACCCTTCGCCGGTCAGCTCTGCGGCCACCTCGCCGTCCAAACCGCTCAAGTAACTGTACTGGCCGATCTGTATCTGCTCGGGCAGAAGCTCGCGATTTCTTAGCTTATCAACTCCTTCAGCCGTGGACTCGCATCGTCCGCTGGACCAACAGGCGGCGGCAGCAAACGTCACTGGGAGAGCACGGGCGTAAAAGGAATCCCATTCCCCGATGAGAACAATACGGTCCTTTCCGACAACTACCTGCCTCCGCTTCAACTCCTCGAACAGAGACTCAAACAAGAGGTCGTCGCTCCTAATGTGGTATCGAAGCGTCAGCCCGCCATCGGACAGCAATCGGTGGAAACGCTCCTCACAGACACGGTGTGAGGCACAGTCTGTTTCTTCTCCCGAAGCCTTCAAACCATAGGCGAGGATGCCCGGCATCGCGGTGGCCCATGGAGAATACAAATCCATGCCACCGTGTTGTTGCCAATAGTAATGCCGAGTAACTTTCTTGGCGGCTACTTGCTCGATCGACTCACGGCCTGTGATTTCCTTGAGGATGCTTCGAAATTCCGAGGAACTGCGGGGGCCGAGGAGGACCAGTCGAACTCCTTTGCGCTGCCGGTGCGCTTTGGACACATTACCTTCCAGCACGGTCTTGAGAAGAACACTGATACGTTGCAGTATGGAGTCGTCGGAATCTCCCGCAGCTACCCAGAGCAGAAGAATATGGTCGGCCGGGCTCGTTCCAGCCGTATTCCCCGTGCGGCAGATGGCTACCTTACTTGCCCGATACCATTCGTACGGGGTGGGAATGGTACGGCTGGGCGGAGAAGATTTGGACTTCTTGGCGGTCGGCGCGAACTCCCAAACGAAGTATGGCAGATACTGTGTTTGCTCGGATTTGAAGCAGCCGGCCTCCAAGGCCGCTTCCACCGCGTAGCGATCGCGAATCCGCCACTCACTATCATCGACCGTATAGCCGCCCCGAGTCATCACGATCAGAACCGTGACTTTCTCGTCTTCCTTCCGCAGACGGTCGAGCCTCTCGTTAAGGAAGGCGATTCCCCCCTCGGCGCTCCGTGAGGCCGATGAGCGAATTTTCAACTCAACTGACACAGGATTGGATGGGGATGATTCGGCCGGGTCTCCGGACGCTCGCCCCTCAACGGCAACCGTCGGGGCACTGCGTTTCCGTGCTTCGATGTCTTTCTGGACTGCCGCGAAGGGATCTTCCCAGAGTCGGGCGCGCGCTTGCAGGACGTTGGAGGGACTCGCGATATCCGTGCCTACCCCGTCGGGCCGCGAGCTTTTCAACGGCGCCTTAACGAGCACGACGGCCGCAACCGCCAGCGCCAAGGTCACGGTTGTGGCCAAGGAGAACTTTGAGTCGTCTCCCTTCGTTCCCATGAAGAGGCCTATTCGTTTCGGGACCTGTCACATGGCGAGCAAGTCTAATACCTTGCCCCGGCCCCCCATCGCCTGTTCTATTTGTGAGCGTTTCACGGAAAGCACTACGGCAGGATCGGTATCGAAACCGATACAGCAAGTATCTGAATAGATTCATCAACCAAGGCAGGCGAATCGCGCTGAATGGATCTTCCTACGTGTCAGAACAGAAGGGGCATCACTGAGAATGGTCGCCAGGAGGAGGCCTACGTGAGGTACCGGCAGAGGGCGCACCTCCCGGGTGCTGGGGGCTCAAGCGGTCCGTTCCGTCTGTTCCAGGTTGGCCCTGATGCGTTTGTACCGCTCCCAGTCGAACCGTCGCACGAACTCCGCCGCCGTCTCGACTCCCCGGGCGAACAGGTCTACCTTGGCCTCATCGGTCAGTTTGAAATCCAGCCAGTAGTGGTCGCCGGTCTGGATGTAGGCGATCAGGTGCCGGTAGTCTTGGTGCTTGACCAGGAAGTCCGTATCGGCCCCGTTTCTCGCCGCTTCGAACAAAGCTCGCAAAAATTCCACCGGCCCGCGAATGCTGCGGGGCTCGTTCCGTTCCAATCCCAGTTTCACGCCGAACGTCGGCGCAAGCGGCACACCGGGCTGGTGAAACAGATCGATGGGAAAGTTCGAGATCGTGCCCCCGTCCACGAAGATCACTTCGTCCGGAATCTTGCCGCTATAGTGCGCGAGCGTCGACCATTGTCGTTCGACGGTTGGTCCTTTCGGCAACGACCCGACACGGAACGGGTGAAAAAACACCGGGATCGACATGGAGGCCCGAACGAACTCCGCGGGATTGATCTCATCGGGTTCCGCCCAAAAAAGCGGCGCCATCCGGGGAAAATCGACCTTGCTTTCGGTCGTGAGTTCCGCGGCCACGATCGAGAGCCGCGCGTCCAATTCGCCTTCGGACAGCGCCCGACCGTCACGGCTTCGGAGCCGCACCCCGTCGGAAGGCCCCATGCGCTGGCGCAGATCCCGGTACGTCGCAATCCCGACCTCCGCCAGTCGCTCCCTGATCCAGGTGCTGAACACCTCGCCCGGATTGAGGCCCAACTGCCCGAAGAGGTTGTCCAGCACCTGCACGCCGCGGAACACCAGCGTGGAAGTGCCGGCCTTCTCCACGATCGCCTCAACCATACGGCGCGCATCACCATCCCCATCGACGAAGGCGAAGAGATCGAGGTCTGCCAGCCAACCGAGAATCCGGTGGCTCTTCGGCTGATCCAGCCGATCGAGGGCGGCCATCAGCAGGGCGTTGATCGAGCCGGCCGAGGTGCCGCCCACGCCCAGAAACCTGATGCCGAGACTTTCCAGCGCGTAGGTATAGCCGACGAGCGCGATGCCCAGAACGCCCCCGCCTTCCATCACGAGGTCGACGTATTGACGGCCCTCATCGTCGACGATATCGGAGATCACGCGGTCGCCGGCCTCACGTCTCAACGCGTCGATGGTGGCGCGAACGCCGGGATCTTCGATGAAGGCGCGACTGTCCATGCCGGCGTCAGGTGGAGGTACAACGCTGCGGCGCTGCGTATGGGCCGCAAACCGGCATCATGACGAGCAACTCACCGCGATGTGCTTACCCCAATTGGGAGGCGCGGCGGCATAGGACCGCATACCGGGCCGTTCGGTGAAGGGGTCCTGCAGCAACTGCAGAAGGCGGTCGATTTCCGAATAGTCCTTCTGTTGCGCTTTCTCGATCGCCGTCTGGGCGAGGTAGTTGCGCAACACGTACAAGGGATTCACCCGATCCATGCGTGTTCGTCGTTCCTCGTCGCGGCTGCCTTCGGCAAGCAGGCGCTCGCGGTATCTCAAGGCCCAGGCATCGAACCGCTCCCGGTTCAGGAACTGCTCGCGCAGGCGCTCGTTCGCGGCTCCGTCCACCGTCGCAAACGTCCCCAGCTCGCGAAAAAAGATCGTGTAGTCGACACGGCTCCCGGCCAGGAGCCCCAGCAGGTCTTGGAGCAGGTCCTCATCTCCCTCTCGCTCTTCATGCAAGCCCAGCTTGCCCCGCATCAAGCGTCGATACTCCCGATCGAACGTCCCTTGATAAGTGTCGAGCGCCGCCTTCAGATCGTCTTTCTCGGCCAGCGGCAACAACGTCTGCGCCAGGCAGCTCAGGTTCCAGAGGCCGATGTAGGGCTGCTGATCGAAGGCATAGCGGCCGTTGTGGTCCGAGTGGTTACAGATGAACCCGGGATCGTAGTCATCCATGAAGCCGTAGGGTCCATAGTCCAGCGTGAGCCCGAGAATCGACATGTTGTCGGTGTTCAGCACGCCATGGGACCAGCCGGCCGCCTGCCAGGCCGCGACGAGGCGCGCCGTGCGCCGGACGACTTCGCCCAGGAAGCGGACGTACCGATCGGCCGACCCGGCGAGTTCGGGATAATGCAGCTCGATGACGTAATCGGCGAGCCGCCTGAGATGATCGTGCTGCTTACGGTAATAGAAAATCTCGAAGGTCCCGAACCGGACGTGCGACGGTGCCATTCGCACGATCGCCGCAGCCGTCTCGACCTGCTCCCGATAGATCTTGTCGTCGCTGCCGACCAAACTGAGTGCACGCGTCGTCGGGATGCCCAACCCGTGCATGGCCTCGCAACAGAGATATTCGCGGATGGCCGACCGTAGCACCGAGCGCCCGTCGCCGTCACGCGAGAACGGCGTCATGCCCGCGCCCTTCAGATGGAGGTCCCACCGCTCACCCCGGCTGTTGACCACTTCACCGAGAAGGATGGCGCGCCCGTCGCCCAACTGCGGGACATAGACGCCGAATTGGTGACCGGCATAGAGCATCGCCAACGGGTCCATGCCCGGCGCCAGCAAACTACCGCCGAACACCCCGGCGCACTCGGGTCTCGCGGCTTGCTCAGGGTCGAGGTCGATCAGCGCCGCGGCTGAAGCGTTGAAGTGCACGAGGTGCGGCGGGAGGATGAAGGGCGTGGGGTTGACCTTCGCATAAAAGATCTCAGGCAAACGGGCGTAGCTGTTGTCGAAGTTCAGATGTTCCAGGGTGTGACGGTCGCCCATGCGATGGTTCTAACACGCCGACCGACGATCCGGCCAGAGCGGAGCAGGGCGGCTTCACGCGGCCGAATCCGTCAGGGAGACGAAGGCTTCCTGCTTGGCGTCGTACATCCAGATATCGCCGGTGGCGATCGAGTAGACCCAGCCATGCAGTTTGAGCGATCCCTTGCGGAGCTTTGCCGCTACGGTGGGATGCGTTTGAAGATGCTCGAGCTGGATACGCACGTTTTCTTGCGTCGTGGCGATCTGGAGGGCCCGGCCTTTCAGGTGGCCGTACACTTCCTCGACGACCCGGCGTGTGCTCTCGGCCTGGTAGAGCCATTTCTTGACCGCCGGCAGGTCGCCGACCTGCTTGGGGTCCAACAGGGCTTTCATGACACCACAGTCGGTGTGGCCGCAGACGATGATGTGTCTCACGCCGAGCACGCCGACGGCATATTCGATCGCCGCGGTCGCGCTGCCGACGCTGGTACCGTAGGACGGAATGATGTTGCCGGCATTGCGGAGGATGAACAACTCCCCCGGCTCGGTTTGGGTCAAGAGGCAGGGATCGATGCGGGAGTCGGAGCAGGTGATGAAAAGCGCGCGCGGCTGTTGCGCCGTAGCCAGTTTGCCGAAGAGTTGTTTCTTCGAGTGAAAAATCCGGTCCTGGAACTTCTTCACGCCTGCGATCAATTTCTCCATCGGGCCAGCCCTCCCCTGTCGATCAGCGGAAGCTGCCTTCCGCGTCCGAGTCCAACGTGAACACGAAGATGCGCTCGCCGACATGGGTATCGATGTCGGTAAAGAGGGCCGTGACCTTGGCGCCGACCAACTCCGAGATCTGCTCGCAGAGTCGCTCCCGCCCCTGCGCGATCAAATTCTGGCGAAGGCGTTTCACCATGTCGATGCCTTCCGAGGTTTTGGCAAGTTGCCGCTCCGCCGGCGTGAGCACCCCCTTCAGCCGGACGAGCAGCACATCGCGGACGATAAAGGCACGGACGTCGTCCGGTCCCCGCCCCAGGAATTCCTGTTCGAACTTGATGATGGCGGTGCGGACCGCGGCTTCGGTTTCGCCCTTGCTGCGCATACGCGCGGATACTCCTGTCGGGTGACGCTCCAATGGGAGCGGCGCGGCCGATTATAGTCAGACGACAGGCTTTCCTCCAGTGCCTTGTGTCGTGGCGCAGGCGGCCCGAGGCGTCCGGCATCCAGGCTGGGCCGTTCGGGCAGCCGGTGGGCCCTTTGTCTGGGAGTTTTCCCTTGCAATTCAACGGCCCACGCGGATACATCTAGCGTAGTTTTTTCGGTGGAGCCGCGGTGAGGCCGGACGGCACACACGGAGCCACCCACCCATTTGGATCAGACAGGCGGTAGGGTTGCCCGGCATCTCTCCAAGAGCGGCCGGAAACAGTGCAGGCCAGTCGTTGGTTCCTTCGCCCAAGGACCGTCGGCTGGCCTTTTCTATTGTATGGGCCCTTGCGCATAAGAATGAGCCCGCACCACCGACAGCCGGACCGGGAGGACCGTTGACGATGGCGTTTCTCTGCCTCGTCTCCTTGCTGCCGCTGCTGACCGCCTTCATCGTGCTGACGGGCGATCGCGCGGAGCAGGAGCAGAACGCGAAGACCGGACTGTGGCCGATCGCGGGCACGTTTATCGGCTCACTGGTCACGCTGTTCGTCGTCTCCACGCAGGGTCCCATCACCGCACAGCTCTACGACCCGGCCTCGCCGACACTGGCCTTTCCCATCGGATTCCACATCGATCGCCTCGGCGCGGTGATGATGGTCCTCATCTCCCTCGTCGCGACGCTGATCTATCGCTATTCCCTCGGCTACATGTATCAGGACCGCGGCTACGGACGGTATCTCGGCCTCTTGGGCATCACCACGTTCGTGCTGCTCTGCATGGTGTCCAGCGGCAACCTCGTGATGCTGTTCGTCTTCTGGCAGTTGATTTCGTGGCTGCTGTTCATGCTGGCCCACAACCACGGGCATGCCGCCACGTTGGACGGGGCCTCCCGCACCTTCACGCTGCAGCGGCTCGGTGACGCGTCGTTTCTTGCGGGCATCGTGCTGGCCCATTCCCTTTACGGCACCGTCGAATTCCAGACACTCTTTACCCGTGCCGCGGAGACCCCGGTCACGCTGTCGCTCTGGTCAGCCGCCGGCTGGGAGATGAGCGGCCCGACCGCCGTGTCCCTGCTCATCTTCATCGGTGCGATGAGCAAGTCGGCCCAATTCCCGATCCACATCTGGCTGCCTCGTTCACTCTATGCCCCCACGCCGATCCACGCGCTCCTCCATGCCGGCATCATCAACGCCGGCGGGTTCCTGCTGAACCGCCTGGCGCCCTTGTACGGGTTGAGCCCGGCCACGCTGCACGTCGTCTTCATCGTCGGCATGCTCACGGCGATCCTGGGCGCCACGATGATGCTCACGCAGAACGACATCAAGAAGACGCTGGGTTTCTCTACCATCGGCCAGATGGGCTATATGATCATGGAATGCGGCCTGGGCGCGTTCTCGCTCGCGGTGTTCCACCTGATCGCGCACGGCTTGTTCAAGGCCACGGTGTTCCTCAACTGCGGCAACGTGATCCATAAGGCCAGGCAGGAGCCCTCCGTCCCCCATACCGATAAAGAAGCGGAAGAGCACGAGTTCTCGAACCTCACATGGTCGACCGGATTCTTCACGACATTGCTGCTGCCGTTGGTGATCCTGCTGGCGACCCATGGCATCCTGCGCATTCCCTTGCTGGAATCGCAGGGCACCGTGATCTTCCTCTTCTTCATCTGGGTCACGTCGTCGCAGGCGATTCTCTCGTTGACGCGCATCAGGGCCGTGGCTTCGTGGAAAGTGGCCGGCGCGATGTTGGTCACGTTGGTGTTCGTCGTGTTCACCTACCTGTTCGCGGCAGAGACGTTCACCCACTTCCTCTACCCGGATCCGAGCGCCGTCGCCGCCTACTTCCGGGCCGCGGCGCTGCCGGGACGCCTGTTCGACGGGCTCGTCGTGGGAACGACCCTCCTGGTGATCGCCAGCTGGTTCTACCTCTATACCGCCGCACATGGCCGCACGATTCCGATGCCCGCCTGGATCGAAGGCCTCTGGGTGCGTCTCTACGTGCTCTTCATGAACCGACTGTACATCGACGTCCTGTACCTCAAGTTCGGCCGGGCCGTGACCCGCTTGGCACATCTGTTCGAGAAACAGGGGATGGGAGGCGGCGTATGACGGCGACCTCGCTGCTGCCATGGATCCTGTCGGCGCTACCTTGCTTGGGGGCGGCCCTGAGCCTTCTGTTCTGGTCCGACGAGGAGCGTGTGCGTTCGGCTGCCTTGGCCGTGACGGTCACCAGCACCCTGCTCAATGCCGGGGCCGCCTGGTGGCAAAGCGATCTGCCGGGGGGGGCGCTCTTCCTCTGTCTGCTTCCCCTCACGTCGTTCGTCTCGTTGCTCGGCCAGCCGGTCCATCGCGACAACCGTACTGCCTGGATCCTGACCCTGCTGCTATTGGGGTTGGGGCTCGGCTCGCTCGTGGTCCCCGACCCGGCTCGCCACCTCGTGCGGATCGGGCTGTTGGCCGTCGTGGCCATGGCCATTCAACGTAGCCGCAGGGCCGCGCCGACAACCCTGCGAGGCCTCATCAGCTACGGGGTGGGCATGGCGGCAGGAGCGGCGGCCATGCTGCTTCCGGGCGGCGTTGGAATGGTCGCCGGCCTGATCGCCTGCGGCACGATGCTCCCCCTGCTCCCGCTCCACGCCGGACATGTTGCGGCGCTCACCTCCCTGCCGGGCAACCTGCCGGCCTTCCTGGCCTTGGTCCTGCCGGTCGTCGGATTTCATCAGCTGTTGCCCCTGTTGCCGGAACTCGATCCCAGTCTGAGAGGAACGGTCGAACTCCTGGCGCTGCTTGGTGCACTCTACGGCTCGCTTCGGGCTTTGACGTCGGCGCGCACACTCCCGCTGCTGGCCTACGCGAGTCTGGCCTTCTCTTCCCTGCTCTGGTGGGTGATCGCGACAGCCGGCGCCGTTGGTCCGCAGTCGGCGATTTATCTCAGCGCCTGCGGATTGGCGATGACGGGGCTGCTCCTCGCCTGGTATGCGATTCGCGCGCGGTATGGCGATATCGATCCTCGGGCGCTTGGTGGGATGGCCTATCCGATGCCCCGATTCAGCACGCTCTTCGTCCTCCTGACATTGGCCGCGCTCGGCATGCCGCCATTCGGCGTCTTCACCGGGTTCATGGGACTGTTGTTCGATCCGATGTTCTCCGTGCGGGCGAGCTTTTTCCTGATCATCCTCGCCTGGCTCTCGGCCTCCTGGTACCTGCTCACGCCGTTGCAGCAACTCGTGTTCGGTCCCCAACGGACCGGCCTCCGGTACGACGATCTACGTCACCATGAAGTGGCCTCACTGGTGATCGTCCTGTTGTTGCTCACGGTCCTGGGAACGGCCCCCGCCCGCGTGTTCGGATGGAGCGCCGCGCCGGCGTCCCCCAACGTCGCGATGAAGGGAGCGGCATGGACCCGCTGAACACGACACCCGACATCGAAGCCCGCCGCATGGAGTTGCGCGGGACGATTCGTCTCGCCAGTGAGGTGATCGCCCAGTATTGGCCCATGCGCACCTTCGTTCACCACAATCCGTTGCACAGCCTCGAGTATCTGCCCTTCGAGGAAACGGCCCGGCTCGGGCAGCGCTTCCTGGGGGGGACTGGATACCTGTCCGGCGACGAATACCGGCGCTATCTCGCGTCCGGACGCATCCAACTCCGGCACCTCGACGAAGCCTTGGCCCCGCTGTCGCGGGATGAAGAGATCGTGGTCGGCCCCTGCCGCATCTCCCACCGCGACGTGTTGCGCGCCTGTTTGACTCATGGGCTGTCCGCCATCGGCGAAGAAGCGGTCGGATCGCTCATGGACGAGAGTCCGGATGAAGAGCAGCTTGACGCCCTCGCCGACCATCTCACGGCGTTGCCCGTGTCGACCGTCCACGATCGCATGGCCGCGGCGGTCCGAGACGACCTGACCTCCCTCGGCCGCTATCAAACGCTCTCGAGCTGGTGCGATCGCACGCTGGGGACCGAGACCGTACAACAGATCAACGGCGAGCTGATCAAATGGTGTGAAGCGTTCCTGGACGAAGGCCATGCCGCTTGGCCCATGCCGGGTCGCAAGCAGGGACTCTATGCCGCCTGGAAAACACTGGCCGCCACCGAATGGTCGAGCTGCGGCATTCCTGACAGCCGCCGGAAGATCGCCGCGCTCCCGGAACATCCTGAAGACGCAGTGCTCGAGAGCCTCGAGGTCTTGGGCATCCCGGCGGAATTGCGACAGGATTATTTGGGACTGCAGTTGGCGGCGCTGCCGGGCTGGGCCGGCTACATTAAGTGGCGGGCCGAAGAAAACGACTACATCTGGCAGCAGAACTATCCTGTCGGACTCGTGAAGTTCCTCGCGATCCGTCTGTGGTATGTGCGCGAACTGGTGCAGAAGGCCTGCCGCGAGGAACTCGGCATCGACGGCCGCTTCCAGACGATCACCTCCTACATGCAGACGCAGACGCATGCTTACTTCCTGCGCAGAGAACGCAGCGCGGGGCGGCTTCCGGACCCATACGCCGAGGCGGTGGACCGGCTTCGCCACAATCACGGTCCGTCACCGGCCTGGGAGCAGTTGGCGGTGCGCTACCAAACGGAATACGGCCCGCGGCACGCCCGCACGGTGCAGCGGACCATGGCGCGGCGGTTGTTGCGGCTGGCCCAGGCACTGGAGATCGTGCCGACCGCTTTGGTGGAAGGTCTCCCGACGGAACTTCGACGGCTCATCGAATGGATGGACCAGTTCCCCGAGTCGGCGCACGGGCCCGTGTGGCTCAAGGCCTTCGAGGCAGGCTACCACGAACAACTCTTCGGCATGCTGATGCGAACGTCGGCCGCGGCCGGCCGCCGCGAGTCCTCGTCACCCGTTCGCCCGCAGTCCCAGTCGGTATTCTGTATCGACGTGCGGTCGGAGCCGTTCCGGCGCCATCTGGAATCCACCGGACAGCACGAGACCTTCGGCTTCGCCGGGTTCTTCGCCGTGTTCATCCGGTATCGCGCCTGGGGCAAAGAGCATGACACGGAACAATTCCCGGTGATCATGCGGCCGCGGAACGAAGTGCGCGAAATTCCCCGCAGCTATCTCGATCAATATGTCTCCAAACACCAGTCGCGCGCCAAGCTGGTGCATGCCGGGCATACCCTGTTGCACGACCTGAAGGAAAACGTGGTGACGCCCTATGTGATGGTCGAATCGCTCGGCTGGTTCTACGGGGTCCCGATCGTGGGGAAAACGGTCCTCCCGGCCCTTTACCGGCGGTTCACGGCCTGGCTGCGGCGGCTCTTCGTGCCGCCGATCGCGACCAGCCTCACCGTCGACAAACTCTCCCCGGCGGAAACCGAGGAGATGATTCTGTCCGAACAGCGGGCCCTGATCTGGCGGGCCCTGCGCGATCGCTACGGATTAAATGCATCGAAGCTCGACCCCGCCTTCGTGGAAGCCCTGCGTCGCAAGGCGTTGGATCCCGAGGCCGCGGTCGATCAGGAACTCCACGACGGAGGAAAAGAAGCCGAGCTGTCCTCCGAACAGGTGACGGCCCTGCTCGAGGATCTTCGCCGCCACTACCAGATCAACCAACGGTCGGCATCGCGTCAGAAGGAACGCATCACTCGCACGGGCTTTACCCTCGACGAGCAGGTGCTGACCATTGAAACGGTTCTGCGGATGTTGGGGCTCGTGAGGAATTTCGCGCGCCTCGTGCTGTTTTGCGCGCACGGGGCCACGACCGAGAACAACCCGTTCGAATCCGCGTTGGATTGCGGCGCTTGCGGCGGCAACGAAGGCAAACCGAACGCCAGGGTCATCGCCGCGATGGCCAACCGGCCGCAGGTGCGCGAACGATTGGCGAAGCGGGGCATCGAAATTCCTCCTGACACCCATTTCCTCGCGGGCCAGGTCGACACTACCACCGACGCAGTACAGCTCTTCGACTTGGAAGACGTGCCGCCCACGCACCGAAAGGATGTGAGCCGGTTGTCCGACGACCTCCGCGAAGCCTCCCGCCTTACGAGTCAGGAACGCTGCGCCCGGTTCCCGGACATCGGCGCCATACTTCCGGTGGAGGAGGCGCAGGTTCGCGTGCAGGAACGCAGTGCGGACTGGAGCCAGGTACGTCCGGAATGGGGCCTCTCCGGCAACACCTCGTTCGTCATCGGCCGCCGCGCCCTCACGAAGGGACTCAACCTCGGCGGGCGAGTCTTTTTGCACTCATACGACCATCGAGAAGATCCGGGCGAGCGCCTGCTCGAAGTCCTCATGACGGCACCCCAAGTCGTCGCCCAGTGGATCAACATGGAGCATTATTTTTCCGCCGTGGATAACGAGGTCTACGGGAGCGGGAGCAAGATCTACCATAACGTGGTCGGCCGATTCGGCATCATGTCCGGTCCCTGGAGCGACCTGCGGCTGGGGTTGGCCTGGCAAACCGTGAAGAATGGGGAGGTGCCCTACCACGAACCCATGCGGCTGCTGACGCTGATCGAGGCGCCGCGTCCGCGCATCGAGAAACTCATCGCGCGGCACGAAATTTTGCAGCATTTTTATCATAATGAATGGGTGCACCTGGCGGCGCTGGACCCGGAGGACGGAGTCTGGTATCGCTACATGCCCTCCGGCGTGTGGCGTCGCGTCAAACACACCGTGGACACATAGATGATGACAGGCGATTTGCAAAGATGAACCGCGAGGGTAAAGGAGTAATGCCATGGGCGGACTGACGCTACATCCCATGAAGGAGATTCGCGTCATCGTGTCGGGCGAGCACCGGCCGTTTGTGACCGATCTGTTGGACAAGGTCGAAGCCACGGGCTACACGATCATCGGCAACATTTCCGGCAAGGGCCATCATGGCCTGCGGGAAGCCCACTTCATGTTCAGCGAGCAGGAGAGCCTCGTGATGATCATGACGGTGGTGCCGGAAGAGAAGGTGGAGCCGATCCTGGCAGGACTCAGGCCTTTGTTCGAGCGGTATTCCGGCGTGATGTTCCTATCCGACGTCACCGTAAGTCGGCGCGAATACTTCGGAAAAAAAGGCGGCGCGAAATAAATCTCCCGACCGGCCGCTCCCGTTCTGACCGACCCGGTCTCATCTTGTCTTCCGGCCGTCGTTTGTCTAGAATGGACCCTTCGCGTCGCGCGCGAGGACTCGATCCACGCTCCGGCGTACCGCGAATGACCACACCGGAGGGATCTGACACCCTCCGCCCGGGGAGGACGAGGTGAAGGGACTCAGATTCGAACGGCTCGGACGCGACCGATACTACAACGTCATTTTCCACATCGGCAGCACCTACGTCCCGGTCAGCGATGAGACCATCGACGACCTAAAGGCCCAGAGCCTGCTGCCCGCCGAGCGCTTTCTCGACCTGCTTCTGGACAAAATCGGCTACTCCACCTACCTGAAGGACCAGATCCGCACCGAGCTCAAGACGGCGGGAGACCCGGTCACGCAGATTACGGTCCTGCAGGGCGCCATCCGCGAACTTTAATCGGTTGCTGAAACAGGCGCCCAGCTTCGTTCTCAGCTCGAAAAATCCTCGACGTACCCGAGAGGGTACGCCTCCGGTGTTTTCTCGCCTACGGCCTTGCTGAACACCTGTTTGAGCAACCGTTGATCCAAGGCGTGGAGACTTATCAGCGGCCAGTGCGCTGCGGCATTGCCGGCGACGCTTTTGAACGCCTGCTAATCTCGCGCCACGCCCGGTCGCGCGAGCGACAACCGCCGACACGGACACGCTCATGAAGAATACTCTACTGCTCGCGCTGGTACTCGCGATTGGGAGCCTTCCCTCATCTTGGGCTGGCCAAGCGCTGCCTGGGGGTGGCGTAGTGGAGCGAGACCTGCCCTACGGCAGCGATGCGCAACAACGGTTGGATGTCTATCGGCCGGCTCACGCGAACGGCGCGCCTATCCTGTTCATGGTGCACGGAGGCGCCTGGATGGGGGGTGACAAAAGCGACCCGCCATTCCTGACGAACAAGGTCGGCCATTGGCTACCCAAGGGCTATGTGCTGGTTTCGGCTAACTACCGCATGTCGGCGCATCCCAACCCGCTCGATCAGGCCGACGATATCGCGCGCGCCTTCGCCTTCGTGCAGACCAAGGCGGCGTCCTGGGGCGGCAACCCCGGCCGGATCGTGCTGCTCGGCCATTCTGCCGGCGCTCACTTAGTCTCGTTGCTGGCGGCGGATTCCCGGATCGTCATCCACCAAGGCGGTTCCCTTTGGCAGGGAACGATCTCCCTCGACAATCCCGCCTTCGACATGGTCCAGCACAGGCAACGGGAACACGAAGAGTTCTATGACCGGGTGTTCGGGCAAGATCCGGTCGTGTGGAAAGCTACGTCGCCCATCCGCCGGTTACAGTCGGCACCGAGGCCGATCTTGGCGGTCTGCTCGAGTCGAGGCACCGATGCCTGCCCTCAGGCGCGCGCGTTTGCGGACAAGGCGGCAACATTGGGTGGAACCGTGACGGTGCTACCAGTGGACCTGACGCACGACGAAATCAACGAGGAGTTGGGACAGGCTCATCAGTATACCGAGGCGGTCGAGGACTTCCTGCAGAGCCTCGGCCTACCGTAGGTGAGAGGGGAGGATTTGCCGTAGGAGCCTCTGCGCATTCCCAGCCAAAACGATCCGAGCCGTCTGACGCTTCGCGTTTTACCTCTGACGTCCTACGCCGCTAGTCTCCGACTTGGCCGCTTTTGAACAGATCGTTCATGATCTGGTTCTTGCGGTCGGGGTTTTTCTCAAGCCGGAGGGACTTGGCGAAATTTTCCGCCGCGACTTCGCGCTTGCCCTTCGACGCGTAGATCTTTCCGATGCCGTAATAGGCGCGCGCTTCATCCGGATTGGCCTTCACCGCACGGTTGAAGCAATCCATCGCTTCCGTCATCCGACCCTTGTCCAGCGCTATGAACCCGAGCGCCGTGTGGCCGGCGGCAAAGTTGGCATCCACCTCCACGGCGTCGCGATAGGACTTTGCGGCCAGATCGGCGCGGCCGCGGTTCTCATAGAGGCCCGCGAGCGCAAAATGAATTTCCGCATCATTCGGGTTCAGGCGCAGCGCTTCCTTGTATTCCCGCAGCGCCGGTTCGAGCTTACCCTGCTCCGCCAACGCGCAGGCCAGGTTGGCATGGGCCACGGCATCGTTCGGATTGAGGGCGATGACTTCCCGGTACTGAGGAATCGCCATCTCCAAACGGCCCTGTTCCTGATAGGCCACGCCGAGGTTCGTGCGCGCCGCCGCAAACGACGGGTTGAGCCGCACCGCCTCGCGGTACTCCTTGATCGCCATTTCGATCTGGCCGGCCCGTTCGTGCACGTGCGCGAGGAAGTAGTGAGGATAGGCGGAGTCCGGCGCCAGCTTGGCGGCCTCCCTGTAGACCGCCATCGATTGCTCCGATTGCCCGGATTGGGCGAGAAAAAGACCCCAGACAAGCTGCGCCTGAGGGTTCTCAGCTTGCCGGTCCCGGATCTCCTGCACCCAGGCCCGGACATGGGCGATGTCCTCCGGCTCTTGCAACGCTTTCGCATGGGTCTTCCAGGCGCCGGCGAAATCGCCCCGCAGGAGCTGCATCACGTTGAGTGCGAAGAAGGGCCGGGCGTTGCGTTCGGAGGCGGCCTCGACCGCCTGCACCCAGACTGCCGCCTCGGCCGCGAGTCGTTCCCAGTCGCCTGCCAGCAGGGCCGATTCGATCTGTTGTTGGTGGTCGGTCATGGACGAGGGGAGCCCCGATCAGCGAGTGAGCGCGTCCTGGATGTCCGGCGGGGTGGCCTGCATACGGTCGCCCAAGATCGGATAGCGCTCCGCCAGTTTTTGCTTCATGAGCCAAGCGATCGTGCGGTAGGACCAGTGGCCCTTCACGCCGGAGCGTAGCTTCGCAATGTACTCCGCTTCCGCAAAGTCCATTTTGAACAGACAGCGGACCCGGAAGCCGAACGGGATCGCATACATCGCCGCCTCCTGGCTCGCTTTGCGGAGTTGTTCGATGTCGGACTTTACGAAGCCCATGGCCTCACGATATTCCTGCTCGAGGCCGGCCTCGGCCAAGGGGGGCGGGATGTCGAACCCGTGCAGGGTCGTGAAGTTCTGCTGTACCTGCTGGCAACGCCGGTGCCGGTGCATGTCGCGCCAGCCGCCGATGTCCATGAGGATGTCGAACACAAAGCCGTAGCCGCTGCGGAATTCCTTGATCAGCTCGTCGTGGGGCCCGCGCTGGCGGAAGGCCACTTCGAGGGTGTCCTGCTTCTGCTTTTCCGTCCAGTCCTGCACGACCGCGAGAATCCTGCGATAGGGCGCCTGCGAGACGCGGTAGAGCAAGGTCGTGACGACTTCGTCGAGCGGATGGTGTGGCTCGAGCAGATCCACCGGTTCCTGCGCGCCCCAAGACCCCGGCTGGTCTACGCCGCTCCCTCGTAACACTTCCTTCGCATGCCGGGCTAAGTCGCCGTAGACCTCCGTCTGGTACGGACTTGCTTTGGCATAACGCGCGAGCGTGGGGGCCAAGGGTTCGCCCAGGCCGGCCGCCTGTCCCGACAACTCGCCCCAGAGATTGACCGGCGGTTTCTGGCAGGCATCCTTCAGGTCTTCACCGATCATGCGGAGTTCGGGCAACTGCGAGGAGAGCAGGCGGGAAATCTGCTTCTCCAGCGTGCGGATGCTGACGACCTGACCGACGTTCGTGCGCGCGGCCAGCGGGAGCAGGTAACGAGTCACGTCGAAAGCCCGCGCCGCAATGGCCCGTTGGTAAGCGCCCGGCGTCATCTGTTCCGGCCGGGGCTCCCGTTCGGCCAGGAAGCGGGAGAGTGGTTCATGCAAGGCCTGATAGACGGTCCCCAGGCCGCGCAGGATGCCGAGATAGGTGGCCTCCGTCTCCTGGCCGCGAATCGCGTCGGGCAGGAACCAATTGTTCGAGGCGAAGTTCTGATAGCGGCTGGATTTCGCCTGGCCGTCCCAGAGGGACTCGTCTTCGAGACGGATGGCGGCCAGCTCGGAAATCTGTTCGAAGCAGACGATGACGTGCCCGAGGTCGGCGATCGAGGCGTGCCCGTAATCGAAGTAGAACTGTTCCCAGAACTTTTCCGATGAATGCGAGTGGACCCACTTGATGCTCTCCTCGATTGCGTCCGGGGAACGGCTGTAGCGGGCCAGCGCGTAGGCTGATTTCTCCGGCGGCATCGGCGCGATCGCCAGCACGCGGCGAACATGGCGCTGCTGGCTCATGAGCGCACCAAGCTGAGAGGAACAAGGTCACAGGAGAAAGGCAAAAATCTGGTCGCCACGTTGTCCTTATTGCTCGTTCCTTTTGCCTGATCCATACATTCGGGTGTCGCACTATACGCCCGGAGGAAAAGCGGTGCAACTGGCGCGCCCTGCGTAATACTCGATCGTGTAACAATGGAGTGCTGTCTCAGGTTCCTTCCTACGAGACGCGCTTCACGTTTCACCGGATACGGCCTCCGGCCGCGTTGACTTGCCTGTAAATCCGCCGCTATAGTTCGCCCCCGAACGGGAAGGCGTATCGGCCACGTCTTGCCCATGCCCTCCCCCGACAATGACTCATGATTAAAGGCATCAAGGGCGTCAAAGACATATTGCCCGAAGAGACCCCCCGTTGGCGGCTGATCGAAGACACAGCCCGACGGTGGGCCATGTGGTACGGATTTCAGGAAATCCGGGTTCCGATCTTCGAGGTGACGACCCTCTTCGCCCGCAGCATCGGTGCCACGACCGACATCGTCGAGAAGGAAATGTATACCTTCGCCGACCGCGACGGTAGCTCGCTGACGCTTCGGCCCGAAGGCACCGCAGGGACGGTCCGCGCCTTCATCGAACATAACCGCGCCGCTGATCCGTTACCGCAGAAGTATTGTTACCTGGGTCCGATGTTTCGACATGAACGGCCGCAGGCGGGACGGCTTCGCCAGTTTCACCAATTCGGGGTCGAATCGTTCGGGGTCTCGGATCCCCGTGCCGATGTGGAGGTAATCTCGCTCCTCTGGCGGATCCTGAGTCACCTCCGGCTCCAAGGTTTGACCCTGGAGATGAACAGCCTTGGTTACCAGGAGGACCGGGTGCGGTACAAGCCGGTCCTCGTCGACTACCTCAAGACTGTCGCAGTCCGACTCTGCGGCAACTGCCAGCGCCGCCTTGAGACGAACCCGCTGCGCGTGCTTGATTGCAAGGTGCCGGAATGCCGGGCTGCCACCGAAGCGGCTCCTCGTCTGACCGATCATTTGTCTCCGGCAGCGACGGATCACTTCAATCAGGTACTCCGGGGGCTCGAGTCGGTCGGTATCCCCGTGCACCTGAACCCGCGCCTGGTTCGTGGACTCGACTACTATTGCCTGACCACGTTCGAGGTGACGGCCTCTGGGCTCGGAGCCCAGAATGCGGTCGGAGCGGGCGGGCGCTATGATGGACTGGTTGAGCAACTCGACGGACCAAAAGTCCCTGCTGTGGGGTTTGCGGTCGGACTCGAACGGATTTCGCTGATGTTGCCGCCCGATACGGTGGTCCCGGCGACGCCGCGGGTTTATGTGGCGGCCTTCGGTGAGAAGGCGGCTCCTTCCGGATTCCAACTCCTTGACGAACTGCGCCGTCAGGGAGTTCCCGCAGATATGGATTTCCGCTCCGGGACCCTTAAGGCGCATCTTCGCCAAGCCGATCGCCTCGGCGTGCTCTATACCGTCTTATTGGGAGACGACGAGATAGCGAAGGGTTCCGCGATCGTCCGCAACATGCAGACGAAAGCCCAAGAAGAGGTGGTCTTGTCCGACCTCCCGACCACGCTCAAAACGCGGCTCAGCAGCGCATAAAAGCTGGCCCTTTTTCCGATTGACTTTCCTCCTTAAAGTCCGTAGGCTCCGCTGTCACTCATAGAATTACAAGCCTTTGATTATTCAGTAAACTTTAGCGTTTTTTTGCATACAAATTCCGATGGCGGCACAGAAGTTCGGCATCCTGTTATCCACACCCCCGACGCACCCCAGCGTGGAGACCGTCGCCGGGCTCTGCCATGAAGGCTTATCCCAGGGGTTCGATCTCTATCTGTATTTCATCGATGAAGGGGTGAAGAATCTTCACGATCCCCGCTACACGGAACTTGCGGGAAGGGGGCTCAAACTCTTTGTCTGTGCGTATGGCTGTCAGCAACATGGGGTCCCGACCGATGGGATCGACAGCCGAGTCTCCCTCTGCGGGCTGGTCGTTCTCTCGAATATCGTCAACGGCTGCGACCGCTTTCTGGCTTTCACGTAAAACCATCGACCGATTCCTATGGCTTCCACCATTGCCTTGGTCATTCAGGAAGATCCCCGCAAGACCCATCGCCCCGTCGAAGCCCTGCGAATTGCGCTCGGCTTGGCAGCCGGCGACAACGAGATTACGATCGCGCTCATCGGTGACGCGGCCATACTCATCGGGGAAGATCGGGACGAGATCGTCGACGTCGACATTCTGGAAAAGTACCTGCCTTCGTTCGAACACTTGGGGATTCCGTTTCTCGTCGTTCCGACAAAGGGACACGATCCCGAAATAGACGAAGGCTTTACGGTCACGATGGGAACCTGCCGGTCGGTCGCCGACTTGTTGGTTCGAGCTGATCGTGCATTGGTGTTTTAGAAGGGATCCATGGCTGAATTGCGCGTGCTCTATCTGCTCCGACGTCCCGCGAAGGAATTGTCTTGCCCGCTGGTCGAAGACGGTAACCAGCCATCCGGTGCGGTCTCCCTCGTGTTGCTGGAACGGGCGGACGCTCCTCCTCCGGGCTTTTCCGGAACGGTGTATCGCCTGGAACCATCCGGCGGGTCCACGTCAGCACCTTCTGCCGGCACGCCAATTTCCTATCGCGAACTCTTGGATCTCATCACCTCACATGATCGAACCCTTGTGTTGTGAGGCTCTTCTCCTAAATTGTGAACGGTAAGAAAGAAGAATAGTCGCAGTCGGAGTCGGAGTAGGTGGTGTGGGTTCTGTGGATGGAAGACAATCGGGCCATGGCTCTTGACCAGAAAAGAGCCTAGCTCATGTGGATGAGATGGTGTATAAGGCAGGGGGAGATGGGGGATAGACCTGGGTCGTCTGTGAAGAAGCGAGGCAGGCGAAACCGATGCCGCTCCGTCGTCCACACGGGAGCCCCGTCCAGGGCATTCCGCTTCCTGATGAATACGGCCTCTTCCTTACGATTATCCACACCTGTGTATAAAGCTGTGAACATTTCTAAGTCATTGAATTATGAGGGCGGAATCAATGTGGAACGAGGCGTTGGCGTACATTCAGGAGAAGGTGCCGAAGCAGGTCTACGAGACGTGGTTTACACCTGTGATCCTGGACCGGATCGATGAGACGACCGCGTACCTCGGGGTCCCGAACAAGTTCTTCGGCGATTGGCTGAGCGAGCACTATCGCGATCTGCTGGCTGAGGCCGTCTCGGTCGCGCAAGGCGGCGGAGGACGGATGAACGTTTCGTTCGTGGTGAGCCGCAAGCCCCACGCACCTGCCGCCGAACCGGCAGCCGCAACCGGCGCAATCAATCGCGGGTTCATCGTATCGCGGCCCAAGCGCGGCGTCCAACTCAATCCCAAGTACACGTTCAAGAGTTTCGTGGTCGGAGCCGGGAACCAGTTTGCCCATGCCGCCTGCATGGCCGTGGCCGAACAGCCGGCAAAGGCCTATAACCCGCTGTTCCTGTACGGCGGTGTCGGATTGGGGAAGACGCATCTGCTGAACGCAATCGGGAACCATGTAGCGGAACGCAGCGATCTCCGGATCGCCTACCTCACTACGGAACAGTTCACGAACGAAGTCATCAACTCGATCCGGTACGACAAGATGATGGACCTGCGGAAGCGCTACCGAAACATCGATATGCTGATGATCGACGACATTCAGTTCCTTGCGGGAAAAGAACGGACTCAAGAAGAGTTCTTCCATACGTTCAACACGCTCTACGAGGCGCGGAAACAGATCGTCCTGTCCAGCGACCGGTTCCCCAAGGACATGCCGGACATCGAAGAACGGCTCCGGTCGCGGTTCGAGTGGGGGTTGATCGCGGATCTGCAGCCTCCGGACGTCGAGACGCGGATCGCGATTCTGCGGAAAAAATCCGAGGATGAGCGGATTTCTCTGCCGGAGGATGTCATCCATTTCCTGGCCAATACGATGAAGAACAATATCCGGGAGCTGGAAGGCTCGCTGGTGCGGTTGGGCGCCTATTCGTCCTTGACCGGCCAGGTCATCACCCTGGATATGGCGAAGAACGTACTGAGGGACCTCATCGGGGACAAGAAGAAGATCGTCTCCATCGAGGACATCCAGGAAGTGGTGGGCGCGAAATACCACGTGAAAATCGGCGAGCTGAAGTCGCGGCGACGCAGCAAGACGCTGGTCCATCCGCGGCAGATAGCCATGTATCTTTGCCGGGAATTGACGGATGCGTCGTTTCCGGAAATCGGGCGCCACTTCGGCGGCAAAGACCACACGACCATCATCCACGCCTGCCGGCAGATCGCCAAGGCGAAGGAAGCCGACTCGACTTTGCAGACGACATTGGAAGGCCTGAAGGAGCAGATTTTGAGGGCTTAACGGCCCTCTGAGGGAGACCGAATATGAAGGTACGCATCGCTCGAGAGGAACTGCTGACGGGCCTGCAACGCGTGCAGGGTGTCGTCGAGAAGCGGAACACGATGCCCATCCTCTCGAATATCCTGCTGGAGGCCAAGCACGACGGGGCCGAGATCGTCGCAACCGATCTGGAGATCGGGATGCGGGGGCTCTACAAGGCCACCGTGCTGGAAGCCGGCGGGGTCACCATCTCCGCGCGCAAGCTCTATGAGATCATCAAAGAGTTGCCTGGCGGGGAGATCGAGCTGACGTCCGGCGACAACAACTGGACGACGATTCAGTGCGGCAAGAGCCAATTCAAGGTGGTCGGCCTCCCAAGCAGCGACTACCCCGCCCTCCCCTCGATCGAACGCGAAGGGCTCACCCCGCTGGCGGGTGCCGGCCTGCTCGAACTGATCCGCAAGACGCTCTTCGCGGCAGGTGACAACGACGCGCGCTACATCTTGAACGGGTTGCTCGTCACGCTCAGCTCGACGGACAAGAAGACGACGCTCCGGCTCGTGGGCACCGACGGCCACCGGCTGGCCGTGGCGGAACGGGAAGTGGGCCAGCCCGGCGCCAAGTCGGCCGCGCAAGAAATCAAAGCGATCATTCCCAAGAAGGCGGCTCAGGAAATGCGCCGGCTCCTCGAGGAGGGCGGCGATGCCGAGCCGTTGATCGGGTTCACGAAGAACCTCATGATTTTCCGGAAGAGCGGTCTGCTGCTAACGTCACGGCTGATGGAAGGCAATTACCCCAACTATCAACAGGTCGTCCCCAAGGAAAGCGGCAAGCGCATCACCGTCAACCGGGCTGAGTTGGAAAGCGCGCTCCGCCGAGTCTCGGTGTTGTCGAAGGATAAGGCCAACGCGGTAAAAGTCTCCTTCGCTCCGGACGGCATGACCCTCTTCGCCAGCAACCCCGACTACGGCGAAGCCACGGAGGAGTTGTCTGCGCGCTACGAGGGCGACGCGCTGCAAACCGGATTCAACGCCCGGTATCTGCTGGATGCATTCAGCGTCATGGATGGCGAATCGGTCACGCTGCAGATGGATTCTTCGCTCAGCCCCTGCCTCATCCAAGAAGCGGAGAGTCCCGGTTTCAAATGCGTTGTGATGCCGATCAAGATTTAGTGGCGGCGGTTCATGGTCGCGCGTCTTTGTGATGTGAATCCCCCCGCACCGTTGCCCCGATGATATGTGGCGAATGACCGCGTCACAGAGGAGTTGAATGGCCAAGGACGACCAACAGGACACCACCACCAAACCGAAATCCGACAGCTACAGTGCGGACCAGATCAAGGTCCTCGAGGGACTCGACGCCGTCCGGAAGCGCCCGGCCATGTATATCGGCAGCACCGGCGTGGACGGGTTGCATCATCTCGTCTACGAAGTCGTCGACAACAGCGTCGACGAACACATGGCGGGGTTCGGCGAGGCTATCGACGTCACCATCCACATCGACGGCAGTGTGACCGTCATCGACAACGGGCGCGGCATACCTACCGGGATCCACCCGACGCAGAAAAAGTCCGCGGCCGAGGTGGCGCTCACAGTGCTCCACGCGGGCGGCAAGTTCGAACAGGGAGCCTATACGGTCTCGGGCGGGCTCCACGGGGTCGGCATTTCCGTGGTCAATGCGCTGTCGGAGTGGCTGGAGCTCGAAATCTGGCAAGACGGCCAAGTCTTCGAACAGCGCTATGAGCGCGGCAAGCCGCTGGCGCCGCTGGCCGTGACCGGCAAGACGAAAAAGCGCGGCACGAAGGTTCGATTCAAGCCGGACGGGCAAGTCTTTGAAACCCTGGAATTCAGCTTCGACGTGCTGGCGCAACGGCTCAGGGAGCTGGCCTTCCTCAATAAGGGATTGGCCATCACTCTGCGGGACGATCGCAAGGAAAAGGAACAGGTCTTCCACTACAAGGGCGGCATCGTCTCTTTCGTGGAACACCTCAACGAAGCCAAGACGCCCTTGCATAAACCCATTTACGTGAAGGTGGAGAAACCGGATCTCATTCTCGAGGTCGCGCTGCAGTACAACGACAGCTACGCCGAGAATCTGTTCTCCTTCGCGAACAACATCAACACGCGGGAAGGCGGCACGCATCTGGTCGGATTCAAGGCGGCGTTGACCAGGACGATCAACAATTACGCCAGCGCCAACGAGCTTTTGAAGAAGGAAGTCGAGTCGCTCGCGGGCGACGACGTGCGTGAAGGACTCACCGGCGTGGTGAGCGTGAAGGTGCGGAACCCGCAGTTCGAGGGCCAGACCAAGGCGAAACTCGGCAACAGCGAGGTGAAGGGCATCGTCGAGGCCGCGGTCAACGAAGCGCTCGGCACCTACTTCGAAGAAAACCCGACCGTGGCCCGCAAGATCATAGGGAAGGCGATCGACGCCGCGCGGGCGCGCGAGGCGGCGCGCAAGGCCAAGGAGCTGATCCGGCGCAAGAGCGCGTTGGACGGTGGCTCGCTCCCGGGCAAACTGGCCGACTGCTCCGAGAAGGATCCGGCGCTCAGCGAACTGTTCATCGTCGAGGGTGATTCGGCCGGCGGTTCCGCCAAACAGGGGCGCGACCGCAAGTTCCAGGCGATTCTTCCGCTCAAGGGTAAGATCCTGAACGTGGAGAAGGCCCGCTTCGACAAGATGCTGACGAGCGACGAGATCCGGACCCTGATCATGGCGCTCGGCACGGGCATCGGTCGGAAGAAGGACGACAGCGAGAAGCCCGATAAGGAAGCTTTCGACATCGCCAAGGCGCGGTATCACAAGATCGTGCTGATGACCGACGCCGACGTGGACGGCAGTCACATCCGCACGCTCCTACTTACGTTCTTCTTCCGTCAGATGCCGGAGCTGCTGGAGCGTGGGTACATCTATATCGCCCAGCCGCCGTTGTTCAAGGTGAAGAAGGGCAAGACCGAGCGCTACCTCAAGGACGAAGGCGCGATGAACGAGTATCTCGCCGACCTCGCGGTGGAGGAGGTCGAGGTCTTCGTCGAAAGCGGACGGGATTACGTGACGGGCCGGCGACTGTTGCCGGTCCTCAAGAAGCTGATCGCGTTCGAGGCGCTGCTGCACAAGGTCAACAAGCGGCACCACGAAGCCAACATACTGCGCCTGTTCGTCAATGAACCGGGCCTCGACCGCGACATGCTCAAGAACCGTGCGGCGCTGGAACCGGTGGTCCGCACGATCACGGCGACGCTCGCGCTGGTGTACCCGAAGGGCGCGCCGACCATCGACATCGTCGAGGACGAAGAGCATCAATCCAACAAGCTGGTCTGCCGGGTGGCGGCCGGCGGCATGACCCATCAGTTGGAGGTCACCCACGAATTGGTCGGGTCCGCCGATTTCCGCGAGCTGCAGAAGCAGGCGCCTTCGGCGATCGGCCTGGGAAAGCCGCCGTACAAGATCCGTGTCGGCGGCATCGAGACGCTGAAGCACGGCACAGCCGAACTGGTCCAGGCGATCCTCGACGAAGGCAAGCAGGGCTTGAACATTCAGCGCTACAAAGGTCTCGGCGAAATGAATCCGGAGCAATTGTGGGAGACCACGATGGACCCCGAGAAGCGGACGCTGCTGCGCGTGAAGTTGGAAGACGTGACCGGCGTCGATGAGATCTTCACGATTTTGATGGGAGACGAAGTGGAACCCAGGCGCAACTTCATCCAGCAACACGCGCTCGAAGTCCGAAACCTCGACGTGTGACGAACATTGTGGAAGCTGTTCTTTGAACTGTGGCCGCAGGATGCTCAATACGGTCATCCGGCGAGGCCGCTGGCGCACCTCCGGGATACGTTGAGGTGCTTCTTGAGCGGAACGAAGCGGGAACCACTTTCAGCATCCGTGGAGAACTAGATGCCCCCTGATGAACGGTTAGGACAGATAGCGATCGAAGACGAGATGCGGTCGTCGTATCTCGATTACGCGATGAGCGTCATCGTCGGCCGAGCCTTGCCCGACGTCCGCGACGGGTTGAAGCCGGTGCATCGCCGCATCCTGCACGGCATGAACGAAATGGGCCTTGCCGCGAACCGGCCGTACCGCAAGTCGGCGAAGATCGTCGGCGAGATCATGGGTAATTACCACCCCCACGGCGACAGCGCGATCTACGACACGCTGGTCCGAATGGCGCAGGATTTCAACATGCGCTATCTGCTCGTCGACGGCCAAGGCAACTACGGCTCGATGGACGGCGACGCAGCGGCGGCCATGCGATATACCGAGGCCCGGCTCACCAAGCTGGCCGAAGAATTGCTCGCCGATATCGACAAAGAAACGGTGGACTTCGGTCCGAACTACGACGAGTCGCGCGTCGAGCCGCTCGTCCTGCCGTCCAAAGTGCCCAATCTTCTCATCAACGGCGCCGGGGGTATCGCCGTCGGGTATGCCACGAACATTCCGACGCACAACCTCGGGGAAGTGGTCGAGGGCCTGCTCCTACTCTTGGATGAGCCGAATACAACCATCGCGCAGCTCATGAAGAAGATTCCCGGCCCGGACTTCCCCACGGCCGGCTTCATCTACGGCACCGGCGGGATCAAGGACGCGTATGAAACGGGCCGCGGGCTGCTGACGATCCGGGCCAAGGTGGCCGTCGAAACGGAAGAGCGGACGGAACGGGATCGGCTGATCGTCACCGAGATTCCCTATCAGGTGAACAAGGCGAAGCTGATCGAGAAGATCGCGGAGCTGGCACAGGAGGACCGGGTGACCGGCATCTCGGACATCCGCGACGAATCGGACCGCGAAGGCGTCCGCATCGTCATCGAGCTCAAGCGCAATGAGATCCCGCTCGTGGTCCTGAACAATCTGTACAAGCACAGCCAGCTGCAGACAACGTTCGGCGTGATCATGCTCGCGCTCGTGAACAACCGCCCGGAGGTGCTGAACCTCAAGCAGATTCTGTCCGCCTTCGTGGAGCATCGCCGCGAGGTGGTGGTCCGCCGAACGGCCTACGAGCTGCGCAAGGCGGAGGAACGGGCCCATATCCTTGAAGGATTGAAGATCGCGCTCGACCATCTCGATGCCGTGATCGCACTGATCCGTCGAGCCGAGTCGCCCGATGTCGCGCGCGCCGGCCTGATGCAGCAGTTCCAGCTGTCGGAGATCCAGGCCACCGCGATTTTGGATATGCGGCTGCAGCGGCTGACGCAGCTCGAGCGGGACAAGCTGGTCGAGGAATATCGCGAGGTGCTCAAGCAGATCGAGTACCTGCGCTCCGTGCTCGGCAGCGAAGCCCTCGTCCGGCAGATCATCCGCGACGAGCTGCATGAGATCAAAGAGAAATACCAGGACGAACGGCGCACCCAGATCGTCAAGGAAGAGGCGGAATTGACGGTCGAGGATCTGATCGCCGAAGAGGAAGTGGTCGTCACGATTTCCCATTCCGGCTACATCAAGCGCAATGCGGTCAACCTGTACCGGGCGCAGCGGCGCGGCGGCAAGGGCAAGATCGCGATGGGGATCAAGGAAGAGGACTTCGTGGAGACGCTGTTCACGGCCTCCACGCACGATTCCCTCCTCTTCTTCACGGATGCGGGCAAGGTGTATTGGCTCAAGGTCCACGAAATTCCCGAAGCCGGACGTGCGGCCAAGGGCAAGGCGCTGGTGAATCTGCTCGCCCTCTCGAAGGATGAGAAGGTGACGGCGACGCTGCCGGTGAAGGAATTCGCGGCCGATCGGTACGTCGTGATGGCGACGAGGCTGGGTGTCATCAAGAAAACGGAATTGGCGGCCTATGGAAATCCTCGCC
>WBZO01000334.1_pt1 | contig 107953 bp, 99 predicted proteins | sample 5204261 | NCBI WGS metagenome assembly WBZO01 (sample SAMN12412400, study PRJNA552823) | activated sludge metagenome | isolation source: activated sludge from anammox sidestream of wastewater treatment plant... | place: USA: North Carolina | collected 2017-09 | reverse complement strand
AGCGAAATTCCTTGTCGGGTAAGTTCCGACCTGCACGAATGGCGTAACGACTTCCCCGCTGTCTCCAGCATAGGCTCAGTGAAATTGAATTCCCCGTGAAGATGCGGGGTTCCTGCGGTCAGACGGAAAGACCCCGTGCACCTTTACTGTAGCTTTGCATTGGTATTCGTGACTGCTTGTGTAGGATAGGTGGTAGGCTTTGAAGCTCGGGCGCCAGCTCGGGTGGAGCCGAAAAGTGAAATACCACCCTGGTGGTTATGGATATCTAACCGCGTCCCGTCATCCGGGGCCGGGACAATGCATGGTGGGCAGTTTGACTGGGGCGGTCGCCTCCCAAAGAGTAACGGAGGCGTGCGAAGGTGGGCTCAGAGCGGTCGGAAATCGCTCGTTGAGTGCAATGGCATAAGCCTGCCTGACTGCGAGACTGACAAGTCGAGCAGAGACGAAAGTCGGTCATAGTGATCCGGTGGTCCCGCGTGGAAGGGCCATCGCTCAACGGATAAAAGGTACGCCGGGGATAACAGGCTGATGATGCCCAAGAGTCCATATCGACGGCATCGTTTGGCACCTCGATGTCGGCTCATCACATCCTGGGGCTGGAGCAGGTCCCAAGGGTTCGGCTGTTCGCCGATTAAAGTGGTACGTGAGCTGGGTTCAGAACGTCGTGAGACAGTTCGGTCCCTATCTGCCGTGGGTGTCGGAGTTTTGAGAGGATTTGCCCCTAGTACGAGAGGACCGGGGTGAACGTATCTCTGGTGGAGCTGTTGTCGCGCCAGCGGCAGTGCAGCGTAGCTACGTACGGACGGGATAACCGCTGAAAGCATCTAAGCGGGAAACCCACCTCAAAACGAGAACTCCCTAAACAGAGCCGTGGTAGACGACCACGTTGATAGGCCGGGTGTGTAAGCGCGGTGACGCGTTGAGCTTACCGGTACTAATCGCTCGATCGGCTTGATTGCTCTCATTAACTCAATGCCCATTTGCGCGCGTATGCGCGAGGAAGGGCCATTGCCCGGCTTTGCTTCTCCAATCCGTCTTTTGCCGGCCTGGTGGTTTTTGCGAGGAGCCTGAACCCGATCCCATTTCGAACTCGGCCGTTAAACTCCTCAGCGCCGATGGTACTAAGTCTCAAGACTTGGAAGAGTAGGTCGCTGCCAGGCCTGCCAAGGACGGATTGCTTCTCATCCCCTCGACACGATGATCCGTTTCCGAAAAAAGAGCCGCCGCAAATGCGGCGGCTTTTTTGTTGGCGACGGTTTTTGTTTTTGGCAATGCGAAACGCCTAACGTGGGGTGGAGCAGCACCCCGTCGAGCGGCAGCGAAGACGGGCAACCGGAAAAGCAACCGGGCTGCCCCGAGGCCGGAGGAAAATTAACGCGGGGTGGAGCAGCCCGGTAGCTCGTCAGGCTCATAACCTGAAGGTCACAGGTTCAAATCCTGTCCCCGCAACCAAATTCGCCCGCTAACTCAAAAGGTTAGCGGGCGTCTTCGTTTTGCGATTCTGTTCGAAAATCGCCCGTGGAAGCACTGTGGAAGCAAGAGGGCGCGCAATCCTGCGAAACGCCAAAACGCGTTCTTGACCTGCCGCTGCTCAGACCGGACGCTTCTCTCCGTGGAGCGGCAGTTCTCCAGGGGTATACCGGCGCGCGATTTCCTGGTCGCAGGCGAGGGCGTCATTCTGGACAAGGATCATCTCGTAAATGGGGAGATTGTAGAACTCGATAGCGCCGACGATATTGCCGTCCAGGTTCTCGATGCGAATACTAATGCTGTCGTCTCGAAAGCGAAGCTGGTCCGTCTCCTGGCCCGTCCAAAACGGTCGATTTGAAAGCCTAGCTTTGATTTCGCCCTCGCCAATGCGGACGTAGCGACGAAGAAAATTCCACCGTGGCTTTAGCGCCTCATCGCGGCCGAGATGGAATACAACGAAATTCATGAGGATCTTGGCGATTGCACGCTTGTGCGGCTTGTCGATCTCCGACGTGATTTCTACGAGGAATGAAGGCGCATCTCCGGTCTCGGATTCCCATGGGATCTGAAAGGGTGTTCCGGGCCGGAAATCGATCCCGGCGCGCTGGAGCGCTTCGACCATCGCATCGTGATCTTCCCGCGATGGTGCAAGAACCTTGCACCGCCACGTCCCCTTTTCGCCGTTGGCTCCCGGCTTGCCATAATCTCCTTCCGGCAGGACCAAGGTTGGGATCTGCGGCAGGAAATAGACCTCGTCCTTGCCCGTCTTGAAATTGTGGACGTGGAATTGGGCGGCGGGCAGCATGAGCTGCCCGGTCGTTCCGTCGACCGAAACCCGGAAACCAACGAAGCCTCCCGCCTCACCGACGTCAGCGATAGTCAGGCTGACTCGCCTCTGCGGGCGCGCTTCGCTTGAGAGCTGGCCACGGCTGTATCGGGATATGCCCTCGTAGGTATCGCGGGTCAGGAGCTGATCCAATTCGCGCCCGAAGTAGCCATTGCATTCGTCACACACGCAATCGAGCGTCGGGGTCTTGCTTCCGAAGCGGCCAAATCCCTGCGGAATGACGTGCTCGACCCCGCGAAACCGGTCCGGCGCGGTCTGGTGGCAATAGATGCAGATCTTGTCGTTTGACACGCCGTCAATCACCGCGCTGTTCCGTGATTCTAGATGAGCAGGAATTCGCGGCTCCAGACCATCGAGCCGCATTCGAGAAAGTCGGCGATGGCGAATCAACCACGTTGCCCGCGATCTGCACAAAGGGCTTGGATCATCGAGCGGGACAACTCGGTTGCCCGAGCCAGATCACCGCCTTGCCAGTCCGCAACCGTGTGGTTGATGTCAAACCACGGAAGCCTTGTTAGACCTCTTCGCGTTGTGTTTGAGATTGGAACGGGACACGAAGGATTTTCGAATACGACCGTTGACTCGGCGAGACAGATTACTGCGGCGGAATAGAGACTTTTTGGGCCGTCCGGATGAAAGCGCCCAAAATGCCCCATCGGGGTAATGATCTGTCTTCGCGAAAGGTCTTCTTCAAAAACGGGCGCGCTCTTCCAGCCATAGAAGGCGTACCAGAACGCGCCGGAAGTCAGTCCGCCGCCATGCCCCGAAATGAGTGGCGCGGTGTCATGAACCTTCAAGACTTCAGGCCAACCGCCTAGGTCCCGGAAATCGAGCCACAGGAGTCCCGCCTTTCCAGGCGCGATCTGGGTCTCCGTGCGCTTGATTGAACAGATGCGGCTGATCGCATTGGTCTGTGTCGTATCGCCCGCCTTCTGTGGATCGGGCGCGCCGAAGGGATGTTTCTCGGAAACCACGAAATCGACCCGCGCGTCCTTTGCTTCGAAGCTCGATCGCTCGACGCCCTCCGGCGTGTTTCCGGCCGCGATCTCGCGAGCGCGTCTTGTCTGTTCGTCATGTTCGAGTTTGGCGGCGACCTCGACGATGCCGGTCTCGCCGCCGATCGTGAACTCGAAATCTGCCGTTGGCGTACTGGTCGTTGGGATGGGGCGCATGGAAAAGCCGGCTTCCAGCAAAGCGCCATAGCATCGGATCTCGGCCAGAGCCGACACACTTTCCTCGAAATCGGTCGTTTGCGCGACGCGTTTTCTAACGCCTTTCAGCCAATGTTCTCCATTTTCCTCAGACAGAATCAGATCGACACTTTGGTTGGTCAGGTAGTCCTTCGGTTTGCGTTTATAATCGCAGCGCAAATCGTGCGCATTCATGATCGTCCACGCAGGATGGCGACGCTGGGCGGCATCAAAATGGTTATTGATCGCGTTGATTTCCGCGGTTTCGAAGAGATCGATCAGACCAGACAAGTGTCACCTCGGGGCGGAAAGGCCGCTTTCCGCATAAGCCGCGCCGCTAGAGAAAGCGACACGTTGCTGTTTGTTCATCGAGCGCGTTCCTTGCAATCGATGCAGCATCAAGATGTCATCCGGAACTTTGCAACGCTGAAGATGGCTCTCAAATGATTCAAGGTGACCTCCATCCTGCGTGCCGGGTTGGATGGCTTGCGGTCATTTTGTCCAGCACGTCCTTTTCCGGTTCGTCATCCATATCAGCTCCCGAGTGTTGATCCTGGAGCATTAGAAGGCTCAGGGTCATGTCGAAGCGATCGGAGACGATCGTCATCTCGGTTACCGGCTCGTTCGGAAACCACACCCCGGCCGGCAGCGCCACGGGGGCACGCAACTCAGAATCGCCGAATGCACCGCCGGCAACGGAACCGGTCGGTACCGGGACTACGAGCCCCTTTGAACGGATGAAAGCACCAGACTTGAGGGCCGGCTCACTGGGCTTTGCCCAGAGTATGAAGCCTTCCCGTGCCGCAACGAGGAGCGCGCGCCGCTCGGTGAATTCGAGCCACTTCAATGTCGCGGCGGTGAGGGAGACGCCGTATCGATCGGCGCAATGGCTAAGGAGATCAAGATCAATCTTCTGCCCCGAGACTTGCGCCCGGAAATCGTCGATGGGCATCAGCAGGTACGACGCAAACTGGTTCGCATCGCTTTCTCGGGCGGCATCCTCACGATCCCATTGCGTGACATCGCGTTGGCTGCAGAAGAATTCGTCGAGTTCCTGGCGGTGTCGCAGGTAGTGCCCAAATTCGTGGGCGAGGACAAAGTTGATGCGGCCCGGCACAGAGAGGGAGTCGTTGTAGACGATGCTCCACATCGGCTTTGCGCCCTTGCTGCGAAAGAGGGCGCCTTCGAAGCCGTCCAGCTTTTCGCCCTTCACCATCGTGATGGGGTCGGTGAAGCATTGCCGGGAATAGTCCTGGGCCAGCGCCTTCACATCGACAGGGAAGCGCTCGATGCCCGGCACCTTGTTCAGTATCTGTGTGAGCCGGATTGCCCACGCTTTCCCGGACGCGAGCTGGTTCATTCTGGCTTTTCCCAAGCCTCGAGGATCTGGCGGAGGCGCTTCTTCGTGTCGGTCGACATCTCTTGGTATTTGCGAAAGAAGGCGAGGTCGACATCACTGGGTTCTGGTGACTCGCGCTTCTCGTCGAGGAGGAATTCCGCCGTTAGGCCGAGGGATGCGGCGATTCGCGATATCTTCTCTGCCGAAGGGCGGGGCGGATTCCGATTCTCAAGTTCCCAGATGTAGCTCTTGCTGGATCCCGACATCTCGCCCAGCTGTTCGAGGGTTAACCCCTTCTCCTGCCTGAATTTTCTGATCTTTTCGCCCAGTGTCGCCACGTGGTTTTCCCTCCAATGCGACGCGTGTCGGCCGCAAGTTCAGAGTAGACATACCATCGGTGCTTGACATTTGGAACCGCTTCGAAGAGATTCGCGGAAGTTCAGACTTCCGAACTTTTATTGCGCCTAGCGACGAAAGGACCGCATCATGTCGAACAAGCGCGTACCGGGTACCCACCATGTGGTGCCCAACCCCCAGGGCGGCTGGGATGTCCGCCGTGGCGGCGCCGACCGTGCCGCCGGTCACTTCGATCATAAGACGGATGCCGTCGATCGCGGCCGGGAGATCAGCCGCAATGCCGGTACCGAGCTCAAAATCCACAACCGCGACGGTCGCATCGGTCAGAGCGACAGCCACGGTCGTGACCCCCGCTCCATCAAGGGCTAAGGGGGACTGGATCATGGCCTCAGTGACGAGCTTCATTCGCAACCTGCCTGCTTCGTCCCTGCGGGCCTACTTCGATCACACCGGTATCGTGCCGCCGACGGCGGTCAATTGGGACGCGGACGAGCCCGAAGTAATTCGGGGCGCGCTCCGCGCCGTCGATGAGATGACCGACGAGGAGCGTGCCCGGGTCGTGAACGACGGTGAACGGGTAAGCGCCATGGCCGACGACGCCGGCCAGACCGCGCTGTACAGCGTGATCGAGGACCGTGCGGTTCTCGATTGCCGCGCCAATGGTCACGACCGCGCGTTCTGGCTGTTCCTCAACGAGCCGATCCTGTTTCGGCACGCCGAGGAGGTTCGCTACACCGATGAGAAGCGGCGCGGCCGGAGCTGGGACGGCTTCATTGCTCCTCCCAACCTCGACATCCGCCGAGACCCGGCATCGCTCGATGCCTTCAAGGCTTCGTTGCGCGCGCATTTCGGGTCGAACAATGCGCATGTCGACATCTTCGAGCGTTGCCGGCCGACATTCGACGGCGAAGATAGCGACCTTGTGCAGATCGCGATCTACCGCGAAGGCCTGCCCGATGACTTCCTGGCATTCGACGGCGGCGGGGCCCTGGTGCGTCGCGTTCGTCGTCCCGTCTACGAGGCGGCGCTGACCTACGAGGCCGCGACCGGCGTGATCGAAGTCGTTGCGAGCGAACGCGAGAGTCGCGAGGAGATTGTGCGCCTGATGGCGAGCAATCTGCTCGGGATCGATTACCAGAATCAGAAGGTGCCGCTCCGCCGATATGATCTGGCGATCCTGCTGCGGCCGTACGCGTTTGCGACCGATCCGGCGGACGGCATCGAATCGGTCGAGGTGAAGCAGCTGCGGCTTATGCCGATCGACGATGTCGGGGAGCGCGTCACCCTCGAATGCCTGCGCAAGGCGGATCGCACGATCTGGAACATGGCGGCGGAGCATTTCGGTGCGGGCGATCCCCTGGCCGGTGGATGGGTTGCGACGCAGGCCAAGCTCACGATTAAGTTCCATCCGAAGGGCGATGCCAAGCGGGGCCGCACCTTGCCGCTGACCATCACCATGCCGCACGGGTGCAATCTCAAGGACCAGACCGAAGAAGAGCAGCTGATCGGCGAGAAGTATCTTCGTCGCTGGGGCATCCTGCGCGATGCCTGACCGCCCGCCGAGCCTCGATCCACAGACCATCGACGTTCTTCTGTCGGTAATCGAGACGCCGCACGCAGTGATCACAAGCGTGGCGCTCGACGGGTTCTATGCGGCGAAAGCGCATGCGATCAAGGCAAGCGGACTGCTTGAGCTGAAGGACCATCGGCGCGCGGCTGTCTCCCTCGCAGATCACGACGATGAGCCGGTCAATCTGCACTGGTCGCCCGAACATCACGGCTATGGCTATTTCAGCCCGACTGCGGGATGGGTGCCCGTCTCGGACAGCGAGATGGCGTCGTTCGGCATCAGCTTCGAGAAGCTGTTCAAGCGCCTTCTGGAGCGGCTCGATCTTTCGACACGTTCGTCACCGACGGTCCTGTTGCCCAACCTCCTATGGGAAATCGGGGAGGTGAGGCTGCCTGGTCGGGGCAAACGCGTACCACTCTGGATCGGCCGTAGGCTTGCCGACCCGAAGGTCTGGAGCCGATTCGCCGAAACCGTCCGCGCACGCCCGGCGCCTGGATTGCGGATCGTCCTCAGCTTGACGCCGGCCGCCCGGCTTCCGACACAGATCCATCAAGGCCATTCGATCATCGCCGTTCGCGACATCGTGGATCATGCCAGCGGCTTGGTGGTCGACCCCAATTTGCTGGCCGCGCGTGTTGCATCGGGGACGACGCCGACCGATGCCTTGATCACCATGGCCGCCGACGGTGCGTCCGTCACCGTTCGAGGGAAGCGCTACGCGTTCTCCGGATCGAAGCAGCGTGCCGTCATCCGGCAGCTCTACGAGGCGTGGGAAGCCGGAAAGCCCGAATGTCTGACGCTGGAAGTGCTTGAGAACGCCGAATACAGCGACAGCGTCAACACGCTCAACAAGGCATTCTCCGGCAGAACAGATTGGCGGGATTTCATCAAGGAGGAGCACGGCCGCTGCTGGATGTTCCACTGAACCGCTCGATACATCACCACCATCAAGCCGCCCGCTGGGGCGGCTTTTTCGTTTCTGGTGCTTCGGTTTCTTGATTCCTACCCTGAGCCCTACCCAGCGCCTTCCCGGCTCCTACCCGCGCACCCCGCATCTTCCTCGCAGGTTTTCGTCACCACCTGCTGGAGGACGCGATGTCCGTCAAACACCTGAACCAGATCGATCTGGCCCGCCGCTGGAGCATCAGCCCGCGCACGCTTGAGCGCTGGCGCTGGCTCGGCCAGGGCCCCCGCTACATCAAGATCGGCGGCCGCGTCGTCTACCGCGTCGAGGAGGTCGAGGCCTTCGAAGCGCAGCAGACCCGCGCCAGCACGTCCGAAATTCCGGAGACGCCCGCCCTCGCGCGGAGCGCCTGACCCCGGCTTCATGCCGGGTTCTCCAGGGAATGCAAAACCCGAAAGGGGAATACCTGGACCGCGAAAGCTCCGAGCGGCGTCGGAGCCCGGCAGTAGCAACACACACGACGACATCGGGGCAAGGCGACACAGGAGCCATGCCCATGTTCGATATCCCGCTGAAGCGGCTTCGCAAGAAGTCGTGGCTGTCCGATATCCCCGACAGCATCGATATCCCCGCGATCGGTGGCCGTCCCGCCATCAGCAAGTCCATCGAGGAAGCGAGCCTCGATGATCTGGCCTTCGCGATCCGCGCGCTGAGCAAGCAGTCGTCGGCGATCTACCGCAAGACGAACGCGCTGCAGCAGATCTACGACCTGGCGCGCAATGAGGGCGCGCTCGGCAACATGCTGGCCGTCCCGGCGGCGGCGCGTGCCGAGGAGGTGGCGTGATGAGCGCCCCCTTCGCTTCGACCGGGTTCCGGATCATCACCGCCGATGAGCGTCTCGCCGAGCGGCGCGGCATCAAGGGCGTGCTGACCGGCATCTCCGGGATCGGCAAGACGTCCCAGCTGTGGACGCTCGATGCCGGCCGCACGCTGTTCCTCAATCTCGAAGCGGGCGAACTCGCCGTGCAGGGCTGGCCCGGCGACGAGGTGCGGATCCGCGATTGGGAGTTGGCGCGCGATCTCGCGTGCTGGGTTGGTGGTCCCAACCCGGCGATGCGCGCGGACCAGACCTTTAGTGCGGCGCATTACGAGCGGGTCTGTGCGACCTTCGGCGATCCGGTAAGCCTCGCGAAATACGACACGCTGTTCGTGGATTCGATCACGGTCGCGTCAAGGCTTTGCCTGCAATGGTGCAAGGGTCAGCCGCAGGCGACTTCCGATCGCAGCGGCAAGCCCGACATGCGCGGCGCCTACGGGCTGCTGGGCCAGGAGATGATCGCCTGGCTCACGCATCTGCAGCACACGCCTGGCAAGAACGTCTGGCTGGTCGGCATCCTCGACAAGCGTCTCGACGATTTCAATCGCCCGTACTTCACGCTGCAGATCGAGGGCGCCAAGACCGGCCTCGAACTGCCGGGCATCGTCGATGAAGTCGTCACGATGGCCGAACTCAAGACCGAGGACGGCAAGCCCTACCGGGCCTTCATCTGCCAGACGCTGAACCCGTTTGGCTATCCGGCGAAGGACCGTTCGGGGCGGCTCGACGCGATCGAGGAGCCGCATCTCGGCCGGCTGATGGAGAGAATCCGTCGCCCGCTCGGCGATCCGCCGCCCGCGCGCCTGGAGTTCGGGCGCCCCGCTGCCGCCGACGCCATCCCCAATCCCACGCCCAATTCCACTGACGCGACCAAAGGAGCCTGAGCCATGTCCACGGCCAACACGATCGATTTCAACGGCGCGGAGACGCAGGACGCGGCTCTGGCGAACATCCCGAGCAACACCCTTCTCAAGGTGCGTCTGACCATCCGCCCGGGCGGTGCAGGCCCCGAAGGCTGGCTCACGCAGAGCAAGTCCAGCGATGCGCTTTACCTCAACACCGAGGCGGTCGTTCTCGAAGGACCGCATGCGCGCCGTCGCATCTACACGCGCATCGGCGTGAAGGGGAAGGGCGTCAACGAGCGCGGCGAGGACGTCTATGCCAATCGTGGGCGTGCGCTGATTCGGGGCATCCTCGAATCCGCCCGTGGTGCGCGCAGCGACGATCAGTCCGAGCGTGCGCGCGTCGCCCGCACCATCCGGGGCTTCGGCGATCTGAACGGTCTCGAGTTCGTGGCCAAGGTCGGCATCGACAAGGACCGCAACAACCCGAGTGACGAGGGGCGCAACGTCATCGCCGCCGCCATTGCGGCGGAGCACGCCGACTACGCGCGTCTCATGGGTGGGGCGCCTTCTACCCCGGCACCCACGACTATGGCGCCCACGGGCGCGCCCGCGCCCTCCTGGGCCGGCAATACGCCCGCTGCCTCGCCGCCCGCCGGCAATGCGCCCTTCTGGGCGCGCTGATGGAGGCCGGCCATGATCCCGAGGGACTATCAAAAGGAGGCGGTTGCCGCCGCCCGCACCAAGACCGCCGCGCACGGCAACACGGTTCTCGTGTTGCCGACCGGCTCCGGCAAGACCGCCATCGCCGGCTTCTTCATCGGCGAAGAGGCGAAGCAGCGCCCCGATGACCGCTTTCTGGTCCTGCAGCACACCGATGAGCTGATCGAGCAGAACCGGGGGACCATCAGCGCGGTCACGGGGTTGCCGGGCAGCATCGTCAAGGCGGAACAGGACGATTGGTCTGGTCGTGTGGTTTTCGGCAGCGTCCAGACCCTGGCACGCGCCAATCGCCGCAACCGCATGGGCGCCGTCTCGCATCTCGTCATCGACGAGTGCCATCGGGCCGCTGCCGACAGCTACCAGAACATCATCGGTCACGCACGATCGCTGAACCCCGGCGTGAAGCTCCTGGGTCTGTCGGCGACGCCCGAACGTGGAGATGGGCGCAGCCTGCGCAAGACCTTCAACAATGTCGGCTTCCAGCTGTCGATCGGCACCCTGATCGAACAGGGCATCCTGGTGCCACCGCGCACGTTCACGATCGATCTCGGCGTCGGCGACGCGCTCTCCGAGATCCAGTCGTCGATCGGCGACTTCGACATGAACGCCGCCGCCCGCGTGCTGAATCACTCCGTGCTCAACGACACGGTGGTCGAGCATTGGAAGGCCAGGGCTGCAGATCGGCGGACCATCGCTTTCTGCGCCACCATTGAGCACGCGGAGTCGGTCGCAGCCGCATTCCGGGCGGCAGGCATCACGGCCGACACCATCACTGGCGAGATGGCCACGCGCGACCGCGCCGAAATCATCGCCCGGTTCGATCGCGGTGAGGTCCAGGTGCTCACCAATTGCATGGTGTTGACCGAGGGCTTCGACAGTCAGCCGGTCGGCTGCATCGCGATCCTGAGGCCGATGCTGCACAAGGGCACCTTCATTCAGGCGGTCGGGCGGGGCTTGCGCAAAGTCGATCCCGAGCGCTTTCCCGGCATCATCAAGACCGATTGCATCGTGCTGGACTTCGCGGGTGCCGCGCAGCGCCACGGATCGATCGAGCAGGAAGTGCGGCTCGATGTCGAGGAGCCGGAACCGGGGGCGGCCCCTTACAAGACCTGCCCCGAATGCGACGCGGAACTGCCGCTCGGCACCTCTGTCTGTCCCTTCTGCGGTCACGTTTGGGCACGCCAGCCTCGCGAGAAGCGGGTTCTCGACAGCTTCGACCTCACTGAGATCGATCTCTTGCACCGCTCGCCGTTCCGCTGGTGCGACCTGTTCGGCGACGATCACGCGCTGATCGCCAGCGGCTTCGATGCCTGGTCCGGCGTGTTCTTCGATGGCACGCACTGGCATGCGGTCGGGCGCCCGCGGCAAGGACGGCTTCGGCACCTCGCGGTCGGGGACCGCCCGCAGGTCCTGGCGGCGGCCGATGATTTTCTCCGCCAGGTCGAAAGCACCGATGCCGCCAGCAAGAGCCGGGGCTGGCTCTCGCAGCCCGCCAGCCTCAAGCAGCAGGAGCTGCTGCGCAGGTCGGGGTATCCGGACGCATCGCTCGACTTCGGCCTCTCGAAATACGCCGCCAACTGTCACCTGAACTTCCTGTGGAGCCGGGACGCCATCAAGGCGGCGGTCTTCCGGGCCAGTCTCGGGAGGGCGGCATGACGCAAGGGATCGTCCCCCATGTCCGCGCAACAGCGACTGAGGCTGTGGCATCCGCGTGGCGCGCTCTGCGCGGTTTGCCGACGACCGACCCGTGGTTTTGGATGGTTCGACCCGGTGCGCTCGAAGCAGCCGCGCCCCTCGGTCTGGTTCTGCTCGATGGCGTGCCAAGGCTTCTGGTCGCACTTGGCGCGGAGGTCATCGGCCGTGGTTGACCTCACCGAACAGGAACAGGCGGCGATGCGCGCTGCCATGAAACCAGTTGCCGAGATTATGGCCGAGATCGGCTGGTCGGTGCGGCTCAATGAACTGACCGAGCAGCAGGTGTTGACGCTGATCGAATGCGCGGTCGGCGGCTTCCAGGACGCCATGCGCGCGACCGCCAAGACTGACGCATCGGAGATTCCCTTCTGATGGACGACGCTCTCGATTTCAATCATCGGCCCAAAGAGCCGACCTTCGCGGATACGCTCAATGTGCGGATCGACGCTGCACTCGTGACCGAGAACGAGGACCGTGCGCCGCGCTCCTATCTTGGTGGCTCGCGTCTGGGCGATCCTTGCGCGCGCCGGCTGCAGTACGAGTTTCTCTGTTTGCCGCGCGATCCCGATGGCCGCTTCAGCGGGCAGAGCCTGCGCATCTTCGCGGTGGGCCACAGCCTGGAGGACCTGGCGGTCGAATGGCTGCGGAAGGCCGGGCTCGACCTGCGCACACGAGATCGCGCCGGCGATCAGTTCGGCTTCTCGGTCGCCGGTGGGCGCGTGCAGGGGCACATCGATGGCGTCATCGTCGCCGCCGCGATCGACATGGCGCTGCCAGCACTTTGGGAGTGCAAGACGGCCAACGCCAAGAACTGGCGCGAGATCGTTAAGCGGGGTGTGGTGGCGGCAAAGCCCGTCTACGCCGCTCAGATCGCGCTCTATCAGGCCTATATGGGGCTGACCGATGCGCCGGCCCTGTTCACCGCGATCAACAAGGACACGAGCGAGCTCTGGCACGAACTGGTGCCTTTCGACGGCGCCCTCGCGCAGGCCTGCAGCGACAAGGCGGTGCGCATCCTGCAGGCATGCGACGCAGGCGAATGGCTGCCCCGCATCGCTGCTGAGCCGGGCCATTTCGAGTGCGCCTTCTGTGCCTGGAAGCAGCGGTGCTGGGCATGATGGTGCAGGAAACCGTCCCGCTGCCTGTCGCCCCGGACGCGGTCAGCATCGCCGCCTATGTCGAAGTCGTGTTTGGCTATTGCGATGGCTGGGTCGCGGTTCGCGCACTTGCCGAAAAGGGGGCGAACGACCGGCCGCCGCACACGCCTTTCGTCGTGGCCGATATGGAGCTGGCGTCCAAGCTCGCCGTTCAGGCGGGCTGGGCAAACGAGGCCGGCATGGCGCTCTTCGTCGTGCCCGGCACCGTCGCTGCTCCCGGCGAGGCGAAAGCCGAGGACATCGTCCAGACCCAAGTGGTGCTGGTCGATCTCGATCATGGGGACATTGCGGCCAAGCGCGATCACCTGCTGCGGCACCTCGGCGCGCCGACGCTCGAAGTCGCATCCGGTGGCGTCACCACGGAAGGCCAGCGCAAGCTCCATCTCTACTGGCGGCTTACCGAACCTGCCGAAGGCGAGGAGATCGCCAAGGTCTGCCGTCTGCGACATGCGATCGCGGTCAAGGTTGGCGGCGATCCGTCATTCCGCTCCGCGCACCAGCCGATCCGTGTTGCGGGCTCGGTGCATGCCAAGGGCGGCGTCAGGCGCGCAGTCGAAATCCTCAAGCGGACCGACATCGAGTTCGATCTGCGCGATCTGGCCGAAGCCGTGATGGCCATGCCGCCGCTCGAAGGCGAGGCGATCTCCGAGTTCGATTTCAACGATGCGAGCGCCGGGAAAGGGGCGGTCCCGGAATTGTTCGGTCGCCGAATCCGCGAGGGCGGCGTCGACGGCACGACCCGGTTCGACGCGCTGTCTCGGGTCATCGGCTATTGGATCCGGCGTTGCCGCGAGGGGCATGTCACTCCGGCGCAGGCTTGGGACGAGATCGTCGCCTACAACGAGGCCAGGATCGACCCGCCTTGGCCCCTCGATAAGCTCCAGCACGAAGCCGAACGGCTGTGGAAGCGTGACGCCGAGCGCGGCGGGGGAACGCCCGGAACCCCAGGCGACGTGCCGGGCGAAGGCGGTCCCGATGATGAAGCTCCGCCGCCGCAATTCACCGAGGATGCGCTCGCCCTCGAGTTCACGCGCCGATACGGCGAGGACTGGCGGTTCGTGGCGGCCTGGGGGCAATGGCTCGTCTGGACCGGTACTTACTGGCGTCATGAGACCACATTGATGGGCTTGCATCTTTCCCGACTGGTGTGCCGGGAGGCGGCCGGACGCTGCACGCGCGCACGCCTCGCGGCAAAGCTCGCCAGTGCCGCCACGGTGGCGGCGGTCGAGCGGCTGGCCCGTGCGGATCGGCGGCACGCCGCCACGGCCGAGGAGTGGGATCGCAACCCGTGGGCGCTCAACACGCCGGGCGGGATCGTCGATCTGCGCTCGGGCGCACGGCGCGATCACGATCGGGCGGATCGGATGACCCGGATATCGGGCGCGACCCCCGAGGGCGATTGCCCCACGTGGAAGGCGTTCCTGGCGACCGTTACCAACAATGACGCCGATCTACAGGCCTATCTGAAGCGCATGGTCGGCTATTCGCTGACCGGGCTCACGATCGAGCACGCGCTGTTCTTCCTCTATGGGACCGGCGCCAACGGCAAGTCGGTCTTCTGCAACGTGGTCGCCGCCATCCATGGCGACTACGCGACGACAGCGCCCATGGACATGTTCATGGCCACGACCGGCGATCGGCATCCGACCGATCTCGCGGGGCTTCGCGGCGCGCGCTTCGTGTCCGCCGTCGAGACCGAGCAGGGGCGCCGCTGGGCCGAGAGCAAACTGAAGCTCATGACCGGCAGCGATCCGATCAAGGCGCGCTTCATGCGGCAGGACTTCTTCGAGTTCATGCCGCAGTTCAAGCTCGTCATCGCCGGCAACCATAAGCCCGCCATCCGCAACATCGACGAGGCCATGCGGCGGCGCTTTCACATGGTGCCGTTCACCGTGACCATTCCGCCGGCCAAGCGCGACAAGACGCTCACCGACCGGCTGCTGGCCGAGCGCAACGGCATCCTCGCTTGGGCGATCGAGGGCTGTCTTGAATGGCAGCGCATCGGGTTGAAGCCGCCGGCGGCGGTGCAAGCGGCGACCGACGAATATTTCGATGACGAGGACGCCATCGGGCGGTGGATGGCGGATGCCTGCGTCACCGGCCCGGGCTGCACAGAACTGGTCGCGACACTCTACGGCGCCTGGAAGGTGTGGGCGGAAGCGGCCGGCGAATATGTCGGCTCGATCCGGCGCTTCTCGGAAAACTTGACCACCCGTGGCTTTGAGAAATGGCGCGAGCCCGTGAGTACCCAGAGGGGATTTCGCGGCATTGCGCTCAAGGCCGCAAGTCGATCCACCACCGACATGGAGTTCTGACTACGATGCAGCCCCTGCAAACGCGCAAAAATACCCGCCTGACAGATCTGACAGATCGACCCCTTATAGACGTCACGCGCGCGCGTGCGCGCACGATAACGGTGCAAACCGTTTCATCTGTCAGATCTGTCAGGAGCCCCGAATCCGGCCTGCCCGTGCTGCTGGCCATCGACCTCGGCGCGACCCTCGGCTGGGCGGTGCGGTTGCCCGATGGCGCCATCACGAGCGGCACCGTCGAGTTCCGGCCCGGCCGCTTCGAGGGCGGCGGCATGGCCTGGCTGCGCTTCCGCAGCTGGCTCGATGGCATGGTGCGCACGGTGGGCTCGATCCAGACCGTGTTCTTCGAGGAGGTGCGCCGTCACGCCGGCACGGGTGCCGCCCATGTCTATGGCGGCTTCGTTGCTCACCTGACCGCGTGGTGCGAGCACCAGGGCGTGCCCTATCGCGGCGTCCCGGTCGGCACCATCAAGCGTTCGGCGACCGGCAAGGGCAATGCGCCCAAGGAGGCGGTGATCGCTGCGATGCGGGCGCTTGGGTTCTCGCCCGCCGACGACAACGAAGCCGATGCGCTGGCGCTGCTCGATTGGGCGATTCGCGAGGCGGAGGCAGGTCGATGAAGGCGGACGCGTTCCTCAAGCAGGCGGCGATCATCGTCGGCGAACGTGCCGACGACTATGGCCCGGCATCGGTCCTGTTCGAGCGCATCGCCAAGCGCTGGTCGCTGACCCTTGGCTATCCCGTGACGGCGGCGCAGGTCGCACTTTGCATGATCGACCTGAAGCTCGCCCGGCTCACTGACAATCCCCGGCATTTCGACAGCGCACTCGACGTCGCTGGCTATGCCGCCCTGCTGACGGAGGTGACGACATGCACGAAGTGAAATGGACACCGAGCCTTGTCGAGGAACGGCTGGCGGAAGCAGCGGATGTCTTGAAGCGGCTGCCGGAGGTAAAGGTGCGCGGCTATTTCAACACCTGGCCGCGCATGGTCGACGAGTTCAGCGATCTGGTCGGCCAGGAGCCGCCCAAGATGCGCCGTCCCTGGCCGCAGCCGGCCGCCATTACGCGGATGGAGGAGACGCTGAGCTGGACCATCGGTCTCGATCCCGTCGATGCGAAGATCGTCTGGCTGCGCGCCGGCGGCGAGCGGTGGAAGACGATCTGCTGGAAGGTCGGTCTGGCGCGGGCGGCCGCCAACGAGCACTGGCTCTACGCGCTCTGCGTCATCGCATGGCGGCTCAATGGGCGTCGGATTCCCGGCAAGCGTTCGCGCCGCCATGTCATTGGGCTTGTTCGCGACGCCGATCTGCGGGTTTCGTAGGCCAGGTACCAGTCGAGGCCTACAAGGACGCTTTACCGGCGGACGACCAAGCTTGCAGAGCGGCTTGTTCCGGGGCCACATCCTCTTTTGTTGGAAAGGATGCATTCTCGCCAAGCAGAACTGCGGCGATGAGATAGGTTAGCAGCCGACGATCATAATCGTCGTCGGTTTCGCCGTACTGCTCAGCATCGCGGTTAACCCGGACTAGACCAAGATAGAGCTGGTCTCCGCGCCACGTGGCCTCAACATCGTAAATCAGATTGCCGGTCCAGCTTCGCCTGAACAGAAGTCGGCCATTCTCCATGTAAACAAACCATTTTTCCTCCATGGCTGTCGGGACAAAGCCCCGAGAAATCATCCAAGAGTCGAATGGGTTGTATGTTTCACCAAGGCTGAAAACGCTGTTCCGCTCAGGCATTGGAGGGTGTGCTTCACCAAAGCTTTCCCGGTGCGCACCACGAAGCACATCCGCCGATGTTCGGCCGAAGGTGGATTCTAAGTATTCCACAGCAGTTGGCCCCGAAAGCGGAGGGCCGTCCACGATGATGAAAGGTGGACTGCTTGGTGGGCGTCTCTTTGTCAGAAGCTGGCAATATGTCTCCAGCCATCCGTATTCGGGCGCGGCGAGTATCGCTGTCCGTATCGTTCCGTCATCATCCTTCACGGTGCCGACAAGGTGGTCATCCGTCCGAGACAGAACTTTGATTATCACCTCGCGTTTATGCGCGGCGACTGGATGGATTGCCTGCACGAAAGTTAAGCGTAGCAGCCCTTTGCCTGATTTGAGCGGGGCGACCTGCTCGACAAAGACGGGGCTCGCACCAAATCCAGGTGACGCGACTGGTATTTCTAGCCAGCACCACCAGCCCCGGTCGATCATAATGCTACCGCTCATTTCATCAGTCCTTAAATGTTGCCCATTTTTGGTTAGAAGAGATCATCACTCGGTTTCGGGAGCTGGTGCCGCCATCAGAATTTTCCGGCAATTGGCGGCTCTTGCGGTGAGGGCATCGGAAAGCCGCTGCAGCACTGCGTTGTCGAGACCGTCGGCCCGAGCCGCCTTGATGACGTCGGCCAGCGCGTCGGGAAGCCGCTCGGCGAGGTCGCGGCATTTCGTGCGTACCTGTTCCTCATCCAGTCGAACCGATGACGCCAGCTTATTCCAATGCCGCAGCGAGATATCGTCGAGGAGATATTTTTCCCCGATCTTCATCGCCAGGCGGAGTTTCTTGAAGTCGAAGTCGTAGGGCAGCGTACTGGCAATATCGTAGAGCGGTGCGAGACGGGCGCGCCCACCTGCACCGATCAGCACGGAATAGTTCTTCGCGTGAGCATCGGTCCCGCCGATGAGCCAGTTGAGCGCGAGTGCCTGAATGAATGTCCAGACATCGTCGATCGGGCGGCTGGAATAGGTTCGCAGGAGTTCGACAATCGGCGGCACTCCCGGGCCACCTTCATTCTCGTATTTTCCGGTCGGTGGCAGTCCCAGCGCTTGGCACATGTCCTCCTGGTGCAGGCGACGGATCGTATCCTCCACACGCACACGGTCGTAGCGCTCGACGACGATCGCCACCTCGCCCTCGAATACGCGGACTTGGCTCGCGGCGGCAGGCAAGCCAAGTGCGCGCGCCAGTGCGAGACAGACGTGCTCGTTTTCGGCATGCCCGTCGAAGGCTTCGATCGGCGGTTTGACAATATGGGTGGTGGGTGCTCGTCCCGAAGGGACTCCCCAGCGGCCATTCTCGAAGAGGAAGGCTGTTTTGGGCTGCGCGCCTGCAAGGCTGAACTGGCCGGCATCGCGCGCAATGCGCCATGCCGCCTGGTCTTTGCGTAAGGTGCGAATGCGCTCCGCGATATCCTTGTCGTCGAGCCATTCGACTTGCCCGGCGGGCTGCGTGCGAAGGGCGTCTGCGCGCTCGGGCTGAACGATCTGGATGGCGCCGGCGCAGTCCTCGCCGACATGGGCAAGCAGCGCGAACGGATTGCGCGGCGAGACTTGGAAGCGCTGCCCCCAGCGGGCCAGGATGGCCTCGTTGTCGGGGAGAAGGCCCCACAGCCATGGTTCGATCTTGGCGTGCTCATGCTCGGCGACGACGAGCGGCATCGAAAGCGAGAGCGGATATGCGTCCGGTGTCTGACGCCAGTCGGCGTCGTAGGCGAGCGTGAGACGCGCGCGCTTATCCTTGCGGATCTCGCCCATGATCCGACCATCGACGATGATCGCGAGATGATCGGTCATGGGCGGCGTCCCTTCGCGGCATCGACGACGGCGTCGATGTCGATCGGTGCCACGCTGCTGTCCTTGCGCATGGGGGCATCGCTGCCGCCATCCACGGCCAGAGTGAGGTCGAGGGCGGCAAGCGTGCGCAAGACGAGCCCCAGCTCCGCCCGCGCCTTCCCGTGCTCGATGGCCACGATCCATTGGCGGCCGACGCCGACGCGGCTGGCCAGATCGGTCTGGTTGAGGCCGAGGTGGCGGCGCTGCTGGCGGATGACCAGCCCGAGGTCTAAGGGCGTTCGAATATGCATGGCGCTTTGTCCGATTGTCGTCGTTCGCGGACAATATAGCAATGTCTTCGCTCGACGACAAGTGAGAAAGTCGTTGATCGACGACAAATAGGCATGTCGGCGTTCGACGACATTCTGACCCCGATCCTTTGTTAAGGTATCGCCGTAATTAAAGGATATCGGCTTATCCTTTAATTACGGGGGGCTTTGCTGCCCCTGCCGTTCCCTGAGTGCGATCGGGGTCAACTGTCTTGCCCTTCGTCATGCTGCTGCTGCTGCTGCTGCTGATGATCAGCATGATGACGACGACGCTCACCGCCATGTCGTTCAGCGCGCCGTAGCGAAAAGCATCTGGCAGACTGTTTTCGCTGAGACGAAATCGGGCGATTTGGCTAGGATTCTCGATAAGCTCGGGGCACGCGCGCGCCCAACCGCACCCAAATCGACACCCGGTTACGCCCAATTCGCCCAAGCCTCTGATATCGCGGGTCCTTCCTGGCCGATATCTGATGCTGGCGGCAGTGGCGCGGAAGTTCGCTACCGACTGCCTCGAAATCCGAGTTACCAGTTACCACGGCCCCGGCGCGATCAGCCGCTTCAAGCCTTTGATATGGCGCGACCTTGCGGGCAAGCGGGACTGGTAACTCGATCCGGTAACCGGCAAGCCCGGTTACCGCCCCGACCATCGCGAACCCCGGTAACGCCATCCCGTCATGCAACCCCGCTTGCCCGACAGCGTCGAGCATTGGCCGCTCGACCGCCTGCGTGCCTATGCGCGCAATCCGCGCACGCATTCCGACGCGCAGGTCGCCCAGATCGCGGCCAGCATCGTCGAATTCGGCTGGACCAACCCGGTCCTGGTCGCGGGCGATGGGACGGTAATCGCCGGGCACGGGCGGCTCGATGCCGCGCGGCGTCTCGGCTTGAGCATGGTCCCCGTGCTCGTGCTCGATCATCTTAGCGAGGCACAGCGCCGAGCCTATGTGATCGCCGACAACAAGCTGGCACTGAACGCGGGCTGGAACGATGAATTGCTCGCCGCCGAGCTGCACGCGCTGAACGGCGACGGCTTCAATCTCGAACTAACCGGCTTCGACGAAACCGAACTCGATCGCCTGATGACGCCGCTCGACGACGAGGCTGGTGCTGGTGGCGATGCCACCGACGATGCCGACGAGGCGCCCGAGCCGCCCCGCAATCCGGTCAGCCGATCGGGCGATCTCTGGCGCATGGGCGAGCATCGTCTGCTTTGCGGCGACAGCACGGACGGTGCTGCGATCGCGCGTCTCATGGAAAGCGAGCGCGCCGCACTGCTCTTCACCAGCCCGCCCTATGGCAATCAGCGTAACTACACGACCGGCGGCATCGGCGATTGGGAAGCCTTGATGCGCGGCGTGTTCGGTCGGCTCGACGAGGTCATGGTGCAAGACGGCCAGGTCCTGGTCAATCTCGGCATGATCCATCGCGACAACGAGTGGCAGCCCTATTGGAATGGCTGGCTCGACTGGATGCGCGCGTCCGGATGGCGACGCTTCGGCTTCTACGTTTGGGATCAGGGCCCCGGGCTCCCCGGCGACTGGAATGGTCGGCTCGCGCCGGCATTCGAGCTGCTCTTCCACTTCAATCGGCAGACGCGCAAGCCGAACAAGATCGTGCCCTGCAAATGGGCCGGGCACATTAACGACAGCCATGGCGGCATGCGCGGCAAGGACGGAACGGTCGGCGCGTGGACCCATGCCGGCCAGGGCGTCCAGGAAACCCGTATCCCCGACAATGTCCTGCGCATCACCCGGCACAAGGCGCGCGGCATCGAGACCGAGCATCCGGCGGTATTCCCCGTGGCACTGCCCGAGTTCGTGATGAACACCTACAGCGACCAGAACGACATCGTCTTCGAGCCGTTTACAGGATCCGGCACGACGCTTGTCGCAGGCGAGCGCGCCGGACGCCGCGTGCGGGCGATCGAGTTGGCGCCCGAATATGTCGACGTCGCCTTGCTGCGTTGGCGTCAGCTATTTCCGTCTTCCGCAGTCGTGCTCGACGGCGATGGGCAATCGTTCGAAGCGGTCGCGGCCGAACGGGGCATCGAGATCGACGATGCAGCGTGACCATATCCAAATCGAGCAGTGGCCCTTGGATCGGCTATTGCCCTATGCGGCCAACGCCCGAACGCATCCCGATGAGCAGGTTGCCCAGATCGCTGGATCGATCGTGGAATTCGGCTTCAACGTTCCGTGCCTCGTCGATGAGCGCGGGGTGCTGGTTGCCGGTCATGGCCGCCTGCTCGCCGCCCAGCGTCTCGGACTTTCACAGGTTCCGGTCATTCGGCTCGACCATCTGACCGACGCGCAGGCGCGTGCCTATCGCATCGCCGACAATCAGATCGCGCTCAATTCCGGATGGGACGATGCGCTGTTGTCGGCCGAGGTTGCGCGGCTCAAGGAAGATGGGGTCGATCTGGAGCTTCTCGGTTTTCCGGAGGATGAGCTCGATCGGCTGCTCGCTGGGCTGGACGGTGAGAAGGGCGGCAACGAGGACGAGGATGTCGTCCCGGAGCCGCCGGTCACGCCGATCTCACGGCCCGGCGATCTCTGGATCCTCGGACGTCATCGTCTCCTTTGCGGCGACGCGACGCGCGCGGCGGATGTGGCACGACTTCTTGGTGATGTTCGTCCGCATCTGATGGTCACCGACCCGCCCTACGGCGTCGATTACGACCCGTCCTGGCGCAACGATGCTGGCGTGTCGGCGACGACGCGCACCGGTCGGGTGTCCAACGACGATCGTGCGGACTGGCGGGAGGCGTGGGCGCTCTTCCATGGCGACGTCGCTTATGTCTGGCACGCTGGTGTTCACGCGCGGACGGTCGCCGAAAGTCTCGATGTCAGCGGGTTTCCGATTCGCTCGCAGATCATCTGGTCGAAGTCGCGCTTCGTGCTCGGCCGGGGCGACTATCACTGGCAGCACGAGCCCTGTTTCTACGCGGTTCGTAAGGGCGCGACCGGCCATTGGCAGGGCGCGCGCGATCAATCGACGGTCTGGATGATCGGCGGCGGCGGTGACGAGGATGCGGCGACCGTCCACGGCACGCAGAAGCCGGTCGAATGCATGCGTCGTCCCATGATCAACAACAGTGAGCGCGGCGATGCCGTCTATGAGCCGTTCGCCGGTAGCGGCACGACGCTCATCGCGGCGGAGAGCATTGAGCGTCGCTGCTTCGCGATGGAGATCGATCCGCGATACTGCGATGTGATCATCGAGCGCTGGCAATCCTTCACCGGCGCCAAGGCGAAACTCGGGACCGATGGTCGGTCCTTCGAAGATCTACGATCCGAGCGCGGCGCATGAACAAGCAATCCCGAAGCATGTCGCTGGTCGAATCGATCGCGAATGTCGTGGTCGGCTTTGGCATCGCGGTGCTGACGCAGATCGCGGTGTTTCCGATCTTCGGTCTGCAGGTTTCGCTCGCCGACAATCTGGTTATCGGCTTGATCTTCACGCTCGTGTCGATTGCCCGGTCCTTTGCGCTGCGCCGCGTGTTCGAGGAATTCCGAGTGCGCGCCGAACGCAAAAGCGCCGTCAGGCTTTGATGCCCGACGGCGCTGATGTTTGTAGCGATCAGGCGATCCGATAGACCCGACCGCGTCCGTCGATCTTCTCTGACGTCACGTCGAGACCGAGATTTTTCTTCAGGGCGCCGGCAATCGCGCCACGAACCGTGTGGGCTTGCCAGTCGAATGCCGCGACGATCTCCTCGATGCTGGCGCCCTCGGGGCGCTTGAGCATCTCGATGAGCTTCGCCTGCTTGCTGTCGCCGCGCGTGCGCGGCGGCTGATCGGTCTTGCGCGCGCGGGTTTCGATCTTGGCCGCGACGATGCCTTGCTCGGCTGGGGTGCCATCCACCAGTCCGCCATCGTCGATGGCGGCAGCATGGCGTCCCTCGGCGGCGGGATCCGTCTCGGGCTCGATACCAAGTTCGTCATAGGCGGCGCGCGACGCTTGTAGCGTCAGCGGCGCGCCATCGTCGTAGCGCCAGACGGTATCGTCTGCGCGGCCGGGGACTTCTTCGAGAAATCCCTTGGTGAGGAGGCTCTTCAGGACGTTGCCGACGGCATTGCCCTTGAGTTTCAGGGTGACCGGGAAGACGCAGCCATCAGGGCGTTGGCAGGCGGTCGAAAGAACGACGAGTTGGGAATCGGAAAGTTTCGCCATGGTGTGGGCTCCTTGCTTAGCGAGCCGCGACCATCGCGGCCCTCCTACGAGCCCAAGCCCCGCCGGCCTGGCCGGTCGGGGCAGGAGCGGGGCGGGGAGCCGTCTATTCGGCGTGTTCGCCTTCCTTGAAGGCGCTGTCGGTGATGCGCTTCAGAAGCTCGGCGTAATGGGCGAGCGTCCCGACATGGCCCCAATTGATGTCGTCGGGCGCGTAGTCGAAATGGCCGTCGCTCAGGCTCTTCAGCCGGTCGAGCATCGCGTCGATTTCGGCCTTGCGGACGATGAAGGCGTCGAGGGCGGTTTGCTTAAGCGGGGTCTTGGTCATGGCGCTCTCCGTTTCTTGATGGTGACGCCATACACGCGCTGCTTTGGCCCGGAGCCAAGCTCTTAAGCGCAGCATTTGATTGCTTTCTTCGAGCCAGGACGATCATGGGATTATCAATCCGCGCCTATGCCCGGCATCGCGGCGTGAGCCACGTCGCGGTGCTGCGCGCTGCCAAGGCCGGGCGCGTATACCTTGAGCCGGATGGCACGATCGACCCGGCCAAGGCCGACATTGCCTGGGAGCGTTCGACCGAACCCGGGCGGACCAGGGCCAAGCCCGAGAAGCTCAAGCCCGTGGCCGAGGGAGCCATGGGGTCGGTCCGGGAGACCCTCAAGGAGCAGGGTCTGCCCGCAAGCGGCAACGTGACGTTCGTCCAGGCGAGGACCGCGCATGAGATCGCCAAGGCGCATCTCGCGCGCCTTCGGCTCCAGCGCATGAAGGGCGAGCTGATCGACCGGGCGCGCGCGACCGCACTTGTCTTCCGCATGGCGCGCGAGGAGCGGGACACCTGGGTCAATTGGCCCGCCCGTGTCGCCGCCTTGATCGCGGCCGAGCTTGGCGTGGAGGCGCATCCGATGCAGAAGGCTTTAGAGACACATGTCCGCGCCCACCTCGCCGAACTTGCCGAGGTCCGACCAGAGTTCCGTTGATCTGTTCGGCTTCGAGGGTGCTGAAGAGCTATGGCAATCCTGGCGCGACGGTCTCACCCCGGATCCGCTGCTCACTGTTTCCGAATGGGCGGATAAGCATCGCTTTCTGAGCCCGCGCGCATCGGCCGAACCGGGGCGCTATCGAACTGACCGGACTCCCTATATGCGCGCGATCATGGACGCGCTGTCGCCGTCGAACCCTGCGCGGCGCATCGTGTTCATGAAGGCAGCACAGGTCGGGGCGACCGAGGCCGGCAATAACTGGATCGGCTACGTCATCCACCATGCACCGGGTCCGATGCTCTCGGTGCAGCCGACCGTCGAGCTTGCCAAGCGCTTCTCGCGCCAGCGCATCGAACCGTTGATCGCGGAAAGCCCGGCCCTGCGGGAGCGCGTCAAACCGGCGCGCGCGCGGGATGCCGGCAACACGGTCCTGTCGAAGGAGTTTCCGGCCGGTCTGCTGGTCATCACCGGCGCGAACAGCGCGGTGGGACTGCGATCGATGCCGGCACGCTACCTCTTTCTCGACGAGGTCGACGCCTATCCGCCCTCGGCCGATGAGGAAGGCGATCCGGTCGCACTCGCCGAGGCGCGCACGCGCACCTTCTCGTGGCGATCGAAAGTTTTTCTTGCTTCGACGCCGACGATCCATGGCGTGTCGCGGATCGAGCGGGAGTTCGAGGCGTCCGATCAGCGACGCTTCTTCGTGCCGTGCCCGCATTGTCAGCATCGGCAGTGGTTGCGTTTCGAGCGGCTGCGCTGGGAGAAGGGAAAACCCGATACCGCGCATTACCAATGTGAAGCCTGCGACGGTGCAGTCGAAGAGCACCACAAGATCGAGATGCTCCATGCTGGCGACTGGCGTCCGACGGCGGAAGCCGCCGATCCTGGCACGATCGGGTTCCATCTGTCGGCGCTCTACTCGCCGGTCGGCTGGATGAGCTGGGCGATGATCGCGCGCATGTGGGAAGCGTCGCTGGCGACCGATGAAGCCAAGCGCAGTTTCAAGAACGGCGTGTTGGGCGAGACCTGGATCGAAACCGGCGAAGCGCCCGACTGGCAACGGCTCTATGAACGCCGCGAGGACTGGCAGATCGGCACCGTGCCGAGCGGTGGTTTGTTCCTGACCGCTGGCGCCGACGTTCAGAAGGACCGGATCGAGGTCTCGGTATGGGCCTGGGGACGGGGACTGACCAGCTGGTTCGTCGACCATATCGTCATCGATGGCGGGCCCGAGCATGCCGAGACTTGGGGACAACTCTCAGGCCTGCTCGACCGGACGTGGCCGCATGCCCATGGCGCGCGGCTTGGTCTTGCAAAACTCGGCATCGATAGCGGCTACGAGTCGCCCGCCGTCTATGCCTGGGCACGATCGGCGGGCCATGCGCAGGTCGCACCCCTGAAGGGTGTCGAAGGCTTCAACCGGGCCGCACCCGTCATGGGCCCAAGTTTCGTCGATGTCACGGAAGCCGGCCGCAAACTGCGGCGCGGTGCCAGGCTTTGGACCGTCGCGGTGGCGACGTTCAAAAGCGAAACCTATCGGCATCTGCGGCTCACGCGCCCGACCGACGAGGAAATCGCCGAGGGTGCGCAATATCCGGCGGGCTTCGTGCATCTGCCGCGCGGGCTCGAAGCGGAGTGGGTCAAGCAGCTCGTCGCCGAGCAACTCGTGAGCGTGAAGACCCGTCGGGGATTCCAGCGGCTCGAATGGCAGAAGCTTCGCGAACGCAACGAAGTCCTCGACTGCCGGGTCTACGCCCGGGCGGCCGCCTGGATTGCCGGTGCCGATCGCTGGACCGATGAGAAATGGCGCGATCTGGAAGATCAGGTCGGACCCGCGCCTGAAGGAATCGTCGATGTGAAACCGGATGCGTCGATCGCAGCCGGTGTGCTGGCGCGTGCGCTCGTTACCGGCGGTAAACGCCGATCCGACTGGCTCTCGGGCGTGGACAAAGGATGGTTGCGATGAGCTGGACGACAGCCGAACTCGATGCGCTGCGGCGCGCCTACGCGTCTGGCACATTGCGGGTCAGCTACGACGGCAAGACCGTCGAATACGGCTCCGCCGCCGACCTGTTGTCGCGGATCCGCACGATCGAGCGTGAGATTGCCGGGGGTACTGAAAACCGTCCCCCCGTCGCTGGTTTCGCCGGGTTCTCGCGCGGGGAGCGCTGATGCGCCGCGTCACTTGGCTTGACCGGGCGATCGGATCGGTCGCACCCCGGGCGGCACTGCGCCGTGTGCAGGCGCGGGAGAGCTTCGATGCTCTGGCGCGCGGCTACGACGGTGCTGCCAAGGGGCGGCGAACCGATGGATGGCGCGCGGCCGGGACATCGGCCGACAGCGAGATCGCCGTCGCTGGCGGCTTGCTCCGCGACCGCATGCGCGATCTCGTGCGCAACAATCCGCATGCCGCCAAGGCGGTATCGGTTCTGGTCAACAACATCATCGGCTCCGGCATCATCGCCCGTGCCGCAAGTGGGAACGACAAACTCGACGCGCAGGTCAATGCGCTCTGGGAGACATGGTCGGCGCGCTGCGATGCCGACGGCCAGCTCGACTTTCTCGGTCTGCAGACCTTGGCCTGCCGGCAGATGATCGAAGCAGGCGAAGTGCTTCTGCGTCGCCGCCCGCGTCGTTCGAGTGACGGGCTCGATGTGCCGCTGCAGCTGCAGTTGCTCGAAGCCGACATGCTCGATGCCGGGCGCAATGGTGATCTCGCGGATGGTGGTCGTGTCGTCCAGGGGATCGAGTTCTCAAGCCTCGGACAGCGACGTGCCTTCTGGCTGTTCGCGCAGCATCCGGGTGACAGCGTGGTCACGACGCGGCGGCGTCTCGACAGTCTCGCGATCCCAGCTGCCGACATCGTGCATCTTTACGAGAAGCAGCGCATGCAGGTGCGCGGGGTGCCGTGGGGCACGCCGGTCATGCGGGCACTGCGCGATCTTGACGACTGGACGCAAGCCGAGCTGGTTCGCAAGAAGACCGAAGCCTGCGTGGTCGGCATCGTGCTTGGCGCTGACGAGGCGGAGCAGGGAATAGCACCGTCCGTCGTGGACGCCGACGGTAATCGGGTCGAACAGTTCGAGCCGGGCCTCATCGCCTATGCGCGTGGAGGCAAGGATATCCGTTTCAATCAGCCGGCAACGACGGCCGGCGTGGCGGAATGGCTACGTGCCCAGCTGCACATCGTGGCGGCGGGTTTCCGCATGCCCTACGAACTGCTGACCGGCGATCTCAGTCAGGTCAACTACTCGTCGATCCGGGCGGGTCTCGTCGAGTTTCGCCGCCTGATCGATGCGGTCCAGTGGCAGATCGTCATTCCGATGCTCTGCCAGCCCGTTTGGGACTGGTTCACCGAACAGGCCTGGGCGGCCGGCAAGCTCCCGCAGCCGCACATCCTAGTCGAATGGTCGCCGCCGCGCTTCGAGGCAGTCGATCCGTTGAAGGATGCCATGGCCGACCTTCTGGCGATGCGGTCCGGCACCATGACGTTGGCACAAGCCATCGCGCGTCAGGGTCACAACCCCGATGCGGTGCTGGCCGAGATCGCCGCGATGAACGCGAAGATCGATGCGCTAGGACTCATTTTCGACAGCGACCCGCGCCGGGTCACCAAGACCGGCGTGATGCAGCCCGATCCAGGGCTCACCTCACCGTAAGGACGACAACATGCATGGCACGATCGAACTGCCGGCGATGCGCCGCGCAGCCGACCTGTTGCCGGCCACGCTCGACGAGCAGGATCGCTCGATCGAGGTGGTCTGGTCGACGGGCGCAAGGGTCCGGCGGCAGCCGCTATTCGGCGAGCCGTTCGACGAAGAACTCAGCATGGACCCGAGCAGCGTGCGGCTCGAACGGCTCAATGCCGGGGGGCCGCTGCTCAAGGTCCATGATCTCCGCACGCTCGACAGCGTCATCGGCTCCGTCGTGCCAGGGACAGCGCGCATCGATCAGGGGCGCGGCATCGCCCGGGTTCGCTTCAGCGAGCGCGACGATGTCGAGCCGATCTGGGCCGATGTGCGGGCGGGCCATCTGCGCGCCGTCTCCATTGGCTATCAGGTCCATCGCTTCGAGGTCAGCCGACCCGCCAATGCGCCGGAGGTCTGGCGCGCGGTCGACTGGACACCTTTCGAGATTTCCGCGGTCCCGGTCGGGGCCGATCCGGCGGCCGGCTTCCGTTCGGTTGACCCGCTGATCCCCTGCGTCGTGGACCGGGACGACGCTTCCCAACAGATGAGGACTTCCATGGAAGAGACCAATGTGACCCCCACGCCGGCGCAGGCTACGCCCGAGCCGATCACCCGTGCGGCCGATCCCCAGCCCGATACGCAGGCGCTTATCGCCAATGCCCAGACGGCCGAGCGCGAGCGGGTGGGGACCATCTACGATCTCGCAAGCCGCCTCGGTCTGGAGCGCAGCCTTGCCGAAGATCTGGTTGGTCGCGGGGTCGCCATCGACGAAGCCCGCCGGGTCATTCTCGACAAGGTGGCCGACACCGCCGAGAAGACGCGGACCTTCCCGCATGTCTCGGTTCCGCTCGGCGGGCGTGACGAGCGGCTGACCCGTCGCGAGGCGGTCGCCAATGCGCTGCTGCATCGCTACAGCCCGACGCTGTTCGGCTTGAGCGATCCCGCGCGCGAATATCGCGGAATGACGCTCCTGGAGTTGTCGCGGGAGTTTCTGGCCTCGGCTGGCGTCAATGTGCGCGGCATGTCGCGCGATGAGATCGCCACGCGTGCTCTGCACTCGACCTCGGACTTCCCGGAAGTGCTGGCCGCCGTCACCAACAAGACGCTGCGCCAGGCCTATGACGTCTATCCGCGCACCTTTGTGCCGTTCTGCCGTCAGGTGCTCGCGACCGACTTCAAGGCGATGAACCGGGTCCAGCTGGGTGAGGCACCTCAGCTGCTGAAGGTGAGCGAGGGCGGCGAGTTCAAGCGCGGCACCATCTCGGAGTCGAAGGAGAGCTATCGCATCGAGACCTATGGACGCGTGGTCGCCATCACCCGTCAGGTCCTGATCAACGATGACCTCGATGCTTTCACGCGCATTCCCGCCATGTACGGCACGGCGATCGCTACGCTCGAAAGCGACGTGGTCTGGGGTATCGTCACGGCCAACGCCGCCATGGCCGATGGCGTGGCGCTGTTCCATGCGACACACAAGAACCTCGCCGGTACCGGCGCCGCACTCAGCGTCGCGGCGGTCGGCGAAGGCCGCGCCTCGATGGCCAAGCAGACCGGCCTCGACAAGAAGACGGTTCTGAACATCCGTCCGAGCTATCTGGTGGTGCCGGCTGCACTCGAACTGGCGGCCGAGCAGCTCATCGCTCAGAACCTCGTCCCTGCGAAGACCGGGGATGTGGTGCCGCAATCGATCCGCACGCTGACGCCTATTTCCGAGCCGCGTCTCGATGCCGTCAGCACCGGTGCGTGGTTCCTGGCCGCGAACCCCGCGCAGATCGACACCATCGAGTTTGCTTATCTCGAAGGTCAGCAAGGCGCCTACATCGAGACCCGCAATGGCTTCGATGTCGACGGTGTCGAGATCAAGTGCCGCCTCGACTTCGGCGCGAAGGCGATCGACTGGCGCGGCCTTTACAAGAACCCCGGCGCGTAAGGCGCGCGTTCCACACAATCATCCTGACAAGAAGGGGCGCCCTGCGGCGGCAACCGCAAATCCTTACGACTTGCCGTCCTTCGTCTTTTGGAGAGGAGTTTTCGATGAAGAACTATGTCCAGCCCGGAAAGACCATCACGCTTGCCGCACCTTATGCCGTCGCGGCCGGCGACGGCTTGCTGGTGGGCGCCATCTTCGGGGTGGCAACCGCCGCCGCCGCAAACGGAGAAGCCGTCGAGGCTGTGCTCGTCGGTGTGTTCGATCTCAAGAAGACCGCGTCGCAAGCCTGGGCTGTGGGCGACAAGGTCTATTGGGATAACACGGCCAAGGAAACGACCAAGACCGCCACCAGCAACACGCTCATCGGTGTCGCGGTCGATGCTGTCGGAAACGGTGCTGGTGAGACCATCGGTCGGGTTCGCCTGAGCGCCAGCTTCTAACAAGCGGGCTTTAGGAAACCCGAGACATGCCGCCCCCGGAAAAGCCCAGCGATCCGCCGGAGCTGCATTGGACGATCGACCGGCGCATTCCACTCGCCCTTATCACCACGCTGCTCGTCCAGTTCGGTGGCTTCATCTGGTGGTTCTCCTCGGTTGAGTCCCGGCTCACCGTCAAGGAGCAGCGGTTGGCGCGCGTCGAGCAGCGGCTCGACGACGATCAACGGACGATCTCGGCCATCGTCGAGCGTTTGGCGCGAATCGAGGAGCGATCCAACGCCCAACTGGAATTGCTGCGCCGGATCGATACCCGGCTGCAGGAGCGGCGGCCATGACGGTGTTCGATGCCGCACTGCTGACGCTCTTTGCCGATCCCAACCTGGCCGAGGACGCGCTCTGGCGTCCGGGCGGAATGGGAGCGGGGCAGGCGATCAGGGTCATTCGGGTACAGCCTCAGCCGGTGGTCGATATCGGCGGCGCCAAGCTGGTGCAGGACGGCACGGTCTTCGACGTCCTGGCTGCCATCGCACCGGCCCTCGCGGAAAGGGACACTATCGAGGCAAACGGTCAGCTTTACCGCGTCCAGGCACCGCCCATGCCGACGATGGACGGTCGGGTTTATCGGCTCGACGTGGTGGCGATATGAAACTCGACGTCCGCATCGATGGCGATCTTGCCAAAATTCTGGCCGGTGAGGTGCGCACCGCCGAGGCGGCCGTCACGGCTGCCGTGCGCAAGACGGGCGAGGGTCTGAAGTCCGATCTGCGCTCGCAAGTCATGGGTGCGGGCCTTGGCCGACGCCTCGCCAATGCCGTCCGGCTCAACATCTATCCGGATCGTGGGGAGAGCCTGAGCACGGCGGCGTGGGTCTTTGCCCGTCCGGGGAAGGGTGGGCGCGGCGGTGCCGCCGACATCGTCGCTGTGTTTGAAGAAGGAACGCTGATCCGCCGCCAAGGCGGCCGGTACCTCGCGATCCCGACCGAGAATGTGCCCATGAAGGCCGGTGGCCGCCGCCGCATGACGCCGGACGATATGCAGAGCGCCACCAAATTCGGCGGCTTTGGCCGCGATCTGGAACTCGTGCCGACCAATCGTCCGGGCGTTCTGCTGCTGGTCTTGCCGGTGGTGCGGGCGACGAGCGGCAAGCGGCTGCGCCCGGCGACGGCGCGGCGCGTCAAGGCGGGACGAATTGTCGAATGGGTGACGATGTTCATTCTCGTGCGCCAGGTCCAGATGCCACGGCTTCTGGATTGGCGGGGACCCGCAGAAGCCTGGGCTGGCCGATTGCCCGATCAGGTGGTGAAGGAATGGGGGGCGCGGGAGAGGGTCAGCGAATAGTGGCGGCCGGGCGCTTCATTCGGCCGCCGTCGGCCAATGCCGGCGCGCCTTCTCGAGGTCATGCGCCGTTTGCAGGTTCATCCAGAATTCAGCGGAGACGCCGAAACGACGGGACAAGCGCAGCGCCGTGTCGGCGGTGATCGCCCGTTCGCCATGCAGGATCTCGGTAATCCTATTGGCAGGTACATCGATATCGCGCGCTAGTGCACGCGCAGAAATCGCCATAGGCGTCATGAACTCTTCGCGCAGAACCTCCCCCGGCGTTACGAGTGGCAGGCTCTGCCCGGCCGACTCGGCCGACAGGTCGATTTTGCCGGCGTCGAGATCGTCGCGGCTGATCAACTTGCTCTTCTTACCCATGCCTCGACTCCTCAATGATAGTCGACGATCTCGACTTCGTGCGCCGCTCCATCCTGCCAGATGAAGCAGAGCCGCCATTGATCGTTGATCCGGATGCTGTGCTGTCCGATCCGGTCGCCTTTCAGGGCCTCCAAGCGATTGCTTGGCGGCACCCGTAGGTCGTCGAGCCGGATCGCGGTGTCCAGCATTCTCAACTTGCGGCGCGCCACGGTCAGGATGCCCGAGGGAAAGCCCTTCGGTGCCTGACCGGTGAAAACGAGCGCCGTGCGTTTGCACCCGAAACTTTTGATCACCGGATGTTATGTATCGCATAACGGCCGGTATGTCAAGCATAACACCGAGAGTGTGGAAATGCCCAGTAAGCGCGAAGAAGTGCTGCAGGCGCTGCATGCCCGGCTGCAATCCGTGCCGCTGGTGAAAGTCGAACGGAACCGCCTGCGCCCCGAGCGGCTCCCGCCCGAGGGTCTGGTCATCCTGCGCGATGGCGATGTCGGCGAGCCCGAAATCCTGCTCTCGCCCTTGAGCTATGTCTGGACCCACGCGGCGCGGATCGAAGCGTTCTCGGGTGCGGCCGATCCCGATGGCCATCTCGACGATCTGCTCATGGCGATCGCCACGGCCCTCACTACCGATCCGACGCTCGGTGGGCTCGTCGATCTCATCGATGTCGGCGCGCCGGATTTCGATGCGGCGGCGCCCGAGGGCGGTCCCGACGTCAAGGCGGCGATCGTGTCGGTGCGGCTCATCTACGAGACCGTGCATCCGTTGAACTGAGTTCCTGGACATCCCGGTCACGCGGGATGTCCGATCCACACCATTCAAACTGAGAAAGGAGACCCGGCATGGCGCTCGGTTTCGGCGCAAACGCGCGTCTGCTTGCGGCCTTTGAAGCCACCTACGGAAGCCCGCCGACGGACAACTATCATCGGCTGGGCTTCTCCCGGTATGGCCTCTCGGCACGCCAACAGCTGATCGACAACGACTTGCTCGGTGAAGGCCGAGATCCGGCGCCGGCCGTGCTGGGTGCGCTCACCTGCGACGGCGAAGTCTCCGTCCCCTGCGATGCGCGCCAGGTCGGCTTCTGGCTGAAGGCCCTGCTCGGCGAACCGGCGACGACCGGCACGACCAATTTCACGCACACGTTCCAATCGGCCGCGTCCGTGATCCCGAGCCTTGCCTGTCAGGCCATCAATCCGGACGTGCCGCTGCGTCGAACTCATTTTGGTGCACGCGTCGATAGCTTCACGCTGCCGCTGCGCCGGGATGGTCTCACCACAGCGACGATGTCGCTCATCGCGCAGGGCGAGAGTGCCGACAATGCCGATCGCGATTTGTCGCCGACGACCTATCCGCCGCTGCGCTTCGGCTCCTTCCAGGGCACCGTTCGTCGTGACGGTTCGGCACTGGGCCGCGTCGTCTCGGCCGAGATCGTCTACCGCAACGGGCTCGACCGCATCGAGACGATCCGCTCGGACGGTCTGATCGACAGCGTCGAGCCGACCGTGGCGGCCTGCACCGGCAATGTCGTCGTGCGCGTCGATGGCACGACGCTGATCGATGCGGCGATCGCCGGCACGCCGATGGAACTCGAGTTCGGCTATGTGCGCGATGCCAATACGAGCCTGATCTTCACGGTGCATGAGGCGGTGCTGTCGCGGCCTTCCGTGCCGATCGAAGGCCCCGCCGGCATTCAGGTCACGTTCGAGTTTCGCGGCGCCAAGGATCCCACGCTCGGCCGCATGCTTACCGCCATCCTCAAAAACGACATCGCCGCTTATGGAGCCACGCCATGATCCGCCTTGGTCTCAAATCCGAGCCCTATTGGCTCGACCTGCTGCCCGGCGTGCGGATCAAGGTCCGCCCGTTCGGCACAGCAATCTTCTTCGCCGCACAATCGGCCATGGTTCGGGTCGATACGAAAGGCGAGGAAGCCTCGGAGGTCATCGACGCCCTGCGCGGTGTCGCTTTCATCAAGGCGCTGGCGCGGCTCTCCATCCTCGAATGGGAGGGGGTGGCCGACGCGAAAGGCGAGCCCGCTCCGGTATCGCCGGACGCGGTCGATGCGTTGATGGAAATCTGGCAGGCGGCGGCCGCCTTCGAGCGCATCTATGCCCGGCCGATTTCGGAGATCGAAACCGAAAAAAACGGCTGAGCGCCCGCGCCGAATGGCATTTCGGCGGCGGGCCGGACTATTGCGCCGCTTGCCCCGAGCGCTGCCGGGAATGTCCCTATGACCGCGAAGTCCCGGCGACCGCCGAGGGCTGGGAGGTCTGGGATCTTCTGGAGCGCTGTGCCGGCCAGTTGCGCATGGGGCCGATGGGCCCGGTCGGGCTCGATTTCGGGGCGGTGTTTCTCATGGCTGATGCGCTTGGCGTGAGCCGACCGGCGCTTGCCGAACTTTTGCCTGCCGCAGAAATCGGCCTGATGCGCGGCATTACCAAGCGAAGCGACAAGAAGGACGATGGCCAACCGTAACATCTCGGTCCGACTGCAGGTCGATGGCGGACGCTTCAAGGCCGAACTGGTCGAAGCGGGGCGCACCGGCCAGCAGGCGCTGAAGTCTATCGAGACGGCGGCGCAGGAAGCGGGTGCGGCCCTCGAAAAGACCGGCGCCTCCGCGCAGAAGGCCGACCGGGAGCAGGAGAAGCTTGCCCGTTCCGCCGAACGGTTGAAGCGGCAATATGCTCAAGGCTATCAGGCGACTCAGGAACAGGGCCGCGCCACCGATCTTTTGGGCAAAGGTCTGCTGACGCAGGCCGAGCATGCCAGCGTGCTCGAAGGCATCGGACGAAAGTATCTGGTCGCCAATGCCAACGCCCGGACGTTTGGGCAGACCGTCGAGCAGCAGGGCCAGCGCACGCGCATCACGGCCCAGCAGATGGCGCAGCTGCAGCCGCAGCTGAACGACATCTTCACGACCCTGACGACGGGCATGAGCCCGTTGACGATCGCACTTCAGCAGGGTCCGCAGATTACGCAGATCTTCGGCGGGATCGGTGCCACATTCCGCGCCATTCCGCCGGTCGCACTCGGCGCGGCGGCGGCTTTGGCGGCGGTTGGCATCCCGCTCGGCATCATTCTGTCGCGCGCCTTCGATCTTGCGGCGCAATCGCGCACGTTCAACGTGGCATTGGCCGCGATGGGTCGCCAGGGGCAGACGACCGCCGAGCAGCTCGGCGAGCTGGTCGAAAAACTGCGAGATGTCGGAGTGGCGCGCGATGAAGCCCGCACGGCCATCGCCACGCTGGTCCGCACGCCCAATCTATCGGCCGGTGAAATCCCCCGGCTGGCCAGCATGGCGCCGGATCTGGCGGCGGCGACGGGGACGACTGCGAGCGACGCGGCGCGCCAGCTCGCTGAATTCGCGACCGGTGGCTACGACGCCATCATCAAGCTGGATCGGGCGCTCAACGGCTTCCTGAACCCGTCGCAGCGCGAGAATATCCGCCTGCTCACGCAGCAGGGCGAGCGCACTCAAGCCTACCGGATCGCGATCGACGCGCTGCAGGAGCGCATTCGCGGCCTCAACGACCAGGCGCTATCGCCGACCCAGAAATCTCTCAACGAGATCGGGCGTGCCTGGGACCGGCTGGTCGACAATCTCGCGCGGGGTGCGGTCGGGCGCGTCACGCTTCAGGTCGTTGAAGGCGCCATCAGTGGGGCTGCCAATCTGGTTGCTCCATCGCAGCCGCGCGTCCGCGATCCTCTGGCGGACGCGGCGAATGCGCTCGAACAGGCCGTCGAACGCCTCGACCGGCTCAACCGCGAAACCCGCCTCTATCGGGATCCGAATGCGGAAGTCTTCATCCCCGGCTTCAGCTTCGGCTCGCCCAATGCCGTCCGCGCTCAACTGCAAAGCCAAGTCGATGCGGCGCGCGCCGAACTGGAGCGGCTTCAGCAGGCGACCGAACGGGCGCAAGTACAAGCCCAGGCGGCAGCTGCAGCCCGCACACCTCCCGCGCCCGAGCCGATGCGGATCGGCGAGGAGACTGCGCGGCAGATCGCGGACCTCGAGCGACGGCAACGGGTCTATGACGCGACACCTGCGCGTCGGCCGATCATCGAAGCCGAAATCCAGGCCGAGACGATCGCGCGCGAGCGCAATCTCAATGCGCTGGAAGCCGAAGCCCTCAAACGGCGCATGGTGGCCGATGCCGCCGCCCAACAGCGCCAGCAGTACCAGGACCAAACCCGCGAACTGGACATCCAGTCCCGGGCGACGCTCGCCGTCGCCGACGCCTATGGGCAAGGGCAGGCCGCCGTCATCCGGGCGGAAGCCACACGCCAGGCAGCACTGGAAGGCTATCGCAGCGGTGTCGATCAAACCTCCCGCGCCGAGGACATCCTGCGCGGGCGGGTGGTCGAAAGCGCCGAGGCGCAAGCTCGCGCGGCGTTTCAGGCGGAACTCGCGGCCCAAAGCGCGCGGCGTCTGGCCGAGGCGGAGGCACAGGGCACCGCCTCCGTTCAACGGGCCGAAATCGCCGAGCGGTCGCTCGCCGCGACCCGCGACGCCCGGGCTGCCTTGTCTCTCGCAACAGGGGCAGCCGAAGAGCGGCTCCGGGCATCGATCGATGCGACGACGCGGGCCATTGAAGCGCAGGCCGCCGCTGAGCGCGCCCGGCAATTGGCGCGAGAGCGACGCACGGCGTCGAATGATCTCGATATCGCGGAGCGCGAGGCACAGGCCGCGCGTCTCAGCGATCCCTCTCAGCGTCGTGCGGCGGAGCTCGCCATCGAGCGCGAGAAGCGCATGCAGTCCATGCGCGAGCGGTTGGGCGGGGTCGATAGCCAGATCCTCGAAGCGCAGGATTCGGCGGCGGCATTCAGGGAGCAGGCGCGCTACTTCAGCGAAATCCGCGACCAGGCCAAAAGCCTGTCGAGCGACATCTCGAACTTCCTCGTCGATGGCTTCGCAAACGCCGGCAAGGCGGGCAAGAGCGTCTTCAGCAATCTCGCCGAAGGTGCTGTCGGTCTGTTCCGGCGCATGGCGGCGCGGATCGCCGCGACCCTGATCGAGCAGAAATTCATCCTGCCGATCACGACCCAGATCGTTGGCGCCTTCCCGAACCTGTTCGGTGTCGTCGCCCCGCAGGCGGCGGCTTCGGCAGGCGCGTCGGCAGCCGCCAGCACGGGGGCGGGTTTCTTCGAGAGCATCGGCAACTGGTTTTCTGGTCTGTTCGGAGCGGGCCATGATGGTGCGCTCGTCGGTATCGCGCCCTCGCACACGCGCATGGTGGCGCTCGGCGCCTTCGCCGGCGCTGGACGTTTCCATGCCGGCGGCATGTTGGGCTTGCGACCTGACGAGGTGCCCTTCCTGGGGCTGCGCGGCGAGGAGGTTCTGACCCGCAACGATCCGCGTCACCGGTGGAACCTCGATCGTCGCGATCGGGTGCTGCCGTCGTCGCCCTCCAATGACGTGGCGGTGAATGTCTACGACATGCGCATCGGCCGCGACCAGCCGCCAGTGCGCACGGAGCAGCGGCGCGGTGCCGACGGCCGACGCGAGATCGCGGTCTTCATCGAGGACAAGATCGAAGAAGCCATCCGCAGCGGCAGGCTCGATCGCGCGCAGGGCGAGACCTATGGCTCGCGGCGCATGACCAAGCGGGTCTGATCCATGTCGAACCTCGTCTGGCCGAGCAGCCTGCCGCAGAGACCGACGGTCGGCGGCTATCAGGAGCGGTTTGCCGAGACCGTGCTTCGCACGGCGATGGATGCCGGTGCGGCCAAGCTGCGCCGGCGGTTCACGGCGGCTCCGCGTCAGATCGAACTGACCTTTCGGATGACCGCAGCACAGGTCGCGGTGCTGCGGAGCTTCTATGAAGAAACCACCGGTGGCGGCGCGCTTCCGTTCGACTGGGTTCATCCGCGTGAAGGCGGTGTTGCGGAGTACCGCTTCATGGAAGCGCCCCGTGTGTCGGCCGCAACCGCCGTTCTTTTCTCGGTCTCGTTGAAACTGGAGCAGATGCCGTGAGGACGATTTCGCCTGCGGCGACGCGGGCCGGGCATGCCGATGCGACCGACAAGGTCTGGCTGGTGCTCCTGGAGATCACCGCGAGCGGAATCAGTTCACCGATCCGCGTCGTCAACGACAATGTCGATGTCGTGCATCAGGGCTGGACCTTTATCGGCTATCCCTTCGAGGTCGAGCTCCCGCCTGAAAGCCAGGACCGGCCGATGATCGCCCGGATCCGGATCGACAATACCGAGCGGCTGATCGTCGACGAGGTGCGCACCATCGCGGAGCCGCCGAGCGTCACGCTGCGGGTCGTGCTCGCCGACCAGCCCGATGTGATCGAGGTCGAATATGCCGGGATGCGGCTGCGCAACGTGACCTGGGATGCGGGCGAGATCTCCGGCGACCTCGTCTACGAAGACATTCTCTCCGAGCCGGTCTGCGAGCAGATGACGCCTGCGCGTTTTCCGGGAGCGTTTTGATGTCGGAGCTTCCCGATTGGGCCGGCATGTATGTCGGTCTGCCTTTCAAGGAAGGCGGGCGCGATCGACAGGGCCTCGATTGCTACGGGCTCCTGCGTCTCGTGATCAATGAACGCTTCGGCGGTGCTATCCCCGAATACGAGGGCATCGCTTACCGGCCAGGCCACGACCGCGATCTGCTTGCCGCCTTGATGGACGAGCGCATCCGTCTTTGGACGCCCGTCCCTATGGGCAGCGAGAGGCCGGGTGACGGCGTGTTGCTGCGCGTGATGGGCCGACCCATCCATGTCGGTGTCGTCGTGGCGCCGGGCTGGATGCTCCATATCGAAAAGGACTGCGACAGCGTCCTCGAACGCTTCGATGCGGGCTCCCGCTGGGAGCGCCGCTTGCTCGGGTTCTACCGCCATGCCGCTTGATGGATTGCAGATCGAGATGCCGATCCGCTGGACGCTGGTCGCGCGCCCGTTCTCGACGGATCGGGAGGAGCGGTCTGCACCTGCGGGCTTGAGCCTCGCGCAGATGCTCGAAGCCTCCGACCTGCCGCAGCGCTACTGGCCCTACCTGCAGGTCTTCGTCGACGACGAGGAAGTGCCCCGCCACTGGTGGGCACGGGTGCGCCCCAAATCCAACGCTCGGCTCTTCGTGCGGGTCAACGCCATGGGCGGCGGCGGGGGCGGGGGTGGCAAGAACCCGCTCGCCATCATCGGCGCCATCGCGGTCATCGCCTTCGCGGCATGGGCAGCACCGGCTCTGACGGCAGCCCTGTTCGGGGTCGAGGTCGCAGCGGTCAATGCGGCCGGAGTCTTCACGGCGATGGGGCTCACCAAGTTCGTCATCGCGGGCGCCATCACCATGGTCGGCTCGCTCCTCGTCAATGCCATCGCGCCCACGCCGAGTCCCGCAGTACGGGGAGCGGAAGCCACCGGTCTGTCGGCGCCCGCTTATGCGATTACGGGGACGTCCAACCGGCTCAATCCCTATGGCGCGATCCCGCGCGTCTACGGAACACGGCGTCTGTTCCCGGTCCTGGCGGCAAAGCCCTATACCGAGACGGTCGGTAACGAGCGCTACATGCGGCTCTTGCTGCTGGTCGGCTATGGCCCCCTGAAGATCGAGGACATCCGCGTCGGCGCCACGCCGATCTCGGCCTTCGACGGCGCCGAGGTCGAAATCCGCGAGGGCTGGGAGAACGACGCGCCCATCACGCTATATACCCAGCGTATCGAGGAAGACCCGCTTTCCATTGCTCTCACGGCAGCGGGTGGCTGGCGCACGATCAACTCGCGTCCCGGCGCGCGCGAAATCAGCCTCGATATCTCCTTCGATCGTGGGCTCGCCTTCTACAACGATCAGGGCGGGCGCTCGAACGCGACGGTCGAGTTCGACGCCGAGTATCGCGCGGTCGGGAACGATGCCTGGAGCGCCATCCCCTGGAAGTCGGGCGGCGATGCGGGCTTCGAGACGGCCGGCAAGATCGCGATCACGGAGGCGTCGTCCTCGCCGGTGCGTCGTGGCGGGCGTTTCGACCTGCCGGAAGCCGGTCAGTATGAAGTGCGGCTGCGTCGAACGACGGCTGACGCGACCGGTCCGCGTTTGATTGACAGTGCAACGCTCTCGGCATTGCGCTCGATCACCAACGATCCGCCGGTCACAATGAGCGGGCTCGCCATGGTGGCGTTGCGGCTCAAGGCCTATGAGCAGATCAACAACCAGCTGCAGCAGATCAGCTGCCTGACGTCGTCTTATCTCGAAGTCTGGGATGGCGCTGCCTGGTCCTGGCAGCTTTCGCGCAATCCGGCATGGGCCTATTGCGACATCCTGCGCCGGCGCGGCCGTGCGCGGTTGATGAACGATGAGCGTATTGACCTGCCGGCGATCCGCGCCTGGGCCCAAGTCTGCGATGCTGTTGCACAGGATGGCCAACCCAAATGGACCTTCGATGGTGTGGTCGAGGGTGGCTCCGTCGTCGAGGCGCTGCGCGATATCGCGGGCCATGCCCGGGCGCGCTACGGCATCCGCGATGGCAAACATTCGGTCGTGCGCGATGTGCCGCAGAGCGTGCCGGTGTTGCACATCACGCCGCGCAACTCCTTCAACTACACCGGCCGCAAACAGTTCATCGATCTGCCGCACGCGCTGAAAGTCCGCTTCGTCAATCCCGACAAGGATTGGCAGGAGGACGAGCGCATCGTCTATGCCGATGGCTATAGCGCTGCGAATGCCGAGCGCTTCGAGACCGTCGACATGATGGCTTGTATCCGCTCCGAGCAGGCGTGGCGCGAGGGGCGCTACCATCTCGCCGTCGCCCGGCTTCGTCCCGAGACCCACGAAATCTATCAGGATGTCGAGGCGCTGCGGGCGACCGATGGCGATCTCGTCATGTTCGCCCATGACGTCATCCTGGTCGGACTGGCATGGGGCCGGGTCAAAGGCCTGATCGTCACGGACGACATGGTGACCGGCCTGCGGCTCGACGAGCTGGCGCCAATGGCGGCCGGGAAGACTTACGCGTTGCGGATCCGGCGTGCTGACGGCGCCAGTCAGGTTCTGCCCTTGGTTACTGCACCGGGGGACAGCCGCGATGTGACTCTTGCGACCGCGCTGCCGGAAAGCCTGGCACCCGAGCCGGGCGATCTGTTCCAGTTCGGGGAATCGGGCCGCGAGGCCGCCCCCATGCTGGTGAAGGGCATCGAGCCCGGCCCGAACCTTTCGGCCAAGCTGATCCTGATCCCGGCCGCACCCGGCGTGCATGAAGCCGACACCGGATCGATCCCGCCATTCGACAGCTACATCACGCGACCGGCGCAGATCGAATTGGTCCGCCCGCCCGTGCCGGTCGTCTGGTCGGTGGTGTCGGACGAGACCGTGCTGGTGCGAGGCCCGGACGGGCGATCGAGTCCGCGTATCGTCGTGCGCCTCTATCCGCCCACGTCCGACGCTCTCAATCCACCTGACGGGATCGAAATCCGTTACCGCCAATCGGGCAGCAGCAGCCCTTGGTCTGCAGTACCCACCCAGCCAGCCGATTCGCTGGTGTTCGGCGTGCAGCCGGTCGAGGACGGCGTCACCTACGATCTGCGCCTGCGCTTCGTCGGCCGCACCGGGATCGCGTCGGACTGGACGGAAATCGCCGGGCATCTGGTGGTAGGCCGGACGACACCCCCGCCGGCAGTCGTGGGCTTTGCCGCCGAGCGTCGCGCGGACGGGGTGCAGCTCAGTTGGGAGCCGGTTTCGGCGCTCGACCTCGTCGGCTACGAAATCCGCGACGGCGCTTCTTGGGATGCCGGGACGGTCGTCACCACCCGGCATCGTGGAACGACGCTGTTCGTGGCACTCGCCGATGCCGCCGAGCGCATCTTCTCCATCAAGGCAATCGATGAAGTGGGGCTGTTGAGCCCGACGGCGTCGAGTGTCTCGGCTGCAGTGGCGCCACCGGATGGCGTGACGGCGTTCGATGTGGTGCCGCAGGGCGACCACGTCCGGGCATCGTGGGAGCCGGTCGAGGGCAGCGGTGTTGAATACGAGATGCGGGCCGGGCTCACCTGGGGCACCGGGCGCTTCGTTGGCCGGGCGGCCGGCAACCATCTCGTCGCACTTTGGCCGATCCGCGACGCCACGGACGAGACGTTCTGGATCAAGGCGGTGTCGCCCGCGGGCCTCTACAGCGACATGGCCGCCTATGCCACCACGCGGCTCGCACCACTCACCGGGCGCAACGCCATCCTGACCAGCGACCGCCAAACGCTGAACTGGGCGGGCGTGACCCAAGGCATGGAAGTGATCGGCGGCAATCTGCTGGCGCTCGCGCGCACCGGCGGTGCCAACCTGCCGCGTGGCGAGTATGTCTTCCCGGTCGATCTCGGTCGGACGTGGCGGGCGCGCAACTGGCTGGAGGTGCGCATCGCCACAGTACCGGCCGACGACCTGACCTGGGATGTGGCCGCCTTCCGCTGGGATGACACCGAAGCCACTTCCGCCTGGCTGCCGCTGGGCGATGTCGATGGGGCCACGGTGCGCACGCAAATCGCGGTCGAGGCCTCGCTTGCCAATGACCTGATCGAAGGCTTCCGGCTGGCCGGCAACGTGACGGGCGTCAAAGGCATGGCGGCAACCCAAGCAGCGAATCTTGGCTATGCGCCGGCGCGATTCGATCAGGGATTGAAGGTCGGCGGTGGCACCAAGGCGGCGTGGCCGGTGAACATCCCCTTGGAGTTCTCGACCACCTTCGATGTTCGGCTCGATACGCTGCTCGACGAGCCGATCGTCTATCTCGCACTCACCGGTACGGCCGGGACCTTGCGCCTGATCTGGTCGCCCGACATTGGCGCGTTCGCCCTGGAAGATGACCAGGGACGCCGGGTGGTCGCTTCGCTCGTTCGCCGCGCCGGAGACCTGGTGACCTTCGGGATTTGCCAGACGCCAACCACGCGCCGTTTGTTCGCCGCATCGATCCAGACGGGCGTCATCGCGTCGGGCGCAGAGCCCTTCACGCCGCTCGGCGCTTTCACCGGCGCGCAGCTTCACCCCGCATAGGAGAACATCATGAAGATCGGCATTGCCGACCTTCTGGCCCTGCTGGGCCGGAAGGCGGAAGGAGACCGCTTTTGCCTGCACGGACGCATGGAAGCCCGGCTGATCAAGCCGGACGGCACCGCGATCCTGCGGGTCAAGGACAACCTGATCGTCGACGCAGGTTTCAGCTTCGTGGCACAGGCAATCGGCGCATCCTCGGGGCGCCCCGGTGTCATGAGCCATATTGCCGTGGGGACCGGTGTCACGGCCGCAGCGGCGGGCAACACGGCGCTGCAGACCGAGATCGCACGCAAGGCCGCGACCTTCTCGCACACGGTGGGCACCAAGGTCTTCCAGTTCGAGGCGACCTTCAATCCCGGCGAGGCGACGGGCGCGATTACCGAGGCCGGCGTTCTCAACGCATCCTCCGCCGGCACCATGCTGGATCGTGTGGTCTTCGCCGTGATCAACAAGGGTGCCGACGACACGCTGACCCAGCGCTTCACCTTCACGATGAGCTGACGGAAGTGGCGGTTGAAGTCGTCACCACGCCCGGCGCCGATTATCTCTGGAGCGGATCGCCGTTCGCTTGGGACAGCGCCGAAGGCGGCAAGACCTGGGCCGACGCTTCGGCGACCAGCTTCGTCGCCACCGAAAGCGGTGCGCTGAGCCTGTCGGCGCTCGAAGCCCGGCTACCCTTGGCGGTTCGTACCGATGCATTCGTAGTCGGCGACGCCCGCCAACAAACGGCGATCGCTGCCCGCGCCGAAGTGCTGGCGATGGCCGAGACCTATATCGATCTGATCGCCTTCGTTCTAAAGATCGCGGAGTCCTTCGCCATCGCCGAAGCCGCGCCAAAGCAGATAGTGCCGACGCCCGCCGTTGAGAGGTTTGGGATCGGGGGTGTCGCCGATCGTTTGGCGCTTCGAGCCGTCGCCGAGTTGCTCGGGATCATCGACGCGCGGGTGGGAGCGGCACAGCGGGCATCGCTGGAATCCGTGTCGTTCGCCGATCTCCCCGAACGGTTCGCGGTCAAGCCGAGCCTGTCGAGTCTCGGGCTGACGGAAGCGCGCCGTGCCATCGCGCAGCCGGACGCGCACCAGTCCCTTGCACTTTCCGAGACCTATAGCGATCTGATCGGCTTCATCGTCCAGATCGCCGAAGCGCTCTCGGTCGTCGATCGCGTATCCGCCGCAGTGGTTCACCTGGCCCCCGAACGGCTCGAAGTTCTGGATCGCGTCTTGCGGGCCAGCGAGGCGGTCATCGCCGATCTCGCATTTCGGTCGACGCCGCTCGACGCGGACAGTTTCGCGGCGCTTGTCGCCGAGAGCCGACCGCTCGGCTACGGCCCGTTCCGCGATCTCACGCCGGGCGACTACGAATATGCCCGAGCACTCGTGCGTCTTTCCCTCGAAGCGCCGAGCACGACCGGCAGCCGCGTGGCGCTGGCCGAAGCCCGGCTCAATATCGATGTTCCCGATGTCCGCGACCGGGGAACGGTCGCCGTGCCAATCGGTGGCACCGTTGTTCCGTTTGCCCGGTCCTTCAATGCGCCGCCCGAAGTGCAGGCGACTTTCAAGGGTGGCGCCGTCCTGGCCGTGCCGCAGATCGGCACGATCACGACCACCGGCTTCCAGCTCTCGCTCATCAATCCTGACACCCTGGCTTCCGTCGCCGGCAATGCGAGCTGGTCAGCCGAAGGCTACTGAACGAGGTTTTCAATGGCACAGACCTATCCCGATATCCCGGCAACCAAAGCGGTCCGGGATAGCCGCCAGGACATTCTTGATCGGGACGAAGCCGTCCGGTCGGCCTTCTCCGGCACGACGTTTCCGAGCGCCAATCTCGTCGTCGGCATGTTCTGCTTCAGGACCGATCTCGGGCAGATCTACGAGCTGACGGCAACGTCGCCCGTCACCTGGACACGTATCCCGCTGGGGGTGCCAGTACCACTGGCGCAGGGTGGTACTGGGGCGTCGGATGCCGCGACGGCCCGAACCAACCTTGGACTCGCGGCACTTGCCGTGAAGAACACGGTCGCAGCGGCCGATATCGACAACGCCGCTGTCCAGACCGCGAAGCTGCAGGATGCGTCGGTCACCACGGCGAAGATCGCTGATGGCCAAGTGACGACCGCCAAACTCGCCGATGGGCAGGTGACGACGGCGAAGCTCGGCGACGCGCAGGTCACGACCGCCAAGCTCGCCGATGGGGCCATCACCAGCGCCAAGATCGCCGACGGCACGATCGCCACCGCCGATCTGGCGGCCCAGACCATTACTGATATCCGCGCCGGTGTGGATGTCAGCACCCGGGTTGCCAAGTCCGGGGACACCATGACCGGCTCGTTGACGGCACCGGGGCTGGTTTCGACCGGCAATGTTCGCTCCGGAGCTACCGGCGACAATGCGCGCGCGACGGGCTTCGTGATCGCGGACGGCACCGATATCGGCGAACTCAATCGCAGCAACCAATACTTCGACGACCGTGCCAACAACTGCACCGGCTATCTGCCGAACGGCAATTGCTTCGGCAACGCCCAATGGACGCCGCCCAACGGGAACTGGTGGACTTGGGGCTTAGGCTTCGGTCCGGGCAATCCGAGCGGCTTCGATTTCGCGGGCGGGTCGAGCGTCAGTTACGCGGCGGTTTCGGTCGGCTTTGTCTATGGCGGCTATGCGCTAGCGGCCGACGAGATCGGCGGCGGTGAATACCGGCGCCCCTACAACAACTGCAATTGCGGCGGCTTCAATTGCTACTCGAACTGCAATTGCAACTGCGCATGTGCCTGCGACTGCAATTGCGCCTGCGGCGATGGTTGAGGAGATAGGCCGTGATCAAACCTTTCAATCGCCACTTCTTTGATTTGCCGCTTCGTCTTCTCGTCGTCGTCAGGCGCGACAGCCGGAAGGTCACCTGCCGCACGCTGAGAGAGGTCGGAAAGCCGAACCCGAGTGCAGCACCCATCACCGAAGAGGAAGCCCAGCGGCTGGTGGCGGGACATGGTTCGACGTGGCCGACAGTCTTGTTTCCGGGTCGTCCGATAGCGGGCGAACTCCTCAGAACAGACCTCGCGGACACGGTCTTCGAAGAACTGGGCGGTGTCTGCCTCGACCTCGATGGGATGCTGGGTCGGGGCGAGTGGTCCGATCGCGCCAACTGGATTTTTCCACTCGATCAGGCGGGTGTGCCGCAGGCGCCCTTCAACCGCTTCGTCTCGACCCGAGAGACGAAGGCGCGCACACCGCGCTTGCTCGAAATGTTGGGCCGAAACTGCGCCCTGCAGATTTACGTCCCCTTTGCGAGCTGCGATTTCGACGACTGCAGTTTCAGCGTGGCGCTGCATCGTGACTTCGGCATCGTCGGCAATCTCGATCCCGGCATCGAGGTCACCTATGCGGATGTGCTCCGGGGCGCTCAGAAGCCGTTTGCCGAGATCGCCCTTTCGACCAACACCATCGATCTGGCGCCCGATGCCTATGGCACTTTGACGGCGCAGCTCGTGGATGGCGCAGGCAAGGCGATTCGCGACGCCGATGCCGAGCTCTATCTGGAGCCGACCGGCGGCTATCTGCCTAAGCAGCGCATCGCCACCGAGAAGGGAAAGGCGAAGTTCCGGGTCGGCGCATTAGGGCTGGAGGTCGGCGACTCATTCAGGGTGAAGGTCGGCTTCCGGCATTTCACGAGCGTCGCCGAATTGACGGTGCGCGTGGTCTGAGCCGCCATGCTCAATATCTTCCTCGGCTATGCCTGCAATTTCTCGTGCAGCTACTGCCTCCAGGAACTCGATGCGCCCGATGCGGTACGGCAACGTCACCCGATCGAGCCCTTCATCGAGCGTGTCGTGCCTTTCGTCCGAGAGAAAGGGATCAAGCGGATCGACTATTGGGGCGGCGAGCCGCTGCTCTATTGGCGCGAGATCAGCGCCATTCATACGGCGTTCGAGCGGGCGGGCCTGGCTTTCGACTTCGTGCGCATCACGACCAACGGCAGTCTGCTAGCACCGGACTTCATTGGGCCGATGAACGACTGGAGCTTCTACGTCGTCGTCAGCGATCATGGCGAGTTCGGCCAGCCGGCATGGGACATGGTGCGCAGGCTCAAGCGGTCGAGCATTTCCTTTCTGTTCACCGCCGAGAACCCGGTCATCTGGCCGCTGTTCGAGAAGCTCGACCGGCTCGAAGCGGAATATGGCCGGCCGTTCTGGCCCTATGCCCATTGGGTCCGCACGACCAGGGGATGCGCGCCACGTTACTGGTTCACGCCCGAGAGTCTCGACCGCCATGTCGAGCATCTCTGGGAGCTGGCGCGGATGCGGCTGGCGGGCCACCGGCATGCCAGCCTGTTCTTTGACGGCCATCTCGATGAATGGCGGCGTGGTTTGGCGCGCGCGGCGACTCCCGTCGAGCCGTTGTGCCATAGCGCCAGCCATTTGTCAGTCGATCTCGCCGGCAACCGCTATGCCTGCCACCACAGTGTGAAACGCGGTTTTCGAACCGGTCATCTCTTCGACGAGACCGGGCCGCGAGATCAGATCGAGCAGGCGGCACTCGATCACGCTTGGCGCTGGGTGAAAAGCGCCGAGTGCCAAGCCTGTCCGGTGCGCTCCTGGTGCCGGGGCAATTGCCATCTGTCCCAGACCCACGAACTCGACTGTCGGCTGTCCCGCGAGAAGTATCGGGTCTTTGCCTGGCTCGACGAACAAGAGAACGGCGCGCTCGCGCGCAATCAGATCAAGGTGCCCTGACATGACCGAAACCCTCGAATACCGGCTCGCGATGGCGGGCCGGAACGGATACGCGCGCGCGCTGCTCTACCGTCCGCACAGCTCGGAACTTCGCTGGGAAGATACCGGCGAGCCCGTCGATCTGCGGGCGGTCGGCACGGGATACGACCCGTCGCCGCCGGACTGGATGCCTGCGGAGCCCGTGTCTCCGGCGAATCCGGGGCGAAAAAGCCGCGACATCCGCGTGCTGAAAATTCAGATGGGGCTCAAGTGCAACTACGCCTGCACCTACTGCAATCAGGCATCCCAGCCCCACGAGATCCAGGGCGACATGGGCGATGTCCAGTCCTTCCTGCGCCGCCTGCCGACATGGTTCGACGGCGGCAAGACGGGCGATGGCAGTGGCGTTCGCATCGAATTCTGGGGTGGCGAACCGCTGGTCTACTGGAAGACGTTCCGCGTGATTGCGGGCGCGCTGCGATCCGCCTATCCCAATGCCCGCTTCAATGTCATTACCAACGGTGCGCTGATCGACGACAACAAGATCGAGTTTTTGGACAAGCTCGGCTTCGGCGTCGGCATCAGCCACGACGGCCCGGCCATGAGATATCGCGGGCCGGACCCGCTCGATGACCCCGATCAGCGCGCCGCGATCCGCAAACTCTACGACCGTCTGCGCCCCTGGGGTCGGATCGGGTTCAACTGCGTGCTGCACAAACACAATACGTCGCTGGCTGCAGTGCGGCGGCATATCGCCGAGCGTCTGGGCGTGCCGGTCGATGACATCCCGCTCACCACCGAGGAAATCCTGCTGCCCTACGATCATGGCGGTGTCGTCCTGTCACCCCAGACCGAGGGCGAGCATCGCGCCTATCTGGAAGCGGTGTTCTGGGAGGCGGTGCGCGGCGAGAGCATGCCGGTCTCGACCTTGCGCTCGAAGATCGAGGAGTTCTTCCGTTCGATCGCGCAAGCGCGGCCCGCATCCTCTCTCGGCCAGAAATGCGGCATGGACCGGCCGACCGATCTGGCTGTCGATCTCAAGGGCAATGCCCTGACCTGTCAGAACACGAGTGCCGCCACCAAGCACCGGATCGGTTCGATCGAGGCGTTCGAGGATATTCGCCTGACGACCGCGCATCACTGGTCGACGCGCGCCGAGTGCCAGAGTTGTCCGGTGCTGCAGCTTTGCCAGGGGGCCTGTCTCTTCCTCGAAGACGGACTGTGGCGGCAGGCCTGTGACAACAGCTTCACCCACAATCTCGCCGTCCTCGCGGCATCCCTCTACTGGCTCACCCGGCTCGTCCTCGTCGAAATCGAGGGCCCGGTCATGCGCCGTGACGGTCTGCCGACCCGTATCCCCGTGATCACGCTGCCGGCGGAACTCGCCGCCGCCTGACCCCGCCGCCATCGCGGCGGCATTCATCCCAGGAGAACGACCATGACTGCCTCGATCGCTCGAGGCCGCGCGCTGCCGCGCGGCATTCGCAACCACAATCCCGGCAATCTGCGCCGGTCCGCCGATCCCTGGCAGGGTCTAGCCGCCGAGCAGACGGATTCGGAGTTCTTCCAGTTCGTCTCCGCCAAATGGGGCATCCGGGCGCTTGCGCGGACGCTGATCGCCTACCAGGACAGGGTCGGCCTCAAGACCATCAAGCAGATGATCGGTCGCTGGGCGCCGCCGAACGAGAACGATACCGGCGCCTATGTGCGGGCGGTGGCCGCAAGCGTCGGAGTGGGACCGGACGAAGAGATCGACGTGCATGACTACGCGATCCTGCGGCCGCTCACCTTGGCGATCATCCGCCACGAGAACGGGCAGCAGCCCTACACCGATGCCGAAATTGACGCCGGACTTGTCTTGGCTGGTGTTGAGCCCCCGCAGCGACCACTGGCGCAAACGCGCACCGTGCAAGGCGGACAAGTTGCCGCCGGCGCCACGGTCCTCGGGCTGACGGCCGAGGCTGTTCGCCAGGTCGAGCCCGCGATCCCGTTGCTGCAATCGCTGCTTCAGGTGGCGCCGTGGGTGGTTGGCGCCGCCGCGCTCGCCGGCATCGCCTACATGATCTGGGCGCGCATCGATGATCGGCGCAGGGGGCTCCGGTGATCACGATCATCGGCCGACTGCTCGCCCCCTATGCCCTCAAGCTTGCGGGGTTCTTTGCAATCATCGGCGCCGTCGCCGCGATCCTACTCGGCGCGCGCCAGGCCGGGCGCAATGCGGAGCGTGTCGAGCGCATGCGCAGAACCATCGAGGTGCAACGTGAACAGTTGGATGCCGCGTCTCGCCGTCCTCGTGATCGCGACGAGCTTGCTCGCCGGATGCGCGACGGCTCGTTCTGAAGGGGGAGGATGCCCGCCAGTGCCGGCCTATAGCGGAGAGTTCCTGGCTAGGGCAGCTGTGGAGCTGGAGGGGCTGCCGCCTGGCGCGGCAATCGAGCAGATGCTCGCCGATTACCAGGTAATGCGGGATCAGGCTCGGGCATGTACGAATGCAGTGTTTTAACCTACTAACTCAATGACCTGATTGCCGGCACTGTCCGCCCGCATCTCAAGTGCGCTGCATTTGGACAGGAGGTAGGCCGTCGAGCCACCGAGAATAAACGGGTAGATAGTCGGGCTAGACTCTATGCTCGCCACAGGGAGCGCACGTCCGTTATACCTTAGGCATGCCTCCGCGAGCCAAGCAGCAACTGCGGAGCCTTTCAGATCCATCGCCTTCTTGCGTTCGATCCGCTTGCCTTTGTCTGTGCGTTCGATGGCACCCCAACTGGCCTGCGACTGCAGAACCATGTTTGTCATCCGACGAGTGCCTTCTCGTTCGCCGTAGATCTCGGCCATTCGCCGGTGAATTTCTGCCGATGTGCAGTCGCCCTGAAGCGTTGTGAGTCGGCCAACAATCTCCGCCACCTTTCCGAAGAAGGGGTATGTGGCGAGCGCCATACCCCATGTGAGTGCTGGCACAGTGGTCTCGGGCGCATCGCAGAAGATTTCAACTCCGCGGTCGGCAAAGTCGACAAGGTCAGCACGGGGCTCCAGCCAAAGGCGGTTGAGTACCGTCCTGGTCTTTTTCTTCGCTGCTGGTCCGGAGTGTGATGACGCTAGAACCTCGTCGAGATCATCGAGAGAGCTCCTGCCAGCCCGGATGCGGAGGGCAAACAAAGCCCAGTCCAGTTGGATAAAGCGGTCGAAACCTATTTGCGGCGACGAGGAGTTCATGATGCTGGTCTTTTTATGTTTATCTTGATGAAGGGAACGATGAGTTCCTCAACGGAAATCCCCCCGTGCGCGACGATTTGATCTCCTTTTGGAACGAATGCTCCCCGCGTTCCGGCGTATACCGGCAAGAAGTCTGGCGGTAGTCCAGAACTATCGAACCTAAACGCATCGATTTCCGACGGCACAGATGCTGCCAGCGGTTCACTGCGATAGGTGCGAACCCTTTCGCCTCTCAGCTCTGACACGACACCTTGGCTGATACGGCCAATGCCTTCTGCGTCGACATTGCCGTGGTCCGCCGTAAGGTAGATTTGATAGCCTTGCTCTGCGAGGAGCAAGAACAGCTTCTCGACGAAACCAGTTTCACACCAGGCCTTGATTTGCCCGGCGATACCTCGCTTTCCAAGCATCGCCCCGTGAACGATTTCATCGACCATATCGACGACTATGCCGGCAACCTTTGTTGCTGGCATGGAGACGGCATCCTCCAGCTCGGCCAGTTGCTCCGTCCGCTTCAGGCCTTTCTGATAAACGATCTCTGGCTTGCGAAGGCCGTTCTCCTGCCAGAAGCGTGCCCAGAGAGACGGCTCCTGCGATGTAGTTTCGATCGAGTTCGAGAACTCACGGGGCTTTAGACCTGAAAAAAGAGCTTGTCTTGAGACGGAAGTGAGGGTGGGCAGCCATGCGAAGCACCCGCCTTCTTCCGCTGAAAAGCCAGGTAGGCGAGCCGCCAGGTGCTCTCGGATTTGGAACCACTGATCCAGTGCCAAGCCATCGAACACAAGGAGCGCCACCCGTTCCTCGCCGGCATTTCGGCGCAGCGCCAGATAGCGCGGTACGTGATGAACCATCACCGGCCCTTTAGCCGCAGGGAGAGACGGCAGATCCGCGTAATGCTGAACTAGCCAGCTTCTCAGCCGCTCATCAGCGTCGCGCTGCAGCTTGCGGAGGTGCTGCTGGATCGGTTCGGAGATCTCGGTACTCAGACCATTGAAGCGCGAGATGACTTCGCCGAGCCGGCGAGCCATTTCGACCCAGTCGCGATGCGTCGCGTTCGCATCAGGCAGGTCGGCGGCGACCCTCCGAACACCTTCGGATACAAGATTGCCGAGCGCATGGGGGTCATCAACCAGCCCCACCTTGACCCACTCCGGCAAGTCAGTCGGAGAGCCATGCCCCTGGACAGGCTGAAGAGCCCCTTCGAGGAACATCGTATCGACGATGACCCTGACGTCGGGATGCTCAAAAGGTACTGAAACCTCCGGCAATACCTCTGCGGGGTTGTCCGAGGCGCGTTCGCTGTGGACACCATACTGCGACAAGAAGCGGCCCCAGGAGTCCTGTACGGTGCGCACCATGTAGCTCTTTGAGGCCAGCAGCTCCGCTATGGGCAGATCACCGAGGGGCGTGTCCTTCAAGATCCCCGCTACATGCCTCGCCAGCAGATCAGGCAGTCCTGCGCCGCGGTAATGGAGCCGCAGAACCTCTCGCCAGAAATCCTCGGGCCTGCTCAGCAAGTAAGGGCTGATGCGGAAGATGTGGGTCAGGATGAAGTCCTTGGTCGCGCCTTCCCCGAGCGGCTGAGAGGCATGCTTGTTATGCGCCAGAAAGAGCGCTTCGTGGTGCTCCGAGTCCATTTGCCGGATAACGCCATAGCTCAGCCTCGGAAGCAGGTCGGCCAGGCCCAGGCTGACCTTGCGTCCCATGCGGACATAGTCCCATGGCAGCGTGTTCAGATCAGCTCCACGCAGTTGAAGGACGAGCGCCTTCGACGTTCCTTCCTCGCCGCGATCCCAAGCCGCCCGGTAGCGCTCTTCGTACTCTGTTCTAAAGGCGACAGGGTCCTCGAATGGCAGCACTTCGAAACCTCGTTCCCGAAGACCGTGCAAAATGCGCTCATCCAACAGGAGATCATCCGGGTCGCAGGCGATCCAGAAGCGGGAAAGATCGGCAGGAAACTCCTGCAGGATCCGATCGGTCCAAGCGCTCATGATGCAGCCGTTCCCGGTTCACCGGCACGCAACAGGAGAACGGCGTTCAGATCGGGCGTGTATGCCTCGGCGGCATCCAGCTGCGCTATGCGGGCGTCATGGTCGGCACGGAGACGCTTGCGACGGTAGTCCCGGACTGTCTGGAGCCCGACCCGGCCAATAGCATGATGCCGCGCATCGTAGGCGTAGTTGACGCGTTCGCGCTCTTCCCGGATACGGGCCCTGTGCTCCTCCACCATGTCCGCAAAGATGCGTTCGCCTTGGGTGAGAGCGGCATTCCTTGAGCGGTCAAAGTAGCCGTCTGCATCTGCGGCAATGACGGCTCCGACACTCTCGACCCGTTCCGTAAGAAGAAGATCCCAAATCCGCTTCGCTGTCGGCAGGAAGGTTCGCCCTTCGTCGTTCACGAAGACGGACAAGAAGCGCCGTCGGCTGAAATCATCAGCGGACAGGCTGATCTCCCACAGCGACCACACGCCCCGGACGCTCTCCGGAAGTCCGGCAATCCGGACAATAGGAAGCGGTTGACCCGAAACGCTCCGAGGCAGATCGCTGATCACTGCCCGAGCCCGGGGATCTTCAAGCGTTACCCATTCGACATCGGGCCGCTCCTCGGCTGTCCTCGCGTCGAAGCAGACCTTGGCCGACTCGCTGCCGTTTACCCAACGCACCCGCCAAACATCGGCTTCCCTAACGGCATCCCCGCCGCGCGCGGGCAGTCCGGTCGTGATCGCCCGCTCCAGCCAGAACTGGGCCGGGTGGTCCCTCCATTTACGGGCATCGTCCGCATCAAGCTGGTGTCCATCCGACAAGAGCTCGCTGCTCTTGCGGCTTTCCGCGATGGTCGACCTAAGCTGCGACACAACCGCGTCGCATTCGCTTTCGATGGCGTCTGGGTTCTGTAGCCCCTGGACAAAGAGCTCATCGAACAGCGGCTCTGCTTCGACCGAGTCCATTACGTCAGCGGCCTTATCCACGCCGAACTCTTCGGCAATGACCGCGAGCTTCGTTTCCAGAACCTCGCGCACGCGATGCTCGACCGTGTCCTCCAGGACGAAGTTGATCGCGCGCACGACGTACGGCTGCCCGATACGGTCGACGCGGCCGATGCGCTGTTCGACCCGCATAGGGTTCCACGGCATATCGAAGTTCACGATGACGTGGCAGAACTGCAGGTTCAAACCTTCGCCACCAGCGTCCGTCGAGATCAGAATGCGAATATCTTGGGCGAATGATTGCTGCGCCCGGGACCGCGCTTCGAGATCCATGCTCCCGTTCAATGTGGCGACCGAAAAGCCGCGGCTTTTGAGGAAATCCGCAAGCATCGCCTGTGTGGGCACGAACTCGGTGAAGACCAACACCTTCAGTTCAGGATCATTCTCCTCCTGCTGAAGCTTGTAGATCAGCTCCAGGAGCGCCTCAGCCTTTGCGTCCGTCCCCTGTGCCTCTGTGGCGCGGGCCAGGTCGAGCAGCGTTTCGACCTCGGCCTTCTCCATCTCCCAGCCATTGGTCTGGATGGCGAGATCCACTTGGGTTTGCCCGTCCAGCTCAGCCCACTCGTCAACGTCGGCCGTCTCGAACAAGGATGGCTGAAGCTGCGGCTGGTCCAGCAAGGCTTGGCGTTTTTCTAGTGTCGCCCGGATAGCCGCCGTGCTGGATGTAACGAGCCGTTGCATCAGGATCATCAGGAATCCGATGTGCCGCTGCTTTGCGGCCATGGCCTGATTGTAGCCGTGGCGGACATAGTCGGTGACGGCCTCGTAGAGCTTCTGCTGGCTCGCGTGGCGGTCCTGCCAGGCAACGGGCTGGAGGCGGGTCATGCGCGGCTTGAACAGCGGCTTGCCCTCGGCATCGATCGCGACCCGTTTTTCCGTGCGCACGACGAAGGGGCGTACCCGCTCGCTGGAAACGCTGCTCTCGTCCGGGAAGGAGTCCCGGTCGAGCAGCTGCAGCAGCCGATGGAACTGGTCCGTTTTGCCCTGGTGCGGGGTTGCGGACAGCAGAAGCAGATATGGCGCCGCCTCCGCCAGTGCAGCACCCAGCTTGTAGCGCGCGACCTGATCCGTGCTGCCACCCATGCGATGAGCTTCGTCGATAATGACCAGATCCCAGGACGCCGATATCAGATCCTCGAAACGCTCCCGGTTGTAGGTGCTGAGCTGCTCAAGGCTCCAGCCTCGGCGGCCTTCGAGCGGCTTCACCGAGTCGAGCGAGCAGATCACCTGGTCGTGCAGCCGCCAGAGGTTTTCCTCGTCGCTTCGCCATTGGCGGAAGGCCGACAGTTCGGCGGGTTCGATGAACTGGAAGTTCTCGCCGAAATGCAGCCGCATCTCGGCCTGCCATTGGCGGACCAGCCCCTTCGGCGCCACGACGAGGATCCGCTTGGCCATGCCGCGCAGCTTGAGCTCGCGCAGGATCAGTCCGGCTTCGATCGTCTTGCCGAGACCGACTTCGTCCGCAAGCAGGTATCGGATCCGGTCCCGGCTCATGGCGCGGTTGAGCGCGTAGAGCTGGTGGGGCAGCGGCACGACACTCGACTGGATCGGCGCCAGCAGGAGGTTGTCCTCAAGCGCGTCGAGAAGCTTCGCCGCCGCAGCGGTGTGCAGGATCTGTTCGACTGTCGGCTGGACCGCGTCGAGCGGGCTTAAATCGCGGGCGCGGGCGCGAACGACAGCATCCTTGCTGGGTAGCCAGACCCGATAGGTGGTCTCTCCCCAGATCTCCTCTCGATCAACCACACGGCAAGGCGCGGCATGCCTCTCATGCCAGCACCAAACGCCTACGCCATGTCCGCCATCCGCATGCGTCACGCATTGGCCTCCATGCGCGTAAGCGCCTGGTCGTACCAGAGCAGCAGCTTCTCATCCTCCTGCAGCGCCTCCTCGGGGATCTTCTGGGCGATGCCGATGATGGTCTTGTAGTCCTTGGCGCCCCACGCGGCCTTGAAGCCCGCACGAAGCACCTCGAGACGGAACTCCTTGAGCTTTCGGCCGGGCGCGGACTTGTAGTTCTCGAATTCCTTCAGAAGCGATCGCTCGCGTTTCTGTTCCAGATCCTTTGCCTTGCTCGGGTCGGGTGCATACCAGCGGTCCTTGGCCTTGGCCTTCAGCCGCGGGTCATCCTTCTCCAGACCACGCAGATCCCTGAAGTTGGTAGACAGATAGCTGTGGATCTGGCTCGGCACGTCACCGTTGCCCTCGTAGCGGAGGAAGTTGTCGACGAGCAGCGCTGAAAGCTCCGGCCTCTCCTCGTGCTTCCGCCAGCCCGCGCCGACTTGGGTGGTGAACTCAGGATGCACTTCTTGATAGGTCGAAGGGCGCTTGCGGAGGAAGTCCATCAACCAATCGATGGCCGAACGTTCATCCGAGACGAACAGCTCCATTTGCGGCGCCTGCGCGGCTTGGGCCCGCTTGCGGTCATATCCGGCGACCTGCTCCGGCAGGAACACCATGCCGTCACGTTCCGGATAGCGATTGCGCAGTCCGTCGAGGAACTCTTCGGTCGAAAGCGGCACTGGGAAGTCATGTCGTATAAACCAGGCTACCATTCGGTCGAAGATGCGGCGCGGATCGCGCTCCACGACCATTTCGAGGGTATCGCTCTTTCCCTTTGTGACCGGCAGCTGTCGGAGATGGGTTTCAACGAAATCCCAAGAGGACTCAGGTGCGGCCCCGCGCTCTGCAAGACGCTTCTCCAAGCCACCATTTGGTTTGTAGGCTGAGATGACCAGATCTTGTTTCACGGCATTCGGCGAAACAACCTGTTGAAAGCTGCCTTGTTTCTTGTCGAGAGCAGTAACTTCAGCGACGACAAAGCCTACCTGTTGGAGGCCGACTTGAATCGAATTCCAAACAGCCGCTCTACTATTCGAGAAGACTATCGTGATCCATCGTCCAGGCTTCAAAACGCGATAATACTCTGCAAAAGATTCGGTCATTAGCTTCTGATAATCAAAGACGCTCTTGTCTCTGACTCGATCCACAATCGCCTCCGGCAGAGCGTCTGTACGTACGCCATGCCAAGATTCCACCAGTAAATTCAAATCCGCGTAGTATATGTTTTCGCCAAATGGCGGATCTGTGAAGATGTAGTCTATGCTTTCATTTGGGATTGGCAGATTTGTAGCTGACCCAGTGGTTATTGCCGCCACACGCTTTGGCCTGTAAGACTGAAACGTCTTATTCAATCGCGAGAGCTTACCTTCTAGAACATACCAAGGGCTGCACTCTGCAGTTTGGCTTGCTACATAGAAGACGCCGCTAAGATATTGATTAACCTGGGAGAACCCACTCGGCCTGTTGCGATTAAGAATCGACATTGTCCAAATTGCCTGCTCCACCATGAAGAGAAGGAAATTTCGAGTACGCGGATCCTTGTATTCCTTAGCTTTTTGCCAGAGCAAACCCATTGCTTGTGCCGCTCTCGGCAAAAACATGTGGTGAATAGCCACGGTGTTTGTTGTCTTCATGCGGCCGACCCGAGTCATTTGCGAGTCAGGCATGGAATTCAGTGGTAAATATTTCGGGAGAGGGAGTTCAGAAATTCTCCGAATGATCTCAAGGTCGTGGTCGTCGGGCTCTTTGCTAAATTTCTGACTGCCGATTGAGTAGGCGATACTTACTGGAACTCGCTTCGGCCTCTTATTTATACCGTTGCTGGCTAGGTCAATGAAGCTTTCAAATACAAGGTCCATTTGCTCCTTTGTGGCCTCAGCTCCACAGTGATGGCAGGTTATTTTCTTGGATACTTTCTGCGTCTCGTCATCGGTCGCTGCAGATGTGAACACAACTTCACCACCGCAGGATTGGCATCCAAGAGTCTCACTCCAAACAGTATAATCAATACGTGCTTTTCGCTTGCCGTCCGAGTGTAGCGTCTCGTACATCCAGCCAATTTCGCGCTCTACATCAGCCAGTAACTGCTTGCCCGCCATGGCGAAGGAATCGACATCAAACGGCAGGTTGTAATTGGCACCAATGAACGTAGCCGCAGGGGAAAGATCGTTCAGAATGGCGTGCCGCGCGCCCCACTTGGGCGCCTGCACTCCTGCCTTCTTCCACTCCATCTCGATCTGATGGCGATAGGAAGCTGGCGCCGTACCACACCACTGGGCGGCCACGCCGGTCATGCCCGATCCAGCGAAGCCATCAAGGACTATGTCACCCGGCTCAGTGAAGTGCAGGATCGACGGCACAATGGCCAGGTGGGGCACCTTGGTGTGGTAGGAATGCGCCTTGTAGATCGGATCGGTCTTGCCCACGGACACGTCGATCGCCATCGGTTCACGCGCGTATTTCCGGCTAGGGTCGTAAGCCCTGCCGTAGTGCTTCACGAAATCCGCCAGCCAGGGGTTCGGGCACGCCGTGTAGTAAGGCGGATCCGACATGGCCAGGATCGCCTCGTCCGACCCTTGCGGAAATCCTTCCTGCTTCCGAAAAGCCGGATCCTTCAGCTTCGCCGCCAACAGCCCCAAGAAGTGCTCCCGCCGCGCATCCTCGCTCGGAAAGGTCATGCCAAGGCATTCGACCGTACTGCCCGACTTCCCACTGCTCATTTTCAACTGGTCGCTCATCTGTTCGTCTCTCTGGAATTGGGGCGGGCGATCACTCCACCACGAAGCGCAGCTTGGTCGTGTCCTTGCCCTTACAGCGGTCGTTCAGGAAGGACTCGAAGCGCTTGCGCAGATCCTCGGGCGTCGCCGGCGATCCACCTTGCAGAAGTGCATGTCTGATGTCCGCGCTGCTGACATTGATCTTTTCCAGCCCAGACAGCGCCTCCTGAATAGCGGCGACAAACTCAGGCGACACCGGATCTGACAGGGTCTTGGACGAGATGAAGCCATCGACGAGGCTGCGGGCGGCTGGCTTCAGGAGATCGAAGTTCTCCTGGATGATCGGATCATCGAGGTTATCGAGCAGGGTCTGCGTCCAGCCGTCGATCAGCCGGTCGAGTTCGTCGTCCAGCTGTTTCAGGACATTTGCGGCCGGGAGCATGTCACCTTGCTCGTTCGCCGGCCGGAAGCCGCAGTGCGGACAGACGGGGCTCGCCGCAAGCTCAGGCTCAACGAGCGATGCGCAGCTCCTCAGCTTGTCCAGTTTCTCCTCAAAGCCCGTCAGCTGGCTGGTCGGCATCAAGGAGATGCCAGCCAGCGCCCGCATTGCGATCAGCCGCGGATCCTTGCGCAGCGCGGATTTCGTCTTCTCTTCCGTAACCCCGAGGCGCGCCTTGCTGTGCAGACCGACATAGGCCGTGATGTAATCCTTCTTCAGCTTGGCCAGCGTCTGCCGGTATTTGGCGGCATATTGCGCGGTCCTGTCAGTCGCGAGCTTTTCGAGGACCTGCTTACGGATATCCTGAGCTTGACGAACCCAGGCATGGTCTGCCGACAAAACCATCTCGGCCTGCGACAGATAGCTGGCCGTGGTGCCGAGCTCGGAGACCAGCTCCAGCATCCTCTCGACAGCCTGCAGAACCTCGAGGTTCTTTTTCTGGGCTGCGATATCGTCGGAGCCGATGCGAAGATTCTTGAGCTTACCGACCGTGTTGTACGGCGCCAGGCTCTCAGAGAACGCTTTGAGCGCATCGAGCTTGGTGCGCCAGTCTCGGATCTCGTCTTCCCGCAGCAGCGACTGACCCCAGAAGCTCAGCCGACCAGACATGTCGGTGGCGGTGCTGAGTACGCGCCGCGTCAACTTCCCAATCTCCTCTTGGAGCAGCTTGACCGGCTCGTCCGATCCCTGCGTTGCCTGCTGAGCGAGCCCAGGCGGCAAGTCCAACATCTCGAACAGTGAGCGGAGGACGGCGACGTTGATCTCTTTCGGCGCCTCGACGTGCTTGAACTGCTTCAGCTCGTCGAGCGGCCTTTCCGCGAGGAGCGTGATCTTGCCGGAATCAATCTTGTCGCCGGTGATCGCTAGGACGATGTCGCCGGCATAGACCAGCCCGCCCAAAACGGTGACAAGCAAGTCGGGCTCCAGGCGGAACTTGATCGGCGCGAAATACTCGACGTCGGCGTCACCGCTCACCAGCTCGCCACGGTTTAGCACCTGGCCATGGCCTTTCGCCTTCAGCCGAGCCATGACGTCCTGCGCGTAGCGAGACCGTGTGGGATCGATGCGATCGCCGTCCAGCATCTCCAGGCCGTCGAGGATGACCACGGCGTCCTTGGTCCGGTTTCCGCCTGCGAGCGCGCGCAGGGCGTTGCCGACTAGCTGCTTCCGGTTCGCCTCGGTGACTAGCGCGGAGAACGTCGGATATTCAGGCGCAACCTCGGCAAAATGGTTGTTCAGCGCGAGACCGGAGATGACGTTGACGACGTCGCGGAAGTTGATCCGCTCTTCCGGACCAAGGCGGGCCTTGTCGCGCAACGAGACGCCCTTGGTCCACTCCTGCAGGGTCTTGCTCTTGCCCTGATAGGTGACCTCGTAGGTCGTCATCTGCTTTTCCTGCAGCCACTTGCTCATGTCGCGCAGGGCGTCTCTGGCCTTGTCGAGGTAGATGGACTTTGCGCCGCCGCTTGCCGTGGACGCGAGATCCTGAGCAGCGGCATAGAAGGAGAGATGACGCTTTATCGCTTCATCGAGCCCTTTGAGACGGAAGAAGACTTCGTCGGCCTTGTGGTCGTCGCGGAACCGTGGCGGCTCGAACGGCTGAATGAAGTAGATGTAGAAATCTCGCTCGGGCTGCGCCGTCGGCCGGTCGTTCGGGGCGCCGAAGAAGAGATACCCGCTGCGCTCGACGCGATGATCCTGCCATTCGATCTGATACTGCCAGATCGAGTGTCCGGTGACGTAGGTCGTCTCGTCAGTCCGCTCCATCAGCTGGCGGATCGCGCTGTAGTACGCACGGTCGAGCGCATCATCGGACAGGGCTTCAGCCCGCTTCTCGATCTGGGCGTCGTAATCGACGTCCTTCTTCAGATCGAGGTAGTATTGTTCGGTATCCGGCGCTTTCGAGATGAACTGGCCATTGACGGTCTTCAGCGTCTCCCGCAGGACTGTCTGAACGAGGGACAGAAGGTCGGCCTCCGGCTCTCCGCCCATGTCGTCGATGCCCGGTTGAAACAGGCAAAGCGTGTCGCGGAGTTCCTCAGCGGTCGGCCCTACGGGAACATATATGTCGCCACCCGTCGTCAGGCGATGAACCGAAAGTCCGTCGATGATGCGGAGCGCCATCGGCCTGTATGCCGGGCGGGTGAAAGCCTTCCTGACACGCTCTGACAGGACTTCGGATACCTTAAGCACAGGCCCGATGTTCGGATCCGCACGCAGCACGGAATTCGAAGTGACCGTCTCCCAGAACTTGTCATAGCCGATCAGTCCGGGCCGATCGTTAGGCACATCATCGGTGAGAATGGCCTGAATCTGATCCCGGAGGGTCACGAGTGCGCCGCGCTTCTCAGTAAACACCAGCCGCTCGAAGGTCCCAATGTAATCAGGGTGCACCGGGAACAGCCTGACATACTCGTCCATGCGCTCGTTCATCGAGCCATAGAATTTGGCGAATGGCGTCAGGTAAGTGCGGATCTTGTTCTGCTGATCTGCCGTCTTCTTCAGGAGGCGCTCGGCCACGACGAAACTGACGTCCTGGCGTGCGAGCAGGATCTGCGTGAAGCGATCCTTCACACGACGAAGGCTGTCGGCGACATGCTGGAAGCGGCTGCTGTCGAAGATCGCTTCTTGAACGCCGGCGACGAAACGGAAGCGGAGGTGCTTTGTGACCTCGCCGATCTCTCGCAAGAACGAGAGGTCTAGAACCAGATCGTGATCCTTGCGCGATCTCAGGTATTCGAGAAACTCGTCGACTACCAGCAGGACACCATGGTTCGGATAGATCTCGGCGAACGCCGCCATCATCTCCTCGAAGGCGGCCTTGTTGTTGATGACCTTGTCGGCTGGCGGGAAGGAGTAGCTGACGCCGTGCTTGTCGAGGAATACCTCAAGCTGTTGCGTGATGATGTCCCGCAAGGACATCTGGCTAGAAATCTCGATCCGGTGAACCTTGAATTTTCCGGCAATCGCATTTGCGGACTCGGCCACCTTGGTATGGCGGATCATCGGGACATATGCGGCGTCTTCGGCGACCAGCGATAGCACCGACATCAAGTGCGACTTACCGGTCCCGTAGTTGCCGACAACCAGCACGCCCTTGTGGTCTACAGCCTCGTCGAACGAGAGCTGGGGGATCATTTGCTTGGCGATCCGCTCGGCCATGTCGTCGGAAATGACGTAGGTCGAAACAAGCTTCTTGGCCTCATCCGGACGATTGGCGTCAAGAAGCTGAATGACCGACTCGATCGGTTCAAACTGAATGAGATCGCCATAATGCATCGGCATCCCGAGTTCCCCCTTCAATGAATTTTGAACGGGACTAGGCCGTTGATGCCGTAGTCCTGATGTTCTGGATGTCCCGTCGTGGCATAGGAAAGCCGGCCTTCCTGCAGCTCTCCTGGCCACACTGCAACGACGCGACGTGCGTGAGCATGCCGGTTCAGTAGATCTAGCGGGCTGAGTTGAAGTGTCCGATCGAACAGGAGTTCGATGTTATCAAGGAGCAAGAGCCCCTGACTGGCACATCCATCCGCGAGCTCTTTCAGTCGATCAGCCGCCTGTAGGTGTCTTCGGGTGCCAGGCACCGTGAGCAGTTCACGACCGAGGGCAGCGCTAACGCTCAAGACGCGCGCATGCCGCCGCTCGGCCAACTTCCCAAGGAGATTGCTTTTCCCTGATCGTGGCGGCCCGATCAGCAGGATCAGCTTGCTGTTCAGGCCCGCGATATCTTCGACCAGTTGATCCAGCTTATCGATCATCTCAGCCCTCCATCCGAGACCCGGCGGACCCGGCCTGAGTCTTGATGCTGAGCTCGGCCGCGTTAAGCAGCACGATTTGCTGGTCTTGGGGGCGCCGCGCTGTGGGGTCGGTGTCCAGCCCCAGTCGCTTGAGCGCGTAATAGACAAGCGCCTTGCGCACGAGAATCTCGGCCCGGCCGCCACGCATCCCGTAATCTAGGGCAATGACCTTCTGCTGGGTCTCTGACAGCTCTGGGTGCGGTCCAATCTCCAATTTCACCTGCTCGCTCCAGTCCGCGTCGCCATCGGCATCGATCTCGCTAGGCTTGGTGCCCCGTGCCTCGATGATCCGCGAGAGAAGGAAGTCCTTGAAGCTCTGGTCGATGAGGCAGAAGGCCCGTGCGTGCCAGCGGAACCCGTCGAACCCGATCGCGTGTGGCGCGATCCAGCGCCAGCGCGGCTCCGGTCGGGAAAGGGACTGGTACTTGACCTCGATGGCTTCTGATCGACGGATTGCGGCGACCACCGAACGCAGGGTCTTGGCATTTACTCCTCGGACAGGGGTCGGTGCGGCGTCGTAAGAAGGGAACTGGCCAATCCAAGCGTCTGCGCGGTCAAGGATGCCGTCGGCCACGGATCGCAGCTGAGAGAGATAGCGGCTAGCGTCCGGCTTCAAAAACAGGGGGGCGAAGTTGTTGCCTCGGATGTAGGTCCGGGCGCTTTTGTCGTAAGCCATGTTGTCCGGCGCCATGCCCAGATAGCGGTTCAGATCAGTGGACGCCTGGTTCACCGACACCCCGAACGCTTCCATCAGGTCGCCACGATTCACATGCCCCTCCCAAAACAGACGGAACTCGATGAACTCGAGCCGCCGCTCGACGCCCCATCGGAGGTCTGCCTTTTCTTCTGTCACCGTGCGCTCCCGACGGCATGATGCGACCGTTAACTGGGCTAACCCAGTTACTAGGCGCTTCCGCTGACTTTAGGCGAGTAGCCGCGCGGGTTCAATCGGGAATCTGCGAACAGAGGTCAGCCAAGGGCGTTGCTGAGGGTATTTGCTACCGCGTCGGCGGCAGTCCGGACCGGATCAGCCGCGAGATGGGCGTAGCGGGCGGTCGTCTGGACCTGGGTGTGGCCGAGTAGCTTGCCGATCATCGGCAACCCCTGGCCGGAGGCAACGGCGGTCGAGGCGAAGGTATGCCGCAGGTCGTGGATGCGGACGTCCTTCAATCCGGCTCGGGCGCGGACGCGCTGCCAGAATGGCTGAAGATCGGTCAGCCGGGCGCCGGGGAGGGTGCCGACGATCACCCAAGGGTTCTTGTCGACCTTCTTGATGCCGGTCAGGACGTCGATCGCGGGCTGACCGAGATGGACGACTTTGGCACCGGTCTTGGAGTTCGGCAGGCGCAAGGCCCTGCCGGCCAGATCCACGTGTTCCCACTGGAGCGTCATGATCTCGCCAAGCCGGCAACCGGTCAGGATCAGCAGTCGCGCCGCCGCGATGGCCGATGAAAGCTCGATCCCTTCGTCCTCCATCTCGCGCAGGACATCCCCAACCCGCTTGAGTTCGGCCGGGCTCAGGAACCGCTCCCGCTTCTCCTCGGCATACTTTTTTATGTGCTTACGTGGGTTCGACCCGTCCGGACGCAGGCCCCACATCTCGGCGAGGCTGAACATCTTCGAGATCACTTCGAGGCAGCGATTGGCCTCGTAGGGGATGTGGCGCAGGTCGTGGTGCAGCTTGGCGATGTCGGCCCGCGTGACCTCGGTGACGCGATGCCGTCCGAGCGCGGGCAGGATCGTCCGCTCGATGAGGCGGCGATAGCCATTCGCCGTGGTTTCCTTGACCCTGACAGAGACGTGCTCCTTGTCGAAGCGCTCTGCCAGTTCCTTGACCGTAATCGTCTTCCTTTCGGCATCGCGTTCGGCGGCGGGGTCATCGCCGTTCCTAGCCGCCGCGATGATGCCGATAGCGCGGGTGCGCGCCTGTTCGCAGGTCAGGACAGTGCTGGGTCCGAGGCTCATTCGGCGGGAGCGTCGCCCGGCCCGGTACTGGACGATGTATCCCTTGCGACCGCTGGGCAGGACGCGAAGGGCGAAGCCGGGGAGTTCGTCGTCCCAGATGAAATACTCGGCCGCCTGAATCTCGGCGGCGTCGATCACACGTTTGGTCAGTTTCGGCATGGCCCGCGATCCGCTCTTGATGCTCACTCTGCTTCCAGGCACATGCTGCGCCCGCCCGTGGAAGCACTGTGGAAGCAAGAGGGCGAAAGTCGCGGCGCGTGCCTGCGAAAATCAGAGTGTGGGGCGTCCCGCTCTAAGTCAACCAAGTCATTGAAAATACGAAGGAAAAAGCAATTCCGCGTGTTCCTTCGTAATCGCTTCCCTTCCACTCATAACCTGAAGGTCACAGGTTCAAATCCTGTCCCCGCAACCAAATACACCGCCAGGTAACGCCGCCAGGTCCATGACCCGGCGGCGTTTTGCGTTTCCGGCGCCTGTGGCGGCGCAAGGTGAAAGCGGGCGATTCCGGAAGCTTGCACCCATTGCCGGCGATGGCGTGCGCCATGCGACGCAATCAGCGTTGGGGCCGCGCAAGGTCGCGTGCGGCTCCGGCGTCGCACGGCCGCTCGCCACGCTTCGAGGGGCTTACGGGTTTGATCTGCAGGGATTGAACCATCTCCAGCTCCGCTTATTCCCGGCGCAAGCGGGAATGAGCGGAGAGAAAATGCGCTTCAATTCAACTGGATCAGACCCTAACATTGCAGCCTGAACCGAAGGGCAGCGGGGAGTACGAGCCTGTCAGAAGACTTGTCGGCGGTCGTCAGGGCGTTTCGCCAGTTCGATACCGAAGATGGACTCGTGACGCTGCTGGCGTCGGTCGTGGTCGCCGCGCGCGAATTCATCGGCATCGCTGATCTGGACGGCCGTGCGCTGTTCGTCAATGAAGCTGGCCGGAAGCTGGTTGGACTGAGCGATTTGCAGGCCGTCCGTGCGACGCGCATCGTGGACTATTTCACGGCGGCGGATCAGCCCAGGGTTCTGGAGCAGGTGATGCCTGCGGTTCGCAGCGCCGGCTTCTGGCAGGGAAAGCTCGAGTTTCGAAATTTCGCAACCGGTCAACCGGTGCCGGTGCTCTACAATATTTTTTCGGTTCGCGACGCGACGGGCGCGATTGCCGGCTACGGGACCGTCACGCGCCATCTGACGACGAACGAGCTTGCGGCGCGGCCGCTGCGATACCTGGCAGCCATCGTGGAATCCAGCGACGATGCGATCGTCAGCAAGGACCTTGACGGGATCATCACCAGCTGGAACGGCGGCGCAGAGCGCATCTTCGGCTACTCCGCCGGAGAAGTCATCGGTCGTTCGATCACGATCCTCATTCCGAAAGAGCGGCAGAACGAAGAGGCCGAGATCCTGGCAAAGATCAAGAGCGGCCTGCGCGTCGATCACTTCGAGACCGTGCGGCGACGCAAGGACGGCAGCCGGATTGCGGTGTCGCTGACGATCTCTCCCGTCAAGGATGACGCGGGCGAGATCATTGGAGCGTCGAAGATTGCGAGAGATGTCACCGAGCAGAAGCGGATCCAGCAGCAGATCGCCACATTGGCGCGGGAAGCGGAACATCGAAGCAAGAACCTGCTCGCGAGCGTTCGGGCGATCCTTCATCTGTCCCGTTCGGATACGCCCGAGGGTCTGAAGCAGGCGCTCGAAGGACGCTTCCGCGCACTCGACAACGTCAATTCGTTGTTCGTCGAGACGCGCTGGACCGGCGCCGAGCTGTCGGCGATCGCTGTCCAGGAACTGGCTCCCTATTCCGCGAACGACCAGAAGCGCGTGCATATCGACGGTGAGCCGATCTTTCTCGAGTCGAACGCGGCGCAGGCGCTTGCGGTCATCGTGCACGAGCTGGCGACCAATGCGGCCAAGTACGGAGGTCTGTCCCGGGCGACGGGACGGATCAGCCTGACATGGCAAAGGACGGGCGACCGGCTGGTGATCCGCTGGATCGAAAAAGGCGGACCGGCTGTGCAGAAGCCCGGCCGCAAGGGCTTCGGCAGCCGGGTCATCACACAAATGATCGGACAGGTCGGGGGCGAGGTCCGGTTCGACTGGCGCCCTGAAGGGCTTGCTTGCGAGATTATCCTGTCGATGTGAGAGGCCGGTCGCGCGCATGCGGCGATGATCGCCCGACATACGTCGCCGCGCTGTCATGCATGTTGCGATGTTTCGCCTGCGGCGGCCTTCCGCTAACCTGCGCGGGTGCCGCACGATGCGGCCACGCATGGCGGTCTGAAAGAATCTATCCCACGAACCCATCCTGCGAACCATGCCGACACACCCCGCACCGCATCGGCAGAGCGGCCGCCCGACAGGCACGCCACCACAGGCCGCGGCCTGCGAAGGCTTCCCGGCCGGGCTGCGGCCGAGCCCACGCTGATGGCGGACCGCGGCGTCGTCATCGTCGGCGGCGGGCAGGGCGCCTTCCAGCTCGCGGCGTCCCTGCGCGAACTCGGATTTGCCGCGTCGGTGACGATCGTCGGCGAGGAGCCGGTCGCGCCCTATCAGCGCCCGCCGCTGTCCAAGGCTTATCTCCTCGGCGAGATGGACCGCGAGCGGCTGCTGCTGCGGCCGCTCTCTTTCTACGACCAGCACGAAATCGGCCTCCTCTCCGGTGAGAGCGTCACGCGCATCGAGCGTACGGCGCAGCGCGTCGTGCTCGCCTCGGGCGCGGCGCTCGACTATGCCCATCTCGTGCTGGCGACAGGGGCGCGCAACCGTCACCTGCCGGGTCTGCCGGCGGACGCCACGAACGTCTTTCATCTGCGCACGCTCGCCGAATCCGACGCCATCCGCGAGCACCTGGCGGCCGCCCGCGACATCGCCGTCGTCGGCGCCGGCTTCATCGGGCTCGAGCTTGCCGCGGTCGCGAGCAAGCTCGGCAAGTCCGTGCGCGTGATCGACCAGATGCCGCGCGTGATGAGCCGCGCGGTTTCGCAGACGACGTCGGAATTCTTCGCCGGCGCGCACCGCGCCTGGGGCGTCGCGCTTCTGCTCGGAGACGGCGTCGCCGGTTTCGACAGCGCCGGCGGACGCGTCACGCAGGTGCGCGTGGCAAGCGGCGCGGCGGTCCCCGCCGACCTGCTCCTGGTCGGCATCGGCGTCGTCCCCAATGTCGAGCTTGCGGCGGAAGCGGGCCTGCCCGTCGACAACGGCATCGTCGTCGACCGCCATTTGCTCACCGCCGATCCCGCGATCTCGGCGATCGGCGACTGCGCGTCGTTTCCAAGCCGTTTCACGGGCGGCATGGTGCGCCTCGAATCGGTGCAGAACGCCGTCGACCACGCGCGCTGTGTCGCCGCCCGGCTCACCGGCAAGCCGGCCGAATACGGCAGCGTGCCCTGGTTCTGGAGCGACCAGCGCGACTTGAAGCTGCAGATGGTCGGCATGACCGCGGGCAGCGACCGCAGCGTGCTGCGCGGCGACCCGGCCACGCAGCGCTTCTCGGTCTATTGCTTCAGCAAGGGCACGCTCGCGGGTATCGAATCGGTGAACCGGCCGGCCGACCACATGTTCGGCCGCCGCCTGCTGGCGGCGAACGCAAGCGTCACGCCCGAACAGGTCGCTGATCCGGCCTTCGATCCGAAGACGTTTCTCGCCGCCGCCGGCGTTGCGGCGGGCTGAGGGAGCCGTCGTTCAGGCCTTGCGGGTGTGGCCGGCGAACCAGCCGTAGAGCACGCCCAGAACGAGGCCGAAGCTCCCCAGGATCAGCACGCCGACCAGCATGCGGCCGATATTGCCGCCGGCAAACAGCGCCTGATTGGGCACGCCGAAAATCCAGCCCTTGATCAGCGGCAGCAGCAGCCAGTTGCTGACCACGAGGATCATCAGGCCGTAGAGAAGGCCCTTTAGCCACATGGCGCCGCCCGGAATGCGGCCGTGGACGACCGCGAAGAGCGCGCCCCACAACCCGCCCCAGAACATCTGATTGAGAATGGCGGGAACGCCGAACGGCGGAATGGGCCGCATCGACCAGACTTCGATATTTGCCCAGCCCGCGGCCGTGACCAGGATGTAGACGAGTTGATGCGTGGTCGCGGCCACGACGGCCGCCGCGGCAAAGCCGATGGCGAGAGCTCTGACGGGCAGGTTGTCCATGGTCGCGCACTCCGCAATGAAAATGAAAATGAATACGTATCGGCCATTCGGGTCTTGGAATCGCCGCCAATATCGCCGTGCCATGTCCGCGCCGGAAGACGCCGGCCGTCTTCATCACCGGGATGTGATCGCAGGAAAGTGCCGCGTTCTCTTCAGCCGGTAGGCATCGGCCATTCCGGCGGCGTCAGGCGGCGCTTGCCGTCGGCGGTGCGCGCGACGCCGGGCCGGTCGAGGTCGTTCTTGTCCCAGAGCTGGCAGGTCACCGGCTTGTGTTTCTGGTCGAGCCCCTCGCAGTAATTGGTGTATTCGCAGGTCCGGATTTCGGCGCCGCGGCCGAGCCGCATCTTGAGGAACCAGTCGGGATCGGCGAGCGACTGGCGCGCCGCGCCGACGATATCGCAGACGCCGTCCTGCAGGAGCTTCTCCGCCATGTCGAAATTGTGCACGCCGCCGGAGCAGACGATGGGCGTTTCGTATCCGGCCCCGCGGATCGCGGCGCGGACCGCCGCCGTCGCGGCCACGTTGCGGCCGAACGGACCGCGCGCATCCGAAATGTATTGCGGCATGCATTCGTAGCCGCTCGGTCCGGTATAGGGATAGGCGGCGGCGCCGATCCCCGGCTGCTTGGCGTCGTCGAACTTTCCGCCCCGCGACGTGGAGATGAAATCCATTCCGGCCTGCGCGAACTGCGCGCCGAAATAGACGGCGTCCTCGACGTCGCTGCCGCCGGCGATGCATTCCTCGGCGAGATAGCGGCAGCCGACCGCGAAATCCGCCGGCACGTTTGCGCGCGTTGCGTGAAAAACCTCCAGCGGCAGCCGCACGCGGTTCTCGCGCGCGCCGCCATAGCCGTCGGTGCGGGTATTCGTGCGCGAGAGGAACGAGGCCATCGTGTAGGCATGGGCATAATGCAGCTCGACGCCGTCGAAGCCGGCCGCGTGCGCGCGCCGGGCCGCGGCGGCGAACAGGCCGGGCAGCACCGCCGGCAATTCGCGGATATGTGGCAGATGCATGTCGGTGACGCGTTCGCGATAGCCGAATTGTAGCGCCTCGCGCTCGGCCGCCGTCAGCACCCCGGCGAGTTGCGCGGCGCTCATCCCGCGCAGCGTCGCGCGGATCGCGTCGTCGGATTGCCCGGGAAAAGCCGTGCGGTGGCGATCGGTGAGCGCAAGATAGCGCTCGAAGAATTTCGCTGGATCGGGGCGGCGGCGGATTGCCAGGAAGTCGATGATCTGGATGAACAGCCGCGTGTGTCCGCCGCTTGCGCTGCGCACCGCATCGACGAGACGGCGCAATCCGGGCAGGTAGCGGTCGTGGCCGATGCGCAGCAGCGGCCCGCTCGCGATATCGCGAATGCCGGTCGCCTCCACCACGATCGCGCCCGGCCGTCCGCGCGCAAAGCGCGTATACCAGGCGATGACCTCGTCGGTGACGAAGCCGTCTTCGGTCGCGCGCCACGGCACCATGGCGGGAACCCAGGTGCGCTGCTCCAGCGTCACCGGTCCGGCCGCGGCCGGAGAGAACAGCCGCGACGCCCGCGCTTCGGCTTCGGTTGGGATGCGGCCCTGCTTTGCCTCGTAGCGGATGCGCTCGGGTGGACGCCACATGGTCGGGCTCCGGTATTGTCCTTATGTTCGGGCTTAGGCCGCGTGGCGGGACGCGTCAATCGCTTCGATGCGTCGCGGTTCCGCGCGCGTTGTCAAGGCTTGGCAACCGGCGCAGGCTCGATATCCTGCGCGTCAACGACAACGTCCAGCGTACCGAACGCCGCAGGCGAATGCCCGATCCCAGTCTCTATCCGGACCCATTTGCGCGCGATCATCTGCCGGCGCGAGGCCTCTGGCCCGACCTGAGCGCGGCCATGTCCGGCCGCTACGCCTATTCAAAGGTCATGAACGCGACCGCCGAACTGCTCGACCGCGCGGTCGCGCAGGGGCACGGCGCGCGCTACAGCCTGCATGCGGCAGAGGGCTCCTGGACCTACGCGCAGCTTCTCGATGCGGTGAACCGTATCGCCAACGTGCTGGTGCGCGACCTCGGGCTCGTGCCCGGCAACCGCGTGCTGCTGCGCGCGCCCAACAATCCGATGCTGGCGGCATGCTGGCTCGCGGTGGTCAAGGCCGGCGGCATCGTGGTGGCCACGATGCCGCTGCTGCGCGCGGCCGAACTCGGCCACATGCTCGACAAGGCGCGGATCCGGCTCGCCTTGTGCGACGCGCGGCTTGTCGAGGCGCTAGACGAAGCCTGCGCCGCCCGCGCGCACGTTCGTACCGTTCGTTTCGGCACCGATGCGGCCGACGGTCTCGAGGCGCGTATGGCGCAGCAAAGCGGCGACTTCGCGCCGTTCATGGCCTCGCATGACGATGTCGCGCTGATCGCCTTCACTTCCGGCACCACCGGATCGGCCAAGGCGACCATGCATTTCCATCGCGATCTCATCGCGAGCTGCGATGCTTTTGCCGGCCCCGTCCTCAAGGCTGCGCCGCATGACGTGTTCGCCGGTTCCGCGCCCTTCGCCTTTACGTTCGGGCTCGGCGCGCTGCTGCTGTTTCCGCTGCGTTTCGCGGCTTCGGCGGTGCTGCTGGAAAAGGCAATGCCCGAAAGCCTGCTCGAGGCGATGGCGCGGCATCGCGCGACGATCGCGTTCACCGTGCCGACGCTTTATCGTGCCATGACCCCGCTCGCCGGCAATCACGATCTCGCAAGCCTGCGCACCTGCGTGTCGTCGGGCGAGCATCTGCCGCCCTCGGTTTACGAGGGCTGGCGGCAGGCGACGGGGCTGACGCTCATGAACAGCATCGGCTCGACCGAGATGCTGCACGCCTTTCTGGCGATGCCGCCGGGCGAGGACCGTCCGAATGCGGTCGGCAGGCCGTTGCCGGGCTTTTCCGCCATGGTGGTCGACGACGCGATGAAGGAAGTGCCGCCCGGTCAGATCGGCCGGCTGGCGGTGCGCGGGCCGACCGGCTGCCGCTATCTCGGCGACGACGAACGGCAGAAAACCTATGTTCGCGCCGGCTGGAATCTGACGGGCGATGCCTTCTATGCCGATGCCGACGGCTATTTCTGCTATCACGCCCGCACCGACGACATGATCGTCAGCGCCGGCTACAACATTTCCGGAGCGGAAGTGGAAGAGGCGCTGCTGCAGCATCCGGCGGTGCGCGAGTGCGCCGTTGTCGGAACGCCTGATCCCGCGCGCGGACACATCGTCGCGGCGTTCGTCATCCTGCACGATCCGCAAACCGGTAACGACGAGCAGCGCCGGGCCTTGCAGGACTTCGTCAAGAGCCGGCTTGCGCCCTACAAGTATCCGCGCATCGTCGAATTTCTTGACGCATTGCCGCGCACGTCCTCGGGAAAAATTCAGCGTCATGTCCTTCGCGCGCGGTCCGAAGGCGTTGCCTGAGCGCGCGGCGCCGTTCAGTTCGCATCTGCGAAACCGCATGTATTCGCAAGGGTCAATCTCACAAGGTTAATTTCATCTGCCGCCAGCGCGCGCTTGGAATTCATATCGCGCTGCAAAATGGATTTTTTCAAAAAATTCAGAGAAGTCGCTTGCCATTATTATGCATACACGTTTCACTTCGCGGCACAGCGGACGGGGGCTTCGCATGCAACATGCGGACAGACCGATAAAAACTGCGGTCGTTCTTTGCCGCCTGCTATAGCTCGGAAGCCGGCACCAAGACCGGCACCTGAACACCAAAGGGAGAGACGCTTATGACCTGTTCACCAAAGCATGTCGGCTTGGGCGCGGTGGCGGCGCTGTGGGCTGCGACGAGCCTCGCTCCCCTGCCGGCTTCGGCCGCGTGGGAGCCCTCTCGTCCGGTCGAATTCATTATCCCGGCCGGTCCCGGCGGCGGCGCCGACATCATGGCCCGCACCATCCAGGGCATCGTGACCAAGCACAATCTGATGAGCCAGCCGATGGTGGTCATCAACAAGTCGGGCGGCGCCGGCGGCGAAGGCTTCCTCGACGTCAAGAATTCGGCCGGCAATCCGCACAAGATCATCATCACGCTGTCGAATCTGTTCACCACGCCGATGGCCACCGGCATTCCGTTCAACTGGAAAGACCTGACCCCGGTCGCGATGCTCGCGCTCGACGAGTTCGTGCTCTGGGTGAATGCCGAGAAGCCCTGGAAGACGGCCAAGGAATTCGTCGACGCGGCCAAGGCGGCGAACGGGACGTTCCGGATGTCCGGCACCGGCTCGAAGCAGGAAGACCAGATCATCACCGAAGCGCTCCAGAAGGCGACCGCCGCCAAGTTCATCTACATTCCGCAGCGCGGCGGCGGCGCGGTGGCGGTGCAGCTCGTGGGCAACCACGCCGAATCGACGGTCAACAATCCGAACGAAGCCGTCTCGCACTGGAAGGCCGACAAGGTGCGGCCGCTCTGCGTGTTCGACTCCAAGCCGATGCCTTACAAGGCGAAAATCACGGCGACGATGTCGTGGTCCGACATTCCCACCTGCAAGTCGCAGGGCCTCGATATCGAATATCTGATGCTGCGCGGCATCTTCATGTCGCCGGGCGCGACCAAGGACCAGGTCGATTACTACATCAATCTGTTCAACAAGGTGCGCCAGACGCCGGAATGGAAGGACCTGATGGAGAACGGGGCCTTCAACCAGACCGTCATGACCGGCAAGGATTATGCCGACTGGGTCGCCAACGAAGAGAAGCGTCACCAGCAACTCATGAAGGACGCCGGCTTCCTCCACACGAACTGAACCGGCAACGGGTTCACCGTCGGCGGCCGCGGTGCCGCCGACGGCCGACTTCCTTCTTCGGAGCAGATTTGATGAGCGACCATACGCATGGCGCGGGCAGCGCCGGGCCTTCGCATCGGGCCGTCGAAACCGGTGTCGGAATCGGGATGGCGGTCTTCGCGCTAATCGTCATCGCCGGCAGCATCAAGGCCGGCATCGGCTGGGGCGCCGAAGGACCGAAGGCCGGCTTCTTTCCCTTCTATGTCGGCCTGATCATCCTGGTCTGCAGTATCGTCAATGTCGTGCAGGTGCGCACGGAGCGCTCGCGCGGCGATCTGTTCGCGGACTGGGGGCAGATCCGTCAGGTCCTCGCGGTGGTCATTCCGAGCACGATCTATGTCGCCGTCGTTCCGTGGACCGGCATCTATTTCGCCTCCGCGGCGCTGATCGGCTTCTTCATGCGCCGCCTCGGCAATTATGCCTGGAGCCTGATCCTGCCGATCGCGATTGGGGTGCCGCTGGCCTTCTTCATCGTGTTCGAGCGCTGGTTTCTGGTGCCGCTGCCCAAGGGGCCGATCGAAGCCTGGCTCGGATACTAAGTGTTTGCGCGTGAGGGGCTCGGAACCGTCGTTCCGTTGGGGTGAGAGATGATTGAAGATTTCAGCAGCCTGTTCCACGGCTTCGGCGTCGCGATGCAGCCGTTCAACATCGGAGTGATGTTCCTCGGCATCATTCTCGGCGTGCTCATCGGCGTGCTGCCGGGCCTGGGCGGCGCCAACGGCGTGGCGATCCTCTTGCCGCTGACCTTCTCGATGTCGCCGACGTCGGCGATCATCATGCTGTCCTGCATCTATTGGGGCGCATTGTTCGGCGGCGCGATCACCTCGGTGCTGTTCAACATACCGGGCGAACCATGGTCGGTGGCCACGACATTCGACGGCCATCCGATGGCGCAGAAGGGCCAGGCCGGCGAGGCGCTGACGGCCGCGTTCACCTCCTCGTTCGTCGGCGCGCTGTTCGCCGTCATCATGATCACGCTCGTCGCGCCGCTGGTCGCGAGCTTCGCGCTGCGCTTCGGGCCGCCCGAGCAATTCTCCGTCTACTTCCTGGCCTTCTGCAGTTTCGTCGGCATGAGCAAGGAGCCGCCGTTCAAGACCGTGGCCGCCATGTTCGTCGGCTTTGCGCTCGCCGCAGTCGGCCTCGATTCCATCACCGGCCAGTTGCGCCTGACCTTCGGCTTCGAATCGCTGCTCAACGGCTTCGACTTCCTGATCGCGGTGATCGGTCTGTTCGGCATCGGCGAAATCCTGCTCACCATGGAAGAGGGGCTGAGCTTCAAGGGCCGGTCGGCGGGCATCAATGCCAAGGTCGTCTGGGAGACCTGGAAGCGGCTGCCGCGCTACTGGATGACCTCGCTGCGCTCCTGCATCATCGGATGCTGGATGGGCGTGTCGCCCGCCGGCGCGACGCCGGCCTCCTTCATGAGCTACGGCATCGCCAAGCGCACCTCCAGGAACGGCGCGAATTTCGGCAAGGGCGAGATCGAAGGCGTAGTCGCGCCGGAGACCGCCGCCCATGCCGCGGGCACCGCGGCGCTCCTGCCGATGCTCTCGCTCGGCGTGCCGGGTTCGCCCACCGCCGCGGTGCTGCTCGGCGGCCTCCTGATCTGGGGCCTGCAGCCCGGACCGCTATTGTTCGTCGAGCAGAAGGAATTCGTCTGGGGCCTGATCGCCTCGATGTATCTCGGCAATATCGTGGGCCTGATCGTGGTGCTGACCTGCGTGCCGCTGTTCGCCGCGATCCTGCGCATTCCCTTCAGCATCATCGCCCCGATCATTCTCGTGATCTGCGCGATCGGCGCCTACACCGTGCATAATTCGGTGTTCGACGTCATGCTGATGATGGTGTTCGGCGTGCTCGGATACCTGCTCAAGAAGTGCAATTACCCGCTGGCGCCGATGGTTCTGGCCATCGTGCTAGGCGACAAGGCCGAGGAGAATTTCCGCCAGTCCCTGCTCGCCTCGCAGGGCAAACTGGGGATCTTCTTCTCGAACGCCCTCGTCTCCACGATCATGACGCTCGGTCTGATCGCGCTGTTCTGGCCATTGATCTCGAACGGGCTGGCCCGCTTGCGGACCCGGACGGCGGCCTGAAGGCCACCGTCCGCCCGCTTCGGCCGGCCCAGAAAACCCGTCCGGAGCGGGTTATTTGCAGGATGAAGGGTTCTGGAATATTGTATACCAGAAGCGCGGGTGTCCTGAATAATGACGAATAATCCCAGATCGGGCGGCGCCGCCGCCGCCGGGCAGGAAAAGGCTGGAACCGAGACGGTGGCCCGTCTCGCGATCCAGCCGATCGACACCTCGTTCAGTTTCAAGAACAAGGCCTACGCGGCGCTCAAGAGCGTCATCATCTCGATGGACATCTATCGCAGCCGCAACGACATCCGGCTCGACGAGCGCCAGCTCGCGCAGGATTTCGGCATCAGCCGTACCCCGGTCCGCGAGGCCATGGCGCAGCTCGAGCGCGAGGGCTTTGTGCGCTCCGTCCCGCGCCGCGGCGTCTACGTCGTGCGCAAGACCAAGGAAGAGGTCATCCAGCTCATCACTGCCTGGGCGGCACTCGAAAGCATGGCGGCGCGCCTGATCACGCAGAACGCCAAGGACGACGACATCCTGCGCCTGCGCAAGATGTTCGCGACCTTCGACGGCGGCCAGCTGCGCGCCCACCTCGACGAATATTCCGAGGTTAATATCGAATTCCACCAGACCATCATCCGCATGAGCGAGAACACCGTGCTGCTCGATCTTGCGGAGAACCTGTTCACGCACATGCGCATGATCCGGCGCAAGACGATCGGCGAGAAGAACCGCGCCGACAAGTCGATCCGCGACCACATGAACATCATCGAGGCGCTGGAAGCGCGCGACATCGCGCGCGCCGAGACCCTCGTGCGCGATCATGCGCTCGGCCTTGCCGACCACGTGGCGCGCTATGCCGATTATCTCGATTGACAGATTCAAGTTTCCGGGAGGCCACGATGGCTGAAGCAGCGGTTGCGAAGACACCTGCCGATCCGAAGGCAGAGCAGGATCTGACGGACGGCTTTCACCTCGTCATCGACGCGCTCAAGCTCAACGGCATCAACACGATCTACGGCGTGCCGGGCATTCCGGTGACCGATCTCGGCCGCATGGCGCAGGCCGCGGGCATCCGCGTCATCTCGTTCCGCCACGAGCAGAATGCCGGCTATGCCGCCGCCATCGCCGGCTTCCTGACCAGGAAGCCCGGCGTGTGCCTCACCGTGTCGGCGCCCGGCTTCCTGAACGGGCTGACCGCGCTCGCGCACGCAACGACCAATTGTTTTCCGATGATCCTGATTTCGGGCTCCTCGGAGCGCGAGATCGTCGACCTGCAGCAGGGCGACTATGAGGAGATGGACCAGCTCGCGATCGCCAAGCCGCTGTGCAAGGCCGCCTACCGCGTGCTGCATGCGCAGGACATCGGCATCGGCTTTGCGCGCGCGATCCGCGCCGCCGTCTCCGGCCGGCCCGGCGGCGTCTATCTCGATCTGCCCGCCAAGCTGTTCGGCCAGGTGATGAATGCGGAGGCCGGCCGCAAGTCGCTGGTGAAGGTGATCGATGCCGCACCCGCCCAGATCCCCGCGCCCGACGCGGTCAAGCGCGCGCTCGACGTGTTCAAGTCGGCCAAGCGTCCGCTGATCATTCTGGGCAAGGGCGCGGCCTACGCGCAGGCCGACGACGCGATCCGCACCTTCGTCGAGAAGAGCGGCGCACCGTTCCTGCCGATGAGCATGGCCAAGGGCCTCTTGCCGGACAACCATCCGCAATGCGCGGGTGCGGCGCGCTCGACCGTGCTCAAGGAGTCCGACGTCGTGCTCCTGATCGGCGCGCGGCTCAACTGGCTTCTGTCGCACGGCAAGGGCAAGACCTGGGGCGAGGCGCCCAGGAAGTTCATCCAGCTCGATATCGAGCCGAAGGAGATGGATTCCAACGTCGAGATCGTGGCGCCCCTGGTCGGCGATATCGGCTCGTGCGTCAATGCGCTGCTCGAAGGCATGGGCGGCAAGTGGCCGAAGCCGCCGGCCGACTGGACCGGCGCGGTGACGAAGAAGCGCGAGGATAACGTTGCCAAAATGGCGCCGCGCTTCATGAGCAATGCGGTGCCGATGGATTATTACGGCGCGCTCGGCGTGCTGCGCAACGTCGTCAAGGAGCGCCCGGATGCGATCCTGGTGAACGAAGGCGCCAACGCGCTCGATCTGGCGCGCGGCGCCATCGACATGTACCGGCCGCGCAAGCGCCTCGACGTCGGCACCTGGGGCGTCATGGGCATCGGCATGGGCTATGCGATCGCCGCCGCGATCGAGACCGGCAAGGGCGTGCTCGCGGTCGAGGGCGATTCCGCCTTCGGCTTCTCGGGCATGGAGGTGGAGACGATCTGCCGCTATCAGCTGCCGGTCTGCGTCGTGATCTTCAACAACGACGGCATCTATCGCGGTACCGACGTCAATCCCGCCGGCAGCGACCCGGCGACGACCGTGTTCGTCAAGGGCTCGCGCTACGACAAGATGATGGAGGCGTTCGGCGGCGTCGGCGTCAACGCGACGACGCCCGACGAGCTCAGGCGCGCGGTCAACGAGGCGATGGATTCCGGCAAGCCGACGCTGATCAACGCGGTGATCGATCCCGCGGCCGGCTCCGAATCCGGGCGCATCGGCAACCTCAATCCGCAAAGCGTGCTGAAGAAGAAATAGGCTGCTGCGCCCGAAACAGGACAAGGAAGCAATTGATCCGCTCGTCCCCGCGAAAGCGGGGATCCAGAACGACCGAGCGAAATGTTTCTGGATGCCCGTCTGCGCGGGCATGAGCGGAAGATGGAGAGAAAGATGGCGAAGAAAGCGAAGTCGAAGCCGGCAAGAAAAGCATTCCGTCGGGCTAAACCGGCGGCAAAGAAAGCTGCCGCCAAGCGGTCGCCGGTGAAGGTCGTGACGCTGAAGCACAAGGGGGCGTCCAGGGGAACGTCCAGGAAAAACGGCGCAAGGTCGCTGCTGCCGCCGCCCTCGAAGAAGCCGTTCGGCAGGGACGGCAAGGCGCTCGACGGCGTGCGCATCCTCGATTTCACGCATGTGCAGTCGGGCCCGACCTGCACGCAGCTTCTGGCCTGGTTCGGCGCCGACGTGATCAAGGTCGAGCGCCCGGGCGTCGGCGACATCACGCGCGGCCAGCTCGTGGACGTGAAGGGCGCTGACTCGCTCTATTTCACCATGCTCAACCACAACAAGCGCTCGATCACGATCGATTCCAAGCACCCGGAAGGCAAGCGGGTGCTCAACGAGCTGATCAAGGCGTGCGACGTGCTGGTGGAGAATTTCGCCCCCGGCGCGCTTGACCGCATGGGGCTGACCTGGGAGCACATCCACAAGCTCAACCCGCGCATGATCGTGGCCTCGGTCAAGGGCTTCGGCCCCGGGCCCTACGAGGACTGCAAGGTCTACGAGAACGTCGCACAGTGCGCAGGCGGCGCCGCCTCGACCACCGGCTTCCGCGAGGGTCCGCCGCTCGTCACCGGCGCGCAGATCGGCGACAGCGGCACCGGCCTGCATCTGGCGCTCGGCATCGTGGCCGCGCTCTACCAGCGGGGCCGCACCGGTCGCGGCCAGAAGGTGCTCGCCGCCATGCAGGACGGCGTGCTCAATCTTTGCCGCGTCAAGCTGCGCGACCAGCAGCGCCTCAAGGCCGGCCCGCTCACCGAATACAGCCAGTACGGCCAGAATATCCCGTTCGGCGACACGGTGCCGCGCGCCGGCAACGATTCGGGCGGCGGCCAGCCGGGCTGGATCCTCAAGTGCAAGGGCTGGGAGACCGATCCCAACGCCTACATCTATTTCATCACCCAGGCCCCGGTCTGGGGCGCGATCTGCGACGTGATCGGCGAGCCGGCCTGGAAGACCGATCCCGAATACGCAACGCCGAAGGCGCGGCTGCCCAAGCTCAAGCAGATTTTCGATCGCATCGAAAGCTGGACCATGACCAAGACCAAGTTCGAGGTCATGAACATCTGCAACGAGGTCGACATTCCGGTCGGACCGATCCTGTCGATGAAGGAAATCGCCGAGGAGCCCTCGCTGCGCGAAACCGGCACCGTGGTCGAGGTCGATCATCCGGTGCGCGGCAAGTACCTGACCGTCGGCAATCCGATCAAGCTGTCGGACTCGATTTCGGAGGTGAAGCGCTCGCCGCTGCTCGGCGAGCACACCGACGAAATCCTCGCCAAGGTGCTCGGCTTCAGCAAGACCGAGGTGGAGAAGATCAAGGGCTCGGGCGCGCTGTCGGCCGCGGGCAAGGAAGACAAGGCGGCGTGATTTCCGTCTCCCCGTTTGCGGGGAGAGGGTGCCGAGCGCCGACAGGCGCGAGGCGGGTGAGGGGGGCTCACCGCATTGCATGGTGTCTATTCCCCCTTAACCCGACTTCCTCGCTCCGCTCGGAAGGCGACCTTCCCCCGCCCGGCGGGGAGAGGTGAAGAAAAGTGACAGGGGGAGAATCTCATTATGCGTATCGTGGTTCACGGCCAGCAGGCGTTCGGCAAGGCGGTGCTCGAGGCATTGCTCAAGCGCGGCGAGAATGTGATCGCGGTCTATGTCGCGCCGGAAAAGCCGGGCGCCAAGGCCGACCCGCTGAAGGAAGCCGCGCTCGCCGCCGGCCTGCCGGTCCATCAGCCCGAGTCCTACAAGAAGCCGGAAGTGTGGGCCGAGTTCAAGGCGCTCAAGCCCGACCTGCAGGTGATGGCGTTCGTCACGCTGTTCGTGCCTGAGGACTTCCTCAACATCCCGACCCACGGCTCGATCCAGTATCACCCCTCGCTGCTGCCGGCCTATCGCGGCGCGAGCGCGATCAACTGGCCGATCATCAAGGGCGAGAAGGAGACCGGGCTTTCGATCTTCTGGCCGGACAATGGCCTCGATACCGGTGACGTGCTGATGCAGAAGAAGACGCCGATCAGCGACAAGGACACGCTCGGCACCGTCTATTTCGACCGCCTGTTCCCGATGGGCGTCGAGGCGATGCTGGAATCGGTCGATCTCGTGAAGGCCGGCAAGGCGCCGCGCATCAAGCAGGACGAGTCGAAGGCCACTTACGAAGGCCGCTGCGGTCCGGACAACGCCCGCGTCGATTTCGGCAAGCCGTGGGAGCAGATCGACCGCCTGATTCGCGGCTGCAATCCGGCGCCCGGCGCTTGGGCGACGATCAACGGCGTCAAGTTGAAGATTTTCGAAGCCACGCCCATGCCGGCCCGCAATCCGAAAGGTATCGGCGGCAAGATCGGCGAAGTCGTCGCGGTGGCGAGCGACGGCGTCACCGTCGTGTGCGCCGACGGCCGCTTCAAGCTCACGCGCGTGCAGGCCGATGCCGGCAAGGTCGCCGCCGGCGAGTGGGCGGCGGCGGCCGGAATCGAGAAGGGCGCGCGGTTCTCCTGATGCGCGACCCGATCGCAGGATTTTTCTTCGTCATGGCCGGGCTCGTCCCGGCCATCCCGCTTAGGGGCATGTTGCCCACCTGAGCGGGATGCGTGGGCCGCATCCCGCGCACGACGAACGAGGATGTCGACCGACTTTGTTTCACCCAGATACGGACCAGCCCCATGCCCGCCTCGCAGCACCAGAATCCGAAATCCGATATTGAGATCGCCCAGGCCGCGAAGATGCGGCCGATCGTCGACGTCGCGAAAGAACGCCTCGGCATCGATGCGAAGAATCTCGAGCCCTACGGTCACCACAAGGCCAAGGTCTCGATGGACTACATCAAGTCGCTGAAGGACAGGAAGGACGGCAAGCTTATTCTCGTCACCGCGATCTCGCCGACGCCGGCGGGCGAAGGCAAGACCACGACGACGGTCGGCCTGACCGACGCGCTGAACCATATCGGCAAGAAGGCGATGTGTGCGCTGCGCGAGCCTTCGCTCGGCCCCTGCTTCGGCGTCAAGGGCGGCGCCGCCGGCGGCGGCTATGCGCAGGTCGTGCCGATGGAAGACATCAACCTGCATTTCACTGGCGACTTCCATGCCATCACCTCGGCGCACAACCTGCTCGCCGCGCTGATCGACAATCACATCTATTGGGGCAATGCGCTCGGCATCGACAGCCGGCGCGTGACCTGGCGGCGCGTCATGGATATGAACGACCGCGCGCTGCGCGAGATCGTCTGCTCGCTCGGCGGCGTTGCCAACGGCTATCCGCGCGAGGCCGGGTTCGACATCACGGTCGCCTCCGAGGTGATGGCGATCTTCTGCCTGGCGCGCGACCTCGACGACCTCAAGGAGCGTCTGGGCAACATCATCGTCGGCTACACCCGCGACCGCAAGCCGGTGCGCGCCCGCGAGCTCAATGCGCACGGCGCGATGACGGCTCTGCTCAAGGACGCGATCGCTCCAAACATGGTGCAGACGCTGGAGGGCACGCCCGCCTTCATCCATGGCGGGCCGTTCGCCAACATTGCGCACGGCTGCAACTCGGTGTCGGCGACGACGGCCGCGCTCAAGCTCGCCGACTATGTCGTGACCGAAGCCGGCTTCGGCGCCGATCTCGGCGCCGAGAAATTCCTCGACATCAAGTGCCGCAAGGCCGGTCTGAAGCCCGACTGTGTGGTCATCGTCGCCACCATCCGCGCGCTCAAGATGCATGGCGGCGTCAGGAAAGACGACCTGAAGAAGGAAGACCTGAAGGCGCTCGAAGCCGGCATGGCCAACCTGCAGCGCCATATCGAGAACGTGAAGAAGTTCGGCCTGCCGGCGGTGGTCTCGATCAACCGCTTCTCCGCCGATACCGATGCGGAGATCAGGCTGGTGAAGGAGAGGTGCAAGGCGCTCGGCGTCGAGGCGCTGATGGCCGATCACTGGGCCATGGGCGGGGAGGGTGCGGCCGATGTCGCGCGCGCGGTGGTCAAGCTCATCGACGAGGGCAAGGCCAGCCTCAAGCTGCTCTATCCCGACGACATGCCGCTGTTCGACAAGGTGCGCACGATCGCCAAGGAAATCTATCGCGCCAACGATGCCACCGCCGACAAGTCGGTGAAGGATCAGCTCAAGGCGTGGGAAGAGATGGGCTTCGGCAAGCTGCCGGTCTGCATCGCCAAGACGCAGTATTCGTTCTCGACCAATCCGGACGCCAAGGGCGCGCCCACCGGCTTCAGCATTCCGGTGCGCGAGGTGCGGCTGTCGGCGGGCGCGGAGTTCATCGTGGCGATCTGCGGTGAGATCATGACCATGCCGGGCCTGCCCAGGACGCCGTCGGCCGATACCATCGACGTCAGGGACGGCAGGATCGTCGGACTGTTCTGATTTTGCGTCGCCCCGGTCGAGTAAAGTAAGAGCCGGGACCGGCGGCATCGTCTCAGGGATCGACAGGCCCGTGGTCCCCGCTTGCGCGGGGGCGACGGCCTGCACGCACGGGCGCGACCGCGGAAGGACAACATCATGCTCAAGCTCTATTACAGCACTGCGCCCAATCCGATGAAGGTGGCGCTATTTCTCGAGGAGGCCGGTCTGCCCTACGAGGCGATTCCGGTCGACACCCGCAAGGGCGACCAGCACAAGCCGGACTACCTCGCCGTCAATCCGAACGCGAAAGTGCCGGCGATCGTCGACGGTGAGGCGGTGGTGTTCGATTCCAACGCCATCCTGCTCTATCTCGCCGAGAAGACCGGCAAGTTCCTGCCGGCCGGGAACACGCCGAAGGTGCGCGGCGAATTGCTGTCATGGCTGATGTTCGTCGCCACCGGGCTCGGGCCGTATTCGGGGCAGTCCGTGCATTTCCGGCTCTATGCGCCGGAGAAGCTGCCCTATGTCATCAACCGCTACGCCTTCGAGGCGCATCGTCATTACGGCATCCTCAACGAGCGGCTCGGCCGGATGAAATACATGCTCGGCCACATCTACACGATCGTGGACATGGACGTGTGGGGCTGGGCGCGCCTGTTGCCGAATGTCGTCGGCGAAGAACACTGGACGAAATACCCGCACCTTAAGCGGCTCGTCGACGAGGTGAGCGCGCGGCCGGCGGCGCAACGCGCAATCGCGATCAAGGACCGTCACGCCTTCAAGACCGAGATGGACGAAGATGCGCGCCGCAACATGTTCCGTCATGTCGACGTGAAGGTCGTCTGACAGGACCGTGTCGCGCGGCGCGAGCGCCGGCTCAGTCCGCGAGCGTCGGCGCCAGCCGCTGGGCTTCCGCCACGAGCGCCGCGGTCAGCGGCGTCATCGGCTCGCGCTGAGGAACCACGAGGCCAACCGTATGCACCTCGTCCGGATCGACGATCGGGATGGCGCGCAGGGTCTGGGTAAGGCCGAGCGTCTCGGCAAGCTTGGCCGGCATCACGCTCGCCCATTTGCCCGTGCGTACGTGCGAGAACAGCACGATCATCGAATTCGATTCCAGCATCGGCCGTATTTCCGCGCCGGTGCGATTAAGCAGGCGGTTGATGATGCGGCGGTTCTGCATGTCGGGCGTCAGCAGGCAGAGCGGCACCTGCGCCACTTCCGGCCAGGTCACGGTCGTGCGGTCGCCGAGCGGGGAGCCGGTCGAGGTCAGGAGCCGGTAGCGCTCGCGGTAGAGCGGGATTGCGTTGACGCGCCCGAGCGGCTCGTTGTCGAGGTAGGTGATGCCGGCATCGATCTCCAGATTGTCGAGGGCGTTGAGCACCTCGATCGAGGTGCGCGACAGGAGGGTGAATTGCACGTTGGGATGGCGCGCGCGGAACGGCGTCGTCAGGCTCGCCACCATGGCGAGCGCGGTCGGGATGGCGGCGATGCGCAGCCGGCCGGTGAGGCCGTGCCGCAGCGCATTGATGTCTTCGCGCAGCGCCCGGACGTCGCCGACGATGCGGCGCGCCCAGTCGAGCACGCGTTCGCCTTCCGGCGTGAAACTGCGGAAGCGCGAGCCGCGATTGACCAGCAGGACGCCGAGGGTTTCCTCAAGTTGCTTGATGCCCGCCGACAGGGTCGGCTGGGTGACCCCGCAGGTCTCCGCCGCCCGTCCGAAATGGCGTTCCCGGGCCAAGGCGAGCAGGAAATCGAGTTTGTCGATCAAGGAGATAGCGCCCGATTGGATTTCTTGCCCAATGTGGCATCACCGATAGGAAAATTCAATCAAACATTCGTGTTTGCGGTGTTTTTCTGAATGATGGAAGGAATTCCTGGAAAGTAACCCGGATCACGAACCGCTGCCGGGCCCTAAAAATCCGCAACACTACGGTTCCGGAAGCGCCGGCTTTCGGCTCGGCCGATACCCGAAGATGCGATGATGCGGCGTGCAAGTACTTGAGCACGTGCAAGCACTCGAGGCACGTGCAAGTGCTCGGCGTAACAAGTGCTCGACGTCATTGAATCTTCGACGGCCGTTCTGCGCGGCAGGGTCGCGCCGGCAACGCCATTCGCGTCGCGGAACAGACAATTCCTGCCGCTCGGCAAATGCGGAAACGGGACGACGCTTCGAAGGAAGGTCCGTCCCGCTTCCACTTCAGACCGCGGCTAAATCTCGAGCTGCGGTCAAGTTGGGCGGCCGCAGTCAGCGCCGGTAGACGCGCGGATCGTTGCGCTCGGCGGCGCGATAGCCGACATACTGGCCGTTCACGCAGCCCGAGGGGCCGGCGATGAACGGGCTGAACAGCGCGCGGAATCCCTTGCACGGCTGGGTCGCCGCATCGATCAGCGCAATCGTGCCGATGCCTGCGACGAGTCCGGTCGTCGCCGCCCCGCCGGCCGATGCCGGAAGCGAGGACGCAAACGCGCCGCTGCCATACCAGCCTTCGTAAAGCCCGACGCCGACCGCCGTGCCGACGGCCGCGCCGACGAGCGGAACGGCCGGGTGCATGACCGGCTCGCGGTCCAACGATTGCGCAAAGGCCGCGCCCGGGAGAGTCATTGCTGCGGCGAGCGGCAATGCAAGTAAGGTTTTACGCATATCGTGCTCCTGTTCCGAAACCCCGCCAGCCGAGTGGGTTGAACGCGGCGCGCGCGGATGCGTTCCGGCGCATTTGCGCCGTATGCTTGATCATTGGTTGATGGTTGCGTGGCGATCGCCGGGAGACGGTGTGGCGCGATTATGCCGGCGCCCGCGCGGCGGGCGTCGCGGCTCCTGCGCATCATCCGAGCGTGAAGGCCTCGTGCACCGCGCTCTGGATCGAGCCGCCCATGATCGGGCCGCCGCCGGCGACATGGATGAAGTCGCCGATCGCCACCGCGCCGAGCCCGTGCCGCGGCGTCATCATCGGCGCGTGGCTTTCCCAGGAATCGGCGACCGGGTCGTAGGCCTCGTTCTGGCCATAGACGCGGTTCGTGCCTTCGCCGCCCATGACGAAAATCTTGCCGCGATAGAGCACGGCGCCGTGGCCCGAGCGCGCGGTCGGCAGCGGCGCGCGCGGAATCCACTTGTCCTCGCGGCCGTCATAGACGTGATGCAGGTTGGAATTGGTGTGGAAGGAATCGACGCGGCCGCCGATGACGTGAATGAGCCCGTTCACCGTCAGCGTGCCGGTATGGTCGCGCCCGGTCGGCATCGGCGCGCGGGTGGACCATTGGTCGATGCGCGGATCGTAGACGAGATGCCAGTCGACCGAGCGCTTGGTCGGGAACGTGTCGCCGACCGCCCCGCCGATCGCGTGCAGCAAACCGGCGCGCTCCACGCAGGCGATGGCCCCGCACGGACGCGGCAACGGCGCGATCGCCCGCCAGGCTTCGCCGTCGAGCACGTAGCAATTGGTGTCGGGCTTGCGGTTCTGCTCGACGAAGCCGCCGATGGCATGGAGCTTGCCGCCGACCACACAGACGCCGACATGGTTCGCCCCGCGCGGCAATTGCGGCGCGTCGAGCCACTTGTCGGCCGCGGGGTCGTAGACATGGTGATAGGGCCGGTCGACGCGCTGGGCGCCATAGCCGCCGACCATATGCATGCGGCCGTTGAGGGTGGTGGCCCAGGCCATCTCGCTGCGCGGGAGCGGCAGCGGCGCGCGCGTCACCCAGCGGCCCTGGTTGGCCGCCTTCGGCGCCGGCGAATCGAAGACATGCTGCGCCTTCATGGTGTCGGTCGGCGCGGTTTTGACGTTCGGGTCGCTCAGGTGGGAATAGACCGGGTCGTGACCGGCATGCTGGGCGAATGCCGGAAGGCCCGCGGCGGCGGTTCCGAGTGCGGCGAGCAGGCTGCGGCGGGAAATCATGCTGTGGCTCCTTGCGGTCGTACCCTCGTCAACCGCATGAAGCGGCCCGTATTCCTCGGTCTCTGCTCCTGGACCTTGGCTTGCAATCATGTCTATGACATGAAACGGGCGGCAAGGCCGAAAGGGACCGTCGATGACCGTGGAAACAGCCGAGAATAGCCGCTTTTCGAGCGGGATGCTGCCGGGCGCCGTGCGTCACGACTGGACGCGGGCGGAGGTCGCCTCGCTGTTCGCTCTGCCGTTCCCCGATTTGCTCTACCGGGCGCAGACCGTGCATCGCGCCTTCTTCGACCCTTGCGAGGTGCAGGTCTCGACGCTGTTGTCGATCAAGACCGGCGGCTGCCCCGAGGACTGCGCCTATTGCCCGCAGAGCGCGAAATACAACACCGGCGTGAAGGCCGAGAAGCTCATGAACGTCGAAGCGGTGCTTACGGAGGCGCGCGCCGCCAAGGCCGCGGGCGCAAGCCGCTTCTGCATGGGCGCGGCCTGGCGCGAGCCGAAGGACCGCGACCTCGACAAGGTCTGCGCCATGATTGAGGGCGTGCGCGCGCTCGGCCTCGAGACCTGCGTCACGCTCGGCATGCTCGACCGTGCGCAGGCGCAGCGGCTCAAGCAGGCCGGCCTCGATTACTACAACCACAATCTCGACACCTCGCCGGAATTCTACGGCAACATCATCACGACCCGCACCTACCAGGACCGCCTCGACACGCTCGCGAACGTGCGCGACGCCGGCATCCATGTCTGCTGCGGCGGCATCGTCGGCATGGGCGAGAGCGCCGACGACCGCATCGGTATGATCGCGACGTTGGCGAGCCTGCCGGTGCATCCCGAAAGCGTGCCGATCAACATGCTGGTGCAGGTCGAGGGCACGCCGCTGGCGGGTGCCGGCACGCTCGATCCGTTCGATTTCGTGCGCACCGTCGCGGCCGCGCGCATCGCCATGCCGCGCTCGCTCGTGCGGCTCTCCGCCGGGCGCGAGGAGATGAGCGACGAGATGCAGGCCTTGTGCTTCCTTGCCGGTGCCAACTCGATCTTCTACGGGCCGAAGCTTCTGACCACGCCCAACCCCGCCGCCGACCGCGACCTGCAATTGATGGAGCGCCTCGGTCTGCGGTCGATGGAGTGACGGGGAAGCCCGTGCCGGCGCCGCCCGACTGGTACGCCGCCGGCCTGCCGCACATCTGGCTGCCTTATGCGCAGATGAAGACGGCGCTGCCGCCGCTGCCGGTCGTGCGCACGCACGGCACGCGCATCATGCTCGCCAATGGAAGCGAACTCGTCGACGGCATCGCCTCGTGGTGGACCGCCTGCCACGGCTACAACCATCCCCATATCCGCCAGGCGGTGCAGAGCCAGCTCGAGGCGATGCCGCACGTCATGTTCGGCGGGCTCGTGCACGAGCAGCCCTTGCGGCTGGCGCAGCGGCTCGCGGTATTGCTGCCGGGCGATCTCGAACGGGTGTTCTTCACCGATTCGGGCTCGGTCGCCGTCGAGGTGGCGCTGAAGATGGCGACGCAATACTGGCTCAATCGCGGCCAGCGCCGGCGGCGGCGTTTCGTGTGTTTCGAGGGCGGCTATCACGGCGACACGCTCGGCACCATGGCGGTGTCCGATCCCGATGTCGGCATGCACGACATGTTCAAGGGCCTCCTGCCCGAACACCTGTGCGTGCCGCTGCCGCGCGATGCGCAGGGCGAGGAAGCGTTCGCGCGCGTTCTGGAGCGCCACGCCGACGAGATTGCCGGCATCGTCGTCGAGCCGCTCGTGCAGGGCGCGGGCGGCATGCTGTTTCACGAGGCCGACGTTCTGCGCCGCCTGTGCGCGGCCGCCGACCGGTTCGACCTCCTTCTGATCTTCGACGAGATTTTCACCGGCTTCGGGCGTACCGGCACTCTGTTCGCCTGCGAGCGCGCCGGTATCGTGCCGGATATCGTCACGCTGTCCAAGGCGCTGACCGGCGGCACGCTGCCGCTTGCGGCCACCGTCGCCCGCCGCAGGGTCTTCGATGCCTTCTGGTCGGACGATCCGATGCATGCGCTGATGCACGGTCCGACCTACATGGCGAACGCGCTCGCCTGTGCGGCCGCCAACGCCTCGCTCGATCTGTTCGCGCGCGAGCCGCGCGTCGCGCAGGCCGCGCGGCTGGAGGCGCTGATGGCGCAGGGGCTCGCGCCCTGCCGTGATCTGCCGGGCGTGCGCGACGTGCGGGCGCGGGGCGCCATCGGCGTGGTCGAGCTTGACGTCGCGCCCAACCTGAATGCGCTGCGCCGGCGCTTTGTCGAGGCGGGCGTGTTCGTGCGTCCGTTCGGCCGCGCGGTCTATCTTGCGCCGGCCCTCACTATCGGCGAGGACGATCTCGCGCGCCTGACCGGAGCGGTTGTCGACGTGCTGCGCGAGCGACGCTAAAGCCCGAGCGCGGCCGCGATCGGAGCGATGAAGCGGGCGGCGGTGCCATCATCCGGGCACCAGGGAAGCGGGCAGACCGGAACGCCGCGCGCAAAGCGCGTAATCGTCGCGCGCGTCTGTGCGGCATCGACGCTGCTGTTGCGGGTCTCGTTGAGGACGATCGCCTGCACCGGGCAGCCTTTGTGCGTAAGAGCGTCGAGCGCGGTCAGCGTATGGCTGATGGCCCCGAGATAGGTGCCGGCGACGAGTACGCCCGGCATCGCAAGGGCCGCGATCCAGTCGAGCACCGTATGCGTGGCGTCGAGCGGCACCATCACGCCGCCGACGCCCTCGATGAACACGATGTCGGCGGCGGTCGCGGCCTTGCGCGAGAAGGCGACAAGCGCGGAAAAATCGATCGCGCGGTTCTCGCGTGCCGCGGCCATGTCGGGCGACAAAGGCGCGGCGAACCGCCAGGGCGAAACGGTTTCGCAGGCATCGTCCGAGAGCGGACGCTGCATGGCCGCGAGCAGACGCCCGGTATCGCCTGTGGCGATCGCAGCGGAATCGAAGCCGCTCGCCACCGGCTTGAACGCGGCAACGCTGCGCCCCTTTTCCCGCAGATGGCGGATGAGGGCCGTGGTCAGGAAGGTCTTGCCCGCGTCGGTGCCGGTCGCGGTGATGAAGAACGCGGGCATGGCGTCAGTGCATGATGCGCTCGCGCACGATCGTGGCAAGGCGCTCGATGTCGGCGTCCGCGTGCGCGGCCGAGAAGGTGAAGCGCAGCCGCGCCGTGCCGGCAGGCACCGTCGGCGGGCGGATCGCGATCACGAGGAAGCCTTCCTGCTCGAGCAGGCGCGAGGCGGCGAGCGTGCGGTCGGTGTCTCCGATCATCACCGGCACGATAGCGCTTTCCGCGTCGGGCAGGTTGGTCAGGCGCGTGAACAGGCGCGCCTTGCGCAGCGGCAGGGCGGCGTAATCGGGCTCGTTCTCGATGATGTCGAGCGCGGCGATGGCGGTGGCCACCACCGAGGGCGGCAGGCCGGTCGTGTAGATGAAGGTGCGCGCCCGATTGTGCATGAGCGCGATCACCGGCTCGCTCGCGCACAGATAACCGCCATAGCCGCCGATCGCCTTCGAGAGCGTTCCCATCTGCAAGGGGACGTCGACCGCGCGGTTGCCGGCGAAGGCGCTGCCGCGGCCGTTGCCGACCACGCCGATGCCGTGGGCGTCGTCGGTGAGAAGCCATGCGTCGTGGCGCTGCGCAAGCTCCGACAGTTCGGCAAGCGGAGCGAGATCGCCGTCCATCGAGAACACGCCTTCGGTCGCGACGATCGCGCGCGGATGCCGCGCGCGATTCCCGGCCAGAAGCTGCGCGGCGTGATCCACATCGTTGTGGCGGAACAGCATGACCCTGGCGCGGCTGAGGCTTGCGCCAGTGCGGATGCAGGAATGGGACAGCTCGTCGCAGACGATGAGGTCTTCGGCGTCCGCCAGCGCCGGGAGAATCCCGGTATTGGCGAGATAGCCGGAGCCGAAAACGCATGCGGCCTGCGTCCCCTTCAGCCGCGCCAGCCGCCGCTCCAACTCGGCATAGAGCGGATGGCTGCCGGTGATCAGGCGCGAGGCGCCCGCGCCCGCCCCATATTGATGGACGGCGGCCGCGGCCGCGGCTTTCACCGCCGGATGCTGCGACAGGTTGAGATAGTCGTTCGTGCAGAAGGCTAGCAGGCGTCGCCCGTTGCGCACGAGGCTGATGCCGTCGAGCGGAGCGGTTTCGACAACATGACGCCGCAGGTTGTCGGCCTCGCGGGCGGAAAGCTTGTCGCGGGCGAATTGATCGAGCGAATTCATTTCCCGATTGTTCGTTGCAGCCGGATAGCGGTATAGACAAAAAATCCGCCGGTCACGAGCGTCTTGTCCGCAATCGCTGCAACCGAGGGACGTCGATGGATTACCTGATTGTTTTTCTCGGCGGAGGAATCGGATCTACCATACGCCACGGCGTGAATCTCGCCGGCAGCCGCTGGCTCGGAACTGCCTTCCCCTATAGCACGCTGACCGTCAACATTGTCGGCTCGCTGGCCGTGGGTCTGCTGGCGGCCTATTTCGCCTTCAAGGAAGAGGCGAGCCAGCCCTGGCGGCTGTTTTTCACCACGGGCGTTCTGGGCGGCTTCACGACCTTCTCGGCTTTCTCGCTCGATGTCGCGGTTTTGTACGAGCGCGGCGACCTCGTCCTGGCCACAGCCTATATCCTGGCGTCGGTTATCTTCTCGCTCGCCGGCCTGTTCGCGGGCCTTTACGTCATCCGGAATTTCGCCTGAGCGCTGCATGGCGTCAGTGCACGGCCGCGTTTTTCCGCGGGGTGATGGCGCCGCGATGCTGGATCACCTCGGCGGCAAGCCGGTGCCCGGCGAGTGCGGCGTCGACCGGCGTCTCTCCGCCCAGCCGCGCCGCCAGATAGCCGGCGTTGAAGCTGTCGCCGGCGGCGGTGGTGTCGAGCGGCTTGACCACGTCGGGGACCGCGACGAATTCGCTTCCTTCTCCTCCGGTGACAAGCGCCGGATTGTGCCCGTTCTTGACCGCGACTTCCGCGATCCCGAACGACTGAAGCCTTTCGACCGTGGTTTCCGGGCGCGGATCGCCCCATAGCAGCGCCTCGTCGTCGAAGGTCGGCAGCGCGATGTCGACGCGCTTGAGCGCCTCCATGAACACCGTGCGCGTGCGCTGGATGTCGCCCTTCCAAGCGCGCGGCCGGTAATTGCCGTCGAAGGCGACCTTCACGCCGTTCTGGCGCGCCATTTCCAGCAGCGCCAGAAAGCGCCCCAGGCCCTGGTTCGAATAGATCGACAGCGTGATGCCGGAGAAATAGACGAGGCGCGCGGACATGATGCTGGCGGCCAGCCGGCTCCATTCGCCAAGCTCGAACAATTCGCGCGCAGGCGCATGGTCGCGCCAGTAGTAGAACGTCCGCTCGCCGGCCGCGTCCGTCTCGATCAGATAGAGGCCGGGCAGGCGGCCCGGCATGCGCACGACGAGATCGCAGGCGACGCCCTCGGCGCCCGCCAGCGCCAGGATCGCGTCCGAATAGAGATCGTCGCCGAGCGCGGTTGCGTAGGCGACGTCGAGGCCGGCCCGCGCCAGATAGACCGCCGTGTTGAAGGTGTCGCCGCCGCAGCCGAGCGCGAACCGGCCGTCGCTGCCGCGCGTCATCTCGATCATGACTTCACCGACCGAAACGATGCGCTTTCTCTGTTCGGTCATGAGTGCCGGTCTTGCTTTGAGGGAAGGGGCCGCCGGCGGCTGGAACCGGCCGGTCGAACCATGGCCGTGCCGGCCAAACTTGGCAAATTGCCGGCGGTCCGCCCCAGATTTGGATCTGAAACCCGAAATTCCACCCCTTGCCTGCGCTACAAATGTTATAATATAACATTTCATGAACGATTACCGGCACCATCACCACCGGGACCATGCGCCCGGCCACGCCCATCCGCCTCTGGCGGCAACGCCCTCGCTCTTTCGCCTGCCGGCATGGCAGCGGCTTGCACTGTCGGGCGCGCTGGTCGCGGTGCTGTGGATCGCCGTCATGGTGGCGCTGACCTGACGAAAGCGGCGATATCGATGCAACTCCGATTCTGGAATCTGACGCTCGGCTACGACCGGCACCCCGCCGTGCATCACCTCGACGGCGAGGTGGAGAGCGGCGCGCTGGTCGCGGTTGTCGGCCCGAACGGCGCCGGCAAGTCGACCTTGTTCAAGGGCGTGGTCGGCGCGATCCATCCTCTGTCCGGCCGCATCGAGCGCGCGGGCATCGATGCGCGCGACATCGCCTATCTGCCGCAGGCCGCCGAGATCGACCGCACCTTTCCGATCCATGTCTACGACATGGTTGCGATGGGGCTGTGGCATCGGGTCGGCGTGCTCGGCGGCATCGGCAGAAGCGAGCACCGCAAGATCAGGGATGCGATTGCCGCGGTCGGGCTGACCGGCTTTGAGCGGCGCACCATCGGTACCCTGTCCGGCGGGCAGATGCAGCGCATGCTGTTCGCCCGCCTGCTGCTGCAGGACGCGCGCCTGATCGTGCTCGACGAGCCGTTCAACGCCATCGATTCGAAGACCTGTGCCGATCTCGTCGCGCTCGTGCGCCGCTGGCACCGCGAGCAGCGCACCGTGCTCGCGGCCCTGCACGATATCGATCTGGTCAAGGCGCATTTCCCCGAGACGCTACTACTCGCGCGCGAGCAGGTGGCGTGGGGCGAGACCGCGAAAGTGCTCACCGCGGAGAACCTTATCAAGGCGCGGCGCATGTGCGAGGCCTTCGACGAGGAGGCGGCCGCCTGCGCGGCCTGATACGGCATGTACGAATCGCTGATCGCCCCCTTCGTCGAGTTCGAGTTCATGCGCCGTGCGCTCGTCGGCGTGAGCGCGCTGGCGCTCGGCGCCGCGCCGGTCGGGGTGTTCCTGATGCTGCGCCGCATGAGTCTCGTCGGCGACGCGATGGCGCACGCCATCCTGCCCGGCGCGGCCATCGGGTTCCTGGTGGCGGGCCTCAACCTGTTCGCGATGACCGCGGGCGGGCTGATCGCGGGTTTCGTCGTCGCGCTGCTGGCGGGGCTGGTGGCGCGGGCGACCGAGCTGAAAGAGGACGCCTCGCTCGCGGTCTTCTTCCTGATTTCGCTCGCGCTCGGCGTCACCATCGTGTCCATGAAAGGCACGAACGTCGATCTTCTTCACTTCCTGTTCGGCAATGTGCTCGCCCTCGACAATGCCATGCTCACCTTCATGGCGGTGAACACGAGCGTGTCGCTGCTGGCGCTGTCGGTCATCTACCGGCCGTTGGTGATCGAGTGCGTCGATCCGAATTTCTTGCGCTCGGTCAGCCGGCTGGGCGCTCCGGTGCATATGGCGTTCATGGCGCTGGTCGTGATCAACCTCGTCTCCGGCTTCCACGCGCTCGGAACCCTGCTCGGCGTCGGCATCATGATGATCCCGGCGGCGGTGGCGCGGTTCTGGGCGCGCGACATCACCGCGATGATCGCGATCGCGGTCGCGACCGGCATCGTCTCGGGCGCGGCCGGCCTGATCGTATCGTTCCACGTCAATGTTCCCTCCGGCCCGGCCGTCATTCTCGCCGCCGCCGTTCTCTATCTGCTGTCGATCGTGTTCGGCCGCGTCGGCGGCTTGTGGCGCCAGCTTTTCCCCGGGCGTCACCTGAAAGCCTGAACCGCAGCCTGAAGGAGACCGCCATGACCCGTGTGCGTTTTGCATCCATCGCGATGGCCGCCGTCCTGATACTCGGCTCTGTCCCGGCCCATGCGCAGGACAAGCTGAAGACCGTCGCGACCTTCTCCATCCTCGCGGACTTCGTGAGGAATGTCGGCGGCGACCGCGTCGAGGTGAGAAGCCTCGTTCCGGTCAACAGTGACGCGCACGTTTATGCGCCGACGCCGGTCGACGCCCGCGCGCTCGCCGAGGCGAAAGTAGTCTTCGCCAACGGTCTCGGCTTCGAAGGCTGGATGGAGCGGCTGGTCAAATCGTCGGGCACGAAGGCGGCATTGGTGGTGGCCGCCCAGGGCGTGAAGGCGCGCGCGATGGACGGCGCGGACAAGCATGGGCACGGCCACAGCCACGGCCATGACAACGAGCCCGATCCGCACGCCTGGCAATCGGTCGCCAATGCCAAAATCTATGTCGCAAACATTCGCGACGCGCTGGCCGCCGCCGACCTCGCCGGCAAGGATGTCTATGCGGCCAATGCCGCGGCCTATCTGGCGCGCCTCGATACGCTCGACCGCGAGGTGCGCGAGGCGGTCGGCCGCATACCCGCCGGCCGCCGGCGCATCATCACCACCCACGACGCATTCGGCTATTTCCGGGCCGCCTACGGGGTGGAATTCGTCGCCCCGCAGGGCGTCTCCACCGAATCGGACGCCTCGGCCCGCGATGTCGCCCGCATCATCGGCCAGATCAAAAAGCAGAAGATTCCCGCCGTTTTTCTGGAAAATGTCACCGATTCCCGGCTCCTGAAGCGGATTTCCGACGAAACCGGCGCGCGCATCGGCGGCACGCTCTATTCCGACGCCCTGACTGACGAAAAGGGCGAGGCACCCACTTACATCGACATGATCCGGCACAATATAAGGACGCTCAGCGCCGCTTTGATGTCATAGCGACGCCCCGGTCGCGGGGCTTGTCCAGGTCGTCCGGCTTGGGTAGGCACGATACTCGCCCGATCGGGATGTCCGGTACACGGTGCGCATGCAGGCCGCCTGGCGCGACTGCCGGTGCCGGGCACAATGACGGGATGAAGCCGCGCGCGTTCGCCCCTGGAGTGCCTGATGTCCGAAAAAATCCCCGTGACCGTCCTCACCGGCTATCTCGGCGCGGGCAAGACCACGCTGCTCAACCGCATCCTGTCCGAGCCGCACGGCAAGAAATACGCCGTGATCGTCAACGAGTTCGGCGAGATCGGCATCGACAACGACCTCGTCGTCAACAGCGACGAGGAAGTCTTCGAGATGAACAACGGCTGCGTCTGCTGCACGGTGCGCGGCGACCTGATCCGCATCATCGAGGGCCTGATGCGCCGCCGCGGCAAGTTCGACGCCATCGTCGTGGAGACCACGGGACTTGCCGACCCGGCACCGGTCGCCCAGACCTTCTTTCTCGATGCCGATGTCGGCGAGAAGGCGCGGCTCGATGCGGTGGTCACGGTGGCCGACGCCAGATGGCTGCGCGACCGCCTGCGCGACGCCCCCGAAGCCAAGAACCAGATCGCCTTCGCCGATGTCATCGTGCTCAACAAGATCGATCTCGTGACGCCGGACGAGCTTGCCGAGGTCGAGGCGCGCATCCGCGCGATCAATCCCTATGCGCGGCTCCACCGTACCGAGCGCGCGCGCGTGCCGCTGTCGGAGGTGCTCGACCGCAACGCCTTCGATCTCGACCGCATCCTGGAGATCGAGCCGGCCTTTCTCGGCGAGGCCGACCACGACCATCACCATTGCGACGATCCCGGACACTGCCATCACCATGATCATCATCACGATCATGCCCACCCTGCCGATCACGACCACGATCACCGCCACGGCCATGACGGCGCCCCGCAGGGCGCGCTGAAGCACTATCACGACGAGGACATGCAGTCGGTTTCGCTGCGCACAGGAAAGCCGCTCGATCCCGACAAGTTCTTCCCCTGGGTGCAGGATCTCGTGGCGACCGAGGGGCCGAAAATCCTTCGCTCCAAGGGTATCCTGTCGTTCAAGAACGATCCGGACCGGTTCGTGTTTCAGGGCGTGCATATGATCCTGGACGGCGACCATCAGCGCCCCTGGCGCGAGGACGAGGCGCGCGAGAGCCGCATCGTGTTCATCGGCCGCGATCTCCCGGAAGAGAAGATCCGGCAGGGTTTCGAGAAATGTGCGGCTTGACGCGGACGGTGAGGCGATGAACGACACACAGGCGGCACCCTCGCTGTCCGACCGCATCCACCGCGTGGAGGCGTCCTCCCCAATCGTGGCGGTACATTTTCTCGGCCGCTCGCCGGCCTTCGTGCTCGGCGAGGAGGCGCTGCTCGTGGTCGATGCGGACGGCGGCGAATTGCGGCTGCCGGTCCATTCCGGTGCGATCCTGAGTTCCGACGGCAACGGGCAGGCGATCGTGACCGGCGGCGACGACGGCCGCGTCGTCGTCACTGACGCGACCATGACATCGGCTGCTGCGGCCACCGACGACAAGAGGCGCTGGATCGATCATGTCACGTTCGGACCGGACGGCACGCTCGCCTGGTCGGCGGGCAAGACCGCCTTCGTTCGCAATACGCGCAACGAAATCAGGTCGAACGAGGTGGCCTCGACGGTCGGCGGGCTCGCCTTCGCACCGAAAGGGTTCCGGCTTGCCATCGCGCACTATAATGGCGCCACGCTCTGGTTCCCGAACATGACCGAGGCGAGGCCCGATACGTTCTCCTGGCAGGGGTCGCATCTGGGCGTCACGTTCAGCCGGGACGGGAAATACCTCATGACCGCCATGCAGGAGCCGGTGCTGCACGGTTGGCGGCTGTCCGACCGCAAGGACCTGCGCATGTCCGGCTATGCCGCGCGCGTGCGCTCGATGGCGTGGACCGCGGGCGGCGACTATCTGGCGACCAGCGGCTCCGATCAGCTCATCCTGTGGCCGTTCAAGGGCAAGGACGGGCCGATGGGCAAGCAGCCGAAAATGCTTGCGCCTTATTCTGCGCGGCTCGATGTCGTGGCCGCCCATCCCGCCCATGACATCGTCGCGGTAGGCTATGCCGACGGCCTCGTGCTGCTGGTGCGCCTCTCCGACGGCGCGGAGATCACGGTGAGGAAGCTCGAGAAGGTGGCGGTGACCGCGCTTGCCTTCAGCGCCGACGGTCATCGCCTCGCGTTCGGCTGCGAGAACGGCGAGGGCGGCGTCGTCGATCTCGGTTAAACCCTTATGGTTCGAGACGCGCGGCGTTGCCGCGCTCCTCACCATGAGGACCGAGGAAGGTCGCCGCAGGAAATCAACATCGTCATCCCGGACGCGCGTCGGCGCGAGCCGGGATCGTTCGCCGCTGGCCCACGGAGGACGATCCCGGGTCTGCGGCGCACCGTTGCACGCTGCGCCGTGCCCGGGATGACGCAGGCGTTGTCGTCATCACGACCGGGCGTCAGCGAGAACCGGGATCGCGCGACATGGCGCGCGACGAATGCCGATGGCGACGCACGCAGGCGCGGCGGACGCGAGGTTCATACCCACGAGGCCCGACACCAACCTCTCTCCTCATCCTGAGGAGGCCGCGCAGCGGCCGTCTCGAAGGACGCAGCGATCGCGGGAAATCAGATCACGTATTGCTGCAGCGGCGGGAAGCCGTTGAACCCGACCGACGAATAGCTCGCGGTATAGGCGCCGGCGGCCTCGATCAGCACCTTGTCGCCGATGGCGAGCGAGACCGGCAGCGGATAGGGGCTTTTCTCGTACAGCACGTCGACCGAATCGCAGGTCGGCCCGGCCAGCACGCAGGGCGCCATCTCGTCGCGGTCCTTGCGGGTGCGGATCGGATAGCGGATCGATTCCTCGATCGTTTCGGCGAGGCCGTGGAACTTGCCGATGTCGAGATAGACCCAGCGCACCTCGTCCTCGGGTGAGCGCCTGGCGATCAGCACGACCTCGGCCTCGATCAGGCCGGCATTGCCGACCATGCCGCGGCCCGGCTCGATGATGGTTTCCGGGATGCGGTTGCCGAAATGCCGGCGCAGCGCGCGGAAAATGGCGCGACCGTAGGATTCGAGCTTCGGCGTCTTGCGCAGATATTTCGCCGGGAAGCCGCCGCCGAGATTGACCATCGAGAGCATGATGCCGCGCTCCGAGCAGGTGCGGAATACGGCTGCCGCCGAGGCGAGGGCTGCGTCCCAGGCCTGCACGTTCTGCTGCTGCGAGCCGACATGGAAGGAGATGCCGTAGGCGAGGAGCCCGCTCCTGTGGGCGAATTCCAGGATGTCGGCGGCGAATTCGGGCTCGCAGCCGAACTTGCGCGACAGCGGCCATTCGGCGCCGGTGCCGTCGCAGCGGATGCGGCAGACCACGCGGCTGCCGGGGGCCGCGCGCGCCACCTTCTCGACCTCGGCCTCGCAATCGACCGCGAACATGGTGACGCCGAGGCCGAAGGCGGCCGCGATGTCGCTCTCTTTCTTGATCGTGTTGCCGTAGGAGATGCGCTCGGGGCCGGCGCCTGCGGCCAGCGCCGCGCGCAGCTCGGCGATCGAGGCGACATCGAAGCAGGAGCCCATCTCGGCGAGCAGGCTGAGGATCTCGGGCGCCGGATTGGCCTTGACCGCGTAATAGACCTTGGTATCCGGCAGCGCCGAGGCGAAGGCCTGGAAATTCTCGCGGATGACGTCGGTGTCGACGACGAGGCATGGTCCCTCGTCCTGACGGTGCTTCAGAAATTCGCGAATGCGTGCGGTCATTGCGACCCGTTCCCCTCTCCGTCGCCGGCGGATGCCCCGCCGGAAGCTGAGTCTTCGGCCGTCGCCGCCTTCCGAACGATTCGGAATGGACGACACCGCTTGAAGTGCTGCCTTGGTCCGGATGAGGGGAGCGCCCCGTTCCGCACGGCCGGCAAGGAAGGACAAGCCTTTTCAGCGCTCCGGCATTCGCGCCGGCGTTACTAAAAAAGCCCGCTCCGTCGTTGCTTTAAGCCGCGTCCCCTGCGGAGAGCAGGGTGCGCCGGTTTCGCCTCCGGCTGCCGGTCAGATGTCTTGAAGAAGCGTCCGGCTTCTCCAGGCGGCTGCCCGGCCTCTTGTCCGGGTACCCACCGACCGACACACGGCCACAGGCACGTGCGAATTTGGGCGAGCGGAAAATAAATCGAATCGATTCATGCCGCAACACTTAAAGCGCGCGCGCAAGGAAAAAGCGGACGCGAGGCGATCGCGTCCGCTCTGCCGCGATGAGGTTTGTTACGCGGCGTTAACAGGTGTGAAGATGCCGCCGCGTCAGCGCACGAGCACGTTCCTGAACTGCCAGGGATCGCGTTTGTCGATGTCTTCGGGGAAGAAGCCCGGACGGTCGGCGAGCGGCGTCCAGTCGGTGTACTTGCCGATCACTGGGCCGAGATAGGGCATCTGCACGTCGAGGCAGCGGCGGAAATCCATCTCGTCGGCCTCGACGATGCCGGCATGGGGATTTTCCAGTGCCCAGACCATGCCGGCGAGCACCGCGCTCGTCACCTGCAGGCCGGTGGCGTTCTGGTAGGGCGCAAGGTCGCGGGTCTCGTCGATCGAGAGCTGCGAGCCGTACCAGTAGGCGTTTTTCTTGTGGCCGTAGACCAGCACCCCCAATTCGTCGATACCGTCGGCGATCTCGTTCTCGTCCAGGATGTGGACTTTCTCCTGCCGCGCCCCGGCCGCCCCGAACATCTCGTGCAGCGACAGCACCGCATCGTTGCAGGGGTGGTAGGCATAGTGGCAGGTCGGCCGGTACATGGTCTTGCGGCCGCTTTTCAGCGTGAAAAAGTCGGAGATCGAGATCGCCTCGTTGTGGGTCACGAGGAAGCCGTACTGGCCGCCGGCGGTCGGCGTCCAGGAGCGCACGCGCGTGTTGGCGCCGGGCTGCAGCAGATAGATCGCCGCCTGGCAGCCGGTCTTGTGCTTGCGGGCATTGGCCGGCATCCATTTCTCGTGCGTGCCGAAACCGAGCTCGGCCGGCTGCAGGCCCTCCGATACGAAGCCTTCCACCGACCAGGTGTTGACGAACACGTTCTGCGGCTTCGGATACTTGGCGCGCTGGGTGTCGCGCTCGGCGATATGGATGCCCTTGACGCCGAGCTTCCTGGCGAGCCTCGCCCAGTCCTCGCGGCTCTGCGGCTCCTTCACCTTCAGCCTGGTGTCCGCGGCGATGTTCAGGAGCGCCTGCTTGACGAACCAGGACACCATGCCGGGATTGGCCCCGCAGCACGACACCGCGGTGGTCGAGCCGGGCTTGCGCCTGCGCTTGGCTGCCTGCGTGATCTCGCGCAGCGCATAGTTCGAGCGTTTCTCCGGCCCGAGCTTGGTGTTGAAATAGAAGCCGGGCCACGGCTCGTTGACCGTGTCGATATAGAGCGCGCCGAGTTCGCCGCACAATTCCATGATGTCGACGGAGGAGGTGTCGACCGACAGGTTGACGCAGAAGCCCTGGCCAGCGCCTTTGGTGAGCAGCGGCGCGAGCAGCTCGCGGTAATTGTCCTGCGTCACCGCCTCGTGGATGAAGCGGATGCCGCGGTCGTCGAGCATCTTGCGGTCCTTGTCCTCGGGATCGATGACCACGAAGCGGCTCTTGTCGTAGGTGAAATGCCGCTCGATCAGCGGCAGCGCGCCTTTGCCGATCGAGCCGAAGCCGATCATCACGATCGGGCCTGCGATCTCTGCGTGCACGGGCCATTGGGTCATCGCTCTAGCTCCAGTCTCGTCGTCGGAAGGAAGGGAGGCGGCCCGGTCGGAATTTCCGCTCGTCCCTGCGAATGCGGGACCCAGATACTGGATTCCCGCCGTTGCGGAAACGAGCGGGGCCGGTTCCGGGCCGCCGTCGGGGATTTCAGGCCGCGTGTCGGGCGGGCCTGTGGACAGTCTGCCCCTGCACGCTGCGCGTAACGGCGGCCTTGGTCTTGGACACGATCCGGCCCGTCGCTGAAATCAGTCCGAAAGCACCCTTGAGCGCGCCCGGGACGAGTTCGCATGCGAGCAGACGGCGGCGGTCGAACGCGCCCGGCATGAAGAGGAGGCCGGTACCGGCCGTGCTGAAGCCGAACCTGCGGTAATAAGCCTCATCACCGACCAGCAGCACCGCGCGGTGGCTGCGGCGGGTGGCTTCGCTCAGGGCGCGGCGCATCAGCGCAGCCGCGATCCCGCGCCCGCGATAGTCCGGATCGACCGCGAGCGGCCCGAGCAGGAGTGCCGCGCCCGCCGTGCCTGCGTCGATATTCCACAGCCGCAGCGTGCCGACGAGGCGGCCGTGTTCGCTCGCTGCGAACGAGAGGCCCTGCGCCGGCTCGCGGCCCCTGCGCAGGCGCTGCGACACCTTGCGAAAGCGCACCGGCCCATAGGCGCGGTCGAGCAGCGTCTCGCGCGCCTCGGCCTCGTGCGGGCGCTCGTGACGGATCGTGATCTGACGGCTCGTGACCATGCTCGCGTCCTTCCCCGCTCCGGCTTGCGGAGCGTTTTCAGTCCTGACGGTGAAGGGAAAGGGGAGCCGGCGGCAGCGCCTGCCGGCTCCCGGCGATGTCAGATGTGGTACGTCTTCAGCGGCGGGAAGCCGTTGAAGGCGACCGACGCGTAGGTCGACGTATAGGCGCCCGTACCCTCGATCAGGAGCCTGTCGCCGATCTCGAGCGAGACCGGCAGGAGATACGGCTCCTTCTCGTACAGCACGTCCGCGGAGTCGCAGGTCGGACCGGCCAGGATGCACGGCGCCGTCTCGCTGCCGTCGCGCGGCGTCCTGATCGGGTAGCGGATCGACTCGTCCATCGTCTCGGCGAGGCCGCCGAACTTGCCGATGTCGAGATAGACCCAGCGCACCTCGTCCTCCTCGCTCTTCTTGGAGACGAGGACGACCTCGGTCTCGATCACGCCGGCATTGCCGACCATGCCGCGGCCCGGCTCGATGATGGTTTCCGGGATGCGGTTGCCGAAATGCTTGCGCAGGGCGCGGAAGATCGCCGTGCCGTAGGTCTTCACCGTCGGCACGTTCTTCAGGTACTTGGTCGGGAAGCCGCCGCCGAGATTGACCATCGACAGGTTGATGCCGCGCTCGCCGCACTCCTTGAACACGGCGGCCGCCTGCGCGAGCGCACGGTCCCAGGCATGCTGGTTGCGCTGCTGCGAACCGACATGGAAGGAGATGCCGTAGGCGTTCAGGCCGAGCCGGTGGGCGTGCTCCAGCACGTCCGCGGCCATGGCGGGCTCGCAGCCGAACTTGCGCGACAGCGGCCACTCCGCACCGGCGCCGTCGCACAGGATGCGGCAGAATACGCGCGCCTCGGGCGCCGCGCGGGCGACCTTCTCGACCTCGGCCTTGCAGTCGACCGCGAACAGGCGCACGCCCATCGCATAGGCGCGCGCGATATCGCGCTCCTTCTTGATGGTGTTGCCGAAGGAGATGCGGTCGGGCGTGCAGTCGGCGGCGAGCACCATCTCGATCTCGGCGACCGAAGCGGTGTCGAAGCAGGAGCCGAGCGAGGCCAGAAGGCGCAGCACTTCCGGCGCCGGGTTCGCCTTCACGGCGTAGAATACGCGGCTGTCCGGCAGCGCCTTGGCGAAGGCGCTGTAATTGTCGCGCACGACGTCGAGATCGACGACGAGGCAGGGCCCGTCATCCTGGCGCTGGCGCAGGAACTCGCGAATGCGGTCGGTCATCTCGCTCTCCAAAACGGCTCATGCGACGGCTTGCGCCGCCTGCGATCTGGGCCGGTCCGCGTTGGGCGCTTCCGCACGATGGAGACGCGGTGAGCGCCGGGTCGCGACCCGACTGGCTGCCTTGGATTGGAAAGGGAGGGTCCCGTTCCGCACACCTGGCAATGAAGGACAAGCCTCTTCGGCTGCAACTCCGGCCTTTGGACAGCCGGCAGTAACCTAGAAGCCCGCTCCGTCGTTGCTTTAAGACGCGTCCCCCGTTGAGAGCGGGGTATGCCGGTTTCGCCTCCGGCTGCCGGTCACTCTTGCAAGGCGGGGAAGAACTCAGGTGAGCCTTCCGCATCCTTGGCGGCTGCCCGGCCTCTTGTCCGGGTACCCACCGACCGACACACGTCCACAGGCACGTGCGAATTTGGGCACGCGCGACATAGGGGATTTGAATCGTCTTCGCAAGACTTTTCACACCCTGTGCGGCCACAGGGACGGCGATTGTGGTGAACAATTTGTTGAGCGGCGCCGGCGGCGAGCGCGGCGCGTCCACTCACTCGCGGGTGCTGAAGGGCTCGACGCGCCGGGCGGAGATGATGAAGCGGTACATCACGTAGGCGCCGAGCAGCACGAAGGCGCCGTCGAGCAGTTTCTGGCCGGTGGTGCCGATGCCGAACAGGTTGGCGAGCGCCCAGCTCCCGGCGAAGGCCGCGCCGAACACCTCGGCGCCGATCAGGATGGCGGCGCTGACCGCGGTCATGACGTTGAGCCAGAGGATCTTGCGGCGGGAGCCGGACTGTTCAGCCATGACGGGAGCCCTGTTGCGACGGCCGGCAATGTCCCCGAAAGCGCCCGCGCGATCAAGTCTGGATTCGTCGCAGGAAAGCCCCCATTTTTGACCGGGCCGGCCTCCAGGCCGGCGTTAAGATTTGCGTCGGGGCCGGCGCTGAAGTCCGCGTCAGGCCCTGCTTTCTCCACCATCGGAACCCGTCCCGGAACCCGCCCATGAGCCATGCTTCCTCCGCGCCCAATCCCCTGCTCGCCGGCTGGACAACGCCGTTCGAGGTGCCTCCCTTCGGCGAGATTGAGGTCGGGCACTTCGCGCCGGCGTTCGAGCAGGCCTTGGCCGGGCACCGGGCGGAGATCGCCGCGGTCGCCGGGAGCGCTGAGGTCCCGACCTTCGCCAACACGATCGAGGCGCTGGAGCGGGCCGGGCGGACGCTCGGGCGCATCTCGGATGTGTTCTCCAACCTCGCCAGCGCCAACACCAGCGAGGAGATCGAGGCGGTGGAGCGCGACATTTCGCCGAAGCTCGCCGTGCATTTCAGCCGCCTCTATCTCGACGAGGCGCTGTTCCGCCGTGTCGACGACCTGTTCCGCCGCCGCCAGACGCTCGATCTCTCCGCCGAGCAGGCGCGGGTGCTGGAGCGCTACCACACGGCGTTCCGCCGCGCCGGCGCGCATCTGCCCAAAGAGGCCAAGGAGCGCCTTGCCGCCATCAGCGAGCGGCTGGCCTCGCTCGGCACCCTGTTCCGCCAGAACATCCTGGCCGACGAGCAGGACTATACGCTCGTGCTTCAGGGCGAGGCCGACCTCGCCGGGCTGCCCGACGACCTGCGTGCGGCGGCGCGCGAGGCCGCCGAGGCGCGCGGCATGGCGGGACAGGCGGTGATCACGCTCTCGCGTTCGAACGTCGAGCCGTTCCTGCAATTCTCCACCCGGCGCGACCTGCGCGAGAAGGTGTTCCGCGCCTTCATCGCCCGCGGCGACCGCGGCGGGGAGACCGACAACAAGGCGCTGATTGCCGAGATCGTGGCGCTGCGCGCCGAGCGCGCCCGGCTGCTCGGCTATCCGAGCTTCGCCCATTTCCGTCTCGACGACTGCATGGCCAAGACGCCGCAGGCGGTGCGCGACCTGCTCGGAGAGGTCTGGCGGCTGGCACGCGAGCGCGCGCTCCTCGACCGCGAGGCCCTGCAGAAGCTTATCCAGGAGGAGGGCGGCAATTTCCGGCTCGCGCCGTGGGACTGGCGCTACTATGCCGAGAAGCTGCGCAAGGCGCGCCACGACGTTGATGAATCGCAGATCAAGCCGTATCTGCAGATCGATCGGGTGATCGAGGCGGCGTTCTATACCGCGACCCAGTTGTTCGGCCTGTCGTTCCATCGCCGCGACGACGTTCAGGTCTGGCATCCGGACGTGCGCGTCTGGGAGGTCAAAGGGCCGGACGGCCGCCACGCTGGGCTGTTCTTCGGCGACTATTATGCGCGCCCGAGCAAGCACGGCGGCGCCTGGATGACCACGCTGCGCGACCAGGAACGACTATGCGGCGATGTCCACCCGCTGGTCGTCAACATCATGAACTTCAACAAGGCGACCGACGGCGCACCGAGCCTGCTCAGCTACGACGACGCGCGCACGCTGTTTCATGAATTCGGGCACGCGCTGCACGCGCTTCTGTCGGACGTCACCTATCCCGTGGTCTCGGGCACGAGCGTTTTGACCGACTGGGTGGAACTGCCCTCGCAGCTTTACGAGCACTGGTTCGAGCGGCCGGAAGTGCTACGCCGCTTCGCGCTGCATTACAAAACCGGCGAGCCGATGCCCGAAGACCTGCTCCGGCGCGTACTCGCCGCGCGCACCTTCAACCAAGGCTTCGCCACCGTGGAATATGTCGCCTCCGCGCTGGTCGATCTCGAATTCCATTCGCTACCGCAGGCCGATCGTCTCGACGTCGCCGACTTCGAAGCGAAGACGCTGGCACAGATCGGGATGCCGGAGGAAATCGCGATGCGCCACCGCTCGCCGCATTTCGAGCATGTGTTCGCGAGCGGCGGCTATGCCTCGGCCTATTACAGCTACATGTGGTCGGAGGTGCTCGACGCCGACGCCTTCCGCGCCTTCGAGGAGAAGGGCGACATTTTCGATCCTGCCACCGCGCGCAAATTGCGCGATCACGTCTATGCGGCGGGCGGCTCGCGCGATCCGGAGACGCTCTACATCGCTTTCCGCGGCCGCCTGCCGACGCCCGATGCGCTGCTCGCCCGGCGCGGGCTGGCCGAATTCATGCCGGCGGGGGAGACGTAGGGGCTCTCTAAGCCGTCATTCCGGGCGCGCGCCGCTGAGTGGAAGATGATGTGCAAGCCTTACAAGGTAGCTGACATTGAAAGAGTTCTTGACGACAAAGATTAGCAAGCATCACCTGAATTGAGCGCAGCGCAATGTATGCCTCCAATGCTGAACAAAGCAGGCTAGGATTTCGCTTCGCGCGGCCAGTGCGAGATAATCTGAATAGAAGGCCGACCGATGAACGACGACGCAGTAACGCGCACGATTATCGACCGGGACAAGTTGCCGCCATTGTTTCCTACCTACCGACATTCGCCGGAATTTTGGGAACAACTTGGCCGTACCGTCGCAACCTATGGGTTTCTCGAAGAAGTTTTGGGAAAGGCAATCTTCGTATTTTCGGCGACGCGCAAGTATAGTCCCGACGAAATCGAGGTGGCTTATCAAGCATGGCTGCCGCAGCTTGAGCGGGCATTGACCGATCAACTTTGGAATTTGGCCGAATCCTACGGGAAGGCCGGCGCGTGATAATCCAGCTACCACGACCGAAAACATAGACGAATTGATTCACGATATTAAGAAGGCAGCGGTCATCCGCAACGTCCTTTGTCATGGCTCATGGCGAACACCGGATAGCAACGGTGCATCTGTGCCTCTTTTCGTCAATCGGCAGAAACAGGTGTTCGATACCGCAATAGACGTTTCGTATTTGAAGCAGGTTCAAAGACACGTCGCCGAACTGGCTTGCAGCGTTATAGACACTGTAACTCATATGGGTTGGCAGTTTCCGGGCGGTGCGGGACCAGGTAAACGAATCCTGGAAAGCAAGTAGCCTGGTTTACGCTGCGCTCCACCCGGGATACGAGGATTCGGCATCAGTGGGCCCGAGCGCAATACAGGCCATTTCGAGTTGCGTACGTTCGCCACGTCTCTTAGTTGATGCCAAATCCTTTACGGGGATGCCCGCTCCATCCGAAGGCATGACGGAATTCATCTGAATGCCCCTCCATTCCGCCGGACATCGCCGCGGCGTCGTGGCCGCGCCGCACGGCGCAGCCGTCGAAGCCGGCCGGCAGATTCTTGCCGATGGCGGCAACGCGCTGGAAGCCATGGTGGCGATGGCGGCGAGCGTCGCCGCCGTCTATCCGCACATGAACCATGCCGGCGGCGACGGCTTCTGGCTCGTGCGCGAACCATCGGGCCGCGTGCGCGCGCTGATGGCGCCGGGGCCGGCGGGCGCGAAGGCGACGCCGTCGCTCTATCGCGAGGCCGGACACGAGGTCATCCCGCCGCGCGGTGCACTCGCGGCGCTCACCGTACCCGGCGCGGTCGGCGGCTGGGCGCTGGCGCTGGAAGCGGCGAAAGCGCACGGCGGCAGGATGCCGTTGCGTGACCTGCTCGCGCCCGCCATCCGCGCCGCCGGCGAGGGCTATGTCGTCACCCGCAGCCAGGCGCAGCTCACGGCCGACAAGCTTGACGAGCTGAAAGACGCGCCCGGCTTCGCGCAGGCTTTTCTTGTCGACGGCAAGCCGCCGCAGCAAGGCGACGTGCTCAGCCAGACCGCGTTCGCGGCGACGCTCGATCATCTGGCGCAGGCGGGGCTCGACGATTTCTATCGCGGCGATGTCGGGCGCGAGATCGCCGCCGATCTCGAACGCATCGGTTCGCCGGTGACGCGCGCCGATCTCGAACGCTACGCCGCCTATACCGCCGAGCCGCTGTCGGTGCGTCTCGCCGCCGGCACGCTCCATAACGCGCCGCCGACGCAGGGGCTGGCG
>WBZO01000333.1_pt1 | contig 107982 bp, 103 predicted proteins | sample 5204261 | NCBI WGS metagenome assembly WBZO01 (sample SAMN12412400, study PRJNA552823) | activated sludge metagenome | isolation source: activated sludge from anammox sidestream of wastewater treatment plant... | place: USA: North Carolina | collected 2017-09 | reverse complement strand
AAAGGTCGCTCCGTGGTTCCGTCTCGTCCTCTTCATTACCTCGCTCCTTTGTGTCGCCACCTCGCGGTGGCTTTGCTGAAGCCAGGCTACCACTGATCACACTGTCCGAATTTCCGGAGCCCCCTCTCCTCTTGGGTCTCCGCTACGCTCTACAGCTCTCTTAAGACGTACGATAACATGAGTAGCGAGTTTCTCGTATATTCGTACTCACACTCCCCCCACGTCGGATTCACAATAGGATCGTCACACAAGCCTACAATAGTGCGTCTAGAGCAATAGGAAACATCTCGGCGAGAAAGTAGTCCGCACGCCCCTCATGTCCGCGAGGAAACGGCGCCCTTGGCCTCCATCAACAGATGTGGCTCCCAAAACGAACGATCATAGCGGGGCCAGGCGTGACAACCAAACGGCAACTCGCGGTGATTGAGCTCGAAGCAATGCTGTGGCACGACTTCAAAAGCAAATTTCAATCCCACTTCAAATGACGCCACTCTGAAACTGGGATCATAGTGGACGGCACGATCCGACCAAAAATGATCCTCATTCTTGGTTCCGTCCGGGCGCAGATGCCACTGAGACAGCTCACGCTGGACCCCGTTGAAGCGACGGATCCCCTTGAACACCTTCCTAGGCCAATTGAGCCACTGAAGATAAGTGGGTTTTCCCGCACAGAACGAAGCCCAGTACTCGTCTGGATCGATCCAATACCGGTCAGAATCAATAACACGCAAGAAACTGTGCACCTTCCTGAGCGAGAACCCCCCGTTTCCAACTCGAGGCAGGCCAACCCAGGGACTGTCAGGACTTGCCAGCCAGGGAGCACCGACGTAATCCAAATCCGTATCGCACCATTCGAGCAACTGATCAGAAAAGACAAGCGCATCCAACTGATAGATCAACACGTACTTGTAGTCGGCAAATCGCTCATAGAATTGACGCGAAAGCATCAGTTTCGCATTCGCGATCGCACTCCCGAAAAAGCTATCGGCAAAGCGGCTGATCTGATAGCCCGACCGTTCAATCGCAAGGCTTTGCGGTACGACGAGGTACTTGTCGTATTTCCCTAGAAAATGCTCTAGATGCCGAAAGGATATTTCCTCATCCGGCGTAAACTCTGAACGATTGTAGGCTGGAACAACTACCGCAACTGTTTTAGATGGTTTGGCAGGCAGATCCATGGTCACTGATTCGTCCTTCGTCGGCAAACCGGCTGAAATTCGCGAACATATCTACTGTCTGAAAGAAACGGTCATCCCCACTTCTGCAGCAGGCGCTCTACCATTCCCAGCCCAGGCGACGGTGCCATCTGCTTAAACCAACAAGAGCGATACGGTAGGCCGCTTCGCATCAATTCGGGTACGGTCACAAACTCAAATCTTGAACCGATCCGCCCGAACATCATTTCAAGCGCACCCAACATCGCCTGGCGATCTATCCACGAATCCCTGTCCGGCACGGGTCCCCGGTGTGGTTTCCCACGGTCATAGATCGTGTCATGCAGCAAAACTATGTCTCCCGGACATATTCGCTCTACAAGCACATCCGCAATGGCTGAGGCATCGGACTCGTACCAATCCTCTGAACTAACACTCCATCCGATCACTTCGTATCCGAGACGCCACGCATCCATCTTGGCTGCCAGTGTCAGTTCTCCGTAGGGAGGACGGAACAAGCGGCTTCCGCAATCCCCCAATGAACGTTCACATGCCATGAGTTGTGCCCGCCGTTCCCTCCCAGTGATAAGGGGAAAGGCGGAATGGTCCCACGAGTGGCTCCCAATCGCATGGCCGGCATCCGCCATACGTCGGATCAATGCCTGCTGCTCCGCAACCGATTTTCCAACGGTAAAGAATGTCCCATGCGCACGATGTCGATCGAGCAAGTCTAACAGTCGTGGCGTAACCAGCGGGTCTGGTCCATCGTCAAATGTCAGCGCCACCAGCGGCAACTCCGTCTGAACACGCGTCACGCTGCCACACACTCTCCGGATACGTCGCTTGATTTCCCGCACGGGGTTGATCATCTCGCCCTTGCCGTCATGCTTTGTGAGTCGATGGTCTCCAACTATGCCTGACGAACATACCCTGTCCACGCCACCCGTCATGGGGGTAGAGCTTTCCGGTTCCGTAGTAATCCCCTTCCACTACCTCAATTTCTCCTGCCGATTCGACCCAGTCCTGACACGCAGTATTTCCTGCGTGTTCGATGGCGGCATTTATGTAGTACCGGCCGGCACCCAGAGGTAAGTCCGGAATTGTAAACTCGATATATCCGTCACCAGACAGCGACAACGGGCGTTGGTCGACTAGGTCCGTCGCCATCACAAAGCAGGCCCGCCCTTCATGATTGAAGGAAGCCAAGACCCTGTAGTTGCTGAATACTCTGTTGCTGCGGCCGTGATAGTGGACACGAACCCTCAGTTCCTTCCCGGACATGGCGTGCTGGATACGCTTCCCATCCCCATCATAGAATTCGATCGCACTAACGATCATGGCGCCTTCACCTGAACGATCCGTGCGATCAAGCAAAGATGTATTGGCAAGGCTAAAAGTTTCTTTCAGGTATCCCTCAATCAAGCGATGTGGGTCCCCGTCCTCCGCAATCGCGCCTTTCTTCATCCAAATCACACGCCGGCAAAGATTGGCGATTGTCGGCAGGTCGTGGCTCACCAGAATAATCGTCCTTCCGCCTTTCCGCACATCGTCCATCTTCCCCAAGCACTTTTTCTGAAACGCCGCATCACCGACGGAGAGCACCTCATCCACGATCAAAATGTCGGTTTCCAAATGCGCCGCGACCGCAAATGCCAGCTTCACATACATGCCACTCGAATATCGCTTCACCGGCGTATCAAGAAATTGTCCGATTTCGGCGAACTCGACGATTTCATCAAACTTTCTCGAAATGTCCACCCGCCGCATGCCCAAAATGGCCCCATTGAGGAAGATGTTCTCACGCCCGGTCAGTTCCGGATGAAAACCCGTTCCGACCTCCAGGAGGCTACCGACTCGACCGAAAATCCGTGCCCGCCCCTTGGTTGGAAGGGTAATACGAGACAAGACTTTTAACAGGGTGCTCTTACCCGCCCCGTTCCTGCCGATAACCCCGATAACCTCACCATGTCGGGCTTCAAAGCTCACATCTTTCAGTGCCCAAAACTCCGCCTGCTGATTGCCTACCGTAGTTTTGGCAGTGTCCGACCCCAATACCCGTCGTACGCGGTGTGTCAGGTAATCGGTTAGCAGGCTATGCTGCTGCACGCCGATGCGATAAAGCTTCGACAGACTTTCAACGCTGATTACCAGATCGCTCATGGCAGAATGCAAGGCTCCTCAGATGGGCCATCAGTACCGATCGGACTCGATTGACGAACGGGCGCATATTTACAGTGTGGAACCTAGCCTAACTAGATGACGTCAGAAAATGTATCTTCGACGCTCCGGAAATAGATGACGCCTCCCACAAACAGCGCAAATACGACCGCGGCGCTTAACATCATGGCATCAAAATCCGGCCTCGTATTCCCCAGCAAAGCCCATCGAAACCCCTCGATGACGCCGACCATGGGATTCAGGCTATAGAGAAATTTCCATTGATCGGGCACCAGGGACAGGGGATAAACGACCGGCGAAGCAAACATCCACAATTGAGTCGCCAGGGGCACCATTGACGCTACGTCGCGATATTTCACGTTGGTTGCCGAAAGCCACAGGCTCACTGATAGCGCAGTCAGCAGCGCAAGCCCCAGGAACATAGGCAATAGAAGAATCCCCCACGTCGGTACAATGTGGTACCACGCCATCATGGCCAGTAGGAACAGAAACGCCACAGAAAAATCCACCAGACCGATAACCGAGGCCGCAAGCGGAATGATGAGGCGAGGGAAATAGACTTTTCGAACGAGGGCTCCCTCATTCACAACGCTGGTGCTGCATCGTTCTAAGCTTCTCGCCATATACCCCCATGGAAGCAATGCCGTGAGGGCGAAGACAGAATACGGGAGTCCGTCTGACGGAATATTGGCCATTCGACTGAAGACAAGCGTGAACATCAGCATCGTGAACAACGGCTGAACAATTGCCCAGCCGATGCCGATGGCGGTCTGTGCATACCTCGTCTTCAGGTCGCGCCAGGCCAAAAAATACAGCAATTCACGGTAGTGCCATGTTTCTCGGAGATTCAAACGAAACAAACCCTTGGGGGGCTCAATCACGATCGATACGTCGCCACCGGTATTCACAATGTCCCCCACTTCCTTAATTTGCCTGATACGATACTGTTGATTGCGCCGCACAGCATCGTGGTGAAGCACGCATGCCAAATCGGCTCACACAACTCTACACCTTCAACGTCTTATCGCCAGCGACTTCAATCCCGACGCCTCTCCCGAGGCCAACCCACTCACCGCTTCGCCCGCTTCGTTCAACTGCCGTGATGGCCTCCTGCGCAAGCAGGCCGTCCCGAAAAGACGCATCAACTTCCCTATCCAACTGGCCTCGACAGCATGCTTCAACAAAACTTCGCATCATGAGGCCCAAGCAATGCGGTTTCCCGTCACGTGCGGCTTCGGGAAGGGCAACCTCCTCCCAAGTTTGCTGGCCCGGCTGCGATCGTTGCAGGACATCAACGGAGCCCCGACTTAGAAGCGCCCTCAGCGCGCCTCGCTCCCCAATCACCTCAACCCAACTTTTCTGCCCCACGCTTGGGGAGACACGGCTGACGGTCATCTGCCCTTGCACCCCGCTCTCAAAAGTCAGCAACGCCGTGGCCATATCATCTGTCTCAACCTGCAGGGTCTCCCCAGAACGACTATCTCGCGCTCGTCTCGGCACCCGCACCGTCAGACCAGCAACTCGTTCAATAGGCCCAACCAAATAGGCGGCAAGGTCAACGAGATGGCTTCCCACATCGAACAGAACACCTCCGCCTGCAAGCTCGACTTTGTCCCGGAAGCCGATCTGAAAATCCGCCTCAAGACCGTGCCAGGTATCGTACTGCAGGCGAATGTAATGCGGAACACCAATTTCCCCTTGACGCACAAGTTGACGTAGGCGCCTGACACCGTACAAGTAGCGGTAGGTGAATGCTACCTGATGGACACCGCGAACTGTGTCGGCCAATGTTACCATCCGTTGAGCATCGGCCACGGTTGTCGCCAACGGCTTTTCACAGAAAACGTGTTTCCCGTGATGCAGTGCCGCTATGGCATGACTCGCATGATCGACGTTTCTTGAAGCAATCGTGATTGCATCCACATCGGACCCGGCACAAAGCTGGTGATAGTCCGTCATCACCCCCTCAATCCCATACCGGTCGGCCAAAAGTTTAGTTCTCTGCAGATCGCGCCCGCATAAGGCAACGATCTCGACCTGCGGGTGCGCCTTCAACTCCGGGATGTGGCACGCTTCGACAAAGTCTCCCGTGCCGATGATGCCGACTCGCAACTTTCTCATCTAGCTGCAACTCCATTTACCCAGCGCACAATTATGCCGCCCGGCCTGATCCATGCAGCGAACCAGATTCCACACGCCCGGCTTGTTTCCCGATCTGCTACTGGGGGCGATAGGTAAGATTGCCTCGTTCAGCGGTTCCATCATCATAGAGCGCCACGAGATCGTCCGGGATATGGGCCAAATCGCTGCCCCTGAGATAATCCCGCATGGTGGTGCCAGTGCATTCCTCGTCGACCTTCGGAGCTCCAGCCTTCGACCGCACATCATCGAGATGAACGAGCCTAAAGTCGATGCTGAACCGTGTCTTCCCGGAAGTGTTTGGCACGCTCGAATGCATCTGGGCGGCGGAAAACATGATCACCCCTCCCGCAGGAACGATCAATCGAAGTTGAGGGTCGAGTTCAAGCGTCTCCGAGGGTCTGGGAAGCGGCCGAGGATCTTGCTTGATGAACTGCGCCACATGTCCCCCCCGATGCTGTTGATTCCACGCATAGTAATTGTAACCCTTTGAGGTGTTCGCGACGGCACGATTCCAATATTGGGGATGAAACGCCATTGCATTGTCCGGTTGGATATCATAGATCGGAATCCACCAGTTGATCTGCGACATGGGAGCTGAGTACCAGGTGTCGCGATGTGGATGCCATGCATACGCGATTCCTGTCGTCAGATAGTTGTCGCTAGTCGAACTGCGCATTTTCGGCACATCGAAATACGTTCGCCCTAAATCGCACCCGAGCTCTTCAAGCAATGCTTGGATGTGCTTCTTCGACTCTGGATGATGAATGAACTGTGGCTTCAGTTTGCCCAATATCTCGGCGTACGCCTCCACGGACATGTGATACTGAGCATGCTCTGGGTCGTGAGGTGCGAACGCGTCTTGGATCAACTCTCTCGCAAACTCGACGAACGCAAGGGAAGTCTTTCGAGGCGAGTATGCAAACAACTGCCCTTCAAATAGTAGCCGCCGACGAACATCATCCGTCACCTGAGCATCGTAGTACACCGCGTTATTCATAGACTCCCCTTTGTTCAGGCTTCCTTCGAATTCCCGGCGCGCGCCTGAAGCAGCCCATTCGCTTCAAGCAATGTCGCCGCTGCATGAATGGCTTCAAATGGAATTTGCGCCCGTTCTGCAATATCCAAAAGCGTGTGACGGCCATCCGCCATGTTCAATACCCATAGGAGTGCCATTTCCTTGCTCGCTCCCTCTTTCTGCCCGGCGATCGCACGATAGAGCCCCCGTTTCCCCAGCTGCGGCTCACAAAATGGGTTAGTGCTGACCGGTATCATATCATTCTCAATCACGTAGAGCGCTTTCAGAACTAGGTCTAGCGAATCCAGCAATGATTCCGTCTTCACAAGTTCCAAGTTGTCGGCGGAGGTATGGTATTCAGGATACTCGCCATGAGGAGTCCTCATCAGACACCCCACCGGAAGATCAAATCCCGGCGAACAATATTGCCGTTCATCATATCCATAGGGGTAGAATTCGATAGTCCGGTGAGGCTTCCCTCGATGCTTGAGGATATGCGTCATCACTCTATCTATCAGGCTCCTGCCCTGCCGACTCTGCTTGTACGTTACTCCCCCGCCATCGCCGATTCCGGTTAACACGAGACCGGCGCGGATTCGGCCAACTCGTTCCTGATTCCTCGCCAGCCAGGTAATGGACCCAATAGTCCCCGGGATAAAGAGAAAGCGATAGGAATACGTTCTTGGCATACCGCCAAGCAGTTCGGCTAGCTTCGTCGCAACAACGATCCCCGAAAGATTGTCGTTGCAGAGGGACGGATGGCAGACATGGCAGGAAATCAACACTTCTTGATCACTTCTTCCTGGTATCAGCAATTCACCGTATGTCAGACTTCCTTTTTCAAGGCTCGCCTCGATTTGCACATCATACTCGGCTTCATGGAGTTCCAATCGTTGGCGATGTGAAAGGCAAAAGCCCCAATTCTCTTTGTAGTAAGAGGTTCGATAGGGAATCCAATCCGGATGCTCGGGCAAGGAATGCAGGTGCGATTCCAATTCAGCACGAGAGATCCGACCTCGAAAGGGAACGCTATATCCAACCACATGAAGGTTGTTGTCCCGAAAGTCGATGACACGTTTACCATCAACAGTGGCAAGATATGCATCGCGGACGTTCCATTCTAAAGGAACCAACCAGTCGAACACAGGCGTTCCGGAGGCGACCTCTTGCACCTGTATCGGAATGCGGTTGCCAATCCGGTTGAGCGTCTCGCGCACACCATTGCCTGTTATGCTCCGACAGATAGGGTATAGTTCTACCATCAGGTCGTACAAGTCGTGCCCGCCCTGGGTTTGAGCCAATACCTGCTCGAGATTAGCTAACGTCATCGATCACCGCTCAACAAAATCGTCATAGGTCCGGTCCCGATCTGAAAGCATTCGAACAGCCTCAGGCCACCTAATTCCGAACGCCGCATCGTCCCAGCGAAACCCTCTCGCATATTCTGGCGCATAGACTTCCGACATCTGGTACGCAACCTCGGTATCATCCGTTAACGTCTGGTAACCATGAGCAAAATCCTTTGGCACATACAACATTCTGTGATTTTCCGACGATAGAACCACCGCAAACCACTGCCTGTACGTGGGGGATTTCCGACGCAGATCGACTATGACATCATAAATCGCTCCGCGGGTGCACCGTACTAATTTAACTTCCGCTGCGGGTGACACTTGGTAATGCATCCCACGAATCGTGCCCCTCAAGCGGGTATATGAGACGTTACACTGTGCGAGTTGGGTATCAAGTCCCCTCACGCCGAACTCATGGGCACACCAGGTCCTTGCAAAAAACCCACGTTCATCTTCCTGACGCTCAAGGTCGATGACGAAAGCACCCGCTAAGGCCGTCTCTTCAAAAATCACAGAAGCTCCCGCACCTCCGGAATCGGCACCACGAACTTCCCTCCCCACTCTTTGATGAAACTCATCTGCTGTACCACTTCCGCCTGAATATTCCAGGGAAGAATGAGTACATAGTCTGGCTTCGTCTCACGGATCTTTTCAGGAGAACAAATGGGAATCCGGACTCCAGGCAAGAGATGCCCCTGCTTGTAGGGGCTCCGATCCACCGTGTAATCAAGAAAATCAGTCCGGATACCACAGTAGTTCAGGAGCGTGTTCCCCTTGGCAGGAGCCCCATAGCCAACGACTGATTTTCTGCGTGTTTTTGCTTCAATGAGAAATTGGAGCAACTTCATCTTAGTTTGGACGACCTGATTGGAGAAAGACAGGTAGTGATCCAGTTTTCCAAACCCTTCTCGCTCCTCCAAGTCACGCAGATCCAACAAACGCTTCTCAATGGGTTTTGACCGATCATCTGCATGGCAGGCAAAAATCCGAAGAGAGCCCCCATGGGTCGGGATCTCTTCAACATCAAACAGTTCCAATCCGTGCTTGGAAAACACCCGCTCTACAGCCAACAGGGACCAATACGAAAAGTGCTCATGGTAAATGGTGTCAAACTGGTTCTCAGCCATCAGTCTCATCAGGTGTGGGAATTCCATAGTAACCACGCCCTTCGGCTTGAGAGCGATCTTCAGTCCGCCGACGAAATCGTTGATATTTGGGACGTGCGCCAAGACATTGTTGCCAACAAGTAAATCAGCGCGTTTACCAGCCTTGGCCAACTCACGTGCCGTCTTCACACCGAAGAATTTAACGATTGTCGGGATCCTCTTTTTTCGCGCCACCTTCGCCACATTTGCGGCCGGTTCCACACCCAACACTGGCACACCTTTTTGCACAAAATATTGCAAGAGATATCCATCATTGCTGGCAATCTCGATCACCCTATGACGTTTGTCGAGGGACAGCCGTTCAGTAATGCCTTCTACATATCGCCGTGCATGATCCAGCCAACTCTCGGAAAATGACGAGAAGTACGCATAGTCCCCAAAAATGCTCTGCGGACTGGTGAACTCTTCGAGCTGAACTAAAAGACAGGCACTGCACACGAATACACGAAGGGGATAAAAGGGCTCCATCCTATTGGCTTCATCATTCTTTACGTATGAATTGGCCAGAGGGGACATGCCTAAGTCCACGAAGGTATGCTGCAGCTGCGCGCCACAAAACCGGCAGCACCGATGAGGAGACCGCTTCGCTTTTCGGTGAGCTGGTCTTTCAGATTTCCGCTGATTCGATGTCGAAGAGCTCTTGCGCATCATACCTCCTGCTTTCCGCTTATCCCGCCATTCTACACACGATAGGGAGGGTCGAGAGAGTCCTCAGCAGCCTTTGGTCCACTTGAGCTCTTCCGTCAGGCACCCTCGCTTTTTCAGATCCTTCAGCACGTTAAGCCGCATCAGATGGGAATTCCGAAAATCAGGATCTGCAAAACGCATGTTCGTCAGTCCTTCCTTCAAATCTCTAATAGCTCCATCAAGATCCATTTCGGGTTGATATGCAGGAGCAAGCCGTCGGAATTTTTCGAAACTGACACGGTAGGACCGCTTATCCGGCTGGGCATCCTTGTTTACGGAAATTTTCACATTGGGTACGACTTGACTGACAGCCGCAGCAAGATCCTTGACCTGGTAATTCCATGAATCCGTCCCGACATTTACAATCACGCATTCACCACCATCTGTAGATTTGCGCTGAACCCCCCAATCGATGGCTCTCGCCATATCCTTGATATGGATCAGGGGGCGCCACGGTGTACCATCGCTGAGTATGGTAATTCTCCCAGCAGCCAGCGCACTTGCAACAAAGTCATTGAGCACCAAATCCAACCTCAGCCGTTCACTCATGCCACAGGCAGTCGAAAACCGCAGACAAGTCACGGCAAAGTCCCTTCCGGCAAGTTTCGCCAGTTCCCCCTCGGCTTCGATCTTAGACTTTGCGTACGCAGTAAGTGGGTTGACCGCTGACTCCTCTGTCTTGGCTCCCTCCTCAGCAAACCCATAAACACTGCAGCTTGACGCGAATACGAAACTCTTTGCGCCATGACTTTTTGCCATTTCTGCCATCGCCGCGGCGGCACGATAGTTTACGTCCATCGTGACGGATTCAAATGAGGCTCCCATCGGATCGTTTGAGATCGCAGCCAGATACACAACGGAATCCACGCCTTTGAGCACCTCATGATCCACCGTCCGAACGTCTCCGAATACTTGGACATCTAACCGGCATTCGGGCAGATAGTCACTTGCCGTAAGGCAGTTCGCAAAGAATCCCATATCGAGTCCAAGAATCACCGCGTCTGGGTATGATTGCTTGAGACGCCGTACCACGGTGGGGCCGATGTAACCCATGTTTCCCGTCACTAGAATCTTCATCGTAATGACATCTCCATGATCATGCTACTTTGCTAACAAGCCTCAGGCCCCCATCATCGATCCGATAACGGCCCGTTCCTTACCAAATCTTCCATGGAGCCTTTCCAGAGACCCATAGCTCCTCTAGGTAGTTCTTTTCCTTCAAGGTGTCCATGCAAGACCAAAACCCATAATGTTTGAATCCCATTAGCTGCCCAGCATGTGCAAGCCGTTCTACAGGTTCCCGCTCCCACGCAGTCTGATCGCCATCAATGTAATCGAGCGTTTTCGTATTCAGGACAAAGAAGCCACCGTTAATCCAACCCTCTCCTGCATCCGGTTTTTCGAGAAACTCCCGCACCTGATCACCATCGAAACCAATACGTCCAAATCGCGCTGGAGAGCGCACCGAGGTCATCGTTGCCTGCTTGCCATGAGAGCGATGAAATGCCAGGAGTGATTTGATATCGATGTCGGCAACACCGTCGCCATAAGTCAGCATGAATTCCTCATCATTTCCAATCCACTTGCGGAGTCGTTTTACGCGGCCTCCAGTTTGCGTATTCATTCCTGTGTCAATGAGGTGGACCGTCCATTTGGGTTGGTTGCCGTCATGGATCTTGGTCTTACCCGTGGACAGATCAACGGAGAGATCGTTATTGATAGCGAAAAAATTCAGGAAATACTCCTTGATCATCTCACCCTTGTAGCCCAAGGCAATAAGAAATTCCGTGATGCCATGCGCAGCGTGGATCTGCATAATGTGCCAGAGAATCGGCTTCCCCCCAATCTCGACCATTGGCTTGGGCCGCAGTATCGTTTCCTCTGAAAGGCGTGTCCCCAATCCACCCGCAAGTATGACTGCTTTCATGAGACTCCTTCCTCTCCTTCCGCAGAAACCTACATGCCTACGATCGTTTTGGCATACTCTTGGTCTCTAGCAATACTCACCTACCAAAACTCGTTGTCTTGCTAAAATTTCGGCCATATCGACTTCCGGAGACCCACAATCGATGCCCACCCTCTCGGCCGTGAACGCGAAGCGGACGACTCAACATTTCCCTTTCTACAGCCTTTCAATCGACCATCCGTAACAACAATATCATTTTTGTTACAGAATGGATCGTCATCCCACTTCAGAGGGAGTTCACAGGAGATACAAGGTACAGAAAGCCTCCGCCTAAGCAGAGGCTTCCGGAACAGGGAGAACAACCGATAGTTTGGTTAGATTCTGAATCAGGCCAACCTGAAGCTAACTGCCTGGGTAGCCTTGAGAAGATTGCCTCCCGAACTTCACGTACTGCTCGGCAGACTCCAGGCGCACCAGAAGCTTGCTGTTATGCAACAAATGGGGTGGGGAATCAGAACAACACCCCGCGTGACAGTTCGAAAAACCAACCCCCTGCGCAAGAACCACCCGTCACGAAACGGCTCGCCCCGCAGGAAACAATGCCGGCTGGCGGCAGATCGCTCCAATTGGGGCAAAGGCCTCACGAATGGGCGCGAACCTGAAATCCTCCAATAGGCGTGTAAGACGGGCTTCAGTCTTGTGCAAATTAAGATAGTGACGAACCCGTGAAAGCAACGGACCTTCCATGCGAGGCTGATCCGGATCCAGTTCCCACGGATGTAAATACATCACGAAGGAGCCCCCTTCGCGCTCAAGGCGGCGCAACAATCCGCGAAGAATGCGGTAGGGGTAGAGGCGGAAATAGCCACCGCCAGCAATCGGCACTCGCACCCCGCAGAGTTTCACGGTTGAGGGGGGCACTTCCCATAGTTCCCCAGCACTTGTAACAAGCTGGTGGACGTGTGGGTTGGCCCCAGGGACTCCGTAGCGATCATGAACGACAGGAAAAATACTGGAATCGTAACAGTATCCTTCCTCAATCAAGATCGGCAGCGCCCATATCGTTTGCTGAGTGATGGTGAAGCTTGGAGCACGGTAGCCATGCACGGGCTGCGAGAGTATGCCCTCGAGAATTCCTTTGGCACGGCGAACATCATCTCGGAATTCCGACGGTGTCAGACTTGTAATCAGCTGATGCCCATACCCATGGGAAGCCACCTCATGGCCTTCTGAGGCGATACGCTTCACCAAGTCAGGACACCGTTCTGCAACCCAACCTAGAACGAAAAATGTTGCTCGAATGCTCTTCGATGCCAAGAGTTCGAGAATTCTTTCAGTATTGGCCTGGACGCGACTCTCAAACTGGCCCCAATGCCGCCTACGCATCGGCGACTCAAATGCGGAGACTTGAAAATGTTCCTCGACATCGAAGGAAAGCGAATGCAGTCTCAAGGATGTCCCCATTTCAAAAGCTTTCTACCTTGCTCCGTCCCCCATTAGCATCACCTTGACCGTGTGCAAGACGATCCTCAGGTCGAGCAGCAAGGACAGATTCTTGACGTAAAACAGATCGTACTGCAGTTTGACATGGGAGTCTTCCTTTGAAGCGCCGTACCGGAAACGAGTCTGCGCCCACCCTGTAATACCTGGGCGTACCGTATGCCTGAGATCGTAGTAAGGAATAGAATTACGTAGCTCTTGCACAAACACCGGTCGCTCCGGCCGCGGACCGACCAGACTCATCTCTCCTTTCAATACGTTTACAAGCTGCGGCAATTCGTCCAAGCGAGACTTTCTCAACCATTTTCCAACACGTGAGATACGAGGGTCCTCTGCAGAAGCCCACCGGGCACCACTCTTCTCGGCATCTTTCCGCATCGATCTGAATTTCCAGATCATATACGGACGTCCGCGAAGGCCCACTCTCATCTGACGATAGATAACCGGCCCGGCGGAATCCACTTTGATCAGAATGCCTAACAGTACGAAAAGGGGAATTAGCATAAGCAGCCCAACAGCCGCCACAAAGACGTCAACACACCGCTTAAAAACCATGGAAAGCATGCGACGGCGAAAGCCCGTTGAAAAAATGAGAGCACTGGGCTTGAGGTGGTCAATGGAGAGTCGGCCAGACTCTTCCTCATACAAGTAATGCCCATCGACAACATCTCGGCCCATCGCTTTCATGTCGAGCAGCGTCTGAACGGGGAGCACCGCCCGCCGGTCTTCCAAACAGACCGCGACAGTGTGGACTTGATACCGCTCAGCAATTTCGAACAACTGATCATAGGTTCCGATAATGCAAGGATTTACCAATCGCTCACCGACTCGGCTGCCATCCTTATCGAGAAACCCTACCACTTCCGTCAAACCCGTACGCTTGGCAAGCAATGCTTGGCACAGGTCACGGGCGAGAGGGCCAACGCCCAAAATCAACACTCGGCGTCTCAGTTTTGGAAAACTGACGGAGACAGATATCAGCGGTTGCTGGACAGCATCTTCGCCGATTTCAAGACTCTGCTCAGATTTACTTGAGCTGCTCATGATGGGCTTCGCGGTAATACTCCTGCTGCATGTAATACGGTGTGGTATGGGCGTCGAGACCATTCAAAATGATACCGACGTTTGCAGTATCCCCGATCGCCTTCAACGCCTTCTGTACGACATCCCGACCCGTGACTCCGGCCTTCACCACATAGGCAAGTACATCGGCTAGGCTCCCAAGCACATGGATATCAGCGAGCGGGAGCACAGGCGGGGCGTCAATGATGACGTAATCGAATTTTTCCTTCAACTCCATCACCAAATCCGCTAACTCATGCATTTTCGACAGCGCGAGAGGATTGTCGGCAACCGACCCAGAGGTCAAAATCCATGGCCCTGCCTCTCCGATCCTCTGAATGCAATCCTCGACGGTTTTCATCCCACGAAGGACCTCCGCTAATCCCGGCTGTTGCCACACCCCCGCATAAATATGCTGCATGGGCCGCTTCAAGTCACAATCGATGACAATGGTACGACGGTCAAGGTCTTTGGCGAGTACATAGCCAAGGTTGAGTGCCGTGGACGACTTACCCTCCCCCATAACTGCGCTTGTTACCACCACAGTCGTACTTTTTCGATCGCCGACCATCAATTCCAATCGTGTAGCCGCCACTCGATACTGTTCCGCCACAAATGAGAGCGGACGCCACATGGCAACCAATTCTAGCCCAGGCGCTGGACTGTGCAGATGCCCAGCCTGAGCCCGCTGCCGGCCTACTCCCGTTACCGGAACTCCCCCACTTACCGCAATCTCACGGTCTTCTTTGTCGGCAGCCGAAGGAAGCAGTTGTGTCGCTCTGGACTTGTGGGACAAAGTTCGAACCGTCTGCATGGTCCCGCCAAATGCCGTTTCATATAGAGGAACCGAGGCGATTACGGGCAAGCCGAGTGTCACTTCGACTTCCTCGGCAGAGCGGAAACCTCGCCCCATTAATTCAAGGCCGATCGCACCCCCGAACCCAACGGCACAGCCGACCACGAGGCCACCAAGCATGATCAGGGGAATATTGGGAACAACGGGTACGATTGGAGTGTACGCCGGATCCACCACGCTGAACTTTGCGCCTTTCCGGCCACGCGCCATGTTCTTGGCCATACCCGCACTCAGTTTTTTATCAAGCAAAGACTGATAGTTCTTCTGCAAGTTTTCGTAATCGCGCTCGAGAGTCTTCAAGCGTTGCTCTCGCTCAGGCGTGCGTTCGACCCGTCGCTCGTACTGCGAGCGCTCGGCAACAATCTGTGCTTGATGACGCTTCACTGCCTCCAATTCGATGATAAGTTCCTCTCGTTGACGTAACTGCTCAGCGTGATAGGGGTCGATGGCCTTCTTCTTCGTCCGTTTGGCAACACTCGTATCCTCCGGCTCATCCGATTCCGGCAGAAGATCACGGTACTGCGCCGTAGTCATTTCCTTGAGCTTTTTCAACTCTTCTTTGATCTGAACAAGGTCTGGATACGTCTCCTTGTACATAGACGAGAGTTCGACCATTCGCCGCTCGAGCTCCTTAATTCTGGCGAGCCTCGGATCCTTGTTCCGCTTAGTTGATCCCGACACTCCCGGGACATCACTCGCTTCGCCGGTTTCTTCATAGTCGCGAATGGCCTTATCCAGTTGAATCAATCGACTTGACAAGGTCTGCGCAAGGTCGCTTTGAGATTTCATATCGTCTTGAAGACGATCCAGCTTGTGCAAATTGGCGTCGATCTGCTGCGGCAATTCGCCAAGATGCTGTTGCTTGAATTCCGAAATGACTTTTTCTTTAACCTCGAGGTCTGACTTTGCCCTCTTCAGCTCCTGATCCAAGAATTCCTCTGCAGCCTCCACACCTCGTTCACGATCCTTCAGTGTCTCCTCGATGAAGCGATCTCCTAGCTTGCCGGCGACATCGCGGGCAATGATGGGGTCTTCGCTTAGAAACGAGAGGACAATAAAGAGCTTATCTTTCGTCGGTTCTACCTTGATGGATCCTCGCATAGCCCTAATGGCATTCTCGGATTCCGATGATTCAGGACGCTCCTTTTCATACCCAAACAAGCCAAATTCCCCAGCAATCGCTCCGAGCGTCTTTCGGCCCATGACAAATTGCCGAACTTCCATCACCCGATCATCCAGCGACGGGACATATGTTCCCCCCGCAGGGTTAGGGCCGCTGACGATTGATTCTTCTATCTTTGCCCCCTCAAACCACATCTTGACGCCGGACATGTATGTCTTAGGCATCAAGGCACAGATTGCACTTGCAATACTGAGCGAGATCAGAATTGCAGACACCACTAGCCATTTACGGCTAACGATGGCACGCCAGTAATCTTCTGGGGACAAAGTACGTGTGTTCATTTCTTTAGGTCCACTCCTCCAGGACTAGTTGTTCCCGATCCGCCTCCACTAGACGACGATTCAGTAGACGCCCCCTCCCAAAATGCTCCAGATCGAAAGAAATCTCCCCGAGGCGCATAGGCGTAAGTCAGACCTAACAGAACGACCTGCTTGGAAAAGCTGAGATCACCAGCACCAACCGCAGTCACATTGTTATCAAATTGCAGCCACCGATGCGTGAGAAATGCGCTGAACGTTGGGGTGATGAGATAGTTCAATCCCACAGTCGTTCCATAACTGTTGAACGTAGTCCCAACCGTATCAGACGTAAAAGTGCTATGCGCAAAATTGAATCCGGCTTGCGCAGTCAGCCGATCCGTAATGCCGGCAGCACTAGTGAGCGAAACCAGGTGAGTGTAGATCGGGCCAGCCGTTTGGACGAAACTCGGATACACACCAAGGTTGTACCCCAGTGTCACGCGATAAGACCCTGGAGCAGCAATTCCTCCTGGCACGTTCATCCCCGGCAGGATTGGCAAAAATCCTCCGCTCATCCCACCGGACGAAAGCCCCCCAGTTGCTTCCTGTATTTCACTTCCCAGCCTTCGCAAGAATGAAGACCCCGCTGCGTATGTCACAGTGAAACCGCCGGTCGGCAGCATTGTGGCTGGAACCCGCCGTTGCCCACCAACCGCCGAGGTGTCCGGCGTGGGTTCAATTAACTGTAGTCCACCGTTTACGCTAGAGCTGACTTCCCGTGTCCAGCTTCTCCCCCAACCCAAGGTGCCGCTATGAAAGACAAAATCCCCAAATGACGATTGCGATGTTTGAGTAAACGTGTACTTGAAAGCAACAGTGTCAGCTGCGGAAATCCGCATCGTCGGCCCCGCGCTTATGATATGAGTGCGGGTATCGAACACGGTGTTCACCGTTTGGCCGGGACTCGTTGAGGAAGGAACCAGATTACCACCAAAACTTATCTGGGAGTATCCGTACGATGTTTGAAAGTCCGTGGTAGGAGACAGTGCATAGGAGGTTGCAGCTCCGATATTATAGAGGCTTGTCCGGATCCGTTGTGTGACGAGGCCAGAATCAACCGGGCCCGCCAGACCAATTCCGCCACTCCCGAATGCGCCGCCACCGATTCCTCCTCCCAAACCTCCTGCCCCGAAGGCCGATGCCGACGGCGTGTATTGGTACGTCCCGTAAATCCGTGCCATTTTCATTCTCGGCAGAATGTTATTGACCGCTCTGGAAAAATCGATACCCGTTGTTGCATTGAACCCAAAGTTATCCAACTCCGGATTGTTCACAAATTTCTGAACCACCGCTCCAAGAGACAAATTCATTGTCACCTGCGAACTGCGCTGCGAAAGGTTTATTTGCGGCGTAATGGTGGTAATGAGGTCATCAGGTGCTTTCCCGGCCAATTGGGATTTAGGCGCGAAAAAGACGTTGCTGTCATACTGCTCCAAAACTGAGAGAGAAGGCACCACACGAACCTGTTGGGCCCACACCTGCCGATCTGTACCAGCAAACAGCATCAAAGCTGCCAAACAAACCAGGTGCCAAGCTCGCCCCGCCAACTTCAAACTAAGGCACGACGATAACATCGCCTGCCTTGAGGAAGAAATTTCCCTCCGAGTTCTTTCCTTGAATGATGTCTTCGTAGGGAACTGGAATCTGGATTTGTTTCGGCTGTCCCTGCCCATTAGGAACCACACGTAGCACATGGATCTTGTTTCGGGAGGCAAAAGTCGTGAAGCCGCCCGCCAAAGACACTCCTTGCAAAACTGTGGCGTAGGACTTGAGTGGAACCTTACCAGGCTTCTGAACTTCTCCCAACACATAGACATAGTAACTGTTTACCTCTTTCACTTGAACGGAAACGGTCGGATTGGACATGAACTCAGCCAACCCGTCTGCGATCCGTTTCGCCAGCACGTTGGCAGTCATTCCGGCGGCTTGGACGTCGCCGATAAGTGGCATGGAAATCTTTCCATCCGGCCGGATGATCACCTCACGGGACAACTCCTGATTCCGCCATACATTGACCACCAAAATATCCTCGGGCCCGAGTAGAAATTCGTTTGGTGGGATATAAGTGACGTTGAAATCCAATTGTTCATTGCCGAGCCAGCATCCTGGCAGAGCAAGGAAAATTCCCAGGGCAATACATAACCCTCCTCGAGAAACTGTGCAACCGAAAGTTTTCACTTTCCTCACTCCTTTTGCTCCTTGATCTCACACAAACGCTTCCAGGCCACTAGCAGCGGTCCACAGCGAATCCTGTCCCTATCGAGAGGGAAGCACGACCATCGTTTCCGATGGGACTACAATTTGATCTCCTGGCTTGAGCTCAATGTTTTGATCTGAGCCATCGCGCAGCACGATGTCATCGTAGCTTGCCTTAATCTTGTTCAATCCCTCTCCATCTTTTCCAAAACGGAACACAACGATCTTGTTTCGTGCAGCAACTTGGGTGAAGCCACGTGCAATGGTAATGGCCTGCAATAGGGTGGTTTTACTCTTCAGCGGGTATTTGCCCGGAGCGTTCACTTCACCCAACACATAGATCTGATAGCTATTCACCTCACGTACTACGATCGAAACCGTAGGATTCTCCATATAGGATTTGAGACGTGAGGAAATCTCCTCCGTCAGCTGAGCTGCCGTGCGACCGACCGCCGACACGTCACCAATCAACGGGAGAGAGATTCGTCCGTCAGGTCTCACTTGGACCTGCTTCGATAGGTCGGCATTCTTCCAGACCGTAATTTCCAGGACGTCTTCCGGACCGATTATATAGTCCGGGGTCACAGTCAACGAAGACTTCTCCGCTCCTTCAGGAATTGCGGTATGGCGCGGGCTGGCCGCCGGATTAGAACCTGCCGTCAGGGTGACTCTCGGACTCGAATCCAGAGGATTTGCGCTGACCGAGCTCATGAGCATGACACCGCTCAGAAGGATGGCGCCGCCAAGATTTAGTCTTCCATTCATGTTGATGTTCTCCCAAGGTGTGTAATGACGTCACAAGCATGGCACACTGCACCACCGAGTCGTCTAGAACAGGAACTTCAGTCCGACAAAATACGAATCACCGTGCTTGGAAGACGCAAATGGAAGCTTCCTCATCCATCGGACTTCAGCAAGCGTCGGGGTCTCCGCCTCGGCAACAGGAGTAGGCACATACACCTTCATAACCTGTTCAAGGGCCGGAGCCGTGTCCATAAGCAACAACATGCCCCCCGTGCTGATGTTGACCGAAAGCGCCCGTCCTTGTACCGCCTTACCTGGCGACTCAGTTGCCAGCGTAGTCAGTTCGTACGGGATCGGCCTAAGGAGCGTGACACGCTCGCTGTGCTTCTGCTGCGTCGGTGAGATCGGCCATTCCCACTCAGTTTGCACCACAGAGTTATTGCCCGAGTGAAATTCGCGCATGACTGAAAATCCTCCCCCACTTCCTATAACGACGTCACTGATGTACCCAAACAAAACCGTAACGCCTACAAATTCTTGCCAAAACAGCCATAACTAAAGGCATAGCGAGACTGCGAACTCTCTCCGTCCCAACAATGGCCACTCACAACAGATTGATTTTATTGCAATTCAATCGCGATAAGGTATTATCGGTCTTGTCAATTGCTTCAAAGCTGCTTGCATCTGGATACTGGAGGTTCAACCCCGGTAGGTGGCTGCAGGCCCAGACTCTATGTGGGCCGTATTTGCTCCACAAAAACATAATTAGTATAGAAGTATCTCGGAATATGAACAATACCGATCACGCGGGACCGAGATCCTCGAAGGTAGGATTTGACTACCTCGAAAGTGTTATGTAGCATTACTACATGCATCCCACACTCATTCAAGTTACCAGAAATAGATCGATTGTCTAGCTAGGTCAAGCACTTTAGGGAGCACATGCCGTGGCTGAAAACGCGATTAATACTCAGGATTCCACAGATGGTTTGGTTGACCAAAGGGCGGGGGCCGGCATCGTCGTCCTCTCTTCGTCGATGCAGCTCCTACACATGAACCGCCAGGCGGCCGAGCTCTCAAAACAGATCAATATGGCGGAGAACGGCGGAGCTCCTGCCAAGGCAGCACAAGGAGTCCTCCCATCTGCCCTGACAGAACTCTGCGGCGAAATCATCAAGGCACTCCAGGTCAGGACTGAGGCCAAAGATTGGGAACAGTTTGAGGTAAAACGAGTGGCCGGCAATCCCAACCAACCGGTCCTGCTTCGAGGGTTCGGCCTCCCAGACCGAGGCGGAATCCAACATGCGCGCCTGGTAGTGACATTGGAAGAGTTGGGTCGACGCCAACAGCTCAATACGGACCAGGCGAAGGAGCGCTTCCAGCTGACAAATCGCGAACAATCGGTCGTGGAAAATCTTGCAAAGGGATGGACAAACAAGGAAATCGCCAACGCCCTTCAAATAACGGAACAAACCGTCAAGGAACACATCAAACATATTATGAGGAAGACAAACTCTACGACCCGTACCGGCATCCTCGTTCAGGTATTCAAGTCATGAGAACAGCGGAAACTCAGCCATTTCCCTTGGCCGCAAGACGGAGTGTCCCTGTCTGACCTGATCTAGCTGCTTCCTTCTGCTCCCGATCCACTGCCTCTGTAGCAAATTCCTCACACTGAACGAAATTAGAGACGCTTACGCCCGCCAATGAAGCGAACAATCAATTTATAATCATATACTTACAATTCTCATTTCTGGCCCGTCCCTTGCTGTTCCCATGAGCAACAGATCCACCCTTTGATGGACAGACGGCTTGGACGGGAGCGCTTAGGCGAATATCACGGATGAGAATTCGGGTCGGGCTTCAATACTTGGCAATAGTGGCAAGTAGCCTGTTCGTGGTGGCCTGCCAGTCAACGCCCCAGTCAGCCTCGAGCCGCTACAACAACGGTGCATTTATGGACCTGTGGAGCACCTACACCCATTGCCTCGCGGCCGACCAACTCCAGGCGGCAAGTATCGACTCGATGAAACTGCATCGCGTCAGTGTGAACGCTTCAGACCAAACGAGCTTCCAAGCTCTTGTTCCAACGACCCTGCGTAAAAATCTGACCCAACCCTCCCCTCGCCTTGCTGTAGACCTCCATGCAATGGCGGCTTCGTGCGGTCTCCACACTGGCAGCCTGGCCGCAGCCATCGGCGAATTCGAGATCGCGCGCAGCCAATTTCGACAAGTGTTGACGTCTGACGCGCAGGGGCAAGATAGCTACTACGCAGACCAAGCCCGCACCAGGCTTGCTGACTTGGAACTGGCACTCCAAGCCTCTGCCAGATAAGCCCATCCCAAGATCGCTATCTGCCTGGGAGACTTTCCGGCTGCTTTCCCTGCAAGGCGACGGTCTGAAAGAGGGCTAGGTATTTGGCGGCCGACTGTTGCCAATTCAGTTCCTGTTGCATTCCGGCAGTCGCAATCCCTCGCCATTCGGCTTTATCCCTGTAAACCTCCAACGCCAACAAGATACTGGTCAGCAGGGACTCCGGGTTGGAATCGACAAATACAAAACCGGTCGAACGCTTAGCTTTGGCCGCCAACGGTGCATAGTTGGTGACCGTATCCGCCAACCCCCCCGTCTTGCGAACGATCGGGACCGTCCCGTATCGAAGGCTGTACAGTTGACTCAAGCCGCAGGGTTCATAACGGGAAGGCATGAGAAACAGGTCGGCACCGGCCTCGATGCGGTGTGCAAGCCCTTCATCGAACGCCTGTTTAAACGCGATCTTCTTCGGATACCGTTCAGCCCATTCTGTAAATGCCTGCTCATACTCTCGGTCTCCTGTTCCAAGGATCACGAGCTGCAGGTCTAATTCGGCTAGTTCAGGCATGAGCGCGACCAACAGGTCGATCCCCTTTTGGCTGGTCAACCTGGCGATCACGGCCAACAGCGGCACATTCCGCTGTGGCAGCGAGACCTCCTTTTGAAGATCACTTTTACAGCGGGTTTTGCCGGCCAAATCCTCGACCGAATAGTGATGGCGCAAGTACGGATCCGTCGCTGGATTCCAAAGACTGTCATCGATCCCATTCACGATGCCGTGCAAGACATTCTTCCGTTCAAGTAAAACCCCTTCGAGACCAAAACCGAATTCCTTCGTTTGGATTTCACGACTATAGGTCGGACTGACGGTCGTGAGTGCATCAGAAAAGACCAATCCTCCCTTGAGCAAATTCACGGACCCGTAGAACTCCAGATATTTGGGAACGAAGTACTGAACAGGCAGACCGGTCGCTGCAAAACTCTTCCCTGGAAACAGGCCCTGGTAGCCCAGATTATGCACCGTCAAAATCGTACGGGCGTTCTCGAAAGCACGCGTGGTCCGATACAAGGTTTTCAGATACGCCGCGCATAACGCCGTCTGCCAATCATGCAGATGCAGAATGTCGGTGCGCCACGATTCATGTTCAGCCAAACGAACCAACCATTCCATCACCGCACGGCAAAACAGGCTAAACCGCTCGAGGTTGTCCGGGTAGTCGACGCCATTCTCCTGGTAAAGTCCCGAACGATCGAACGATGCGTCGTGTGATATCACAAATATCCGAAGCCGCCCCATCCTGGCTGATGATGGTGTTTTTATGGCGAGGATCTCCTGAATACCGACATCCACCGCACCCGAAACTGTCGGCACCCCCATCCGCACAACTTCTTTACGAATCGATCCAGCCGTTACCAACTGACGATATCCCGGAATCACCAGGATGACATCATGCCCCAAACGAGAGAATTCGACGGCGAGGGCCCCCACGACATCGGCAAGCCCGCCGGTCTTGGCGTAGGGTACCGCTTCGGAGGACACCATACAGATGTTCAGGCGTGACGGCTGAGATTCACTCATAACGGGCAAACGGAGGCCTTATCGCGGCAGGGACTCCAGACGCGTCTTGAACTGTTCCTCGTATTTCCATGACTTACCCACGGCGTGGACCTTATCAACCGTCATCGGCTCATAATACACGAGGGCTTCTTCCAGAAAGACGAGATACATGCCGGGGTCGGTATAGGCGAGAAATAAGGCATCGCCGGCTTCCAACCCGGTTTCCCATCCTTGCGGGGATTCCCCCAGCGACAATCGTGCCTGCGGGATCAACCGGCCGTCCTTCATCCCGAAAAAGTGAGTGAATTGATGATGCATATAGGTCGGCTGTCCCCAGGTGTCCAGAAACGCCTTCGGCGTAATTTGACGGACCCGAAAGTCCTTTTGCTCTACGAAGCGCTTCTGTTCGGCGAGCGGAGGAAGACTCGAGCAAGACGACAACAACAGTCCCGCCAACAGGCACCATGACCACAGCCGATGCGCACCATTCAGGCTCTTTTCACATCTGATCCGCGACGCCGCGAACCTAATCATCTGCCCTCCTCCATTTAGAGTAATCGCCGAGACTTCGGTGACTCGGCTTTCACGGGCTGACAAATTTCGCACTGGCAATGTCTGCGCAAGAATGCATACGAGTAGATGCCCGTATCATGCCCATCGCTCCAGGTGAACTGGAGGGCATACCGGCCAACCGGCTGCACGTCCTGCAACATGATGAGCAGCGGCACATCGTCCGGCTTCAGTCGAATCTCACCGGTCCACTCGTCCGTACAGGCGGCGCAAGGACAATGTTGACGAAGGTAACGGACTGGATACCGGGCCTTGTGGCCGTCACTCCAAGTAATGGCAAGCACCCCCTTCTCCACCCATTCCATATCGATCGGTTCAAGCACGGTCTCGGTCATAGTCCTTCAACCCCCTTAAGAGATCGGCCGAATCGGTGCGCCATTCGACAGAAAATCGACCGGAGGCAGCCGCCGTCCAGCTACCACCGTCACATAGCTTTCAATGGCCGCCTCCACCTCAGCCCGTACCTGGCCCACGGCATGGAGGCGGTTCACCAGCATCGGCTGCATCTGCAAGGCCTGCTGGAGAAATGCCGCGCTCCCGCGAGACAACACGGTACAGCGGGCCGGCTGCCGACTGGCGCAGCGGTCACACACGAGCCCGCCGGCAAGCGGAGAAAAATTCGGCAACGGGCGTGCTTGGTTCTGGCCGCAAGCCGCACAGTGATCCGCCTGGGGCCGAAACCCACTGAGCCCCAGCAGACGGATCTGAAACAAGAGAGTCGTCCAAGCCACATCCCGGCTCGTCAACAGCGACCGCAACCCCTGCTCCAACCCTTCGAACACCCGTGGCTCGGCATCCCCTTCAGCCATCACGGCCCCGACCAAATTGACCATCCGACCAGCCGCAGCCATCAGCGACAGATCATCACGAAACTTCGCAAAGGGCTCGTCGATCGCCACTTGCGAAATACGATAGAGGGAATCGCCCGGCTTTTCGAATAGATCAAGCTGACACAGTGTAAACGGCTCGATCATGCCCCCCAAGCGGCTCTTCAGCCGCCGCGCGCCACGCGCCACGCCGCGCAATTTCCCGAAACGCAGCGTGAACAACGTCACGATCCGGTCGGCATCTCCCCACTTGCGGCTGTGCAGGACAATGGCGGGCGTCTTGACGAGCGGCACACTCTCACCCTTGAACGTCGGACCACCTGTGGCGTCCGACGTTGAAACCCACTACCGCAACTGCTCCAGGAAAATGGTCGCCAGAGTCAGATAGATGGCAATCCCGGTGATGTCGTTCGCGGTGGTCACAAAGGGACCGGCCGCCACGGCGGGATCCACGCCCATCCGTTTCAGCATGATGGGCATCACCGTGGCCATGCTCGTGGAAACGAGAAACGCCGTGATCAGCGACACACCGACCACCACGCCCAAAAAGACCTGATGCCACAGCCACCCGACGGCGGTCAGCATCAGGCTGCACGCCACCCCCATCAGGAACGCAATCTTGATCTCGCGGAAGAAAATCTTCCACACGTCCGTCAGCTCGAATAGCCCCGTGGCCAATCCTCGAATGATCAGCGTGGACGACTGCAATCCCACGTTCCCGCCCATCGCCGCAATGACCGGAATAAAACTGACGATGGCCACGACCTCTTGGATCGTGAACCGGAAAAACCACAGAATCGTTCCCGACAGCAAACTCCCGATCAAATTGGTGAAGAGCCAGGGCAGTCGCACGCGCGCCGCAGCCAAACTCGAAGACTTGGACGTCGCTTCTTCCTCGATGGCTCCGGCCATTTTCAACATGTCTTCGTTGGCTTCTTCGCGGATGACGTCCACCACGTCGTCGACCGTGATGATCCCGACCAACTTACCGTCTTTCTCCACCACCGGAATGGCCAACAAGTTATAGCTGGCCACCTGGCGAGACACCTCTTCCTGATCCATATCGACGGCGACACTGATCAGGTCCCGAGTCATGATGTTCTTGAGCGGCGTCGACGGCGGCACTGTCAGCAGCTGTCGCAAGGACAGCACCCCGACCAGGCGATCATCCTTGTCGGTCACATAGATGTAGAACACCATTTCCGCATCCGTCGCCTGCTGCAGCCGGCGGATCGCTTCTTGCGCCGTGGCATCCTCGGAGAGTGCGAAAAACTCCGTGGTCATGATGCCGCCGGCGGTCCCCTTCGGATACTTCAGGAGGTCGGCGATTTCGGTGGAGTCCTCTGTTCGCATCAGCGAGAGAACTTCCTTCGCCCGCTCGTTCGGAAGCACGCTCAGGATGTACGCAATGTCGTCGGCACCGAGGTCTTTCAGCAGCCAGGCCACGTCAGACGGCAGCAAATCGGCCAGTACCAGCGTCATGCTGTCGCCGTCGAGTTCGCTCAACACTTGGCCGCGCTTCACCTCGCCGCGCACCAACTCGAAGATCTCGCGTTTTTCTTTCGGGGAGGATAGGTGATCGATGACGTTGGCAATGTCCGCCGGGTGCATCCGCGCAAGCATCTTGGTCAAGTTCGTGATCGCGCCGCGCCGCAACAGGCGCTGGATCGACACCAGACGCATGTCGGCCTTCGCCTGCCCGCGCTCCAATGACTCGCGCGGTGGCTCCTTGCCCGGCACTTCCCGTTCGGAAAGCCGAACTCGCTCAGGCTGGGACTGGACCGGTGCGTCTTTAATAGCCCAACTCCATGAGGACCCGTTCGTCCTCGCGCCACGAACCGCGGACCTTGACCCACAGTTGCAGAAACACTTTCATCCCGAAGATCCGTTCCATGTCCCGACGGGCCTCCGTGCCGACCTGCTTCAACCGCTCGCCGTGCTTCCCGATCAAGATACCCTTCTGAGATTCCTTCTCGACCAGCACGGCCGCGGTGATCCGCGCCATTTTTTTGGTCTCTTGGAACTCCTCAATTTCCACGGCCACCGAATGGGGGATTTCCTCATATGTCTGCTGGAGAATCTTCTCCCGAATCAGTTCCGAAGCAAGGGTTCGCATGGACTGGTCGGTCACCATATCATCGCCGTAAACGGCCTCCCCTTCCGGCAGAAGCCCGACCGTCACGGACAGCAACCGATCCACATTGTCGCCGGTTTCGGCCGACAGCGGGACCACCTCCGTCCACGAATATAATCGCGCGTACTGCTCCATCCGCGGAAGCAGCTTCATCTTGTTCACCAAATCGACCTTATTGATCACCAGCACCACCGGCCGCGCCTCTTTGGTGATCGCCTCCCGCACATGACCGATCACGGCCAAATCACCGGGCCCCGGCTCGGAGGTCGCGTCCACCACGACATACAGGACATCCGCATCCTCGAACGTCTCCAGGGTGGTCCGCACCATCCGACGGTTCAGCAGATGGCGCGGCTCATGCAGACCCGGTGTATCGAGAAACACGATCTGGGCCCCGTCCACATGCGCAACCCCCAGGATGCGGGTCCTCGTCGTCTGAGGCTTGTCGGAAACGATCGCAATCTTTTCGCGAAGGAGCCGGTTCAGGAGTGTCGACTTGCCGACGTTCGAGCGTCCCACGATAACTACGCTGCCGAATCTCATGGCGTCCGCCCCTGATAGAGCTTGTCCCGGTCGCTTCCCGGAGCGAGCTGATACACGGTTTCGCCCTTGCGGACATAGCCCAGTTGCTCCCGTGCCAGCTCCTCCAGCCTGGCCGAATCGTACTGTACGCGATCAAGATCCGCCCGCAGTTCCGCGTTCAGCTTCTGCAGATCAGCCAAGTCATGTTCAAGCTGCTCCGCATGCGTCCGCAGGTGCAGATAGCGAGAGATGCCCATTTCGCCGAACAACAGGGCGCCGAGCATCACCAACAGGGCCGCCAGCCCGAACCATTTGCCGGCGGTAATGACCTTTCGCTGCCAGTCCAGCCAGTCTCGTCCACGATTGGGCTTGATCATCGTCGTCGCTACATCCTCGTCGGTACAGCCGTGCGTCCACGATAGACCGCCGCACCGCCCAACTCATCTTCGATACGAAGCAGCTGATTGTATTTGGCCACTCGATCCGTCCGCGAGAGCGAGCCCGTCTTGATCAGGCCGCTGTTCGTCGCCACGGCCACATCCGCGATGGTCGTGTCTTCGGTCTCGCCCGAACGGTGAGAAATAATCGCCGTATAGCCGGACCGCTTGGCCAATTCGATCGCGTCCAGCGTTTCCGTCAGAGTGCCGATCTGGTTCAGCTTGATCAAGATCGAATTGCCGATTCCCTCCTGAATCCCCTTGGAGAAGATGCTCACGTTCGTGACGAAGATATCGTCGCCTACCAGCTGGACCCGCTTGCCCAGCTTTTCGGTCATGATCTTCCAACCCTTCCAATCCAGTTCGCTGAGGCCATCCTCGATCGAGAGGATCGGGTAGCGATCCAGCAGGTTCCCGTAGTAACCGACCATTTCCTCCGACGAACGTTCCGGATTCTTCTCGGCCTCCAAGAAGTACCGGCCTTTCTCGTAGAGTTCGCTGGCCGCGCAATCCAGGGCCAGCGCGATATCCTTGCCCGGCTTGTAGCCCGCATCTTCGATGGCTTGCATGATCAGCGCCAGCGCCTCTTCATTCGACTGCAAATCCGGAGCAAAACCGCCCTCATCACCCACGGCCGTATTCAGGCCCTTCTTCTTGAGCAACGCTTTCAACGTGTGGAAGACTTCGGTCGCCATGCGCAGGGCTTCGCTGAAGCGTGATGCCCCCACCGGCATGATCATGAATTCCTGCAGGTCAAGCCGGTTGTCCGCATGCGCGCCCCCGTTGATAATATTCATCAGCGGCACCGGCAACACCCGCGCGTTGGTCCCCCCCAGATAGCGGTAGAGGGGCTGGCCGGTTTCGTTCGCCGCTGCCTTGGCGACCGCAAGCGATACGCCGAGAATGGCGTTCGCGCCCAGTTTCCCCTTGGTGCTCGTCCCGTCGAGCGCAATCATCGCGTGATCGACGCCGGCTTGGTCCAGCGCCTCCATCCCCAGAATCTTCGGGGCAATGGCTTTCTGCACGTTGGCGACCGCCTTGGAAACGCCCTTCCCCATCCAGCGTTTCTTGTCTCCGTCCCGCAATTCGATGGCCTCTTTCTCGCCCGTCGAGGCGCCTGAAGGCACCGCCGCTCGCCCGTGCGCCCCGCTTTCCAGGAGCACTTCGACCTCCACCGTCGGGTTGCCGCGAGAATCGATGATCTGCCGTGCCGTCACATTGCTGATTGCGCTCATGCCGCTCTACCTCTTCTTGGGGTTAACACCATCATCCACACTGCGTCGTCTTACCCGGCCAAGGTGACCCGGAGCATTTCATTGACCTTTCCGGGGTTCGCCTTGCCGCCCGAGGCCTTCATCACCTGACCGACCAGAAACCCAAGGACCTGCTGCTTTCCACCTTTATATTGCTCGACCTGCGCCGGATTCTTCGCCACCACCTCGGAAATGATTGTCCTCAAGGCGCCTTCGTCCGACACCTGGGTCAAGCCCCTGGCTTTGACGATTTCCTCCGGCGCCTTCCCGCTCTGGTACACCTCCGGGAAAATCTCCCGCGCCACCTTGAGGCTCACGGTCCCCTGGTCCACCAACTGGAGCAGACCGATCAACCGTTCGGGAGACACGGGCGAGTCGGCGGCATCCGTACCGGACTGGTTCAACTCGCGGAGCAGTTCGCCCATCACCCAGTTACTCACCGTCTTGGGCTGGGGATAGAGTTTCACGCAGGCCTCAAAATAGGCAGCCAGCGAACGGGAGGAGGTCAGAATCCCCGCGTCATACTCCGGCAGGCCGAACTCGCTCACGAACCGCTGGGACTTAGCCGACCCGAGTTCAGGCAACCCCTGCCGTAACCCCTCGATCCAGTCTTTGGGAAGATCCAACGGTACGAGATCGGGATCGGGGAAGTAGCGATAGTCGTGGGCCTCCTCTTTCGAGCGCATCACGGCCGTCTCGCCGCGATCGAGATTCCACAGCCGGGTTTCCTGCCGCACCGTCCCGCCCTCGTTCAACACCTTGGTCTGGCGCTTGATCTCGTACTCCACGGCGTCCTTCACGAATTTGAAGGAATTGATGTTCTTCAATTCCACCTTCGTGCCGAACTCCCTGTGCCCCACCGGACGAAGCGACAGGTTGGGTTCGCAGCGGAAACTGCCCTCATCCATGTTGCCGTCGCACACGTCCAGGTACATCAGCACGTCGCGCAGACTCTTCAGGTAGCCCACGACCTCGTCGGCCGACCGCATATCCGGCTCCGTCACGATCTCCAGGAGCGGAGTGCCGGCGCGGTTCAGATCGACCCGGCTCATGCCGCTCCCACCGTCATGGACGTTCTTGCCGGCGTCTTCCTCCAAATGGGCGCGCCTGATGCGGACTCGTTTGGTCGCGCCCCCGGCCGCCACGTCGATCCACCCATGCTCGCAAATCGGTTCTTCGTACTGGGAGATCTGATAGCCCTTGGGCAAATCGGGATAGAAGTAGTTCTTGCGCGCAAACCGGTTCTGCGCGCGGATGGTGCAGTTCAGCGCAAGCCCCGCCCGCACCGCCATCTCAACCGCCTGCGCATTGATGACCGGCAAGGTGCCCGGCATGCCAAGACAGACGGGGCAGGTCTGGGCATTGGCCGTCAGGCCGAAGATCGTGCCGCAGGCACAAAACATTTTCGACTGCGTCCGCAATTGGGCGTGGACCTCCACGCCGATGACGACTTCGTAATTCACGCTCAGCTCGGTTCTCCTTTGGTAAAGCGCTCCCGCTCACGCCGCATCGCCTCACGACCGGCATCGAACGCCTCGCGCAAGACGGACTTCTTCGATTCGATGAAATCCCGTCCTTCCTCAACCACTTCTTCGAATGTCTCTCCGGCCTCGCCGGCCAGATCGCGCAGTCCGTCTTCAGCGCGCCGTGCAAAGCCGCGCAGAATCTCCCGAGACTCCTGCCCGCTCCGGGGCGCCAGCAACAACGCCGCCATCGCGCCCAACGCCGCTCCGCTCAAAAAACCCAACAATACCGCCGCCGCTGAGGGTCCTCGTTCATCCGCCATTGTGATGCCCTCCTTCTTTCAGTCGTTCCTTCACCACCTGTTTGGCCGCGCGAAACCCGGCCACCATGCTGACCAAATTGCTGACCAACGACCCCCCGGATCCGCGCACCAACCCATGGACCTGCTGGACCGATTCACCGACCTCGCCCACCGCATGCAACAGCACCGCCGCATGCTCGACCCCGCCCCTCGCCTGGTCGGCAAGATCGTTCAGGTTCTGGCTCATCGCCCGGAGTTCGGTGATCAACGTCGGGAGTTCCGTATTCATCCGGGCAAGCAACTGCTCCGACTCTGCGACCGTCTTCCGTACCTGAATCAGGAGCGGCACGAGATATCCCACAAGGACCGCGAACGCCACCGCGACTAGAATCGCCGCCATTTCCACAATCATGGTCCGTCTCCCGCCGGTTATCGAAGGAACGCCTTCTTCATCCGCCAGTTGGTCGTCTGTTCATAGGCATGCGCGGCGCGCAGCAGCAAGTCTTCTTCGAAGGCCCGACCGATGAGCTGCATCCCGATCGGCAGCCCGGCCTTGCTGAATCCGCATGGCAGCGCGATCGCCGGCAGGCCGGCCAGGTTCACCGAGATCGTATAGATATCCGACAGATACATCTGCAACGGGTCCTGGACCTTCTCCCCGAACTTGAATGCCGGTGTCGGCGTCACGGGCGTCACGAGCACATCCACGTCCTCGAACGCGCTCTGGAAATCTTCGCGAATCAAGGTCCTCACCGCCTGCGCCTTCCCATAATAGGCATCGTAATACCCGGCGCTCAGCACATACGTGCCGAGCATGATCCGCCGCTTCACCTCGGCGCCGAATCCCTCGGCCCTGGTCTTGACATACATCTCCAGCAGGTCGCGGCTTTCCTTGGAGCGCGTCCCGTACTTCACGCCGTCGTACCGGGCCAGGTTGGAGCTTGCTTCCGCAGTCGCAATGACATAGTAGGTAGCCACTGCCGCATCGGTCCGCGGAAGCGAGACTTCGCGCACGTCCGCGCCCAACTCGCGCAGCCCCTCGATGGCCGTCCGCACCGCCTGCTCGACTTCGGGGTCCAGCCCTTCGCCGAAATACTCGACCGGCACACCGACCTTCACCCGCTTCAAGTCTTTCCGCTTGAGCGCCTTCAGATAGTCCGGCACCGGCACGTTGGCGGACGTCGAGTCGCGTGGGTCGTACCCTGCGATGACGCCCAACAGCAACGCCGCATCCGTCACATCTTTCGTAATCGGACCGATTTGGTCGAGCGACGACGCGAAGGCCACCAACCCATAGCGCGAGACGCGGCCGTAGGTCGGCTTCAGACCCACCACGCCGCAGAACGCCGCCGGTTGACGGATCGAGCCGCCGGTATCCGAGCCCAACGCGGCCGCGCATTCATCCGCTGCGACCGCCGCGGCCGACCCGCCGCTGGATCCGCCCGGCACCGTCTGCACATTCCAGGGATTGCGGCTGGCCCCGAAGGCGGAATTTTCCGTCGAGGATCCCATCGCAAACTCATCCAGGTTCGTTTTCCCGACCAAGATGTAGCCCTGCTCCCGCAGCTTCCCGACGACCGTCGCATCGTAAGGGGGCGTAAACTGCTCCAGCATGCGCGAGGCGCAGGTGGTTCGCACCCCCTGCGTACAGATGTTGTCCTTCACGGCCAACGGCATCGCCATCATCGGCGCGGTCCTTCGCCAGCCCTTCAGCTTCTCGTCCAACTCGGCGGCCTGGGCCAAGGCCGCGTCCTTGCACTGTGTAAGGTAGGCCTTCACTTTGGGCTCGACCTGCGTGATGCGCAGCCAGTAGGCGCGCACGATCTCCGAGGCCGTCACCTCGCCTGCGGTAAATTTGCGCTGGAGTTCCGCCAATGTCAGTTTGTGGAGCGCCATCAGCGTTTGGATCCTTTGCGAAGCATGCGGTTTTTGCCGTCGACCTGAATAATCTTCGGCTTGTGCCGCTTGATCTCGGCGTCGCTGTAGTACTCGTAGCAGAAGATGATGATCTGATCGCCCACCGCCGCCTTCCGCGCCGTCGGACCGTTCAGGACGATTTCGCCGCCGCCGCGTTTCCCCTTCATGGCGTAGGTCATGAACCGCTCGCCGTTGTTGAGGTTCGAACAGACGATCGCCTCATAGGGGAGAATCCCAGCCGCCTCCAACAATTCTTCGTCGACCGTCAGGCTCCCTTCATATTCGAGACAGGCCTCCGTTACGGTGGCCCGGTGGATCTTCGCACGCAACATTTGTCGAAACATTCGTCGTTTTCCTCACAATGGGTGATCTGTGACGAGTGCCGCGGACCGGATGGGGACTGGGCTGAAGAACAACTCCGCCGCCCCTCATCCATCACCGTTCGCGGTCCTCGATAATTTTCGGCACGAGAAACGCCTGCCCTTCCGTCTCCGGCGCGTTGGCCACCGCTTCTGCAGCAGACAGGGACGGTTCCACCCGGTCTTCGCGGAACACGTTCACCTGCCCCAGCACCGTCGCCGTCGGCTCGACGCCCTTCGTGTCGAACGTGTTCAGCTTCTGCACATAGGCCACGATCTGATTCAACTGCTGCCCGAACGCTGCGATCTCCGCCTCAGTCAATGCCAGCCGCGCCAACTTCGCCACCTTTTCGACCTCTTGCCTTGTGATCTCCATCACTCCCTCTCGCCTTTGAGAAGATGACCACCGTGGTCTTCCGACCGGACCGCGGGAAGATCGGCAACGAGGCGTCTCCCCGGAGGCACGCCATAGGATGCCGAGCGATCCAGAACGCAGCGGGAAGCCATGTTCAACATCCGACTACTCCACCGTCACGCTCTTCGCCAAATTCCTGGGCTGATCCACATCCTCGCCGCGTAAGACGGCGATGTGGTAGGCCAGCAACTGCAGCGGAATCGTGAAAAGAATCGGCGACAGCAATGGGTGTACGTCGGGAATCGTAAACACCGCATCGGCGGTCTTCCCGAGCTCCCGCTCCCCCTCCGCCACGAACGCGACCACCGGCGCGCGGCGCGCCTTCACTTCCATCAGGTTGCTGACCGTCTTTTCATACAACCGGTCCCGCGGCGCCAGCACCACAACCGGCATGTCCTTGTCGATGAGCGCGATCGGGCCATGCTTCATCTCTCCCGCCGCATAGCCCTCGGCGTGGATGTAGGAGATCTCCTTGAGCTTGAGCGCCCCCTCGAGCGCGATCGGATAATTGATGCCGCGTCCCAGGTACAAAAAGTTCGGCTTTTTATAGTACCGCTTGGCGATCGCCAAAATCTCGGCTTCCCGCCCGAGCACATTCTTCACCAAGGTCGGCAGCGTCACCAGCCGATCGAGCCAAGCCTTGCCGTCCGCCGCGGTGAGGGTTCCGCGTACCCGCCCGAGATGGAGCGCGAGCAAATAAAGCGCGGCAAGCTGGCTGGTGAAGGCCTTCGTGGAAGCCACGCCGATCTCCGGACCGCAATGGGTATAGAGCACGCCGTGCGACTCGCGAGCGAGGGTGCTGCCCACCACGTTGACGATCGACACGACACGCGCGCCCTTTTCCTTCGCCTCGCGGGCTGCGGCCAACGTATCGGCCGTTTCGCCCGACTGCGAAATCGTTACAAACAGATCGTTCTTCTCGATCAACGGATCACGATACCGGAACTCCGACCCGATATCGACCTGGACCGGCGTGCGGACCATTTCTTCGAGCAGATACTTCCCAACCAAACCGGCATGCCAGCTCGTGCCGCAGGCCACAATCCAAATCCGGCCGACCTCCGCGAACTGCTTCGGCGTCAACCCGATGTCCGGCAGGTCCGCCTCCCCGCTGTCGTAGGAGTACCGACCGCGCATCGTATCGAGAATGGTCTGCGGTTGCTCGTGGATTTCCTTCAGCATGAAATGCGGATAGCCGCTCTTCTCGGCCGCCGAGGCATCCCACGTGACCTTGGACTTCTTTCGGGTGACGGGTCGACCCTCGAGATCGGTGTATTTGATGTCCGACGACGTCACTTCCGCCACATCGCCTTCTTCAAGAAACGTCACGTCGCGCGTATAGGACAACATTGCCATCACATCGGAGCCGACGAACGACGAATCGGACGTGCGGCCGATGACCAGCGGGCACCCGGACCGAGCGGCAACCAATAGTCCCGGCTCTCGCTCGGAGATCACCGTGATTGCGTAACTGCCGCGAATCTCCTTTGCCGCCGCGCGCACCGCATCCGCCAGATGCAGCCCCTTCTTGATGTACTTGTCGATCAGATGCGCCACCACTTCGGTGTCGGTCTCCGACTGAAACTTGTACCCGTCCTTCTGCAGCTGCTGCTTCAGCTGTACGTAGTTTTCGATGATGCCGTTGTGGACCAGCGTGCAGCTCTCGGAGCGGTGTGGGTGCGCGTTCTGTTCGGACGGCTTGCCGTGGGTCGCCCAGCGCGTATGGCCGATCCCGCAGGTTCCGGCGATGGATTTCTGCGCGAGCGACTGTTGCAGATTGACCAGTTTGCCCACGCTGCGGCGAATTTCGATCTTCTCGCCCCGCTGCACCGCCACCCCGGCCGAGTCATAGCCGCGATACTCCAGCTTCGACAAGCCATTCAGCAGAATCGGAACCGCTTCCTGATTGCCCACGTACCCAACGATTCCACACATAGGTCGTCGTTACCTCCGTTTGGTCCGTTGAACCGATTGCCGCTTCTTCTGATCCGCCATGCGCCGCGCCTTGGCGCTCGCCGGCTTCTTCGTGGCCTTTGTCACTGGCTCAGAACGTGACGTCAATTTCGTCGCAGCCTTGGGATCGGCCGAGGCCGATAGCGCCTGGCCCTGTTGCAACGCCCGGCGCCGCGCCGCCCAGCCCTGCCGCGTCACCTGCTGCACCCGGGAAATCACAAGCGCGTCCGCCGGCACATCCTCCGTCACGGTCGTACCCGCCGCGATCACGGCGCCTTGTCCCACCGTCACCGGCGCCACCAACTGCACGTCGCTCCCGACGAAGACCTGCTCGCCGATGACCGTCTGGTATTTTTTGAATCCGTCGTAGTTGCAGGTAATCGTGCCGGCGCCGATGTTCGCGCCCTTGCCGATCAACGCGTCGCCCAGATAACTCAGGTGATTCGCCTTCGCGCCCTCGCCGAGTTCGGCCTTCTTCATCTCGACGAAGTTTCCCACCTTCGCATTGCGCCGCACGATCACCCCCGGGCGCAGATGCACGAAGGGGCCGAGGTGCGCGCCTTCTTCGATCTGCGAGTCCCGAAACAGGCAGTGATCCAGGATCTCCACGCCGTTGCCGACCGTGCAATCACTGATGCGCGTGCCGCCGTGCACGATCACGTCCTCGCCGATGACCGTCTTTCCCTCGAGCGTCACCTGAGGAAAGAGCACCGTATCGCGCCCGATCGTCACCTCCGCATCGATCCAGGTCGAGGCCGGGTCGCGCATCGTCACGCCTGCCTCGAGCCATCGATCCCTGATGCGCTGCCGGACCACCCGCTCCGCTTCCGCCAACTGCAGCCGGCTGTTGATGCCCAAGCCTTCATCGATCGTCCGCAACCGCATCGCCGCGACGGTGCGCCCCTGTTCGACCGCCATCTGGATGATGTCCGTCAGATAGTATTCCCCCTGGGCGTTGGCCGGAGTCAGTTTCTCCAGCGACGGAAAGAGAAAGGCGCCGTCGACGACATAGGTTCCGACGTTGATCTCGCGCACCGCCCGCTCCACCGACGAGGCGTCCTTGTCCTCGACGATCTTCTGCACCGCGTTGTCCGCGGCGCCCGCCTGCCATTCGTCGCGCCGCTGCCGGATCACGCGGCCATAGCCGGACGCATCGTCCATCACGGCGGTCAGCAACGTCACCGCGGCCTTCTGCTCGTCATGCACCGCCAGCAACTCCCGCACCGTCCCTTCCGTCAGTAGCGGCGTATCGCCGTTGAGAATCAGAAACCGCGTCGGATGCCGTGACACATCGTCCGTGAACACCGGCCGCGCCTGCAGCACCGCATGGCCGGTGCCGAGTTGCTTGGTTTGTTCCGCCACGGCCACACGGCGGCCGCTCGCCTCGACCGCCTTCCGCACCTCCGCGCCCTGATGCCCCACGATGAGGGCCACGCCCTGCTCGCCGAGCCGGCAGGCCACATCGACGACATACAGCACCATCGGCTTACCGGCCACGGGATGCAGCACCTTGGCCAATTTGGATTTCATCCGCTTGCCTAACCCGGCGGCCATGATGATCACGCCGAGTCCGGAAATCGACGACTGCGAGGTCTGATCGGGTGATGAGTGCGTCATAGCTCCTTCACAATGAACGAATCGATAATGGCGAATGGCGCGCGACGCCTATGCGATCGGCACGCCCTGCTGAGGCTGAGCGACGTGCGACCACTTGCCGCCCAATTGCATCGATGCGCCGGAGGCGCTGGGCGTGTACAGCCCGCCCGACACGATCAGCTTCATCGCTTCTTCAACCGAAATGTCCACCGCGATCACCTCCCGCTCCGGGACCAGCAGGAAATATCCCGAAGTAGGATTGGGCGACGTGGGGACATACACGTGCACAAGCGGGTCGGGCGAGAGGCTTTGGATTTCGCCTTTGGTGACACCGGTCACGAAGGCGAAACAGTAGTGCCCGTTTTTCGGGAACTGGATCAGCACCACACGGCGGTAGGTCTCGCGCTCGGCGAACGAGAGGATGTCCATCATCGACTTGATCGTCGAATAGATCCCCCGCACGACCGGTACGCGATTGAGCAAATTTTCCCACTGCCGCACGACCTGGCGTCCGATGAAATTCGCGGCGAACAGGCCGGTGAGGAAAATCAGCAATACCAGCGCCACAATGCCGAGTCCCGGCACGTAGTACCCTCGAGTCACCAATCGGGCTGCCGCATCGCCTAAAATTCCATCCAGACTCACGAACAACGTCTTCAAAATCAGCACGGTCCCCCAGATGGGGATCATGACAAGCAATCCCGTCAGAAAGTACCGTTTTAACGAGGCTTTCAGCATGCGCCGGCAAGGAACCCGAGGTAGAGCGTCATGATACCGAGATTTGACGGGTTCGGGCAAGCCTTTTCTTGCTATTTTCAATAACTTGGAATAGGATTCCGCCCCGTCATTCACCACCCGAAACGGATCGAAAACGTGGCGCGACGTCAGCGACGGTTCCCGGGCCTCTTTATCACCTTGGAAGGCATCGAGGGCAGCGGCAAATCCACCCAGGCCAAACGACTGGGCGCGCACCTCCGATCTCTCGGCTACCGCATCGTGGAAACCAGGGAACCGGGCGGAACGCCGCTGGCGGAAAAGATTCGTGCGGTCCTACTCGATCGCTCCACCGAACCGTTCGCGCCGGAAACGGAGGCCTTTCTCGTTTTCGCTGCGCGCCGGCAACATGTGACCCACGTCATTGAACCGGCCCTGTCCCGCGGCGCCATCGTACTGTGCGACCGCTTCAACGATTCAACCCTGGCCTACCAGGGTTCCGCCCGCGGGCTCGACCTGGCATCGCTCGAACGGATGAACGGGCTCGCCACGGACGAGATCGAGCCGGACCTGACCCTGCTCTTCGACCTTCCGGTCAAGACCGGCCTGGCGCGACGCCGTCGGAGCACCGAATCGAATCGGCTCGATCGTGAAACGCTTCGGTTCCACGAAAAGGTCCGGGCAGGCTTTCGGTCGCTGGCCCGGCGTGAACCGCGGCGCATCAGTCTCATCGACGCGGATCGCCCCGAAGAGGCGATCGCCCTCGACGTCACGCAAGCGGTGATGCCGTTGCTCGACCGAACGTTCCGACGAAAGGTCCGCCGTGCCATTCGCTGACGTCATCGGACACGAGCGCGCCAAACAGCTCATCAAGGCGGCGATCTTGCAAGACCGGCTCGCGCATGCCTACCTGCTGCACGGCGAGGATCGAATCGGCAAACGCCTGCTCGCGATCCGCATTGCGCAAACCCTGCTCTGTGAACAGGTCCCGGATGTACAGGACCCGGATGCCTGCGGAATCTGTCGGGCCTGCCATCAGGTCGAGACACGCACGCATCCCGACTTCCTGCTCATCGAAGCGGATCGCGAACAGGCAAACCCGCAAATCAAGATCGAGTCCATCCGCGACATCGAACAGCAGATGATCTACCGCCCGCTGATCGGCGACCGAAAGATCTGCCTCATCGACGAGGCGGACCGCATGACGATCGGCGCGGCCAATGCGCTGCTCAAGACGCTCGAGGAGCCACCGGACCATAGCCTGTTCCTGCTGGTCTCCAGCCGGCCCTACGCTCTGCCCCCCACGGTGCGCTCCCGCTGCCAAGCCATTCGGCTGGCCACACCGGCGCAGACGCAGGTGGAAATGGCGGTGATCGTGAAACGGGAACTGCCGCCGGCAGACGCGCGCTTTCTCGCCCTTCTGAGTGACGGACAGTTGGGACGCGCGCTCGAATCCGACATCAAAACCGCCCGCACGACCCAACAAGAGTTCTCGGCCCTCTTCTCTCCGAAAGGGCTCCAGTCCATTTCACAGGTGCTCACGACGGCCGAAGCGTTGGCGAAGGCGGAGCGCGGGCCGGAAGCCTTCGACTGGCTGTTGCGCTGGCTGCGCGACCTCATGCTGCTCGCAGTCGGCGCCGGTGCGGACCACCTGCTGAACATTGAGCTACGGACCGAGATCCAACCGCTCGCGGAACGAGTGGACATCGCGGCGCTGTTGGACTTGATCGGTGAACTGGAGAGGCTCGAGCGGCAGGCGCACCGGAACCTCAACATTCAAATGGCGCTCGAAACGGTTCTGCTGCGGCTCAGAGCCCTCTTCGTTCCGCAAGGCAGACCGCTCTCCACGCGCTGACCGACACACGTTCGACGCCCGAGCGCCATCCGCCCGCTAGCTTTCGGTCCTGCCGTCTTGCTATCTTCCTGACTTCACCATGAGTGCCCAGAACACGTTCTACATCACGACTCCGATCTACTACGTCAACGACGTCCCACACATCGGCCATGCCTATACGACGATCGCCGCGGATGTGCTCGCCCGGTACTGGCGACTCCGAGGTCGCGACGTAGTTTTCCTCACCGGCCTCGATGAACATGGGCAGAAGGTCCAGCAGGCGGCGGCGAAGGCCGGCATCGATCCCCAGGCCCATTGCGACCGGCTCGCGCCCCAGTTCAAAAACCTCTGGCAACGGTTGAACATTTCCCATAATGCCTTCATCCGTACGACCGACGGACCACATAAATCCATTGTTCGACGATACCTTCAGCAGCTCTTCGATAAGCAACTGATTTACAAAGCAGACTACACTGGATGGTACTGTACGTACGACGAGCGGTTTTGGACCGAGAAGGACGTGGTCGACGGCCTCTGCCCAGACTGCAAACGCCCCATCGAACGCCTCAGCGAACACAACTATTTCTTCAGGATGGGGCAGTACCAGGAACGGCTGATCGCGCACATCAAAGCCAACCCAGACTTCATCCGTCCCGAGTCGCGCCGTAACGAAGTGCTCGGCTTCCTGCAGACGCAAAAGCTCGGCGACCTCTCAATCTCGCGCCCTAAATCCCGGCTTTCTTGGGGTATCGAACTTCCCTTCGACCCCGACTACGTCACCTATGTCTGGTTCGACGCGCTCGTGAACTACATCTCCGGGCTGGAGTATCTGCTGAAGCAGCCCGCGGTCGACCGGTACTGGCCCGCCGACGTGCATCTGGTAGGGAAGGACATTCTCACGACCCATGCGGTCTATTGGTCCGCGATGTTGATGGCGCTGGAGCTGCCGCTGCCTCGGACGATCTTCGCCCACGGTTGGTGGACGGTCGACGGCGAAAAAATGTCGAAGAGCCGCGGCAACGTCGTCGATCCCAACAGGATGGTCGAGCAGTTCGGCGTCGACGCGTTCCGCTACTTCCTGCTCCGTGAAGTGCCCTTCGGGCAGGACGGAGACTTTTCGCAGAGCGCGATGGTGACGACCATCAACGCGAAGCTCGCGAATGGAATCGGCAACCTCCTGAGTCGGACGCTCACCATGATTGAACGTTCCTGTGCCGGTGTGATACCCGAGCGAGGCCAGGCCGTCCTGCCTGAACTGGAGCATCGGATTGAAGAACTGGCCAGACAACTGCCCGGTAGAGCCGAAACGGGCTACACTGCCCTGCTCTTCCGTGACGTGTTGTTGATGATCGAGGAACTCAACACCTTCTGCGATGAATACATCGACAAGAGTGCGCCCTGGAAACTGGCTAAACAGACGGAGACACAACCGCAGTTGTACACAGTCCTGAACACCTCCGCCCGCGCCCTTCGACTACTGGCGCTGCTGCTCTATCCGTTCATGCCGAACACAGCGGCACAGATGATTCGGCAGCTTGGATTGTCGCTCGATCTCTCGAGACCGCTGGCGGCAGATGCCGGTCATTGGGACGCGCCGCTGGCCGGTAACAGGATTGAAAAAGGCGCCGCCCTGTTCCCCCGCATCGAAACCAAACCACAAGGAGCCAAAACCGTGAGCGATTCTCCCGCACCTTCGCAACCGACCCCTGCCCCGGCGGCAACCGCCGCCCCGGCTCCCGCGCCTCAGGTCGCGGCTCCGGCAGCGCCTGCGCCGGCCCACATCACCATCGACGAGTTCATGAAGATTCAACTGAAGGCCGCGAGGGTCCTAAGCGCCGAGCGTGTCCCGAAATCAGAGAAACTGCTGAAGCTGCAGGTGAACCTCGGAACCGAGCAGCGGCAGATCGTCGCCGGCATCGGCAAGAAGTACGAACCGGAGGCACTCGTCGGCAAAACCATCGTCATCGTCGCGAACCTCAAGCCGGCCAAGCTGATGGGCATCGAGTCGCAGGGCATGGTGCTCGCCGCCGGCGATAGTGAAGTCCGCGGTCTAGCAACTTTCATCGAAGACGTGGAGCCCGGCACCAAAGTGAAATGAACCGAACGGACGCCTTCCGGTTACTCAGCACCTGCCTCCTCATGCTGTCCACCAGCACGACGTCCGGGTTTGTCGCCGAACCGTCCGAAGCCGAGATCGAAGCCCGCCAGCACTACAACGATCCGCTCCCCACGACCATTCTGGTCCGAGTCGTCGCCCACGGCGCGCTGGTGCTCGGCCGAGAGGTCGGCGGCGCCCGCATCACGATCACCGACGTCGCCACCGGCCGCATCCTGGCCACCGGTATCCAGCAGGGCGAGGCCGGCGACCAAAACCACATCATGCGCACCCCGCACTTGATGGAGGAACCGCTCTACAGTTCTCGTCCCACGGCCTCATTCAGCGCCACGTTGGAACTGGCTCAGCCGACCCTGGTCGAGATCGCGGCCGAAGGACCGCTGGCCTACCCGGCCGCGGCGCAGCGTGCGACCAAGACCGTCCTGCTCGTGCCGGGCCAAGATCTGACCAACGACGGGATCGTACTCCAGCTCTACGGCTTTCTGGTGCAGATCAACCATCCGAAACCTGGCGAGTCGCTCATCGCCAAGGACGACGTCATGCTGCGTGCCACTGTCCGAACTCTCTCTGGCACCCTCGTCCGCCCGCACAGTGATTGGGACTCGCGCCGGATGCACATCTACGGGGAAGTGCTGATCGGCGACCGGGTGGTGGAACGGCTCCAGATGTTTTATTCGGGAGACAAGGGCAGCTTCGAAGCGCCCTTTTTCGTCCCGATCGCCAAGGACGCCCCGGACGGCATCACGCTCCGAGTCATCGCGGCCGACCCGACCGGAGGCAACATCGGCCTGGGCCAGGCCAAATACCCGGTCCTGACGGAGCGTTTAAAGCCCCGACAGAAGTGACCCGTTGACTCGGTCGCCGATTTCGTGATGTTGTGATGGGGTGCTGTCCGTGGTGAAGTGAAGTATTCCTTCATCAGATCATCAATCCAACTTTCTTCCCGATGGATCCCAAGCAACGACAATTCTCCATCTGGTACATGTTCATCGCCCTCTGGGTGCTGATGCTCATCCAGATGTTCCTTCCGACCCTGTTCAACCCGACCGAGATCCCCTACAGCGAATTCAAATCGGCCGTCGAGGCCGGTAACGTAACGGAAGTGGCGGTCTCGCCGCACCTGATCCACGGCAAGATGAAGGATGGCAAGGTCTTCGACACCATCCGTATCGAAGATCCGGACCTGCTGCGCGCGCTCGGGCAACGCCAGGTGAAGGTCACCGGCGTCATCGAAAGCACATTCCTTCGCGATGTCCTCTCCTGGATCGTCCCGATCGCGCTCTTTTTCGGCGTGTGGTGGTTCGTCCTCCGGCGCATGGGCCAGAGCCAAGGCTTCATGACGGTCGGCCAGAGCAAGGCCAAGATCTACATGGAGAAGGAGGTCAAGGTCAGTTTCGCGGACGTGGCGGGGGTGGATGAGGCCAAGCAGGAATTGGAAGAGGTCGTCGAATTCCTCAAGACGCCGGAGAAGTTCCGACGCCTCGGCGGAAAAATCCCGAAGGGCATCCTGCTCGTCGGACCGCCCGGGACAGGCAAGACGCTGCTCGGCAAGGCCGTGGCGGGCGAATCCGGCGTTCCCTTCTTCTCGATCAGCGGGTCGGAGTTCGTGGAGATGTTCGTGGGTGTCGGCGCCGCCCGGGTGCGCGACCTCTTCGAGCAAGCCAAGGGCAAGGCCCCGTGCATCATCTTCATCGACGAGCTCGACGCCCTGGGCAAGGCGCGGGGCATGGGCCCGATGGCGCACGAAGAACGAGAACAAACGCTGAACCAGTTGCTCGTCGAGATGGACGGGTTCGACTCGCGCACCGGCGTGATCCTCATGGCCGCCACCAACCGGCCCGAGATCCTCGATCCGGCGCTCCTGCGGGCCGGACGCTTCGACCGTCAGGTTCTGGTCGATCGCCCAGACAAGATCGGCCGGCTTGCGATCCTGAAGGTCCATGCCAAGAATATCACCCTGGCCAACGGAGGCGACCTCGACACCATCGCAGCCATGACACCCGGCTTCGTCGGCGCCGACCTGGCGAACCTCTTGAACGAAGCCGCCCTCCTCGCGGTGCGGCGGGGCAAGGACACGGTGAGCCTGAGCGAACTGCAGGAGGCAGTGGAGCGGGTAATCGCAGGGCTCGAAAAGAGGAACCGAGTCCTGAACAAGATGGAGAAGGAACGGGTCGCGCACCATGAGGTCGGCCACGCGCTGGTGGCGCTGGCCATGCCGGGCGCCGATGCGGTGCAGAAGATTTCGATCATTCCCCGCGGCATCGCCGCGCTCGGCTACACCCTGCAGCTCCCGACCGAAGACCGTTTCCTCATGACCGCCACCGAACTGCGCAACAAGATCGCAGTGCTGCTCGGGGGACGCGCGGCCGAGGAGGTCATCTACGGAGAAGTCTCCACCGGCGCGCAGGATGACCTGCGCAAGGCCACCGACATCGCCAAGAGCATGGTAAAAGTCTACGGCATGAGCGAGAAGTTGGGGCAAGTGAGCTTGGAACGCGACCGCCAGTCTCCGTTTCTTCAAACCATGCCGGGCCAGACGCCCGCCGACTACAGCGAACAGACTTCGCGCGAGATCGACTGTGAAGTGCGGCAGCTGATTGACGACCAGTACAACCGCGTCCGGACCATCATCACACAGCAGGAACCGGTGCTCCGCAAGGCGGCGCAGGTGCTGTTGGAGAAGGAAACGATTACCGGCGACGAACTCAAGGCGCTGTTGCCACGTTCCTAGTCCCGATCCATATTCGATCCGGTGCCGTTCCACGCCTCGGTCGGAAAGCCCCGCAAACCCTTGCCCTGGTCGTCGCACCATGAGACACTGAGCCCATGGTGCCCCACACCTACCACGAACTGCGTTCGCGTCTGCGGATGGCGCTGGCCCTCAACGCCCTGGTCATCGTCGCGGAGTTCGTCGCGGGATTCCTCACCAACAGCATCGGGCTGATCGGCGACGCCGGGCACAACTTGGTCGATCAAGGCTCGCTGTTCCTCGCCCTCTACGCGCATATTCTGACGGAACGGCCCGCCACAGCCAGCCGCACCTTCGGCTATCACCGCGCCGGCGTCGTGGCAGCCTTCCTCAACTCCTTCCTCCTGCTCCTGACCGCCGCCGGCATTCTGCTGGTCGGCGCCAAACGGATGATGGAGCCGGTCCCCATCGCAGGCGGTTGGGTCATGATCGTCGCCTTGGTCAGCTTTGCCGCGAATCTGGGTATCGCCCTCCTGTTGCAGCACGGAGCCAAAGACGACCTGAACATCCGCAGCGCGTTCTGGCACATGCTCACCGATGCCTGGGTCTCTCTGGGAGTGGTGGCGAGCGGCGCCGCGATCATGTATACGGGCTGGTCGATCCTCGATCCGCTGATCAGCGTGCTGGTGGTGGCCGCGATCCTCAAGGGCTCCTGGCCCCTTTTCAAGGAATCGCTCGAAGTCCTGCTGGAGTCCACGCCGCCCGGCGTCAGCCCGGCCCACGTGGCCGCCGCAATCGAAGCGATGCCCGGCGTGAAGAACGTGCACGACCTCCACATCTGGGCGGTCGAACCGCGCCTCATCATGATGACGAGCCATATCCAGGTCGAGGATGAGGCGTCCCTCACCAACGATCTCCTCCATGCGATCCGCACCAAGGTCTCGACCGAGTTCGGCATCAAGCACCTGACGATCCAGCTGGAGACCCAGTGCTGCCATCCCGACGCCGTGCATTGCGACCTCAACCGCCTGGCGGCGCAGCATACGCTGCCGGAAATTCAACACAGCCATCACTAGGAGCGCTTCCGAGACGTGAAGCGCCGATCGTGAAGCGTATCCGGCGGGTCATCCCCCGGCTGCTTCCACCTATCGTGCCGGCCGGGTACAATGGGCTGCATGGAACCGACCTTGCCCGTTCCTTTCTATATGCTCTGCGGCTCGCTGGGAGCCGGAAAAACCACTCTGCTCATGCGGCTGTTGGAACATTGGAACAGCCAAGGGCACACGGTCGGCGTGTTGATGAATGAGGCAGGTCAGGTGAGTATCGACGGGCCGCGAGCCGGCACTCTGGCGGAACAGGTCCTCAATCTGGCCGGCGGCTGCATCTGTTGCGACACCAAGGACGACCTGGCCTGGAGCATCGCCCAGCTCGTTCAGGACTACGGGGCGAACCTGATCGTACTGGAATGCTCGGGGATGGCGGATCCGGCCGAGGTGGTGGATGCCGTCACCGACGCCTTCGTGTCCCGGATGGCCAAGCTGGAACGCATCCTGGCCCTGGTCCATCCGGTACCGCTGCCGGACAGCGGCCAGGCCGAAATCGTAACCAAGAACGCCATTCGCTATGCGGACGACCTCATCCTCAACAAGCGTGACCTGTACATCCCCGGCCATTGGGAACAGTTTCGTGACAGCATCGTCCGCCAGAATCCCTACAGCCGGATCTGGGAAACCAGCCACGCCCGAGTGGACGTGCCTGCCCTCTTGAGCGGCCCGGCCGCAAGACTGAAACCAACGAACGTCACGTTCGGCGGCAAACCAAACTCCCGTGTAGGGCAGCATCAACGAGCTTCACATCATCCTTTAGTCACCACGGTGCCACTCCCTCGCCCGCTCGACCGCGAACGTTTCACGAAGTGGATGGCGGACCTGCCTGAGGGGTTGGAGCGGGCGAAGGGGTTTTTTCGTTTTGCGAACGAACCGGAACTGCAGGAGTTTCAATTTTCGCGGCCGCGCGTGAGCACGGTCGAACCCGTCATGCTGCTGGACGAACCCTCCCATGCCATCGTGCTGATCGGCCGAGGCTTCGATCAAGACCGTTGTCGGCAAGGACTTCTCGACTGCCTCACCGCAATGAGGCTTTAAGCAAACAGGAAAACGTACCAGGGTAAAACGGAACGCCCGTCTTTCGTCTCACGTCCACCGTCCGGCATCCTCAGCGGCCGGCCTGAACCAAGCCCATCTTGTGAGCAGCAAGGCCACACCGGCCCCGACCGCCCCGCCGATCAACCATCCACCCACCACGTCCGAGAGGTAATGCGCTCCGATGTAGACCCGCGCGAGCCCGATCATCGCCACGAGCGGCCAACTCACCCAACCGGATCGCGGATAGAGGACCTGAAAGAACGCAGCCGCGGCAGCCGTGTTCACCGCGTGGTTCGAGGGAAAGGAATAGGCACTCCCACAGCCCAGCAGTTGATGCACGTCCTGCAGGCGCAGACAGGGACGTGGCCGTTGAAAGAATCCCTTGATCTGAGTACCGAGGGAGTCGCTCAACCCGATCACACCCCCCAGTGCCGCGACGCCGATCAGACATTCCCGCCACCGCCGCCAGCCCCAGAAGGCCGCGAGCAACGCGCCGGGATAGTACAGATTCCCCGGCCGCGCCAGTTCGACCATGAGCCAATCCATCGTCTCGGACCGGCCGACTAGGCTATTGATGGCGTGGAAGAGGGTTTCATCGAGGGACATGGATGGGACGATAAAGGGTCGGGATGGATCAGTCAAATGGTTCGCGGAGATTGGAAGGAGAGGAAGTTTCGGGTCCTGTCGGCAAACAGCCCGGCGGTGCTCATTTCTCGACCGTCTTCCCGCTCCTCAGCCTTTCAAACAAGCATTTCACCCACCTACATATCAGCGACGGTCGAGTGGCTGCGCGCCCTTGAGGAAAGGACCGCGTCCCGGCGCGGTTGGGGTTGGGCGGGTAAGACCGCTCCCCCGTTTGCCGCCACCCAAAACTCCTCCATTCTTCTTATAGGCGAAACATTTGCCTGACCTGAAAGAGAGCATGGCTGAGGAAGGAGCATTAAGAATGCGGCTCGTACCAGTCGGCTGTCACTGCGCACGCTGGCACAAACGTTTGGTGCGTCGAAGCCCCTCCGCAATCTACCCCGCTGATCCTCATTCCGCTGCCGCACCTATTAAGAGGAGCAGCTTCCACCGATCCAGCAGACACCGTCGTCTCAGCGCTTCGCCAACGCCACACTTGTCGCACTCGTTATTCCCCTCACCAGGCGCCTCTGTCTCTCGCACTGCGGGCGCCACTTTGTTAGCAAGATCGGCATGTACACAAGCTGTTCTCTAAACTTGAATTCTCTTCCAAGCGCGGCCGGATGCACATCTTGGTTTGACTCTCCGACTCGCTGCTCGACTACGAGCGGATAGACACCCTTGCTTGAAGGCAGTCACTCACTCCTGGCACTCCTTCAAGTCCGGCCTCGAATGTGTCGTGCGTATCCGATTCGATAAATGCCTGTATCAGAAGTGATACCTATCATTCTGTGAATACAAATACACATGCCCCAATTCTGATCACATCCGTAGCCAGAATACATTATCCACGAGAAGGCCCAGGGCCGGCGAGATGATCTCCGGGATTATCGATACGATTCCTAGATGACAGGGGCAGGAACAGTTTCGCTAGGCACGAGAATTGATCCTCCACTGCTTAAACGGAACATCTTGGGGTGTTTGCAGAGCCGGTGCCACTGAGAGCCGCGCCCACAATCGGGGCCGCCGTGACGTGAGGAGGTACTCAAATGCCCGACCAGCAAGCAATGTTATTCTGGATTTTCATGGTGTTCTTCGTACTCATTGGGATCTTGTCAACCCTGGCCGTGCTGGGCCTTGTGACGGTGGATGAGCGTTTCAGGAAATGGGCCGTGACCGTCTTCTTTGCCGGTGTCACCGGGGCAGTGGTTGGTCTCTTCAAACTGTCGTTTCCCGGTAGCGCGCCCGCTGAACCGCTGTTTGTAACCCTAATCCCACCCCAGAACATCAACTCTCGGGCGATCAAGTTAGTCGAAGGAGATTACAGCTACGACGAACCCAGCGGGGGAAATAAGGTGAAGACCGTCACTGGGAAAATCGAGGTGACCTGGGGCAACGATATTTGGCAGGCCAAGCTCCCACAGCAAGTGTTGGGGAAAGCTGTGAAACTTTCCTTAAAAGATCAGGAAGGGAAGTGGTGGGAAGTCCAACCGTTTTATCCGAATCACAATAGACAAGACATGTCTAAGGGATCGGCCAGGGATAGCGCCCAACCGGCCGCACGATGGTTCGCTCCTTCCTCCGTTGCCTTTGCCGCCTCGTCGAAAGATTACCCGACTGCAAAACCCTGGTCGGTCACAGAGGGAAAGAAAGCCGGTCTCAAGTTTAACAACTACGCCAGAGACGCGGGTGAGATTCATGGTCGCAAGTATTATGAGTGGCGCGTCTTCCTAGATGAGCCTGCGTCGGTGCTGCAGGACATCAAGGAGGTAGAGTACGTCTTGCATCCAACCTTTCCCCAGCCCTTCCAAGTGTCCAAAGACCGGGCAAGACAGTTTGAATTGGTGACCTCCGGCTGGGGAGAATTCACAATCCTTATTACTGTCGTGTATCAGAATGGGACCAAAGAGAAGTCGAGCTATTACTTGGATCTCAGCAAGAATTGGCCTGCCGGTGAATAGCATGTTGTAGAGGAAAGCCGTGAAGATGACAGATAGGAACAATTCCAGGATGGAGTTTAAGACCGTGCCGTAGGCAGGGTGCCTGGTGGAAGAATCAGGTTTGGGAAAGAACACCTACAGGTGTATTGGGAGACACGACGGTGCCATCTTCCGCCGTTCAATCCCCGTGCACCTCAATGACAGTAGTGAACGATCAAGTGCCGAAAAGGATCTGCCAAATGGTTCGTGGGTCAGAAGCTGGCGCGAGACTACCGGGGCCGAGCCGGAACCTTGTGACGCTGAATGTGACGGGGCCGGTCTGCAAGCCGCCCATCGGTACTCGCGCTGCCCGGCAGCAGCACTAAGCTCCTCACTGCTCAGAGGGGCAGAGAAGTATTGTCAGGCATCATTTTACCCCCAGAGGGCTCGATCTTCGCCCAGAACGATTCCAGCAGTTATCTATAAGCCATAGGCCATAAGCTATTCGCTCTTCTCCCCAGCGCCATCAGCCATACGCTTTCTTCTTCGCCGCCATGAACTACACGCTCCTTATCTTCCACGACTAGCGCCTTTCCTAGGTCCACCTAGGGCCGCGGACTGATACACAGAACCTAGGATCATCGTGCGAAGCGAGGAGGCTGATTATGACGAAATCCGGTCCTGTGCTGCTCGCAGGTCTGTTCCTGACATTGAGCGGCTGTATGACCGATGCCAGCACTGAGTTAGTAAAGGCCCCGTTTGACGCGACCACACAGCTGACGGACGGCACATCCAAAGCGATCGGAGAGTTTCTGGACCCCCTGACCGAACTGACCTCGAGCACCACCCCAGGCGCGTTAGGAGACGGACAATTGCTCAGGGCGAAACAAAAAGCCACCGGTTTTGCCATGCACACCCACGAGAATCTCCGTGCCGATATCGCCCGCGGCCGGGGAGAATATCTGGCATCGCTGGCGACGTTGGCCGGAGTGCCGCAGGTCCAGTGGCTTGAGTTTCAAACCAAGATGAGGGAGTCGTATCGCACTCTGTTCGATGGGGAGGTGTCGGTAGCAGAATCCACCGAGCGTGTCGTCAGGGCCGCCTGGGCAAGCGGCTATGGTAGGCAAGAGGTGGCAGCGCGGTAACCTCGGTATGGGCCGGGCCTGCTGGTTGCCCGACCCATGGGGTGTTCCCGCCGTCAGCGCCTTGTGTCCTGTGCTAGACACCACAAGCGAGCCGCTCTCCCCTCCAATCCGCAGACCATACACTATACGCGCGGTTCTTCCCAGCCACACTCTCTTCGCTATGGCTGTGTTCTGAAATGAATGCGGACGGTGAGTTCGCCGTCGACCGGTTCATCACCGTTGAGTTGCGGGAGGAAGGTCCACTTGCTGAGGGCGATCATGCTCGCGAGGTTCAGTTCCCGGTGCTTGGCCGGTTCGAGCACCACGACCGTGACCTGGTTATCTTTGGAAACCAGGATCCGGGCCTTCATCCAATCGTCGAGAGGCTTGCCATCGAGGGAGGGAGGTATGGCCGGCCAGGGCGTGGACTTCGGCACCGGACCTTCCTGTTGATTTTTGTTCAGTGGCAATCCATGGACATGGACTTCCGGCAGTTCGATGATATCGGTGTCGAGCGCATGGTCAGCCTCATGGGTTGCTTCATCGCCCGTCGCGGCATGAGCCGGGGCCGACATGCAGAGAACTCCCGCAATCGATAATGTCAAAAAGTAGCGCATCAGGTTTGTATCCTATCGTATTCGACCGCGGATGCTCAAACGGGTCAATCATCTCACCCACCCTACCCCGGCGTGCGAGGCACGCCGCTCCCGACAACGCCGCAGGCGATGCGTGAATCCTCAACGTACCTTCAGGTACGTTGAGGATTCACGCGAGTCGGGAACGATGCTGGTGACCCGTTTCAGCATCCGATCAGAAGAACCATTGGCCGCGGAAGAAGAACGACCTCGGCATCCCCGCATGCGCCACCCCCAGCCCGATGCTTCCTTCTCCCTGGTTGATAAAGTACTTCTGGTCCAACAGGTTGATGATGTCGAACCCCAACAGGAACTTCTGTCCTTGCCATGGCAGCGGGAACACGTGGGCGATCGACAGGTTGTAGATCGTGTAGGACGGGCTGTGCGACGAGTTGGTCTTGGCGTCTTCGTCCGCTGCCGAGCGCAAGCCCGACGCGAACAACATCTGCCCGGTGAAGGTCGTTCGTTCGAGGAATCGATACGTCACAACGGCCGAACTGGTCAGCGTTTGCATGTGGTCGCAGAACACGCCGCCCTTGCTGTTGATGTCGGCGATTTCCTTCGCTTCAAGCAGGAAGTGTCCCGACTGGAGGCCATAGCCTTTGCATTGGCCCCACGCCACGTTCCCGCGCGCCGTGAGGTTCTCCGTCACTTGGAGCTTCAAGGCTCCGTCGATACCCCGGCTCCATCCGCGCTCGAACGCAAAGTAGTTCAAGAGCGGCGTCGTGCCGAACTGTCCGGCATCGGATAAGAAGTTACTGATCTTGTACCAGCCGGTCAATTCGAGCGTGGCTGAGCGGTTGAGTGCATGGTAACTACCCACCTCGAAGTAATGCGCCCGTTCGGCCCGAACCGTGTTATTGGTCACGTCCTCGGGCTGCGCCCTCGTCCCGATGGTATTCAGCTTCGCAAAGGAAATCGCTTCCAGATTTGGGGGTGTGAACATCCGCCCGTAGAAGGCGTGGAACACGTTGGATGGGTTGTACTTATAGGTCACACCGACTCGAGGGCTGACCTGCCCTTCGTTGCGGAGATACTGCACGGCGTCCCCGCGCACACCGAGATTGAATGTCCATTGCTCGTTGGGGCTCCATTGATCTTGAATCCAGAACTCCTGCCGGTAGCCGATCTGCCGATTGTCGGCGTTGAGTCCCAACAAATCCCCCGTGGGGTTGCCGGCACCGTCGTCCGCGAAGGTGAAGAGCCTGGTCTTGTTTACCGCCGCGGTGCGATCCAATTGAAAGCCGACTTTGATCAAATGTTCCTTGCTATGCACGTAGGTGTGGTCGAACCGCACGCCGACCGAGACGGCCCGTCGGTCCTGATCGGATGCGGAAAACGGCTCCGCCGGATCAGCCTGGTAGGCCAGCACGTTCAACGGATCGGTCTTGAACGTCGCGCGCGTATGCCGGAAGTACCCCGCCAGGCTGAAGAAATTGTTCGCATTCACATCGCGCCGCCACACCATGTGACCGTATTGATTGTTCTCTTTCTGAAACTCGTTGATCGCCTGGGAAGCCACCGGCGTGAACCCGGGACGTCCGGCCTGCAACAGCGGCAACATCTGCCCGCTGGGATCCACCTCTAACCCCGGCGTGGTCGGAATTTGGTACTTCGCCACGGAGTTCAGGAACAGCCAGGTAAAGTTGTTCTTGTTGTCATGCTGGTAGTCACCGCGGATGAAGGTTTGGTTCCGCTCGCTCTGGCCGTGGAAAATCGAATGCCCCAGCGTGGGCGGCTCGATTCCGCGATTTGTCGCGGTATGACTGTTGAGGATGTAAAACCGGAACTTCTCGCCGATTGTGCCGCCGTACTCGAATGATGGGTTGATCGTCTGGTTCGACCCGCCCATCATCTGGACCGACCCGAAAGAGGGTTTGCTACCGCTCTTCGTCGTGATATCGAGCACCGCAGCGGTTTTGTTGCCGTACTGAGCTTCCATCCCCCCGAGAATGACGTCTACGCGCTCCCACGCTCGCGGGGTGATCACGTCCGAAAACGTCGAAGAAACCGTGTCGGGAATCGGTACGCCGTCGATACGGAATTGGAGGTTCGCGTGGTCCTGACGAATGTGCACTTGTTTCAGCGACCCGTATACGGCGCTCGGGATCGTGATGAGGACATCCTGCAGTTCGACGTTGTTGCCGCGAGGCAGGGTTTCAATCTCCTTCCGGCTGAGTGCATACGTTTCGCTCGAGGCCTTGTACTGAATCGGCGCGAGCGGCGAGACGACTTCCAGGGCAATCTCCTTCGTTTTCGACAGCGTCAGTTTGACGGGAGCCGGCGGTTCGGTGCCGACTCGAATGACGGCATACTCGCTGCGATAGGTATCCTGGACGGCGCTGACGGAATAGGTGCCCTCCTCCGGCACCGAGAGGGAAAACTCGCCGGCATCGTCCGCCACGCCGGTTGCGACCGTCGTCCCCTCTTGATCGCGTACTTCGACCGTCGCCTGGGGGACGCGCCGCAGGTCTTGGTTCTGTACGGCCCCGCTGATGGTTCGCGCCGCCGATACTGATTGTGCCGATGGCTCCGCCCATCCCGCTCCCGGAACCGCCCCCAGACTCCAGGATAGAAGTCCTACGATGAATATCTTCATGCTGCTGACTAAACGGTGCATGCACTCCTCCACGTAAGATCCGCAGCGGCGCGCAGGACCGAGACAGGCCTCGGCATGCGGCCATCCACAGATCACTTGATTAGAATGTGGGAGACGCTGGAAAACTTAGCGCAGAGGAGGTGCGCGAGAGGCACGGGACGACGGAAGCGATTGGGAAGAGAGTATCGGCGCATGCACCGCTTGCGGCGGCGCTTCGACCAGAAACGCGCAGGGTGCCGGAATATCTCCAGACAGCGAATGCCCGGTATGGTACTGCACCCACTGGCAGAGGTCGGTATCCGAATGCTCGTGGCCGTCATGGTCGGCGGCAGCCAGCTCGTGATGGATCTCCAGTGCGGCGGCGAAGGGCGCCATCGTCACCAGGAGACAGGCCACGAACAGGGCAAGGAAACTGCGATGTGATTTCAGAAGCGTCATTGCGCCATAGGGGTCAGGTCACACGAAACGCCGTTACTCTTACCAAACCTGGCCGGCGGAACACAACTCTTCTACAGACTCTAGACTTTCTCTCCGTGATTCCGCTATCTTAGTGGCCGTTTCTGAAATAGAGCCTTAACCAAGGACCCCACGATGACCAGGCCGATCGACAACCAGCATGTGATTGAAATCAAGCCGCTGCCATCTCCGCGGGAGGTCAAGACCAACCTGCCGATCAACGACGGCGTCGCCGAGCTGGTGTTTCAAACGCGCCGGGCCATCCGAGACATCCTACACGGACGGGACACCGAGCGGCTGATCGTCATCGTCGGCCCCTGCTCCATCCATGAACCTAGCGCGGCGTATGAATACGCCGACCGATTGAAGCCGGTCGCCGACGCCGTGAAGGACAAGCTCCTGGTCGTCATGCGCACCTACTTCGAGAAGCCGCGCACGACGGTGGGGTGGAAGGGATTGATCAACGATCCCCATCTGGACGGCACCTGTGACATCGCCATGGGCATCCAGTTGGCCCGCACGATCCTGCTCAACATCAACGGCAAGGGCCTGCCCTGCGCCACCGAACTGCTCGATCCCGTCACGCCGCAATACATCGCGGATCTCCTGAGTTGGACGGCCATCGGCGCCCGCACGACCGAGAGTCAGACGCACCGCGAGATGGCCAGCGGTCTCTCGATGCCGGTCGGGTTCAAGAACGGAACGGAAGGCAGCCTGCAGGTCGCGGTGAATGCCATGATCACGAGCCGCACGCCGCACCATTTTGTCGGGGTGAACGCCGACGGCGTCACGTCCATCATCAAGACCACCGGCAACCCGGACCACCATGTCGTGCTCCGCGGCGGCGGCGGCCGGACGAACTACAGCGTCGAAGACATCGGCAAGGCCGAAGCGGTTGTGGCCAAGGAAGGCATCGCACGCGGGATCATGGTCGATTGTTCCCACGACAACTCGGGCAAGAACCACCAGCGCCAGGTCGAGGTGGCCGGTGAGGTCGTGAAGCAGTTCCGCGAAGGCCGCCGCTCGATCATGGGCCTCATGCTCGAAAGCCACCTGCAAGGCGGACGACAGACTTGGGAGCCCAACAAGGCATTGGCCTACGGCATGTCGATCACCGATTCCTGTCTGGGGTGGACCGAAACGGCTGACCTGCTGCTCGGGATGGCGGATTCGCTCGCGACCAAGCCCGTCTAGCAGAATGCGGCCTGCCCTCGCCCGTTTGGTGTTTGCATCGTTCGAAGCCCGATGTCCACAACAACTTGCAGGCGTCACACCCTCTCTTCCTGCGGCAATTCCGAAACGCCCTATTGAATCGCCTGCGGAATGCGCCTATCGAGCTCCGTTCTGAATCCCCAAGACATCGGGTCACCATGCCATGCTGATCGACACTCACGCACATTTGGATGATGCCAAGTACGACACGGATCGCGACGCCATGATCGCCAGGGCGCGAGAGGCCGGCGTGGAGACGATGATCACGATCGGGTGCGACCTGGCGACCAGCCGTTCGGCCGTCGCGCTCACCGAGCAATATCCGTTCGTCTTCGCCTCGGTGGGCGTCCACCCGCATGAAGCAAAACACATCACCGACGCCTGGTACCACGAGTTTCGGCGGCTGGCGCGGGGCAATCCCAAGGTGGTTGCCTACGGCGAGATCGGGCTCGACTACCACTACAACCACTCCTCGCCGCAGGAACAACGGGCGCGGTTTCGCGAGCAGGTTCAACTGGCCAAGGAACTGCGGCTCCCGGTGATCATCCACACACGCGAGGCGCAGGAGGACACGATCGCGATCCTTCGGGAAGAACGCGCCTCGGACATCGGCGGGGTGTTTCATTGCTTTTCAGGAGATGCCTGGCTGGCGAAGGATGCGCTGGAGTTGGGATTCTACTTGTCGTTTTCGGGCATCCTGACCTTTCAGAATGCGACGATGCTGCGGGAGATCGCACGGACGGTCCCGATGGACCGGCTGCTCATCGAAACTGATTGCCCCTATCTGACGCCGGTGCCGCACCGGGGCAAACGCAACGAGCCGGCCTTCGTCGCCCACGTGGCAAACCAACTCGCGGCCATTAAGGGCGCCGACCAAGCCTGCACGGCTCAGGACATCGGACGCATCACGACCGACAACGCCCGCCGGCTGTTCAAAATTCCTTGAGCTGCTGAAACCGTTTGCGCTGCGCCTTTGGAAGCTTCCGGGGATTGCCTCGCTTGTCGGGCCGTCGTGCTCCCTGTCCGTCGTCACCACGATCCAATTCCTTGAACGAGACCGGCGATGGGGTCGTTGTTCGTTGCGTCAGCTTGGCCCGGAACTCGGCGGCTCCCATGACGAACGCCCCGACCGCCCGCGCGGCATTGACAATTTCGTGATCGGAGGACACCACGGCACAGTCGCGCCCATACTGCCGAGCCAGGCGCTGGATCACTTGGTCGGCTCGTTCTCCCCGCCGCGAGTAGATCACCTCGATGCCGGAACGAAACTCACGGTGTTCGCTTCCAGTCCCTCCCTGCCAGCCGTCGAACACCAGCGTGACCGCGTGACCCTTCCGCTGCCGGTACCCGGCGAGGGAGAGGATGAGGCCGTCACGGGCCGATTCCAGTCGGTTTACCCCCGCCTGGGTTCCCATGTTCGCGCGCCCCAGGAGGTTGTACCCGTCGACAAGGAGATGGTTCGGCATCTAGAATCTGGGGGTTTGAGGCCTTTTCTTGACAATACCATAAACATCTGAGAAAAGGCCTATGATGTGCTCGCGACACGGGGAGTACGGCTTTTGATTCGCTTCTCCTATCTGGTTCGCGCCCTCTGCTTCCTCGTCGTCCTGCTGTGCACGAACAGGGCATTTGCCGACCTTCCCGCGCTTGCTCCCTGGACTCCGCTGCCGAACAGCGAAACCCTTGAGGACGAGGAGCCCCTCGTTCATTCCGTCAAACAAGACTCCTCCAGTGCCTCCCGTTACCCAATCGTGGTCCGCGACCTCAGAACCTGGTCCAGCACGGACGCCACGAGGCTGGTTCTGGACGTGAATCGAAAGGTTACGTTCACTGAAACGAAGCTGCACAACCCCGACCGCGTCGTCATTGAAATCGCCAACACGATCCTGGGCAAATCCGCCCGCCAGCGGGTCTCCGGGGGCAGCCTGCCGCAGCCCTTCCAGATCTCACAGAGCCACCCGCGTGTGGTGGCCATCACACTGCCCAGAAACCAGGCCGCGCGCTATAAAGTCTTTGCACTGGCGAACCCTGACCGTCTGGTGGTGGACGTGTATCGCCCGTCGAAAAACCAGGTCAAACAAATCGGCGACCAGTCGATACCCCAGCCGACCACACCCGCAGCGGTCGCACCGACGCCGCCGGCAGCCGCCCTGCCGACTGCGCCGACGATCCCCAGCCCGACGGTGACGGAACCGGCGAAACCCATCATGCCGAAGCCGGCCGCACCGGCCACGCAGGTCCGCACGATCGTGATCGACCCGGGACACGGCGGGAAAGATCCCGGCACTGTAGGACGACACGGCACGACCGAAAAAGACGTGACGCTGAAGGTCGCGTTGCTGCTGCGCGACATGCTCAACAAGTTGCCCAACACCCGCGTGTTGATGACGCGAGAAAAGGACGTGTTCATCGAGTTGGAAGACCGAGCGAAGTTCGCCAACGGAAAGGACGCGGATCTCTTCGTGTCGATCCATGTGAACTCGCACCCCCACAAGGGCGTCCGTGGGCTCGAGATCTATCACTTCGGGGAAGCCAAGGACCAACGGGCCTTGGAAGTGGCCGCGCGTGAAAACGGCACACCGCTGAACAGCACCGGCGTGGGATGGGAGTACCTCGTCGCCGACCTGCTGACCTCGAAAAAAATCGAAGACTCACTCGAACTGGCCTGGACCGCAAAGCAGGCCATGGTCTCGCACCTCAACGGCCACTACAGCACGATCGACCACGGCGTGAAGACCGCGCCATTTTATGTCCTCCGATTCACCACCATGCCTAGCATCCTCGCCGAAATCGCCTTCATGTCGAATCCGACCGAAGAGGAACAGATGCGCACGCCGGCATTCCTCAGTCAGGTGGCGGAGTCGATTTTCGACGGCGTGAAAACCTACCTGCAACCTACCCATTCGAACGGCAGGTGACAGCCCCCCTCCCCGTCGGCTAGAGTTCACTCCTCGTACCTATGTCAACGTTCAAACTCGTGCTCGAATACGACGGGACGGACTACGCCGGTTGGCAACGTCAGCCCAACGCCTCGACTGTCCAGGCCGTACTCGAAGATGTCTTGGCCGGCATCGCCGAAACCAAGATTACCACCGTGGCAGCCGGACGAACCGACGCCGGTGTCCATGCGCTCGGCCAAGTCGTGAGCTTCCAGACCGACCGGCGGCTCACCCCGCGGGATTGGTTGCGGGCCTTGAACACCAGGCTCCCCGACGACATCAGCGTCCTTTCCGCCGAGTCGGTTCCGGATGAGTTTCACGCCCGCTATTCCGCCACGGGCAAACTCTACCGCTATCGCATCCTGAATCGGTCGGAGCGTTCTCCGTTGCTGCGCCACCGCACGTGGAACATCTACAAACCGCTGGATGAGCAAGCTATGCGCGTGGCAGCCGTACAGCTTGTGGGCCGACACGACTTCTCCGCGTTCGAGTGCATGCCGACGGACAACGACAACCCGATCTGCGATATTCGCTCGTTCGTGCTGCAACGGGAGGGCGATCTGCTGGACCTGTCGGTGTACGCGGACCGATTTCTCAAGCAAATGGTCCGCAGCATGGTTGGGACATTGGTGGAGATCGGACAGGGCAAACGACCGGCAGCCGAAATGGTATCCATCCTTGACGGACGCAGTCGGTCGGCCGCCGGAAGGACGGCCCCGCCGCAGGGCCTGTACCTGGTTCGTGTGGATTATGAGGAAGGGAGCCGCCGTCGCGGGAACGATCAGGCCGACTGAAACGAGCCGACGCGGATCGGATCCCGAACGTTACGAAACGGCCTGCACGGGTGAGGTTTCTGCATCGGCGACCCGCTTCACCCGTCCAGGCCGACCGTCGACATAGCCGAATAGGTAGGCTGCCACCACCACGGAGAAGATGCCGACGAACCGCGAGACGTCCTCTTCGTCGTGCCCGACGAGCAGGCCTTCGTCCGGATAGTCGGTCCCGAACATCGCCACCGTCACGAGGAAACCCAAGAGCAACGCGATACTGCGCCAGGTTCGGAACTTGATCCCCTGTTCCGCGGAGTTGTTGAAGCCGAACCGATAGACGAGGTAGAGGATCCCACCGCTGAACATCCAGCTGAGTCCGGTCCAGAGTGCCAGGTACCAGTCCATGGGGCCTCCTCGTTCCTTGGTTCGGCTCAAGTATAGCCTCCACACCCCCCCTGTCAAACGAGAGGGAATGTGGCTGCAAGACCCAGCAAAACCAACGACATCCCAAAGAGTTCGCACGGTCATTAAATCGCAATTTGTCCCACGCAACACTACGCGCCGTAGAGACATTTTCCGGTCCCGGCATTCACGTCCAGAATGGCAAAGCCGGATCGCTCGCTTAGGTAAATCTCCCCCTAAGACTCCTGCCGGACATTCTGCTATAGTTCGGCGGAACAGTGGCCCACGCTCTCAAAGGAGGATCCCATGGCGCAATGGTATCGTGTCAGTCTGGCCGCCCTGCTCGGGCTCGTGCTGCTCACCCCGGCCGTCTCCTTCGCCGGCGCGCAACAAAACAAAATGAAGGCCTGCAATGCCGACGCCGATGCCAAGGGACTCAGCGGCGAAGGCAAGGGTGAGGAGCGGAAGGCGTTTATGAAGGAATGTCTGTCCGCCAAGGCGCCGGCCAAAGCCGCCGCCGGAAAGAGTCAGCAGGACAAAATGAAGTCGTGCAACAAGGAAGCGAAGGTAAAGAATTTGAAGGGTGATGAGCGCAAGAGCTTTATGAGCACGTGCCTGTCAAGCTAACTCCGCACAGCACCGGCGCGGTTCGACGAGCCGCGCCGGTCATCTCCGCAAGACACCGATCCCGGCTACGTCCGCGACTCCCGATCCCGACTCTCCAATTTTTTCCGCAGCAGAATCAACTCCTGCTCCAGCGCTGAGAATCGATCGGCGATGGGATCGGGCAGATTTGTGTGGTCCATCGTGGCATCCGGCACCCGTTCCCCCTCGCTCTTGATGATGCGCGCGGGGATGCCGATGACCGTCGAATTGGGCGGGACGGACTTCAGGACCACGGAGTTGGCGCCGATCTTCACGTTGTCGCCGATCTTGATTCCCCCCAGAATTTTGGCCCCAGCCCCGACTACCACGTGATTCCCCAAGGTCGGATGCCGCTTGCCTCGATCCTTGCCGGTTCCCCCCAGCGTGACGCCCTGGAAGAGGGTGACGTAATCGCCCACCTCGGCCGTCTCACCGATCACCACCCCCATGCCGTGGTCGATGAAAAAGCCACTGCCGATCTTGGCGGAAGGGTGGATTTCGATGCCGGTGAACCAGCGCGCGACTTGGGAAATGAACCGGGGAAAGAACGGGATGCCGCGGAGTTTCAGCCAGTGGGCGATGCGGTAAGCCAGGAGCGCATGGAACCCGGCGTAGGTCAGGATGACCTCCAAGCGGCTGGTGGCAGCCGGATCCCGGTCAAAGATCGCCTGAAGGTCTTGCGCAATGGCCTTGAACATAGGGTTCGCGTGAGGGATGACGCTGAATGATACCGTCAGGAAGCCCGTTCGATCAAACAGACGGCTTGCGCGGCGATGGCCTCCTCGTGTCCGATGGCATCGAGCCCTTCCCCGCTCTTCACCTTCACATTCACGAGATCCGGATCGACCTGTAGCACCGCAGCCATGCTCTTCTGCATCGCCGTCAAATGGGAACTCAAGCGCGGCGCCTGGGCGATGATCGTCGAATCCACGTTGACCAATCGATAGCCCTTGGTCTGAAGTTTCCCCACGACATCCTCCAGGAGCTTCAGGCTCGAGATGTTCTTGTACCGCTGGTCCGAACTGGGGTAATGCCGCCCCAAGTCTCCCTCGCCCATCGCGCCCAACAACGCATCGCACACCGCATGGACCAGCGCATCCGAATCGGAATGGCCCTGGAGTCCCTTGTGGTGCGGAATTTCGATTCCGCCCAAAACCAATTTGCGTCCTTCGACCATCGGATGAATGTCCCATCCGCAGCCGACCCTCGCCGTGCTCATGCTTTGCTCCTTGCCGACACCCGGCGGTGGAGAATGGCCTCACCGATCGCCAGGTCCTCGGGTCTGGTGACTTTGATGTTTTCGCCGCTGCCTTCCACCACCACCACGGACTTGCCGATCAACTCCACCAGGTGAGCGTCGTCGGTCGCGTGGATGCCTTCCAGTTGCGCCTTGCGATGCCCCTCATCCAACCAGTCTCTCCTGAACGCCTGCGGCGTTTGCGCCAGCCAGAGGGGCCGACGGTCGACGGTCCGTTCGATGACGTGCCCTTGCCCCACCTGCTTGACCGTGTCCCGCATGGGCAACGCGATGATGGCCCCGCCATGCTGCACCGCAGCCGCTACCACCTCGCGGATCATCTCTTGGGTCAGGAATGGCCTGACCGCGTCATGCACCAGCACGATCTCGGCCTCGGAATCAACCTCGGCCAATGCATGGCGCACGGAATCCTGCCGCTGCTCGCCGCCGGAGACCACCTTCCTCACCTTGGTGAAATGCCCCGGGGTTACGATGCGGTCCAGGCAGTTGCGGCGTTCGGCTTCCGGCACCGCCAGGATGATTTCATGGATGACGGGCGAGGCCTGCAGCTCGCGCAGCGAATGGGCCAGGATCGGCAAACCCCCGAGCAGGAGAAACTGCTTGGGGATATGGCCGCCCATCCGCAGACCGCGGCCGGCGGCCGGGACCAAGGCGACCGTTTTGGGGCCGGTCGCGGGCCCCTTCGGCTCACGACGAGACACGGGCATCCCTCGCTGCCACGGCCCGTGCAGGAACGAAGGCCGTATGCGACGCGCGAGGGCGAGACACCTCAACCACGAGCAACCTGAAACTCCTCACGCTCCGGTTCTTCCTTTAGGCGAGTGAAGATCATGCGCCCGGCGGTCGTCTGCAGCACGCTGGTGACCGTCACATCCACATTCCGTCCGATACAGCGACGGGCGTTGTCGACCACGATCATGGTCCCGTCGTCCAGGTACGCCACACCCTGCCCCGCTTCTTTGCCTTCTTTCAATACGAACACTCGAATCGTCTCACCCGGCAGCACCACCGGCCGCAGTGCATTGCAGAGCTCATTGATGTTCAGCACGCGCACGCCCTGCAGTTCGGCGACCTTGTTGAGATTCAGGTCGTTCGTCACGATACGGCCGCCCACCTTCTTCGCCAAAACTACGAGCTTGGCATCGACCTCTTTGACGTTGGGAAAGTCCTCCTCGGTGATCCGCACGTCGAGGTCGGCCATCTTCTGAATCTTGTTCAGGATGTCGAGGCCACGCCGGCCCCGAGCACGCTTCAGGGAGTCGGACGAATCCGCGATGTGTTGCAGCTCGTTCAAGATGAAATGCGGCACGAGAAACGTACCTTCCAAAAATCCCGTCTCGCAAAGGTCCGCCACCCGGCCGTCGATGATCACGCTGGTGTCCAACACCTTGATGCTGACCCCGCTCGTGCCGTTCCCCGCCATCCCCTGTTGGGGAGACGGGAATCGCTCCATCCCGAAACGCGCGCCCAAAACCAATCCGAGATAGGGCAGCCCCAACAAGAATACGAGGCCGCCGATGTGGAAAAGGAACGTCTCGACATCGAATACCGCGCTGCCGACCCACTCCACCAAACCCGTGAGCACCAACCCTGCCGCGACTCCCGCGGTTCCCCCCACAATAATGCCGAATGATAATTTTCGTAGTGCGTATTCTCCGGCAATGATCAGAGCCCCGGTGACTGCACCGATCGTCAGACCCGTCAGCAGGAACTGCGTGCTCGGATCCTTGGCGCGCAGGAACAGGGCCATGCCGGCGAGAGCACTGAGAAGGACAAATATGGCCCGTAATACCATACCGCTTCCCTCCTCTCTGTGATCGCCCCTGGGCGGATAGCCCGGAGTGATCACGGCCGCAACGTGAGGTAGATCGTTCTCCCCTGACGCCTCAACAGAAGCAGAACGGATTGATCTTTCGGCAAGCTCGAGGCCAGGCGTTCGTACGACTTGAGTGACGTCACTGCCTTGCGATTCACTTCCAACACCAGATCCCCTTCCCGCACGCCCGCCTCCTCCGCCGGGCCTCCGGATTTCACTCGGACCACCACGACTCCGCGTTCGCCGGATTTCAGGCCGTAGCGCTGCGCCAACTCGTCATTCAGGTCGCGAACGTCGAGATCCGACAACAGCCCGGCCGGAACCATCGATTCGCCGCCCTCATCCGATCCGGCCTGCGCGAGATTCTTCGGTTGCTCCGCGATCGCGAGTTCCACGATCTTGGACTTCTTTTCGCGAATCATCTTGATGGAGACGCGTTTGCCAACCGGCGTCTGCGCCACAGAGTTGCGCAGGTGGGCGGGAGAATCCATGGCCTTCCCGTCGAATTCGAGGATCACGTCTCCCCGCTCCAGGCCCGCCTTCTTCGCAGGGCTGTCGTCCATGACGTCGCTGACGAGGACACCCTTGGTATCCTTCGGCACACCGAATTGGGACGAGAGCTCCGGCGTCAGTTCCTGGATCGAGACGCCAAGCCAGCCGCGCACCACCTTCCCGTGCTGCACCAGCTGGTCCATGATCGAATGGGCCATGTTGCTCGGAACGGCGAAACCGATACCCATATTCCCGCCGCTCTGGCTATAGATGGCCGTGTTGATCCCGACCAGTTCGCCCCGCACGTTGACGAGCGCACCGCCCGAGTTGCCGGGATTGATCGCCGCATCGGTCTGAATGAAATCCTCGTATTCGGCGATACCGGCGGAACGGCCGAGCGCGCTCACGATGCCGAGCGTGACGGTTTGGGTCAAACCGAAGGGGTTGCCGACGGCGAGCACAAACTCCCCTACTTCGAGCTTGTCCGAATCGGCCCAGGGGACCGTGGGCAAATCCGTCGCCTCGATTTTCAACAGGGCCACGTCGGTCTTGGCATCCGTTCCCACCAGCTTGGCCTTGAACTCCCGCTTGTCGGACAGGAACACTTTGATTTCGTCGGCCTTGCTCACCACGTGGTTGTTCGTGATGATCAATCCCTTGGGGTCCACGATGACTCCGGAGCCCAACCCCCGCTCCTTACGTTCCTTCGGCGCCTCGAACCGCTTCATCCATTCTTCGCCGAAAAAGCGTCGAAAGAACGGATCGTCGAAGGGCATACTCTGCGAGCCCTCCCCGCGTCCGCTCCTGGTGGCGAAGATGTTCACCACGGCCGGCTTCACCGACTTCGCCACCTCGACGAAGCTCTGCGTCCCGGCTCCGCCCAATGACGGCTGCACGGCAGTTGCTACTGGTCTCGCCGCCGGCAGCGGTTCGGGCGCCGGTTCTGGAACCGCATGCCCGGTGGGCAGCCATCCGAGATCGGACGCCGCCATAACCCCGATCAACACTCCGACGATCAGGAGAAGTGCAGGGAAGACCCAGGACCGTCGCTCCCTGGGCCGCTCCTGAACATCGCGAAAATCTTCCATGATTCGTTCCGATGCAACCTCGCGCCGGTTTACGGCGTGTGTCCGACGTAAATGCTCATGATCGTGCCGAGGAACTTCACCGCTTCGGCCTTTGGACGCTGGAACGAGTTGCGGCCGATGATCGACCCGAACCCGCCTCCGTCACGGATCGCCCGAACCTCCTCGAACACGGTTTTTTCGTCGCTCTTGGCTCCGCCCGAAAAGATCACGATGCGCCGGCCGTCGAAGGAACTCTGCACCACGTGCTTCACGCGTTCCGCCAACGTCTTGATGGGCACCTGCTCGGCTTCATAGACCTTCTTGGCCGCAGCCTGCTCCAGGTGCGCAGTCGGGAGCTTGACCTTGATAATATGCGCGCCCAACTGAGCCGCAATCTGCGAGGCATAGGCCACCACGTCCATGGCGGTTTCGCCTTCCTTGCTCAAAGCCGATCCGCGCGGATACGACCACACCACCACCGCCAGGCCGGAAGCCTTGGCTTCCTCGCTGATGGCCCGCAGTTGCTCGTACATCGCGTTGCAATGCGATGAGCCGGGATAAATCGTGAAGCCCACCGCGGAACAACCGAGCCGCAGCGCATCCCGCACGCTCCCCGTCACCGAGGGTAAGGGATCCTTCTCATCATGTAATACGTCGTGATTGTTCAATTTCAAGATCAGGGGAATCTGGCCCGCAAATTGGCTCGCCCCCGCCTCGAGGAATCCCAGAGGAGCCGCGTAAGCGTTGCATCCGGCATCGATGGCCAGTTGGAAGTGATAGTGCGGGTTGTACCCGCCGGGGTTCGGCGCGAAGCTCCTGGCCGGCCCGTGCTCGAAGCCCTGATCCACCGGCAGGATCACCAATTTCCCCGTCCCGGCCAGCTTGCCGGAATTCAACAGGCGCGCGATGTTCATCTTCGTGCCCGCGTTGTCGCTCTCGTACCAGCTGAGAATCTCCTGGACCCGATTGCCCATGTTCTACCTCCCAACAGTCCTCAATCAGATGACTCGCACGGATGACTCGCTACGCCCGTCCTTGGATGAACGCTTCCGCTTGATCCACATCGTCAGCGCTGCCGATGATCAGCGGAATGCGCTGATGCAATGTTTTCGGTTCCACTTCCATAATGCGCATCGTGCCCGTACTGGCTTTTCCTCCAGCCTGTTCCACAACCATAGCAAGCGGATTGCCCTCGTACATGAGGCGCAGCTTCCCCTCTGGTTTGTCTTTTTCCCCCGGATAAAGATAAATGCCGCCGCCTAGGAGAATGCGATGCACATCCGCAACTAAGCAGCCGCTGTAGCGCCCGCTAAAAGGCCGGCCGGTGGGCTTATCGGACATCTTGAGATAGTCAAAGTATCTTTGCGTGCCGGCGGGCCAGCGGTGATAATTGCCTTCATTGACCGAATAGACTTTGCCTCTGCTTGGAATCCGAATATTCTCGTTGGACAGCAGATATTCGCCAATCGACGGTTCGAGGGTAAATCCATGTACCCCTTGGCCCACCGTAAATACCAGCATGGTGCTCGCCCCATAAAGAACGTACCCCGCCGCGATCTGCTCCGTTCCTTTTTGGAGGAGCTCATGCTCCACAGGCTGTTTCTGCCCCATCCGCGACCTCCGAATCGAGAAAATCGCTCCCAAGGGCATGTTCACGTCCGTGTTGGACGATCCATCCAATGGATCGACAAGCAGCATGTACTTAGCCCCTTCATGAAGCAACGTCAGCGGTTTCTCCATCTCTTCGGAAGCCAACACACATACCAGGCCGCTGTGCTCGAACACCCGAACGAACGTATCATTTGCGATCTGATCAAGTTTCTTGACCACCTCGCCCTGCACATTGGTCTCACCGGTCGTGCCCAGAATCTTGTTCAATCCAGCTCTACGAAGATCATGGGCGATCATTTTTCCGACCAGCCCAATTTGAGTCAGCAGCACGGAGAATTCGCCGGTGGCCTCCGGATGCGCGGCTTGTTGTTCGATGATAAAGCGGCTGAGCGTGACGGGAAACTTTGCCATAGCGTCGATGTCCTTCAGACGGAAAATTCGTACACCCCGGCCACCTCGCCCGCGAATGGGCGCGTGGTCGGCAAACCTGGCGCAATTATAGCGGTTTTAGGCTGGGTGAGCAATCAAGGTTGAGGGCGGCTCGCCGTACCGTACCCTTCCGTCAACTCCGCGACGATCGATCCGATCACGACCTTCGCTTTCATGCGGACCGGGACCCGCCGGTCATCGGTCGTAAACCAGACCCGCAGATTGCCTTCATTGAGGAAAATGCCCTGGAACGGCATGATGACCAGCACGCGCGCCGTCTCCGTCTTCCCCCAAGAGCCCTCCAGGGTTTCCAGTGCTTCGACCCGCACCTCCAACTTGTAGTTCTTCTTGTCGTGGTGCACGTTCAGCGCCTCGGAGGCGCCAGGCGTCAACGGTAAGGTCTTCCGAACGTAATACAGGCAGGAAATCGCGTCTTGCGCATCGCCCGGAATCTGCAATTCGTCCGTCTTCCCATCCTTGACGGCCGTCACCATCCCCTCCTGGTGCCGGAAGGTATACTCGAAATCGTTCTTTCGTTTGCCTTCCCGCCGGTGAAACGTCATGCGCAGCGGAAGGAAGGAGGCAAGGTCCACCAGAGAGGCCACGCGATTGTCGACCGGGTAAAACTTCGTCACGATCGGGCTCGACTGCGCGACGGTCTCGAACCGTACCCGACGATGCTCATCCGATGAGGAATCGGCCTGTACGGACATCGTCGCGACTCCCGCCCGCATCGCCAGCCAGGTAATGTCATAGGAGAGCCGTTCGCCGGATGAGAAGGGAAGGGAGGGCGAGTTCGACACGGCCTGCCCCTCGGCTTGGGATGACTGGCTGGGAAGCGCGGACAAGACGACGAGCAGCAACACGGCTAGATGCAGCCCCCCCCGCATAAGCGGAGGGCTGCATCTAGCCGGAAATGGCTCGCAGCGCCTGGGCAAGTTCGGTTTCAATTGTGGCGCGAATGACATCCAGCCGTGCCTCTGATGGAGCTTCGAACCGGAGCACCAGCGCCGGCTGTGTGTTGGACGCGCGGATGAGCCCCCACCCGTCCTCGAACACGGCGCGGACTCCGTCGATGGTCACCAATTCCCGCAACCGGAGATTGGTCGCCCCGATCGGCCGCCCCTCGCTCAGGCAAGCAGCCAACTGCCCCCGCACCAAGTCGACCACCTGAAACTTCATCGAATCGGGGCAATCCACACGGATTTCCGGTGTCACCGTCGTCTCCGGGAGGTCGGAAACCAGGTGCGACAGCGGCCGTTTGGTTTTAGCCAGGATCTCGACCAGGCGGCAGGAGGCGTAGATCGCATCGTCGTACCCAAAATACCGGTCGGCGAAAAACATGTGGCCCGACATCTCGCCGGCCAAGACAGCCGACTCTTCCTTCATCTTGGCCTTCATGAGGGAATGGCCGGTCTTCCACATGATCGGGCGCCCGCCGCGTTTCGCGATATCGTCGTAGAGGCACTGAGAGGCTTTGACCTCCGAAATGAATGTCGTCCCAGGCTGCCGCTCCAGGATGTCGCGGGCATACACGACCATCAATCGGTCACCCCAGAGGATCTGGCCTCGCTCGTCGACGGCACCGATTCGATCGGCATCGCCGTCATACCCGATCCCGACGTCGGCCTTCTGTTCACGGACCGCTCGCATCAGGTCCTCAAGATTCTCCACGACGGTGGGATCGGGATGGTGGTTCGGGAACCGTCCGTCCAATTCGCAATACAGACCGGTTACTCGACAGCCCAACAGTTCCAGCGCCTGCTTGGCCACCAACGAAGCCGCCCCGTTGCCGCAATCGATCACGACGTGCAAATGGTCGGCGCGCACACCGGCAAAGTTCTGCGCAAGATGGTGCAGGTAATCGGGAATGATCTCGCGAGACGACAACTGGCCCCGCCCTTCGACGAACCGTCCCGATTCCATCACGCGCCGCAGCCGCTGGATCTCTTCCCCATGGATCGCCTCGCGGCCGATACAGATCTTGAAGCCGTTGTATTGCGCCGCATTGTGACTGCCGGTGATCATGATCCCCCCCTGTACCGGCAGGTGAAACAACGAGAAATACAGTAACGGCGAGGCGCATGGCCCCAGATCGATGACGTTGATGCCGCCGGAGAGCAAGCCGGCCACCAGCGCGTCCCGCAGAGCCGGAGAACTCAATCGTCCGTCCCGTCCCACCGTGATCGTGGAGACACCCCGTTCGCCGGCCATAGTGGCATAGGCCCGTCCGACCAGCTGCGCGATCTGTTCCGTCAGTTCTTCACCGACGATGCCGCGAAGATCATATTCCCGAAACACGCCCATCCTGCGGTACTCCCATCAAGACGTTCGATTTGGTATGTGCCCGAATCACCGACTCATTTCGGAGTTCGGCCGTAATCATCCTGGAAACGTACGATGTCGTCCTCGCCCAGGTAGGGCCCGTTCTGCACCTCGATGATGTGCAAGGTCTCCGTTCCCGGATTCTCCAGTCGATGCGGCGTGTTCACCGGAATCGCCGTGCTCTGCCCAACGCTGAGGTCGAACACTTCCTCGCCCCGCGTCACCCGAGCGAGCCCGGAGATCACCACCCAATGTTCGCTGCGCTTGTGGTGCAACTGCAACGACAAGCGTCCGCCCGGCTTGACCGTCACGCGCTTCACCTTGTAACCGGCCGATTCCTCCAGCACCGTATACGACCCCCAGGGTCGATGGACGGTGAGATGTTCGAGATGTTCCGGTGCCCCCTGCTGTTTGAGGATCTCGACCACCTGCTTCACATCCTGCGAGCGGGACTTCGGACAGACCAGCGTGGCATCCGGGGTATCCACGACCACCATGTCGGTCAAGCCGATCGTGGCGACGACACGGCGATCGGCGTAGAGCACCGAATTGGTGCTGCCGACGTCGATCACGCGCCCGCTCACGACGTTCCCCGCTTTGTCGTGCGGGGCGACTTCCTCAAGGCTGCTCCAATTGCCGACGTCGGACCATGAAAACGCGACCGGAATCATCGCAGCCCGATCCGAGCGCTCCATCACGCCGTTGTCGATCGAGACCGACGGCACCTTGGCATAGGCCGCCTCGATGGCCTTGGCCCCAGCCCCAGAGGCCCGCAGCCCGTTGACCTGCGCCATCGCCTTCGCCACTTCCGGTTGATGGCGATTGATCTCTTCCAAAATCGTGGCGGCCTTCCAGACGAACATGCCGCTGTTCCAGTAGTAGTTGCCGCTCTTGAGATATTGGGCCGCCTTGACCGCATTCGGCTTTTCCACGAAACGCGCGACCGGATGTCCGGACAATTTGCCGCGCTTCGCCAGCGAGGATCGCCGGTTCGGCTGGATATACCCGTAGCCGGTTTCCGGACGGATGGGCTTGATGCCGAAGGTGACCAGGTAGCCCTCACCCGCGAGTCGTGCCGCGAGATCCACTGCGGCGGTGAAGGCTTTTTCGCCCCGTACCACATGGTCGGCGGGGAGCACGACCATGACGGCCTCGGGATCCCGACGGACCAGTTCGGCAGCGGCCAACGCAATGGCCGGCGCCGTGTTGCGCCCCAGCGGTTCGACGACGTAATTATCCTTGAGTTCGTCCTTCCACTGGCTCAACTGCACGCGGATCGAATCAGCCTGGCCGGGGTTGGTTGAAATCAACACATGATCGGCCGACGCGCAGGCCAAGACCCGGCGCATGGTCTGCTGAATCAAGGTCTCATCGCCGATGATGCGGAGCAATTGTTTCGGGTACAAATGTCGGCTGAGAGGCCAAAACCTTGTGCCGCTGCCTCCCGCCAAAATCACCGGATACAAATGTGACGTGCCCCGCATAGGCTCCTTCGGCTTCGACGCTCGACGCGGGCGATCTTCCTCACCCAGGCTGTTGCGCCGCCAGAATGAGATCGGCCAATTCCCGCACGGCTCCTTCGCCGCCGTTCTTTTTGCAGATGTACCGAACCACCTTGTGCACGACGGGCATCCCGTCGGCCGGCGAAGCCGACAACCCGACGGCCTTCAGCGCCGCGAGATCGTTGACGTCATCGCCGATGTAGGCAACCTGTTCCAGCGTGAGGCCATGTCGCGCGACGAGGTCCTGCAGCACGGCGAGTTTGTCGTAAGCCCCCTGGTGCACTTCTGTAATGGTCAGCTTCTGTGCCCGACGCATGACCATCTTCGTCGACTCCTGGGTGATGACGGCCGTGATGATGCCGGCCTTTTGCAGGAGCTTGATGCCCATGCCGTCCCGGGTGTGGAATTTTTTGAATTCGTCGCCGGATTCCGAATAGTACATCCCCGCGTCGGTCAGGACTCCATCGACGTCCGTCGCGAACAATCGGATCCCCCGGAGAATCCGCTGCAAGGCAGGCCGAGAAGGAGAGGCGTGGGCTGTGCGGCGACGTGTGCTGGGCATGAACCGGTTCTGAAATTCGGCCGATGTTAGCAATCCCGTGGAGGAAACTCAAGGACGGACGCCGCGGGAAGGCTCAGTAGGCATGCCGATGCACGAAACCCTTCCAGATTGTGAGCAACATGATTTTGATGTCGAACCAGATGGACCAATGCTCGATGTAATACAAATCGTGTTCGATCCGCTTCTCCAAGGACGTATTTCCCCGCCATCCGTTGACCTGTGCCCAGCCGGTAATGCCGGCCTTCATCTTGTGCTTGAGCATGTAGAGGGGAATCTGCTTACGAACCTCTTCAACCACCCATGATCGTTCCGGCCTGGGGCCGACGATGCTCATGTCACCCGTCAAGACGTTCCAGAACTGCGGCAACTCATCGATACTCGTGCGGCGGAGCATTCGTCCGAGAGGAGTGACGCGAGGATCGTCCTGTGGAGTGAGCAATACCGTATCACCGGGATGATCCGCTCGCATCGTGCGAAATTTGAGCATCATGAACGGCTTACCGTCGAGCCCCATGCGCTCCTGTCGATAGAAAATCGGACCCGGTGACGACGCCTTGACCAACGCCGCCACGGCAAGGAGCAGAGGACCCGTGAAGAGCAGAGCCAAGCTTGCCCCGACGATATCCGCTGCCCGCTTCAGCACGATATTCCACCCATGCAGCGGTGTCCCTTGCAGCGTGATCACGGGTAGCCCATCGAACATTTCGGCCTCTGCCCGCAGGGTGATGTATTCATAAATCGAGGGAATGACCTTCACCTCGAGCGTGGTGGTGGCCAGGAATTGGAGCAATTTCTCCGTGGACGCTTCCGCGTTGGGCGGCACGCAGATAAAGACGATGTCGAGACCCGGTGCGTATTTTTCCAGGTCGGAATACAGACCGACGACCTCCACCCCTTCGTAGCGGCGACCGAGCTTCCCGGGGTGCCTCGTGAGGTAGCCATGGACTTTGATGCCGAACTCGGAATGCAGCGCCAGCGAGCGTGCCACCCGCTGACCCAGTTTGCCCGCCCCGACGATCATGCAATGCCGAAGATTGTGTCCTTTGCGACGAATCAGCCTGAGCCCCTCGCGGAATGCCATCCTCGAGAACCCCAGCGCGGCCACATTCAAGATCCAGAAGTACACGAAGACGAGCCGGGAATACTCGAATTGCCGCACGAAGAAAGTCAGCGCGACCAGAATCAGCACCGACAAAGTATTGGCCTTCGCAATATCGAGGAATTCCGCCGCATGGGTGCCCATGCGGCGGGGGCGATACAAATTGAATGCACGGAACGAGACACCCCAGACCAGCACGATGGGTAGGAGGAGCGCCAAATAGAGATCGAGCGGCGGGATCCCCTTGTCGATCGGCGCCAGCCCTTCTAGGAAACGGACGTAATAGGCCAGCATCCAGCAGCAACAGATGACGGCCAGGTCGAAGATGAACAGGAGACTTTGAAGGAATTGGGAATGCCGTTTCAGCATAGCATGTATCCGTCTGCAGGCATCGTGACCGCCAAAGCGGTCCCTCTGCGAACCACCACACGATTGACCATCTTAGCCCGCGGAGCCATCCGTCGCAAATTTCCGGATCACCCACCTGCTTCCATCGATGGACTTTGGCGTCATCCCTGTTTCATGGACATGCCTTCCGACGTCGTGACCGAGTTCACCACCGCCATGGCCCCCGCACAAGCTTGGACGATCGCCTTGGCAATGAGGTAGAGAGGACTGACAAGAGTCGCCACCGGATCCTTCTGGGCGGAACGTGCCATGAAAGGCAGAAGCGTGGCCGCCAGCGCCGCCCAGACACCGATCGGAATCCACCACAGGGAACCGGACACCGCCGACAACGCCAGGCCTGCGATCCCGATCGGCGCCAGCACTACTTGAAGGCGCTGACTGTTGGGCGTGTAGGAATTCTTGATCGCCTTTTCCGGAAATCGCCGCACGACCAACATTCCCCAGTAGGCATATCGGTACTTGCGTTTGAGGTAGTCCGCCAAGCTGGCCGGATGCCGGTGGAACACGTACGCAGCCGGATTGAACACCAGCAGGTGTCCTTTGGCGGCGATACGAAAGGACAGATCGATGTCTTCGGTCGACGGAACGGGAAAGGCCGTATCAAATCCGCCGAATTGGAGAAAGACGGCACGGCGGTACCCGGCCGAATAGGTATCGATGAAGTCGATGGCGGGCTGGGAGGCAAGCTTGCGGTATTTGTATTCAAATTCGAGTTGGATGACGCGGGCGGTCATGTCACGCTGTTTGGTCCGATACACGCCCTTGACCCCCATCACCCGAGGGTCCGCAAAACTGCAAAGCATCTCGCCCAACCATCCCTCACCCGGAACGCAATCGGCATCCGTGAATAGTATGATGTCGCCGGCCGCTTCCCGAGCGCCGCGGTTGCGCGCGGCGGCCGGTCCGGCATTTACTTCTTGTCGGATGGCTCGCACCCCAGGGTAGCGGGCCACGACCGCCAGCGTGGAATCACGCGACGCGTCATCCACGACCAGGATCTCGCACGCGGGCTCTTGTTCGCTCTGCCGCAGCAAACTTTCGAGACATTCCCCGATCGTGTCCGCGCCGTTATAGACCGGCACGATCACGGTCACTCGAAGTCCGCCGGGACCGCAGCTTCCACACCCCGTCGCCATTGAGGCCTCGCCGCCTATCGAAATGTGAACACCGTCAGTTCGTTGCCCTCGGAGTCCTCCGGCAGGAGCACACTCTGCACTCCGCCGTCGAGTTCCCAGTCCTCGGGGGCATCGAAGTCTGGGAAATAGCCATCCCGTCTCTGAATCCAAGAGAGAGTTCTGCGCCGGTTCAGCACGACGATGACGTCATCGTGGATGGCCTGACGGTCCAGGGAAGACTCACCCTGGCGCTCGCGTGCGTAGCGGGCCTCCGGCCACGCAGCGGGGAAATCCCGGAGAAACTCTTCGATCCGCTCGAAAAACTCTGCCGGCCCGTCGCAATTCGACCTGAGCGAGGGGCGATACAGGCAGGACAATGCCGATCGTAATCGATCCCGATACCAGGGCTCCATCACACCCAAATTCGAAAACGTCACCAACCCGTTCAAACCAGTCAACGCCTGAATAATACTCAGGGTGTACGGATCCGACAAGAGAACCGTGCGCCCGGCGCGGGCTTTGAGGCGCTGCGCGAGAGACACTTCTTCGGCCGTGTAGTGGGAGATAGGACGCCCTTCGGGATAGGTCCCTCCGTACGCGTATTGGAACCCGTAGGTCACGATGGCGACTTTGTCCGTCAACACCGCCAGCAACAGGGAACCGATCAGCAATCCGACGGTTTGGACCCGCGATCGAGCCACTATGGCTGCCACCCACGCAGCAAACATTCCTCCGAATGCGATCAGCAGAAATGGCGACAACCGGCGCAGGTAAGGGCTTCGCCCATGCCCAGCAAATTCCGGCACACCATACACCAATATCAGGATGACAGAGAACCCGGCCACCAGCACCCCGGTGGCAATATGGACCCCGCTCCTTTTCCCTCCTCGAAGAACTGCGCGCAATTCCGATTCGACAAGCACTCCCACGATCAGGCAGACCATAAGGACGCCGAAATACAGCACGCGATGGAAATAGGGAAAACCGCCCAAGCTCGGAAGCAGAATGACCATCAAGACTAGCCACGCGAACAATAGGACCGGCTGAAACCCCGAGTCCTGCACCGAAGCCGGTACGGCTCCCGATTTCAGACGATCCCCCTCCAAGAACCACCGGACCGCGGCGGCGGCGATAAGTACCGCCCCCACCAGGTGCAGGATGGGGGGCGCCAATCGTACCCATTCTATCGCGGCGTTGCGGCTGCCTTCCGCACCGGTAATGGCTTTTCCCAGGAGCCATTCGGCAGTGCCAAGAAAACGCGCCGATGGTTTTGCACCCCAGAGCAGTTCCGGCAGCAGCGACAGGAGCAGGGTCGTCAACAATACCGTCAACGCCCCCGCCGCAGCGACCCATAGGCGTCGACCTTCCGTTTCCTGTCCTGATCGAGTCTCGACAATACGGAGATACAGGAGCGCGAGCCCCAACGACGTCGTCAAGTACAACAACGACATCGCCGGGTGGAGCGCAACCCCCACCACCGAGAGCAAGGCCACAAACGTCAAGGAGGGATCCGGCACCCCGCGCCGGAGCAACCAGGCGGCAAGGAAGTACAAGGGCGGGACGACTAACCCAAAATTCCAAACGGCTGTCGCGCGGTACAGCAAGGCGCAGCCGGCAAGCACAGCCAACAAGCGGAGTTCGAATCGAATTCCCCCCCCGGTCCGCCGACCGTGGATAATCACCAACGACATCAATACCATACAGAGCGAGAACAACAGGTCGCCGTTCGTCGGTGAAAACAAATTCTGGAGCGCGATCACGGACAGCCCGAACGCAACCATCCGGCTATAGAGGCCGGGAGCCACCGTCCGCCAGAAACAGTACAGCGCGGTGATGCGGATCGCCGCATTGAGCGGGGGCAGGAGCCATTGTGAGATGAGGAGATCATACCCATACCAGCCGTGCAGCGTCCCAAGCTGCACCTGCAACATGGGAATATAGGAGTCGGCCGTGTAGGGATTGAGAATGTGGAACCGGGCGAGTTCGATCGCCCCCTTCATAAAGTGGGTTTCCTGAAAGACGTCCCTGAGAGGAAACTGCGTGAATTTGACATAATAAAAGGAGTACAGGACCAAGGCCAGCGACAGGATGCCTCCGAGGAGCCACCACTCCTGACGAGACCGGTTCCGAAACGACGTCGACTCACGCCAGCGAAACCACCCGTAGCAGGCAAGACACAGGTCCAGCGGGAACGTGAGGCCATACAGGGCCTGGAGCCAACCGCTCCGCTCAAGGACCTGATACGCCAGCGTTCTCGCCACAACCCCCAACAGAAATGCGGACAGGTACAGATGCGGCAGGGAGAACTCCGGTATCCGCCACCGATGACCACAGACAGAGAGATAGGCCAAGCCCCATCCGACCGGAATCAGCAGAAACAGCGGCGCCACGGCCACGTCGGTGGCCGGATGCACCGCGGGCAGCAAACAGAGTACTGCCGCGCCCCCCAGGTAGCAAAGGACTATGTGCCGGATGGTCCACATCGATGTATGCGAGCGGAGCGGGCCGTGCGGCGGGCTTCGGAAGCGAAGGGATAGACGGCATTCCCTCACGGCCGCCCGCTACCGATGCACCGGTCACGCATTCGGTGCCGACGCGACCGTGCCACCCGCCTTCTCGAACGAAGTGCCGTGCAGAATGCCGTCACAGATGAGGTCGAGAATCGGACTGGCGCCGGGCCTGAGCTCCGTCAATGAGGAATAGGCCACGATGGGTCTGGCCTCGGCCGGCTCGGTCAATACGGTCATTGGGTACATGCGGCGGAGAAAAAAGACGTAGGCATACCGCAGGGCCAATTCCCGATTTCGTTCGAGCTCCCCGGCATACGCTCCCTCCATCGCCCCTGTAATGTATCGCCGAAACTCGGCGCGATCGGTCGGATCCAAGGTAAAGCCCCGGCGGCTGTAATGCGCGTCGCCTGCCACCACAACGGGAACACCAGCAGCGGCCATTTCGAGGCCGACGGTTGAGGCGTAGACACAGCCGACGGTGGCCATTCGCATCAACACATACGAGTCGATCGGCTCCTCCGGCAGAATGATCCTGACGTTGTCGGGAAGCCGGTCAAATGCGTCGCCGACCCAATCGGCGACCCGATCATGGGACTCGCGCCCGAGCACCTGCGTCTCGGCCGGATGAATCCTGACGACGAGGTCCCACTGCGGGTGTGCCTGAAACACCCGGATGGTTTCGGTTATCCAATCGAACATACCCGAGAATAGCGTATCGCGGTCTTGCATCGCCGTATCCCACACGACGTTGCTGAACAGCACGGCCAACGACCGGTTCGAACTTAGGCGAAGTTGCGCGCGAATTTTGGCTTCGTCGGACTGCTTGGATTCCCAATAGGTCTCCACCATCTGCTCACCCCGCGCGCGGCGATCGAGCAGGCCCACGATCCGCTGCCGTTCCGTCTCCGAAAGCGGCACGTCGGCCACCTGCTTCCAGGTGTCGGTGATATCGTAGCGCGGGGCGGACTGATCGTGGGAAAGGAACACGGTGCCGGCATCACGGCCGCGCTCGAAGAACACGCAGCGTATGCCACGCCGCTGCGCGACGGCCCAGGTCACGCGTTCGGCCATAAACAACCCATTCAACATGACCAGGACGTGGGGCCGAAACACATCGAGCACGGATTCAATCGCGCCCGCCCAGCGGATTCCACCGCGAATGAAGTCACGGAGCACCGCTTCACCGTCCGGATGGCGCCCGATCTCGTGGGAGCGCAACCGCCACCTGGTCGGAGGGACCGCAAAACGGCCGAGAGGCAGGCCGTTCCATTCATACGCCTGCAGCCCGGCCGCCGACAGGGCGTTCACCTCATGGTCGGCCGTTTTACCGACCACAGCGTCTTCATGCCCGTGGAGATCGAACAACCGTACGCCGGCCGCTGCGGCCAACTCCGTCACGTACTCCCGGCATCGTGCGCAACGCGGCCAGAATTCCTTCTCCGCCCAGGTGACCTCGCACACCGGCATCACTCCGCCACAGGTGGCCACCGCACAGTCGGCCCCACGTTGCCCCAAGGCTTGTGCGATCCCGATCTGAAACGTCGCATGGGTCCGGAAGTTGCGCGGAGTCACGAACAATACGCGGGTCCGCTCGGAGGAAGCTGTTGCTCGAGGCTGTCCCGCGCAAGCTAGGCGCGACAGGTCTTCCAGTTCACGCCCCAGGATGCCTCGATACCCGAAGAGGGAAGCCAAGCGATGCAGATACACCGCCGGTGCACCCTGGTAGAGGACCTTGGTCAAGGGGTGCCCATAGATCCACTTCTTGATTGCGGCCGCGGTCACCAACAGCTGCGTCCTCCATCCATGACCAGCACCGATCCCGTCATATAGGAAGAGGCGTCCGACGCGAGAAACGCGATCGCTCCCTTGTACTCGTCCTTTCTGGCCATTCGTCCCAAGGGGATCAGCGCCGACAACTTCGTCACAAACTCATCCGGCTGGTTCGTCCGTACCCCCCCCGGCGCGAAAGCATTCACGCGGACGTTGCGGTCGGCCCAATAGGTCGCGAGGTAGCGGGTCAAGCCGATCAGACCATGTTTGATGACGGAGTAGGTCACCGGCTTGACCGGTTGCTCGTGCTCCGGCAAGCCTGGTTTGCGGTACAGCCGCTGATCCGGGGCGATCAGGCCGAGATCGGAAGCGATGTTGATGATGACTCCGGAACCCCGCTGGGCCATCAACGCCCCAAACACCTGCGCACACAACATGGCTCCCGTCAGCCCGACCGACAGTTCCAAATCCCACTGGTCGATGCTGAAATGCTCGAAGCGACTTCCGGTCACCGTCCCCGCCGCTTGGACCTTGGGGTCGATGGCCGCGTTGTTGATGAGCACATCGACTTGCCCATATCGATCGATGAGGGTCTTCCTCGCCGTTTCGAGCGATACGGGGTCGGTGACGCTGGCCTGAATGCCCACAGCCGGCACGCCGTACTCCCGGGCCACACGTTGGGCGGCGGCCTCAGCCTCCGCCCCGCGCAGATCCATCAGCACGGGAATGCCACCGGCTTCCGCAACGGCCTCGGCGTGCATCGTCCCCAGCAACCCGGCACCTCCGGTAATTACGGCTACTCGTCCATCCAAACGCCACAGCGCACGACGATTCGGTTCCATAGGTCCTACCAGGCTTTCGACTGTCCGCCGTCCACAAGCAAGCAGGCACCGGTGATGAAGGATGCCCGGGGGGAACTCAGAAACGCGACGGCATCGGCGATTTCCTCAGGCCGTCCAAGCCGTTTCATCGCGACCTGAGCCTCCAGATACTGTGCGACCCCGTCCGGATCTTCCCGCACTTTGCGGTCCCAGACCCCACCGGTGCAACGGACATTGCCCGGTGCCACGGTATTGACTCGGATCCCGTCAGCCGCCAGATCCTTTGCCAACATCTTGCTGAGCGCGAGCAAGCCCGCCTTGGCGCTGGCGTAGGGAATGGGAGCCGGAAGGGCTTCCACTCCGGCCAGGGATCCGATGAACGTGAGACTGCCGCCGCCTCGAGACCGCAACAACGGCACCGCGTGCGTCGCAAACAGAGAGGCGGCGATGAGATTGATCGACAGCACATCCGTCCATTCACGGCCGGATACATTCCATCCTTTTGTTCCGCGCCCCAGTCCGAGATTGGCGACCGCGATATCGAGACCGCCCCATCGGGTCTCGACTTGCTGGAGGCACCGGGCGATCTCCTCCTCCCTCGTCAGATCCCCGGAGAAGGCGCTCACCGCATCGACACCCCACCGCTCGCTCAGTTCGCTCAAGGTCTGCCGCAGGGTCGCCTCGTCTCGTCCCGTCAGAACGACACGCGCGCCTTCCTGCAGGAAGGTTTCGGCGATCCCCCGCCCGATTCCTCGGCTGGAGCCGGTGATGCAGACGGTTTTTCCGGACAGTGCGAGATCCATTCGGGTGACGGCGCTACGTGAAGTGGGCGGCGAGGTATGATCGCACCATGTCCCGGTATCGAATCGCGACTCCCACGTCATCGGGATCACGTGCAGTTTGGAGAATGAACGGCCCACGATAACCGATCTTCGCCAGCGTGGAAAAGATCGCGGTGAAGTCGGCGTACCCCGTTCCCAGGGGAACGGTCGTCCCGTGGAGGACGCGGTCCTTGATGTGGATATTGCTGATCAGACTGCCGAGCGTGCTCAGCTCGTGCACCGGCTCGAATCCCAATGCCGCGCTGTTCCCGGAATCGAAGTTGGCGAACACGAGCGGATGCCGGAAACGCTCCAAGAACTCCCGGAACTCCTCCGGAGGAAGGGAGGTCTCGAACACGATTTCAATCCCGCTCCGTTCGGCGCGAAGCAGACATCGGCTGACCGCCGTCACCACCTGCCGCTTGTCCTCCTCGGTGCGAAGTGACGAATGGTCCACGCAGGGAATTTCCACGCGCTTGGCTCCGACCTCGGCGGCGGCCCCGATCAGCCGATCGAGAAGGTCGACACTGTGCTGCTGCTCATCGGCGGAAACCCCGTGGAAGGGGTGATCCATGAAGTAATCCGCGCAGATCGCCGAGACCGGCACCTGTGTCGCGGCAATGAGACCTATGATCTCCGCCCGTCCTTCAGGCGAATACAGCGGATTCTCCTGGTACCGTTCACTATCGAAAATAAACTCGATCGACCGAAAGCCATTCGCACGGGCCAGCCCGAACTCATCCCGCCATCGTTCCCACGGAAATGCCTGAATGCGCCCGTTGATTTGCGGGACCAATCGCCCTTGCATGAATCCGATTTCGTGCATTGTCCTAACCCACCACCCCTTTTACCGAACCGTCCATCCGCCATCCACCGATAACGCCTGGCCCGTGACATACGCACTGGCCGCCGATGCGAGGAAAATCATCGCCCCCTTGAGATCCTGCGGCTCGCCGCAGCGCCCCACCAGGGTCCGATCACGAAGCCGCTGCAAGAACGACTCGTCTTTGGGAGGCGCGTTGTACGAATCTCCCTGGAGATTCGGAAAGGCCCCCGGCAACAAGGCGTTGCACCGTACGCCCCGCTTGCCGTAAAAGGCCGCAGTATAGCGCGTCAATGCCAACAATGCGGCCTTCGTCGCCCCATAGACAGGAGGATTGAAAATCGTGGTTCCCTCGTAGAGTGCCGGATCCGGACTGACCAGCGCATACATCGAGCTGATATTGACGATCGACCCCTCGCCTTGTTTCGCCATGGATTCCGCCAACACCTGCGTCGCCAGCGCGTGCCAATAGACCCCCGACTCCAATGCCCGCATCCATTGATGCTTGGAGATCGTCTCCATCCTGCCGGACGGATCGTTGAACCCCGTCTCCTTGCTGAATTCAAATGCGTTGTTGACGAGAATATGGACCGGGCCGCGCGCAACGACCGCCTCGAGCGCCCCTCGATAGGCATCGGTATCGTAACAGTCCACCGCGGCCGGCTCGACGGCATCGCGGCCGTACCTCTCTCCCAGTCTGGCCACGGCTCGTTGCAACTTTTCCCCACGTCCCATCAGCACGACGTGGGCACCGGCATCCAGGAGCGCCTCGGAAAATACCCGACCAAGATAGCCGGCGGCGCCGGTGACGATCGCAGTCTTTCCCGACAAGGAAAACAACCGCTCGACGGCGGAACGTCCTGCGTCAGCCATCGTGGCGGCCCTCCGCGTCCAGATGCCGGAGAATCAGATCACACAGCTCGCGAACCGCCCCTTCGCCTCCCCGTCTCGACAGCGTGATCGAGGCGAGATGACGGACATCGGGATGGGCATCGGCAACCACGATTCCACAACCGGCGCTGACCAAACAGTCACGGTCGTTCACATCGTTGCCCACATAGATGATGGATGAGAGAGCGATACCTCGTTCCGCTGCGAAATCCTTCAGCGCCGCCCCCTTGTCCCGAATCCCTTGCCGGCACTCCAACTGCAACTTTCGACAGCGCGCCGCCACCACCGGATTGCGTTCGGTCGACAACACTACGAGGGGAATGCCGGTTTCCCTCAGGTAATCGAGCCCCAAACCATCGCCCCGAAAGCACGACACTGCCTCCCGTCCGTCTTCCCCGACCAGAACCCGATTGTCGGTGAACACACCGTCGAAATCGAACACCACCGCACCGATCGGCCTCGGCAAGGCATCCGCCCGCTCGCTGCGCGCCTGCCGGCGCAGGATCCAGTCCGCCAACTCGATGTCTTCCGGATGGTCGACCTGGAATGACGCCCAGTATCCCATCGGATAGACGGCGATCTTTCCACCGAGGCGATTGTGGTGGGTCCGGAGTATCGACGGGCGGAAGACGTAGATAGACCCGTTCTCGCGCCACTCCGAGGTCATGTCCTGCTCCCGCTTACGATGGCGAAAGTCGTAGTTGAACGAAGTCAGCTGCCCCGCTTGCGCGCGCCACAGCAGCCAAGTAGATTCGGTGGCGGAAAACAGTGATTCGGCCCGCGCCTTCAGAAGGTGTGCGACCGCTCCATCGATATCCTTACGGGAACGGACCGGAGAGGTGCACTGGAGAAAGACGAGCAGGTCAGGCCGGTACCCTTCGGACGCCGCCAGCGTCTCGACCACATGCTCCAGCGCCGACTCGGAGGTTGCCGTATCCACCGACAGCTCCGGCGGACGAACGATCACCTCTGCCCCGGCCTGACGACTCACCTCGGCGATCTCCTGATCGTCGGTGGACACCACCGTGCGGGTAACCGCCTCGGACTCCAAGGCATGGCGGATGCTATGAACGATCAGCGGCTGCCCACCGCAGGGCAATAGATTCTTCCGCGGCAGCCGCTTCGATCCCCCTCTGGCAGGGATGATGCACAGCACCTCCATCTTACTATTATTTTCCGACACGTCTGAGCTTCTCGATGATCGGCTTTTCCGCGTCATACACTCGCTTCACGCCGTCACCCAGCGCCGCCTCCACTGCCCGGATATCCCGCACCATGCGATGGAAGCCCTGGGGCTCGACCGAGGCCGCCTGGTCGCTTCCCCACATCGCGCGATCCAGCGTGATGTGGCGTTCCACGATGCAGGCTCCCAACGCCACGGCCGCCACGGAGGTCTGCAGACCGACTTCGTGCCCGGAGTAGCCGATGGGATGATGGGGAAATTCTTTGATCAGCGTGCGGATCGTGAGGAGGTTCAGTTCCTCCGGCTTGCTGGGATAGGTGCTCGTACAATGGAGGAGAATCAGGTCGTCCGTGTCGAGGACCCGTACCGCATGCCGGATCTGCTCCATCGTGCTCATGCCGGTCGACAGGATAATCGGCCGCCCCATCTTGTGATGATGCCGCAACAGGTTGTCGTCGGTTAATGAAGCTGAGGCAATCTTGTAACAAGGCGGGTCAAATTGCTCCATGAAATCCACCGAGGCTTCATCCCAACAGGAAGCCAGCCAGAGCAACCCCTTCTCCCGGCAATGGCGATCGATCGCGGCATACTCCTCACGACCGAATTCAAGACCCCGCTTCAATTCTCCGTTGGTTTTCCCGAACGGACTCTCGCGCGGGCGAGCCAATTCTTCCGCGCTGTACACCACCTCTACCGTCCGCTTCTGAAATTTGACGGCATCTGCCCCCGCCTCTTTCGACGCGTCGATCAGCTGCTTGGCCAGTTCAAGATTCCCGTTGTGATTGATGCCGATCTCCGCGATGACGAAAGCGGGATGCCCGTCTCCGACTTCCCGATTTCCGATGCGAACCGTCCGACCCATAGCATGCCTCCTTTGTAATGTCCCCCTATCTACTCGTGGTTGCTCAGCTCTCCCGTCAGGGAGATTTCGACGGCATTGGAGCTCCGGAACGGCCAATAGGATGCCAGCGGGCGATTCGCTGCCGTGATGCCGCGATCACGGAACAATGCGGCGACCCCGGCAAGATCTTTCGCATCAAATCGTTTGGATGCGCGGTTCCGCATACCCGTTCGATTCCACCCCTGCTTCAGCCACAATTTGGCGACGTAGTAAATCAACACATAACCGAATCTGAAGAGCCATTTCAAATCTTTTCGAGGCGGGGAACCTCGTCCCTGCAGGGCTTTGACGATGTCTTCCGCTACGCGGACGGCAGCCTGGCCGTCGTTGCGATAGGTCCATTCGGCTACGGTCTCTGCCGCAGCTTCCCTTGCGCTGGCCAATTGGCGTTCAATCTCAGGATCCGACGTGCCGCCGAGGATCGTCTGCAGAAGGGCGACGAGGGATTCGCGGTTCCCGGCCTTGAGGCTGCACCGGGATGCCACCGCCACCTCCAGAAGCGGATGCTGAAACATCTCCAACGAAATCACCGGCTTCCTCCAGAGCGCCGCTTCGAACGCAACCGAGGAATTCAACTGAACGACTGCCGCGCAGCCTTTCAGCCACGAGGCCACCACACCCTCCTGTGTAAGCGTCAGGTTGGGGATCCCGCGCAGAGGTTCGTAGGTCGAGGCATTCTCGAAGGGATGCGGCCTCAACACGAACGGCACGGAGGGAAACATCGTGCAAAGCCAACGCACGAGGTCCAAGAACCCCGTCAATGCACGATCAGCGGCCGCCCGCGCCTCCTCCAGCTCGTTCTGGGCCAGCCCCATTGTCTCCATCAGATTACGGATCTCCTGCTCCGGCGTGGCAAACCGCGGGTTGTTCAAAGGAAAACTGCTCGTCAAGAGCACATAGGGCCGATGCTCGAACGGAGGATCGGGAACCAAAGCACGCCAGTCTTCATGGTACACGTCAAACCGAGGGCAACCCGACAGATGCAGGACGGTGCCCGGACTCCCCAAGTCTTTTTGAAATGCCGCATACTGCCGATTGCCCCAGAGAAAATAGTCGTCGATCCGCCCGTTGACGCCGCTCTCTTTCACGATATTCAGCAGTTCCCGGTATTCACAGCGGAGCACCCCTCCTTCGGTATCCAGAACTCCGACGCGGATCCCCATCCCGCGGTACCGATCGATTGCCGGGGCATTGGCTTTGCGAGCATAGTTCACCAGGACATAGTTCGGACTCCACTTGACCACATGCTGCTGCTGATCGTACATGGGCACGAGCAGGACCCGAAACCCGCGCAGGGCAAGCTGCGAGGCCAGCAGCCCGAGTCCGAGCAAGTCACGTCCCGGGTTGTCCAGGACCAGACAGACAACTCTTCGATCGATTCGCGTCGCTTCAGCACCCATCATGGGTCCCGTCATTCGCGCATCCGGGCCTCCGGGCTACGGCTCCTCGCCGCAAAACGGCAGCCAGGGGCCCGCCCTGCATCCGCAGCAACTGCAAGGCCAAGAGGGCAAACGCCATCAACATGAAACATTTTTCGATGACCCGCCCCTGCGACCACCAGACTCCCAACAACGCAACCACCCCGCCGACGAACATAAGGCCCCATACACGCCCCCATGGCACGATCACGGAATAGGCGCGCTGTCCGGCCAAGAGATACAGGCCCGCCAGTGCTCCGTAACACACGGTGAGCGCCCAGGCCGCGCCCCAGGCTCCGTAGGTTTTGGTCAACAAGACGTTGGCCGTGACCACGATGCACACATGGACGAGCTGAATCATCGGTTGCCATTTTGTCTTTTCACCGACTTGCACGGCGGCACTGCCTAAGGGCGCCAACCCGAAAAGGAAATAGCCGAAGACGAACACCGGCACCAGCGGCGCCGCCTCGGCGTACCGCGACTCAAACCCGAACCAGGTCAGCAGCGGAATCGCAAACAACAACACGCCGAGCGCGGCGAGCATCAGAACCGCCAAATAGACCACGATGGCGCTGCCGAGGAGGCCGCGGGCGTCGGCACGCTCTCCCGCGACACGCACATAAAACGGAAACCATGCCGGCTTGACCGAATCGTAAAACATTTTCACGGCTTGCCCGACTTGATTGGCCAGCGAATACAGGCCGATCTCGTGAAGTGTCGTCCACTTATCGAGGAAAAACCGGTCGGCGCGGTTCGCCACGGCCTCGAGCACCGCCGAGGGTACCAGAGGCAGCGCAAATCGCAGAGCTTGAGCCAGCGGCGGCCAAGTCAGAGACCAGCTCGTCTGCGAGAGAAACCAGACGGTCGTGCCGATGGACACCGCCGCCGCACCGACCAACTGCACTCGGACGATCCCCGGCACACCCCATCCTCCGTAGATCGCGACCAGGGTGAGACCGACCGTGAAGACAACCGTGGCGAGAGAAACCGCCAACAACAGCCTGCTCCGCTCCATCACGCGAAGCAGAAACATCGGGCACAATCCGACGCCGGCCCAGAATGCCCACCAAATCCCCAAGCGCAAGTTCGGTTCGAACGATACGCGCGTCACCATCGTTTCGAGCAATGGCTGTCCGAATTGGTCGAGTAGGAGGGTGCCGACGAACAGTGCCCCGACGCAGACCAACCAGACCGAGCTTAAGGCCTCGGCGGCATGTCCTCGCCGATGCCACTCATGATAATAGCGAAGGATGGCATGCGGGAGGCCGAGCGACAGGACGGCGGGCAAAACGAACGGCAACAGAGAGATCAACGCCAGTTCGCCGAACTCTTCCGGAGTGAGCTGGGAAACATAAGCCGGCAGGAGAAGGACCGCGCTGCCGCGTTGCAGGAGGTTGCCCAGGCCGTAGATACTGACGTGCCCCGCCAGCCTGCGTAGGGCTTGGGCGGGACTCAAATTTCCGTAACCAGGATGTCCGGCGGTTGAGTGGGGAATCCCCATCAAATCCCATTCAGCAGGTAACTCTGCGTGGGACGAGTATGCTCGATGGCCATCGTGGAGCCGTCGCGCGACCGCAGCAGCGTAATCCCCGCCAACGTATAATTCCGCACGCGTGTCACCGTTGTTCCCAACCCGCCGCTCGGGCGCAAAAACTCACGGACGGCTGCTCCAAACAAATCTTCCAGCGACCGCTCGATCCCGCCGAATGCCGGCACGGGCCCGAAGTCTGCGTCCAGGAACTGTCCGTCCGGCCGGTAGAGCCGCACAGTGGGATGCACCGTATCGGAATACTGGGGATTCGACGAATGATTGATCAGCATGAGCCCGGTGAGGTGGGTGTCCGAGACGAGGACCTTGGGATTCACGCTCATGAACCCGACATGTTTCTTCTTGGAGAAGTCATTAAGCGTCCGCGCGAAGGCTCCCGTGCGGTAGTTGGTGAAAAACCGGTCTCCTTCGTAACTCATCGAAAAGATATTGATGTCGGACAGGGCATGTGCGTGCTCGCCGATGTCCATGACCATCATGAACATGCCGTCGTCCACGGGAAGGCCTTGCGATTCGCAGAGCTCATTCACATTGATCTCGAAGGCCTGCCCCGCCGACCAGGCACCGATCTCTCCGAAGTCGCAGAGAAACCGACCGTCGCGTGCCGTCAACCCTCCTCGAACCGTCATGCGCTGAGCGCGACCGGTCACCAACGGAATGAACATCCCGATATCCGGCACACGACCCTGCCGAATGCTGGCGAGCGTTTGCTTCGCGGCTTTTTTCCAGCTGAACTGGCAGAAGTCCAACCGTATCGCCTGACTCACCCTATTGGTACAGCCGCGAAAAATCGGAAACCCGAAACGCGGCTCGTGCTCTTTCCAATACGACGCAGGAAACATAGTCCTTCAGAAATGATGAATGTTGAAGTCGCCGGCGGCGTGTCGAGACAACGTCAGGGGTTGGTTGATGTGCCGACCGGATACGTGAACCGAACCGGGCTGCCCCTTGAGCTGTGATCGTAAATCGGGGACCAGCTCCGACAAGGGCAATACCACCGAGGCACGCGGCCGCAAAGCGAACGATTTTCTGTAGATCGAGGTCCCGTCCCCCCGCCGGATGTCGACATGGAAGGTACCGTCGCACTGAGCCGGGTCTTCTCCGAAATAACTGTTCTGCACGATCACCGAAACGTCCACCGACGGAGAGGATGGGATGACCGCCGGCTCGTACTGAATTCGGTGATCGTCCTGATACCGCATCCGGTCGGTCTCGTGTGTGAAATCCGCGTGCCCCTGGGCATCCCAGTATGTGGCGAAAAACAGCGTCCCCACATACTTTTGATGCCGCAAGGGGGGCATCGTATGTGGAACCAACTGTACTCCGACGCTGCCTTGAAAGCGAGTCACGAGATCGGATAGCCGACACTGCCATTGTCCCAGCGGAGCGAGTTGGTGCGTCGCCCGCGCCACCTCCTGCCCTTGTTCGTCGAAGAGATAGACGTGGGCGGTCGATTCCACGGGCCGATCCTCGGTCAGCAGACTGTAATAATTGAAGAGCGAGATCCTGGTGTGGAAGGTGTCGTCCTCCCGTCCCCAGATCAACGTCGGAACTGTCCGGTCGAGCACGTAAGGATGGGCGTTCGATGAGACGCTCATGACGTCAACACAGGCTTGTGAAACAAGTTGGCGGTAAGCCGCGCATCGGCGCCGCTCTGCCGATTCAACAGCGTCCTGGCAATCCACACGCGGCGGGTCACATAATTCCACTGAAGTGCCTGTACGAGCCGCTTGGCCAAGGGCATGGTCGCGGAGGGTTTTCCCACCCGTGCTTCGCGGGCAAAGGGCTTCGCCAAGGCCAGGAGGCGAGCGGCGCCATCCGCCTTCCGGGTCAGGGGATACTCCCGTTCCAGCCGATAGGCCTCGATGATCCACTCCAATACGACGACTTCCTGCTCAGAGAGCGCCTCCTTCCAGCGCCCGATTGGACGTTGGTCGAACGGCTTCAGCCGATCACGTAGATCCGACGCCAGCGAATTGCCCCGCCACAACTCACCGCCGTACGACGGGATCAACAGCGCCTCGTGCCAGGCAAGTCCCAACCAGGCGGCGATTTCCCGGATGACCGGCTCGCCCTGCCGAATCATGTGCTCGTAGTACACCAAGCGGTACTGTTGCGGATACTTCGCCACATTCGCGTAGGCGCTTTCCAAACTCGCCAACAGGCGGTCGCGAATGAAATTGGTGGCATGGTACCCGATGCCTTGATACTCGGGCTCGTCCATCATGCGTTTCAGCGCCAAATAATTGTCCCGGGGATCCCGCAGCACGTGCAGTATCTTCGCCTGTGGAAAATTTTCCAAGATCCGCGCGACCGAATCGTAATGGCGCGGAGTCTTTTCGATGACATGCGTGACGCGTCCACGCGCCTCCTCCGGCAGACTATCCCCCGCGAGCGAAGCGAACAAGGACCACAGGCGTCGAGGCAAGGCAGGGTCGATGGGGTCGGTATCCAATGCCGTGAGCCGCCGTCCGAATGTCTCCGGCGTGATTCCCGAGTGGATCGTATGCTGGGACATCAATTTGCCGTAGAACGAACGAAGTCGTTCCGCCAACGCCTCCCGGCCGCTCACCCCTCTCAACGGCAGGTGGAACACCGCCGACTCAAGCAGCGTGACCACGTTCGGATGGGAATCGAACAGGGACAAGAGAAACGTCGTGCCTGACTTCGGCGTCCCGACGATGAACACCGGTTGGACCGATTCTGGCTTCATACGGCTGCCCTCTCGCCGGATGCGTACGCTGCGTTCATTCGTGTCCTCCTGCCTCACACAACGCCTCGCTCACTGTCCGAATGACGCGGGTTTGGTCCTCCTCGCTCAATCCGACCGAGGATGGGAGACTCAATGCCCCCTCGTACAGCCGGTCCGCCGTATCACAGGCATAGGCGGGACAGTCACGGTGAGCGGGCGACCGGTGCAACGGCTGCCACAGCGGACGCGTTTGAATGCCGCGCCGTTGGCAAAATGTCAGCACCTCGCGTCGGTTCCGTACGGCGCCAACTGCGTCGATGAGCACCGAATAGAGCCACCAGGCGCTCCGCGCCTTCGGGGATTCCTCCATCCCCTTCACGCCATCCATGCCGGAAAATGCCTCGGTATAGCGGGCGGCGATCCGGCGCTTGACGTTGAGAAACGCCCCGATCCGTTCAAGTTGCGCACATCCGATGGCTGCCTGCACGTTCGTCAGCCGGTAATTGAATCCCACTTCGTGGTGGATGTATTCGACGGGATCGTCCTTGGCTTGGGTCGTCAGATACTTTGCCTTTCTGGCCCAGTCCTCTCGATCCGTGACGAGCATGCCGCCCCCGCCGGTGGTCAGCAGCTTATTGCCGTTGAAACTGAAGCAGGCCGCATCACCCCAGTGGCCGACCGCCCGCCCTTCATAAGACGCCCCCAGACTTTCCGTGGCGTCTTCGATCACGGGCAAGTCATATTCACGCCCAAGCCCGCAAATGGTGTCGATGTCACAAGGATGCCCCAAGATGTGAACGGGTAGAATGGCCCGCACCCGACGACCCGTCCGCTTGTTCCGCAGGTGCCCTCGACTCCGGTCGCACTGGGTCCGCAAGAACTCAGCCAGCTTGCCGGCATCCATCTGCCAATAGCGGGGCTCCGCATCGATGAAGAGGGGCCAGGCTCCCACGTAACGTACGGCATTGGCCGGGGCGATGAACGTCAGCGTCGACACCAACACCTCGTCGTCCGACTGAACCCCGGCAACCTTGAGCGCGACGTGCAACGCGGCAGTGCCGCTTGAGGTTGCGACGCCATGTTTCGCCCCCACGTATGAGGCCACTGCCTGTTCGAACCGATCGACATACGCGCCGACCGATGACACCCATCCGGTATCCAGGCAGTCTTTGACGTATTCCCACTCACGACCGCGCACCTCTGGTTCAGACAGCGGAATGAACGGCTGAGAGACGGTCATCGGTCGGCGATCAGACGGCATACACACCCGGTCGATAGCGGTCGAGATGCCCCTGCATCCACTCGATCGTCCGACGAAGCCCCTCTTCCAGCGTGACCGACGGAGTCCAACCCAGCAGACTCTGAGCCCGTCGGTTATCGGCCAGCAACCGCTCCACCTCGCTGGTCGCGGGCCGAAACCGCCGTTCGTCGGTCACCAATTCGATCGACCTTCCCATCAAGGATCCGATCAACAAGGCCAGATCCCGAATTGTGATCTCCCGTCCGGAGCCCAGGTTCACGGTGTGCCCCACCGCATCCGTCGCGACGGCGGCCCGCACGAATCCTTCGACGGTATCGGCGACAAAGTTCAGATCGCGCGTCGGACCGAGGTTTCCCAGCCGAACCTGCGTGCCGGTCAGACACTGCGTAATGATCGTGGGGATCACGGCGCGGGCGGACTGCCGAGGACCATAGGTATTGAAGGGACGCACCGTCACTACAGGCACACCGAACGACAGATGACAGGCTTCGGCGATCTTGTCGGCGGCGATCTTGCTCGCCGCATAGGGTGACTGCGCCTGCAGTGCGTGGGTTTCCGGGATCGGCACCGCGCGGGCCGTGCCGTAGACTTCGCTCGTCGAGGTATGCACGACCCGCCGCACCCCGTTCTCGCGCGCCGCCTGCATCACGTTCAAGGTCCCCTCGACGTTCGTTCGCACGAACGAAAGCGGCGCCTGATATGAGTAGGGAATCGCAATCAAGGCGCCGAGATGAAACACCACGTCGCAGTCGCGCACGGCCTCGGCCACGAGATCGCGATCCGTGAGGTCGCCGGCCAGCACCTCCATCTGCTGCGAGTGCGGAGACCGGTCGAGCCATCCCCAGGACCCGTCGGCGCGGTAATGCACCAAACAACGGGTTTTCGCGCCAAGCTCGGTCAGCCGCTCGCTCAAGTGGCTCCCGATGAACCCCCCGGCCCCGGTGACCAGTACCCGCGTTCCAGACCAGTTCATTTGTCCTGCTGCCATTCTTTGATGAGTTCCTGCGCCTGCTCGTAATCCGCGGGCTGCCCGATGTCGAGCCACCCTTCCCGGATCGGGAAACTCGCCACGCGGCGCTCCTCTCGGAGCAATTGTTGGATGAGATCCGTCATGTCCGTCCGCTCACCGGGCGCCAGCAGCCGGTACACACTCGGCTCGAGCAGGTAGATTCCGGCATTCACGAAGAAATTGAAGACCGGCTTTTCCGTCACCCCGCGCACCATGACGCCGTCGGATTCGATGACGCCGAACGGCACCTGCACATCGTATTGGCGCACCGCCACGGTCAAGTCCGCCTGTTGAGCGCGATGGAACTGCAGCATCGCCTGAAAATTCACCTGCGTCAGAATATCCCCGTTGATCACCAGCGTCGTCTCGGTCGGAGCCTCGATGAGCCCGAGGCAACCGGCGGTCCCCAGCGGGCGGTCCTCCGTCACATACGATAAGTCGACCCCGAATTCCCGCCCGTCCCCGAAGTGGGACTCGATCTTCTCACGCTGATGGTGGGTGCTGACGTTGACGCGTTTGATGCCGGAGTCGCGCAATTGCGAGATGATGATCTCGAGCAACGGCTTGTCTCCGACCGGCAGCATGGGTTTCGGAGTCTGCTCGGTCAGGGGGTAGAGCCTGGTCCCTTTGCCCCCCGCCATGATGACCGCCTGCAGCGGCAAGACTTGCCGAGGCAGGAATTCATCGCGTGTCACCAGCCCGACCACCCGTTGCTCCTGGTCGAGAATGGGCAAATGCAGAATACTATGTCGTTGGAGCAGTTGCAGGTACCAATTGGGATCCTGGCCCAATGCCGCCGAAATCGGTTGCGAAAACGCCGACCCGGCCTTTTGTTCGAGCAGGACTTCTACCGGATTGCCGAGGTCGACCCGCGTCAGCATGGCCCTGCGCAGGTCTCCGTCCGTCACGGTACCGATCAACCGGTGGCGCTCGTCCACGACCAATACGATCCCCAAGCGGCTGCGATCCATCATCGCCGCCGTCTCACCGACCGTCGCGGTTCGGGCAATACAGAAACTGTCCGTATTCGTATTCAAAGCTTGCGCCGGGGGGCAGGCATCTCTCACGCCGTCAGGTCAACGGATGCCGGAGTTGCCACTGATCCCCTTCCTTCTTCCAAAGATGAGGCGAGCGGAATTCATCGCACAACTGCATGAACCGTTCGGGAGCAATTCCCAAATACTCCATGACTTCCTTGAAGTATTGGTGCGGAAACTCCCCGTCGAACCGTCGCACCAACGCCACCCCTTCTTCCCTCGTGAGGTGACGGTTGCGGATCTCTTGTGACGCATCGTACGTCGCCCGGCCGATCCCAAACTTGATGTAGGTCGTGTAGTAGTGAAAGCCGTCGATCTTGTCGTCGAGGCTGTTGTACTTGCTGTACGTCCCCTCGGTCCGCACCGGATTCGCTTCAAACCCCGTATGTTCGATCGCATAGTAATAGCACTCCTGGGGCGTCCACTTGAGATAGTAGCCCAGGTAGTGCACCTCGACCTTGCTCCGTTCGAGTTCCTTGTAGTCGGCGGGAAGGTAGGCCAACAGATCGTTGAGATTCAACCCGTATCGCTCGATCAATTCATCGATCGAGACCCCGCCCAAACTGACCTCCGAGAGGTTCTGCAGCGTGAAAAAGGACTTGTCCCGAAGCGACTGCTGATTGTCCGCGATGGGGTTCCCATACTCGGCCTCGTTCTCGCCGTAAAACACGAGCGGGATCTCGTACCGAATCGCCATTTTCGGCGCGAGGTTCTTTTGCCCGAGGATGAACGACTGGAACGGATGGAGCAGATTCTCGATCGCCAGTTTGGTGAGCAGGCGATGGGCTTTCCCGTTCGGCTTGAACGTCACATTGTCGAACCCTCCGACTTCGATCCAATTGCGAAAATTTCGCAGACCGATTTCGGTGTACAGGATCGGCGGCCAGGTCACGGTCAGAGGATGCATCCCATACTTGTACTTCAGCACATGGGCGGCATACGCACTGTCTTTTCCACCACTGCCGGGGACCACGCAGTCATAGTACCCGTCTTTTCGGCGGTAGCGATCGAGCAAGCGCAGCAGTTCGTCCTCCCTCTGCTTCCAGTCGATGGCCTCCTTGCGCTCCGCGAACCGGCAGGCGTCGCACACGCCTGCATCGTCGAAATGCAGCGACCGATGGAGGTGGTTTTTCCCATGCTTGAACTCGACCGAGGAAGCCGGACGCTGATTCGACATCACGCATCGGGCACAATAGCGGACGGTTTCGGGCAGCCCATATTTCGCTTCAAGCTTATCCTGCACGGTGTGCTCCCTGTTCCAGAGTCATCGCCTTGGCGGCGAAATTTCGATAGATGCGCAACCCGGAAGGCCCGCTTCGCTCAGGATGAAACTGGCATCCGGTGACGTTGCCATCGATAAGGGACGAACAAAACTCGAATGCCCCGTACCGTGTCACGGACAGAACCTTGTCCTCCTGCTCCGGGCGACAGTAGAACGAGTGGACGAAGTACATATACTCTCCCGGCGCAAGCGTCTGGAGTGCGGTCCCATTCCAAGCCGGTGCCAGTCCCTCGCCCGGGACGGCTCCCTGCGGTGGATGAACCGATTCCCATCCGACGTGAGGGACCTTGGACACCAGCCCCTGCGCTGCCTCCATCGGCAACTGCATGACATCACCTCGCACGAGACCCAACCCGTGGTGTCGCCCGAACTCGTGGCTCTCACTCATCAACAGCTGCATCCCCAGACAGATGCCCAACAGTGGCCTACCGCTTGCCGCAACATCCCGTAAAACCGCGATCAAGTCAAGGGTGGCCAGATTGCGCATGGCCTCGCCAAACGCTCCCACGCCGGGAAGAATGACACCGGATGCATCGAGGATGTCCTGTTTCTTGTTCGTCACCACGGCATCGACTCCGACGCTTTGACAGGCACGCAGCACGCTGAACAAGTTACCCATCCCGTAGTCGACGATGACCACTCGTCCCGTCGACTGATCAGACATGGGACACCGACTCGCCGACCGCGCGACAGGGGATGTCGGCCTCGCGGAGCAGACGTTTGACATCCCCGACGGATGCGCCCGTAACCTTGGAAAAACCCCGAGCCTGCTTCAGAAACTCCACGTTTCCTTCCTCTCCCACACTGTACCCCGTGCCGATTCGTTTCAGCAGATCATAGTGCAGCATCGACGCCAAACACACCGCGTCTGCCGCTCCTTCCACCACCACGTCTCGAATGTGTTCGAGGGTACCGGCGCCTCCGCAGGCCACCACGGGAATGGTGACGGATCGCGCCACCCGGCGCGTCAGTTCGAGATCGAATCCTTTGCCGGTGCCTTCCCGATCGATGGAGGTGAGCAGAATCTCGCCGGCTCCCAATTCCGCGGCCCGCCGGGCCCACTCTACGGCATCCACGCCCGTTCGCTCCCGACCGTTGTCCGTATAGGCCTCATACCCTCCGGCCGGCGTGCGGATGGCCTCGATGGACACCACGACGGTCGAGGAGCCGAACTTCCTGGCGGCTTCCCGTACCAGATCCGGACGGGCGATCACGGCCGTGTTCAACGAGACTTTATCGGCGCCCGCCACCAGGACCTGCCGGATATCTTCAAGCGAACGCAAGCCCCCGCCGACCGTCAACGGGATGAAAATATCGTGCGCAGTGCGGCGAACGAAATCGACCAGGCTATTCCGCTGGTACAGACTGGCCACGACATCCATGTACACTAGCTCGTCGATGCCTTCCCGATAGTAGGCTTGCGCGAAATGTTCCGGGCTGCCGAGAACACGAAGCCCTTCCAGATGCACCCCTTTCACGAGATTGGGCCCTTTGATATCCAGCCGTGCGATGACCCTGACGCTCATGACCGACTCCGTGACGATAAGGAACAGGCGGGCACGCCGGCGACCGTATCGCCCGCGACCACATCTCTGATGACGACCGCCCCCGCCGCCACCACCGCCCTGGCTCCGATGGTGAGCCCTTCACGAATGGTCGCGCCGGCCCCGACATGGGCCGCTTCGCGGACACGGATGCCTCCCGCGAGCGTGGCACCGGACGCGAGGTGCACATGGTCGGCCACGACGCAGTCATGCTCCAGAATCACGCCGGTGTTGACGATCACGTTCGCACCGATCACGGCACGAGCCCCGACGATGGCACCGGCCAAGACCACGGTCCCGGCCCCCAGCACCGCCGAGGGGGAGACGACAGCCGAGGGATGCCGGAGGACCCAGGGTTGAAGACCGCTCGCGAGGGCCCGCTCATAGACCCGGATACGCGGTCCGTTGTCGCCCGTTCCCCCGAGGCCCACGAGGAAGTGGGTCACGCCCTCCGACCTCAGCTTCGGCATCAGTTCATCGCCGCCGCGAATCGGAATGCCGAGCAACTCCTTGCCCCACCGGATCGGATCCGACTCGAGCACGCAGACGATCTCGATCTCCCCTTCCGCCGAGGCCGCCTCGAGCAACACGGCCCCATGCCCGCCGCCGCCCACGATGACACCACGTGGTTTATCCGCCATGGCGCGCGGCCCCCAAATCAGCCCCTTCAGGCGACGGCTGGTCGTGAAAGACCTTCCTCAGCAGCGAGGAGTCCAACGGCACGTCCCTTAGCTTCGCAAGAATCCGTTCTGCCGCGCGGCCGTCTCCGTACAGATTGGGCCGGCCGGCCAGCCGCTGTTTCATCGCCGGTGCCAGTGCCTGTTCCAAACCACACTGGATGTCCGCCGCGTCATACCCGACGTCGATCACGTTCACATCCCTGAGACGGCCTTCCTGCCTGGTCCCCACGTTGACCACCGGCAGATGAAAGGTCATGGCCTCGATGATGCCGCTGGACGAATTCCCCACCATAGCGCCAGCAATCGCCATCAGGCTGAAATAGGCCTGCGTCCCCAGGTTCTCGATGAGGCGGCTTCGCGGGACGCGCCGGACGAACGCCTCGATCTCCCGACGGATGGAATAGCCGGCGGTGTCCGCATTGGGAGCGGTGAATACGATGGGACGATCCACCGTCGCCAACGCCTGACACAGTTGTTCCGCCTGCCGAGCCGCGGATTCGTATTCGAGCGTGGTCGGATGCAATGTCACGAGCACCGGGGCGCGATCGAGCGGCAGTCCGATCAAGCTCTCCAGGGCTTGCCGCGACAGCAACGGAAGGTTTGCAACATTGTCTAGACCCAGCGCGCCGCTCACCGTGACCCGCCACGGCGCTTCCCCCATTTGGACAACGCGCCGCGCATAGGCATCCGTCGCGGTGAAATGCAGATGACTCAACTTCGTGAGACTGTGGCGCAGCGCCTCATCGATCGCCCCCAGCGTGAGTTCGCCGCCATGGATATGGGCCAGCGGGATCGTGAACGGAACCGCCGCCATGGCGGCGGCGTGCATTTCGAACCGGTCGCCCAACAGGACGAGCAGATCCGGCCGCCGGCGTGAAAACACCTGCGCAAATCCAATGGTGGCCAACCCCATGGCTTTGGCGATTCCGGCCGGTCGGTCGGATGCCAATGCCGCCTCCACTCGCTCGGCCACGCGGAAGCCGTCACGCTCAATAAGGGTGACGGTCTCGCCGAACGTCGGAGACAGATGGGTGCCGGTCGCATAGAGGAGTAGTTCCAGCGAGGGGTCCGCGACGATGGCGCGAAGCAGCGGCACGTAGATGCCGTAATCGGCCCGACTGCCCGTGACGACTCCGATCGCCCTCATGCCAGAACGTCCTTGGTGATCGGGGTACCGGCCGCAATAGCCTTGCGCACCCGCCGGCCGATCAAACGTTCACGCATGTCCGGGGGAAGCCCCGTGCCCGGCCGTCTGATCGCCAGCATATCCGCAGTAAGGAGGCTGCCTGGAGCAATGTCCCGCGCCGCAACGACGCTCTTCCTTGCAACCGCGGCGATCTCCGCCTCCGCGGGAACCGGCCTCTTCGCGCCGTGTCCCAACGCCTGTTCGATGAGACGAATACCCTTCACCATCTGCCTAAGTTCCCCCGGTTCGAGCGAGGCTCGATGGTCGGGACCCGGCAGCGTCCGGTCAATCGTAATGTGCTTCTCGATCATGGCGGCCCCGAGCGCGACGGCGGCCAAGGCCACTTCGAGCCCCTGCGTATGGTCGGAAAACCCGACCGGATAGGGGAAGGTCCGTCTCATTGTTTCCATCGCCCGCAAATTCACGTCACGAGGGTCCGTCGGATAGTTGCTGACGCAATGCAGTAGAACGATCTGTTGATTGCCCGTTTGCTCCACCGCCCGGACCGCGGCGGACACTTCGTCCATCGTCGCCATCCCCGTGGAGAGAATGACGGGCCGTCCCATCTTCGCAACATGAGCGAGAAACGGCACATTCGTCAAATCGCCCGAGGAGATCTTGAAGGCCGGCAGGCCCAGTGACTGCAGGTCATCCGCGCTGATCTCGTCGAACGGTGTCGAAAGAAAGAGAATGTGCCGCAACCCGCAGGCCGCCTGAAGCTCCGCATGGGCTTCGTAAGGCAACTCCAGCCGCCGCAGCAACTCCAATTGAGACGATTCCCCACCCGTCGCCTCCCGCTGATACCGCGCGGTCGGGGCGCCGGCGGTCACGAGACGCTCGGCCCGGAAGGTTTGGAACTTAACCGCGTCCGCACCGGCCTCAGCGGCAATGTCGATGAGCCGTTTCGCAAAATCCAGGTCGCCGTTGTGATTGACCCCGGCCTCGGCAATCACGAAACAAGGCTGTCCCGAACCGATCAAGCGGCCGGCAACTTCCACGGTTACCACGCCGTCCACCCTCCGTCGACGACCAGATTCTGTCCCGTCACGTACGAAGACAGATCGCTGACCAAATAAGCCACCGCCCCTTTCATGTCTTCTTCCGTGGCCATCCGCCCGAGCGGTGTCCGTGCCTGATAACGCTCGACGAATGCCTCCGGCTGATGCCGCCATACCCCGCCAGGTGAGAGGGCGTTGACACGGATGTTCGGAGCGCAGACGGTCGACAGGTACCGCATCAACTGCAGGAGGCCCCCCTTTGAAACGCCGTAGGCCGCAGGGTTCCCCATGGTGGTTCCCTCGTACAGTCTGGTATCGGGGCCCACGAGGCCGTAAATCGACGACACCAACAGCACGCATCCCTTGCCCGAGGCCGCCAGCGACGGCTGAGCCTCCTGCACGATGGCGAAGGCTGCGGTGACATTCACCCGCATCACCGCATCCCATGGCTCATGGGACTGTTGTTCGAAGGGAACGGCCCATCCGGTCAAACCGCTGGTTCCCACATAGGCTGCGGCATGGACGACGATGTCCAATCCCCCTAACCGCCCGATGACGTCCTGAACCATGCGCCGCGTCGCGGACACATCGCCGAGATCACAGCCGAAGGGCATCGTCCGTCCCGCTCCCAACGCGGCGAGTTCCGCCGCCCGCCGTTCACAGGCGGCTGCCTCACGGTCGCACAACGCGACGGTGGCGCCGAGTTCCAACAACGTTTCCGTGATCGCCAGCCCGATATGTCCGGCCGCGCCGGTCACGAGCGCCCGCCGGCCCGCCAGGCTGCTCAATTCGCCGATCGACTTCATGGCCGGCGCTCCGCCCCGGCCAGCCAGGACAACGTCACCAACTTGGCCTTGACCAACGCTTCCGCCGCCTCGAATTGCTGCAGGTCGTCGATCGACATGGCTCGAATTTCCGGGATCTCCAGCATGAGGTGTTTGCCCTGTCCCCGCCAGCCTATTTCCTGCCGACGGACGAAATCGGCCCGCCAGATGTACAGTGCGCCGTTGATCCGATAGACCTTGGGCACATCCTGGCGCCGTGTAAACCCCGAACCGGTCTCCAGCAAATCTTCCATATACCCTCGGCGATTGACGACACAATGCCAGATCGGATTGAACGGCGGTTCCGAAACGCTCACGATGCCCACGGCGTCGGCATCCTTCGACAGTTGCCGCAGGCCATCGGTCACCTCGGCCGGCTCTCTGGCCGGCGAGGTGGGGTCCAGCAGGATGAGAAAGTCGAATGCGGGCGATTCCCGCTCCTCGATGAAGCGGAGCGCATGGCGCAGCACCGGCCACATGGGCGTCTCGCTTCGCGCCAAATCCGCGGGACGAATGAAGGGGACGTCCGCGCCGTATGCTCGCGCCACCTGCGCGATCTCCAACGAGTCGGTGGACACGACGACCCGATCGATCTCCGGACATTGCCTCGCAAACACAATGGAATGGGCGATCAGCGGCAGGCCGGCAAACGGACGGATGTTCTTGCCCGGCAACCCCTGGGAACCGCCCCTTGCCGGAATGACCGCCAGTACCCGCGCCTGCCTCGTCATGCATACTCCACGGGCTCTTCGTGGCGCGACAGGTCCGCCTTGCGCGCCGCATCACACACTGCCAGCGCGTTGGCTCCTTCTTGCCCCGTAGCCAAGCGATCATCGATATCCCCGGCGGCGCAACGCAGAAACGCCTGAGCTTGCGCGGTGAACATCTCCTCACGCGATTGACCGGCCGTCCGTTCCTCGGTCTTGCCGTCCACCAATTCCAACCTCACGGACTGCCGAATGGCGTCCCAGTGGAGTGTTCCTCGCTCGCCGCACACAGTCATCCGTCGTCTCGCAGGCCGCGTCACGTAATCCAGCCTCATCGACACAATCGCTCCGGCCGCCGTCTGCCACAATAGATCCGCCGCCTCTTCAGCCTCGATTCCGAGTTTCCCCGAATTGTGCAAGCGGGCCTGCAGCGATGTCGGCCAGCCAAAGAGCCATCCGGCATAATCGATTTCATGGATCACATCGCGCAACACACCGCCTTCTTCACGCCGAGCCGAGTAGGACTCGAGGTAGGAACGGGCTGGTCGCCAATCAGGCAAATAGGACTGGCACTCGATGCGAACGCTGGTAAGCGCTCCCAGTGTCGGCAGCCAGGAGCGGGCGATCTCCAGCGACTGGGCGAACCGCATGACGCAGGCCACCCAGAGACCGGCCTCCCCGGCGCGCGCCCGTTGCCGCAATTCTTTGGCCTGGGCCCCGTCGGCGCAGAGCGGCTTTTCGACCAACGTATGCAGTCCGGACGACAAAGCCGTGAGTCCGTCAGCCAGATGGCGGGACGTATCGGACGCAATGATGCAGCTGGACAGGGTCCAAGACTTGAAGGCATCGGTCAGGGTCGCGGCGGTCGCATACCCCATCTGTTGCAGATCGGCCTGACGCTCGTGCCGTTTGGGAATCGCGACGGGGACGACCCCGATGCGTTTCAATGCCGTCAGGTGTCGAAGCCCCGCGCTGCCTGTTCCGATAACCGCGACAACCCGGCTACCGTCGTGAATGACTTGCATGCCTCCGTGTGGATCCATTTCCGTGAGCCCTGCCCGAACATCGCGCACGGAGAGCCGACCGATCGTCCTGCCGACATCGCACCCCAACCACAGCGGGATCGCTCAGTGGCTGGGGCATCATACTCATTTTCCGAACTCAGGGCAAACCAGGAGGGACCGCGGATCGGCCGCTTTAGGCTTTGGCGGTGGAGCGGCGGACCGCACCACCGCAGGAGATCGAGACACCGACCGCCACCAAGATCCAAAAAAGGTAGGACAGGCTTCCGGCAAACATATAATCGAAGATATTGCGCACGGCAAACCCCAGGATAGCCATCGCCGCCCCCAACAAGAGTACGCGTTCATCCCTTCCCACACCCTCTCCTCGGGAGATCAAGAACTGGCGCAGGATCGCGGCAAACAACCAGATGAACAGCATCAATGCCGGCACCCCGCCCCCCAAGGCCACCATGACGAACGTGCTGTGCATGGCCGGGAGCACCCGCTCGCGTTCATTTCTCGACCGCTGGACATCGGGATCGTATTCCGGGTGTCGCTTCAAGAAACTGTTGTTTCCATACCCGATACCGGTCAAGGGGTGAGCCTGCAATTCACCTATTCCAAGCTTCCACACCGCAATCCGAGACTCGAAGGTCCAGGGATCCATGGTCGGCGATGGTCCCCCCAGACGGGTGAGCAGCATCAGTCCCCCACCGACCAGAACCAGGCTGGTCAGCACGATCAGCATCATCCGGCGCCCCCATCCCACCATCCCCACGGCAATCGCTTGGACGACATGAGCCAGCCAACCAGCCCTGGTCAGGGAAGCCACCTGCGCGAGTGCAGCCACAACCACCGTGCAACCGAGGATAATCCGATGTCGCCATTCTCGATACACGAAGCCACCGGCGATCAGTATGGGCAACGCCAGTACGATATACGTGCTCAGCCAGTTGTAGTCCGACGAGGGCGCGCCGGCCCGGATCGCGCGACTCTGCCAGGACCCGCCACGGATCATGAACTCCCCCAACGCATAGACCGACATGCCCAGGCACCCGGTCACGATCGCCGCGACCAGCAAGGACTTCCATCTGCCGTCGCGCTGCCGTCCGATGACGGCTGCGGCCCAATAGAATGCGAGGGCATGCGTCACGAACTTGCGCCACTCCGACAGACTGTATCCGGGGTCGGTGGCAAAGGGAACAGTCCCGAGCACCCAGATCACAAACAAGCCGAGCGGCACATCGACGGCCGACCGATGCAACGGCAGGGTCCTGTCTCGAATGGAGACGAAGAGCACCGCGGCAAGCAGAGAAAACAGCAGATACTCCTGGAGATGGAACCAACCGGGAAAGAAGCTGGTGAAAGTGACCGCAGCAAGCCCATAGAGTTGGACGTCCCAGAACGACAGGCGTACGGCCGAAGGCGGAGGATCCTGGGAGGAGGGGATCGGGACAGAGGCTGCGGAAGGTGGATTGTCGTCCTGCATCACGGTGAAGGCTTGCCCCGGCCTTCGAGCCAGCGGACGTCGGCGTCGACCATTTCCGAGACAAGATCGTCGAAGCTCAATCGATAGGACCAGCCCAATGTCTTTTTCGCTTTGGCCGGATCACCGAGCAACGTCTCCACATCGGCTGGACGCAGGAATTGTGGATCGATCTGCACGTAGTCCCGATAGTCCAGCCCCAAATGACGGAATGCCGCTTCAGCGAAAGCCCGTACCGTATGTTGCTCGCCGGTCGCGATGACGTAGTCATCCGGTTCATTCTGCTGCAGCATCAGCCACATGGCCTTCACGTACTCACGCGCATGCCCCCAGTCCCGCTTCGCGTCCAAATTACCTAGTTTCAGTTCTTTTGCCAGGCCCAATTTAATGCGAGCGGCATGCGAGGTAATTTTCCGCGTCACGAACTCATAGCCGCGACGGGGTGATTCATGGTTATAAAGAATACCCGAGCAGGCGAACAGTCCGTAAGCCTCCCGATAGTTTCTGGTCAGATCGAATCCCGCCACCTTGGAGATGCCGTAGGCCGACCGGGGATGGAACGGCGTGCGTTCAGTCTGAGGGACTTCTTCAACCTTTCCGAACATCTCGCTGGATGCAGCAAAATAGAATCGGCATCGGGGCACCACGTCCCGGACGGCCGCCAGCATATGGTGCGTGCCGTTGATATTGGCGTTGAGGGTCGAGAATTCGTCTTCGAATGAGTACGCGACAAAGCTCTGGGCCGCCAAGTGGTAACACTCGTCCGGACGTACCGTGTTCAAGACCCGATAGAGGCTGGGCAGGCTTTCCAGGGAACCGGCGTGCAGGTGGACGCGATCCTTCACATGGGCAATTCGCCATAGACGATGTTCAGGGTCCTCCAACGCAACACGACGGACAATCCCGTGAACCTCATACCCCTTTTCCAACAGATACTCGGCCAGGTACGATCCGTCTTGTCCCGTGATTCCCGTAATCAACGCTCGTTTCATCACGCTCGTTCTCCCTGAAAGTCCGAGACATTGCCGGCGCAGCCGACGACACTCCGTCCCGCGCTAAGCAAACTTCCGGAGCACCTGAAGGATCCGGCCGACCGACTCGGCTGGCGATTCAACGCTGGTATTGACCACCACCTCCGCGCAGGTCGGCTCCTCGTAGGGGTCGGAGACTCCCGTAAACTGCTGAATCTCTCCCCGCAACGCCTTGGCATACATGCCTTTGACGTCGCGCCGGATACATTCTTCGACCGCGCAACGAACCCACACTTCGGTGAATGCCCCAGGGCCTCCGACCTTCTCGATCATGGCCCGCACCTCGTTTCGACTCTCCCGATAGGGAGAGACGGCCGCCACAATCGGGGTCACGCCGTGTTTCGTTAACACCTGACAGACCCATCCGATACGCAGAACGTTCGTGTCGCGGTCCGCTCGGGAGAAACCTAGCCCCTTGGAGAGGTGGGTGCGCACCACATCCCCATCCAGAACCTCCAGGCGCTGATGTCCCTGTTCAAGTAAGTGGCGAAACAGATGGTTGGCAAGCGTGGTCTTTCCGGCACAGGGCAATCCGGTCAACCAGATGGTCATGGGCTTCATCGCGTCCCCTTCCGGCTCAATCCTTCACGACGCACGAACCCACCGGTCTTCCGCGGATGGTAACAGACAGAATGCTGTGACGATGCAGGAGTCAGTGCGAACGTCGGCTGCACGCCCGGAGTATAGTGAAAAGCCGAAGGTTCCACAAGAACGGGGCTCATTCATGGGCATGTCCGGCCGCACGCCTCAACAAGCACCGATCAAGGAAAGAAACTGGTCTGTTACGGGGCGGATACTGTCACCGATACCGGCTGAAGGAATCGCTTGAGTGCCTCCTCCCATGCCGGCATAGCCAGCCCCAGTTCCCGCAGACGATCCGATGCCAGTACGGAATAGGCCGGCCGCTTGGCGAGCCGTCCCGCTTCGGCCGTCGTGATGGGCTCGACCGGCACGGATCGCCCGGCAAGGGAGAGAATTTCTGCGGCAAATTCCTGCCAGGTGCAGGAACCGGAGTTCGTCACGTGAAGAATCCCCGCCACCGGTCGGTCCAGAAGTTGCCCGATGATGGCCGCCAAGTCCTCTGCGAATGTAGGACAACCGCGCTGATCCGCAACGATCTTCAAGACTGGCCGTTCGGAGGCCAGCTGCAGGATCGTCTTCACGAAATTCTTGCCGTGACCTCCATAGAGCCAGGCGGTGCGGACGACCAACGCATTGCGGCAGATCCCCAGCACCCGCTCTTCCCCTGCCCGTTTCGAAGATCCATAGACGCTGATCGGATTCGGAGTGTCCTTCTCCACGTATGGACGACGTGCAAGCCCGTCGAACACGTAGTCGGTCGAGATATAGATCATTCGAGCGCCGACTTGCTCCGCCGCTCGGGCCACATGTTCGGTGCCCAGGGCGTTGATCGCCATGGCCAATTCGGGGTTCCGTTCCGCACCGTCGACATCCGTATAGGCGCCGCCGTGCACGACGACCTCTGGTGCCGCATCGAGAATCCAGCCGGCACAGTCCGGCTTGGTCAGATCGAACGTCGGCAGATCAAGCGGAATGAGCTGGTGCGACGCCAACACCCGTTGAAGCTCATACCCCAGCTGCCCGTGGGCCCCTGTCAGCGCGATTCGCATGCCGTTCCCCGCTGCAAGCGCTGTTGGTACTGCTGTCGATAATATTCCTTGAACTCGCCGGACTTGATGGGTTTCCACCATTGGTCATGCGTCCGGTACCATTCCACCGTCTGCCTGAGTCCTTCCTCGAACGGCACTTCCGGCCTCCAACCCAACCCCCGCAGACGGGCGCAGTCGATCGCATAGCGCCGATCATGACCCGGCCGGTCCTCGACTAAGCGGATGAGCGACCGAGGCTTGCCGAGCGCCGCCAAGATCTGCTCCGCGACCGTCACATTTTCCCGCTCGTTCCCTCCGCCCAGGTTATACACCGTTCCCGGCTCGCCCTGTTCGAACACGTGCTGGATCCCTGCGGCGTGGTCGGACACCGACAGCCAGTCACGGCAGTTCCTTCCATCTCCATACAGGGGCAGCGGCTCGTTCTCGATCGCGTTGGTGATGAACAGCGGAATGAACTTTTCGGGATACTGATTCGGACCATACGTATTGCTCCCTCGCGTGATCAGGACAGGGAAGCGATAGGTCGTCCAGTAGCTCAAGACCAGGAGATCTCCGCCGGCTTTGCTGGCGGAATAGGGACTCCTCGGCTCCAACCGATCGTCCTCTTTCGAACTCCCCTGCTCGACGCTGCCATAGACTTCGTCGGTGCTCACCTGAAGATAGCGCTGCACCCCATGCTGCCGAGCCTCCTCGAGCAATACACCCGTCCCCACCATGTCGGTCCTGGCGAATGCGCCGGGATCGAGGATGGAGCGATCGACATGGGTCTCGGCGGCCAAGTTGATAATGCCTTCGATCCGATGATCCCGCAGAACCGCCCGCACGGCCGGCTGATCGCAGATGTCCGCCCGCACGAACGTATAACCTGGATGGGTCGCCACATCGGTCAGGTTGCTGAGGTTGCCCGAATACTTCAGCGCATCGAGATTCACCACCCTGTGCCGTCCGCTTTCGAGCAACCGGCGCACGAGATGGGATCCAATGAACCCGGCACCGCCCGTCACGAGTATTCGCATCTACACATCCATTCGGTTCGCGCCGGTCTGCGCGACCAGCTGGTTGGCCTGGTACAGCGACTCAATGGTGCCGGCGTCGGTCCACCAGCCATCAAGCCCGCTCCACGTCAATTCACCCCGTTCGATATACGCGTTGTTGACGTCGGTGATTTCCAGTTCCCCCCGTCCCGAAGGCTTCAAGGTTCGCACGATGTCGAACACCCGGGCGTCGTAAAAGTAAATCCCGGTGACGGCATAGGAAGACTTTGGCTGAGCCGGCTTCTCTTCGATCTTCACCACACGATTTCCCTCCAACACCGGCACCCCGAATCGCTGGGGATCCTTGACCTCTTTGAGCAGAATCTTGGCGCCGCCGCCCTGCGTACGGAATTCCGCTGCCGCCTTCGCGATATTGCCTTGAATCACATTGTCTCCGAGCACGACGCAGATCGGCCCCTGATCCGCAAAATGCTCGGCCAGTCGGAGCGCATCCGCGATGCCGCCCTCTCCCTGCTGGTAGGTGTAGCTCAAATGTTTAAGCCCGAATTCCCGTCCGTTTCCCAGCAACTTGAGAAAATCGCCGGCGCTGTTGCCCCCCGTCACGATCATCACTTCCAGAATCCCGGCGTTGACCAAGGTCTGGATCGGGTAATAGATCATCGGCTGGTTGTAGACCGGAAGCAGGTGCTTGTTCGTCACCTTGGTAAGCGGCAGGAGGCGGGTCCCCAACCCTCCCGCCAGCACGACACCTTTCATCTCGGCACCTCTCTTTATTCGCACACCACCGCATGCCATGAGCTTACGCCCCGTCGGCCCTCAGCGGTGCGGCGCAGCGACGAGCTCCTGAGAGATGAATCTCGCCTGGAACTGTCGTGAATCACAGAACCGACAGACTCGGACGGGCCGGCGCCGTGCCGAATGCGGACCGCGTTGCTAGGGACAGACCTGGAACGACGAAGGGTGGAACGTCGGAACAAGCTTCTGCAGCAGGACCATTGCTCGTTCTGCGTCGACGTCGTGGCAGGACCGTTCCAACTCCTGAAACAATTCCTCATTGAAGTTTGAAACCTGCGGGGACAGACTGACCGCCCGTTTCACCTTCGGATGCACCGTGCCTTCGACCGCTTCGCCATCGTCGTACAACTGTTCGGCGAGTCTTTCGCCTGGCCGCAGCCCGATGAACTCAATCTTAACGTCACGCCCCGGCCGCAGACCAGACATTTCGATCATGCTGCAGGCTAGATCAACAATGTAGATCTGCTCGCCCATGTCAAGGACGAATACCTCCCCACCCTGTCCTATGGTGCTGGCCTGTAACACCAGTTGCACCGCTTGGGGAATCGTCATGAAGTACCGTTTGACCCCCGGATGCGTCACGGTGACGGGGCCGCCGCGGCGAATCTGCTCGGCAAACAGAGGGACCACACTGCCGTTGCTTCCGAAAACGTTCCCAAACCGCACGGCGGACAACTTCGTCTCGGCCCCATTCAGACTCTGGATGATACATTCCCCCACACGTTTCGTAGCACCCATCACGCTCGACGGATTCACGGCCTTGTCCGTGGAAAGCAAGACCATGCGCGAGGCACCGGCCGCCACTGCAGCTTCTGCCACAATGCGAGTGCCTATGACGTTATTCCGCACTGCTTCCAGGGGAAATTGTTCCATCAACGGCACATGCTTATGGGCCGCCGCATGAAACACGACATCCGGTCGCACTCGCTGGAACAAGGCTCTCACAGCCTGAGTCTGCGTGATGTCGCCAAGCACCGGCACGACCGTGCTGGCGGAGAGACGTTGACGGAGGTCGAGGTCGAGGTGGTAGAGGGCGTTTTCCGATCGCTCGAAGAGCACGAGTCGCTCCGGAGCTTGTTGTGCGATCTGCCGGCAGAGTTCGGTTCCAATCGACCCCCCGGCGCCGGTCACCAGGACCCGCTTTCCTTGAAGGAAGGACGACGGCTCCGCCGGAGACTCCGGCCACAATCCGGATTCCAGCACAGCGTTGGAACCAAGGGGCGCGGAGCCAAAACTCTCCCCGAGGATCCGTCTCTGGTGGAGAAATCGCTGGACCTGTTGGAGAAGCGCGCTGTCCACGAAACGCTACAGCCCCCGCCACACGATGCCCGTTCAGGAATTGGCCCGCCCGCATACCGTAAAGCCGTGCGGCTCCGCAGAACTCCTGATGCTGTAGCAGATTGGGGGCAAGAAACTCAACACCTGTCGCCGTTACGACGCCGCTATCGCGGCAACCAAGCCTGGAACATCAGTACGTCCCAGAGGTGATACTGCCAGTTTGCCGTACCGGAAAGGTGCTGGCGCCACTTTTCCCTAATCGGAGCGGGGTGGAAGTACCCTTCTCGCC